>Ga0102926_1001991_pt1 | contig 11962 bp, 13 predicted proteins | sample SalPonR1_A_D2_MG_FD_78173 | JGI IMG/M metagenome (GOLD analysis project Ga0102926, IMG submission 78173) | Salt pond soil microbial communities from South San Francisco under conditions of wetland restoration - Salt Pond MetaG R1_A_D2_MG | ecosystem: Environmental > Aquatic > Marine > Intertidal...
ATCGCCGGGATCAGCCCGTTGGCATCATACTTTAGTCGGTTCGGATCGAATTCCATGACGGATTTCCTTTTGCATCTGGCGCGTGCGGGCCTATTTAAGAGGGACGATACGAAAGGGAAAGCCATGTCCGGCGAGACCGACCTAATCAAGCTTTATTCCGCCCGCATCCTCGAACTCGCGGCCGACATTCCGCATCATGGGCGGCTGGACCATCCGCAAGCGACTATTAAGCGCCGCGCGCCGCTTTGCGGTTCGACCGTCACTGTAGACATCACCTGCGACAAGGGCCGGATTTCCGATTACGCCGCCGAGGTCAAGGCCTGCGCGCTCGGGCAGGCGGCAGCAAGCGTCGTGGCGACAAATATCATCGGATGTGATCTGTCGCAGGTCCGCACGGCGCGCGATGCGCTCAAAGACATGCTCAAATCCGACGGCCCGACGCCGCCTGCACCGTTCGAGGGGCTGGAGGTTCTGCGCCCGGCGCGCGACTACAAGAACCGCCATGCTTCGATTCTGCTGACCCTCGAGGCATTGGTCGAGGCACTTGAAGAGGTACAGGCACAGACTTCCTGCGCCTGACATGTGACGCCTCTGTCGCGGCAAGGCGATGCGTTTTGAGCCCCGGCATCCTGTCCATCGCGACAAAACGCCCTATCTCGGCTCCATGAACCTCGGGGACAGCGCTCATGGCACGCCGGAAACTCGACCAGAACAGTCCCCTGATCGGACGTTTCGATCAGTCCTTCCTCATCCACATGATCCGCGATTTCTTCGTGATCCTGATCGCGGTCACGGTGCTGGAATTCACCCTCAAGGCGGCGCTGGTCTATTACAGCTTCCGCGTCTCCGGCCCTGAACGCACGCAGGGGGTGGCCGAGGGCATCGCCGATAACGTGCGCTCGATCATGCGCAACGAGGGCGGGCCGGTGGCGGCGCGCACGGTTTACCCGATCCTGGAGCGCAACTGGAACGATCTGGGCTACCGCATCGCCATCACCCCGGCCCCCGTCACCATCCGTTCGATTGAGGAGGGATTCGACTTTACCCCCGAGGGCATCCCGCAGGGCGACTGGCCCGACGCCACGCACAATCTCGGCCATGTCGCCGTCACCGCAGAACCGTTCTGCCTGGCCTGCCACACCGAGGCCAATGTCGGCGACGTTTTGGGTGAGGTCACCGTGCGCCGCGACCTCGCCACCGATTTCACCCAATGGGCCGAGGACATGCGCCTGACCGGCCTGTTGTCGCTTGGCAAGATCGTGCTGCATTCCTTCCTGCTGTTCCTCATCCTGCGCGCCCGGCTGGAGCCGCTTCTGGGCCTGCGCGCCGTGGTCAGCAATCTGGCGCGCGCCTATGGCGGGCTGACCCACCGGGCCGAGATTCGTACCGCCGATGAATTCGGCGTATTGGCACGCGATCTCAACCTGTTTCTCGACCGGGTCTGTCGGTTGATGGAAGAACTCGATGAGGTGCTGGCCCGCGTCGTCGCGGTGAATGCCGATATCGTCACGATCCAAGGCGACCTGCGCGACCGGATCGACAGCCTGACGGGGCGCATAAGACGGCTGGAACGCTCCGCCATGCTTAGCGCCAAGGCCGAGCCGCGCCTGTCACAAGCCTGGTTCGACGCCGCCCGCCGCGCCGTCTCCGATCTCGAGGCCCGCAGCGCCATCGGGGGTGAGGGAGATATCGGCAGCATTGTCGAGGATCTGCGCGCGGTCGTCACCAATGCCGAGGCGCAGATTGCAACCAGCGAACGCGTGTTTGCCGATCTCGGTGAATTGGGCGACGAAAGCGAAAAGCTCAAGCGCGCCATGGCCGAGATGATCCGGCTGGAGGAACGCATGGAAGGCATCGTGGAAACAGGCAGCGTTCTGGTGCAGCGCATCCGACCTGCAGACAGCACCGAGTAATACGCCGCTTGGGTCTTGAAGCACCGCCAGAGGCCGCCGGAGCGACGATTTCGCGCACTCCCGCGATAGGCCATGCCACCTTCGTCGCTCCCGGATAAAAAAATCGCCGCACACCCGGCAGGGGTGGCGGCGATAAGGTGTGGCGGGCCCTTAATCCTCTGGCGACATTCGGGGGGAATGAGGCAAACCCCGAAAACCGGTTGGGACAGGCAATGCGTGACACCTCCCCGATTTGGGACAGTGGAGTGGCGCACGAAGGGCCAGAGACGGACCCGCCAGGCAGAAACCTGAAAAACTCCGTCAGAACATCCCGGGCAGGTAGAGCGCCCCAATGAGCGTCACCATAAGCGCGGCGGCTCCGATGGCATCGCCGACAATCGTATCCTGCGCGCGCATCGCTGCGGACTTGATCTGATGCAACATTGGTTGGTTCCTCCTCGGCTCCGTTATGTTGCTTCTTTGTTCTCATTTTTCTTGCAGCGTGTAAAGAACTTTATGAGAACATTCGTGGACTTTTCAAAAAAATCCGTCTAACCGACTGAAATCAAACGGATCGCCTGATCCTGCTCCATCAGCCACAAGAGAACGCGCGCCGCCTGTCCGCGTTCCTGCTCCAGATCCGGATCATCATGCAAGAGCTTGCGCGCATCCGATTGCGCCACCGCCATCAGCGCCGCCTGCGCCTCAAGATCGGCCACGCGAAACTTCGGCAAGCCCGATTGCGCCGTGCCGATCAGGTCACCTGCCCCGCGCATCTCCAGATCGACCTCGGCAATGCGAAACCCGTCCTCGGTGTCACGCATCGTCTCCAGCCGCTTGGCACCACCCTCGCTCAGCGGAGCCTGATACATCAACAGGCAGGTCGAGGCCGCCTCGCCCCGCCCGACGCGGCCCCGCAATTGGTGCAACTGCGCCAAGCCAAAACTCTCGGCCCGCTCGATCACCATGATCGAGGCATTGGGCACGTCGACCCCCACCTCGATCACCGTGGTCGACACAAGCACGCTGGTCTCGCCGCGCTGAAACGCGGCCATCGCGGCGTCCTTCTCCTCAGGCGGCATCTGGCCATGCACCAGCCCCACCACCCCCTCACCGAACCCGGCGCGCAGGCGACGAAACCGCTCCTCAGCGCTGCTGAGGTCCACGACCTCGCTCTCATCCACCAGCGGGCAGACCCAATAAGCCTGCCTCCCCTCGGCAATGGCCCGGCGCAGGTGATCGACCACCTCGTCAATCCGACCCATATTCACGAGCGCGGTCTTGATCGGCTTGCGTCCGGGCGGCTTTTCATCGAGCACGCTCACATCCATGTCGCCATACTGCGCCAGCGCAAGGCTGCGCGGGATCGGCGTCGCGGTCATCACCAGGACGTCGGCCTGCGCGCCCTTCTTGCCCAGTTCCAGTCGCTGCCGCACCCCGAACCGGTGCTGCTCATCGACGATGGCCAGCCTGAGATCCGGAAATTCCACATCTTTTTGAAACACCGCATGGGTGCCAACAAGAATCTGGATATCTCCTGCCGCAAGCGCCACCAGCTTGGCGCGCCGCTCCGGGCCCTTGTCACGGCCCGTCAGGATCTCCAGCACCACGCCCGCGCTTTCCGCCAAGGGCCGCAAGCCCTGCAAGTGCTGCCGCGCGAGGATCTCTGTGGGGGCCATCATCACCCCCTGCCCGCCTGCCTCGACCGCGATCAGCAGCGCCTTGAACGCCACCAGCGTCTTGCCCGCGCCGACATCGCCCTGCAACAGCCGGTTCATCCGCATCTCGGAGGCCATATCGCCCGCGATCTCGGCAATCGCGCGGGTCTGCGCGCCGGTCAACGCATAGGGCAACGCCTCGAGCACTCGGGCCTGCAACGCCCCTGTGCCGACCGTGGCGCGCCCCTTGGCCCGGCGCAGCCGCGCCCGTGCCAGCGCCAGCGTCAGCTGATGCGCCATCAACTCGTCATAGGCCAGTCGCTCGCGCGCCGGGTGCGATGGCGACAGATCCTGCACCCGCTCCGGCGCATGCGCGGCGCGCACCGCCGCCGCCCAATCGGGCCAGCCTGCCTGCGCCTTCTGTACCGGGTCGATCCATTCCTTGAGCTCCGGCACGCGGGTCAGCGCCGCCTGCGCCGCCTTGGCCATCATCCGCTGCGTCACGCCTGCGGTCAGCGGATAGATCGGCTCGAACTCGGGGATTTCGCCCGCCTCGTCCAGCGGCAACACATGGTCCGGATGCACCATCTGCGCGAGCCCGTCAAACAGCTCCACTTTGCCCGACACCACGCGGCGTGCGCCAGTGGGCAAGGCCCGCTTGAGGTAATCGCCCTGGCTGCGGAAAAACACCAGTTGAAAGCTGGTGGCGGCATCCTCGACCACGACGCGATAGGGGCCGCCCTTGCGCGTGTTGGGTCGGTGCTGGCCCACCGTCACCTCGACCGTCACGACGCCCGGGATCTCGGCACCCTGCACGGTGGCGCGGCGGGAGCGGTCGATACCCGAATGCGGCAGCGTAAAGATCAGGTCGCGCGGCCGGGTGATCTCAAGCGCCGCCAGATTCTGCGCCGTCTTCGGCCCCACACCCTCCAGTGTGTCGAGTCCCGCGAAGAGCGGAAACAGTATTTCGGGCCGACCGCTCATGCGTCCCCGATGAGGGCGAGCCAATCGTCCTCGTCCATCGTCTCGATGCCCAGGTCCGCGGCCTTCTTGGCCTTGGAACCTGCCCCCGGCCCAGCCACCAGCAAATCGGTGCGCGCGCTGACGCTGCCCGAAACCTTGGCCCCCAATGCCTCGGCCCGCGCCTTGGCCTCGGCGCGGGTCATCTTTTCAAGGGTGCCGGTGAAGACCACCGTCTTGCCCGCCACCGGGCTGTCGGATGTGTCGGGGGCAGCGGCCTCCTCAACCTCCAGATGCTTGACCAGCCGGTCGATGCTCGCACGCTCGTTCGGCTCGGCAAAGGCGCCCACAAGGCTGCGCGCCAACACCTCTCCCACACCGTCGATGCCCAAGAGCCGCTCCCACTCAGGGCCCTCGAACCCCGCCGCGCCATCCATCGCCGCCGTAAATTCCGCCCACCGGCCGTAATTTCGCGCGATGAGGTTGCTGGCCTGCTCGCCAACATGGCGTATGCCCAATGCGAACAAGAGCCGCGAAAATGGTATTTTTCTTTTCTCTTCAATTGCTTCAAAGAGGTTATTCGCGCTCTTTTCGCCCCAACCCTCGCGGTTCTTCAATTGCTGCATGCCCACGCCGTAGCGCGCTTGCAGGGTGAAAATATCCGCAGGTTCGGCGATCCATCCATCGCGGTAGAACTGCTCAACTTGCTTCGCGCCCAGCCCCTCTATGTCAAAGGCTGCGCGGGAAACGAAATGCTTGAGCTTCTCCACTGCCTGCGCCGGGCACACCAGCCCGCCCATGCAGCGGCGCACGGCGTCGCCCTCCTCGCGCACCGCGTCGCTGCCACATTCCGGGCAGGTGATGGGGAACACATACGGCTCCGCCCCTTCGGGCCGTTTCGACAGGTCCACATCGGCCACTTTCGGGATCACGTCGCCCGCGCGGTAGACCTGCACCCAGTCACCCACGCGGATATCCTTGCCGCCCCGGATCACCTCACCCTTACTGTCGCGTCCGGCGATATAATCCTCGTTGTGCAGCGTGGCGTTGCTGACCACCACGCCCCCCACCGTCACCGGAGTGAGCCGCGCGACAGGGGACAGCGCGCCAGTGCGACCGACCTGAATGTCGATCGCCTCCAACCGCGTCCAGGCCAGTTCAGCCGGGAATTTATGCGCGATCGCCCAACGCGGCGTGGTCGAGCGGAACCCAAGTCGCGCCTGCAGCGACAGATCGTCGACCTTGTAAACCACCCCGTCGATATCATAGCCCCGCGTCGCACGCGCCTGTTCGATCTCGGCATAGTGAGCCAGCAGCGCCGCAGGACCATCACACATACGTGTCAGCGGATTGGTGGCGAACCCCAGCTCCGCCAACCGCTCGATCGCGTCCATCTGCGTCTCGGCCAGCGGTGCCGATACCTCCCCCCAGCCATAGGCGAAGAACCGAAGCGGGCGCGCGGCGGTGATCTTTGCATCCAACTGCCGCAGCGATCCGGCAGCGGCATTCCGAGGATTGGCGAAAGCCTTAGCCCCGCGCTCGGTCTGCCGGGTGTTCAGCAACTCAAAGTCGGCGTGGCTCATATAGACCTCACCGCGCACTTCGAGCACCTCCGGCGCGGCATCAAGCCTTTCGGGAATATCCGCTATGGTGCGGGCATTGGCGGTGACGTTCTCGCCCACCTCACCATCGCCGCGCGTCGCGGCCTGGACCAATTGTCCGCCCTCATAGCGCAGGCTCAGGCTCAGGCCGTCGATCTTGGCCTCTGAGGTATAGGCAAGGGTCGCATCCCCCGCCAACCCCAGATAGCGCCGGATGCGCGCATCGAATTCGGTGATGTCCGCATCCTCGAACGCATTGCCGAGGCTGAGCATCCGAATGCTGTGCCGGACCTTGGCAAAGCCATCCGCCGGGGCCGCGCCCACCTGATCCGATGGGCTGTCAGCGCGCCTGAGGTCCGGGAACCGCGCCTCGATGGCGGCATTGCGCGCCTTGAGCGCGTCATAGTCGGCATCGCTGATCTCGGGCGCGTCGTCGGTATGATAGGCGGTGTTGGCCCGCTCCAGAACACGCGCCAGCCGCGCCAGTTCCCCGCGCGCCTGTGCCTCGGTCAGATCGTCGACGCCAAGGTCTGCGCCCCCTGTTGTGTCGCTCATCGGCCCCTCATCGCGCTGACGGTTGCGGGGCCACGCGCTGCGCGCTTGCCCCGCCCTGCCAGATTGATAGGGCCAGCGGGATCGGAGGTCCAGAGATCAGGCGCCGCTCAGGCCCCTATGGCCAGCGGTGTGCCATCAATCTCGCCAGGTTCGGGATCGCGCAGAACATAGCCCCGGCCCCAGACCGTCTCGATGTAATTCTCACCATCTGTCGCCTCGGTCAGTTTCTTTCGCAGCTTGCAGATGAATACGTCTATGATCTTCAACTCCGGCTCGTCCATCCCGCCATAAAGGTGGTTCAGGAACATCTCTTTGGTCAACGTCGTGCCTTTACGCAGGCTCAGCAGTTCCAGCATCTGATATTCCTTGCCGGTCAGATGCACTGTCTGCCCCGTCACATCCACGGTCTTGGCATCGAGATTAACGTTGATCTTGCCGGTGCGGATGATTGATTGCGAATGCCCCTTGGACCGGCGGATGATCGCATGAATGCGCGCCACAAGTTCCTCGCGGTGGAACGGCTTGGTCAGGTAGTCGTCTGCGCCAAAGCCGAAACCGCGGATCTTGCTCTCGGTATCATCGGCCCCGGAGAGGATCAGGATCGGCGTCTCGATCCGCGAGAGGCGCAACTGGCGCAGCACGTCGTGCCCATTCATGTCCGGCAACCCCAGATCGAGCAGAATCAGATCGTAATCATAAAGCTTTGCCAGATCGATCCCCTCCTCCCCAAGGTCCGTCGTGTAGACGTTGAGGTTGGCATGGGTCAGCATCATCTCGATGCTTTTCGAGGTGGTGGGGTCATCCTCGACCAGTAATACACGCATAAGGCTTCTCCATTCATCATGCAGGCTCCCCCACAAGATTGAGCAAAAATGGTTAACCTGGCGTTACCGTCACCGGAACATTTTTAACCTACGCCTCAAAGTTGTCTATATCCCTTGAGTAACGTTACCTTGAGCGCGTCCTGACCATGGCTTTCGACCGCAGACAGCCAACCGAGGAATTCCTCCTCGCTCAACCCGTAGATGCGCAACGCTTCCGACTGTGAAATCAACCCATAGGCGACCCCACGCACCACCGCAAGCTTGCGAGACGCCACCCATCGCTGCGTGTCCGGCGGCGGCAGGTCGGCGCGGCTGAACACCGTGCCATCCGGCAGCGTCACTGCCCTTGGCCCTCCGACTTTCTTGAGATACATCACACTCACCTTTTTTCCACTGACGGTGAAACTGCCGCCATCTCTCTTAACGACGGATGAAACCGGGGCTTGTGAGTGATTAGGATTTTCCTATATTCTGCGAGATTGGAACGGAGACCCTGATGGCACTGGACAGCAACACCCCCCTGAACTCTCTTGGCTTTGCCAAAAGCCCGGCGGAGACGCGCGTCGTCGTGGCCATGTCGGGCGGCGTCGATAGTTCCGTCGTAGCTGCTCACCTGGCCGCTGAGGGCTATGACGTGGTGGGTGTGACACTGCAACTCTACGACCACGGCGCGGCACTGGCCAAAAAGGGGGCCTGCTGCGCGGGAGTCGACATCCACGACGCCCGCCGCGTGGCCGAGGATCTGGGCTTTCCGCATTACGTGCTCGACTACGAGAACATCTTTCGCGACGCAGTGATCGACGAGTTCGCCGACAGCTACCTTGCCGGGGCCACTCCGGTGCCTTGCATCCGCTGCAACGAGCGGGTGAAATTCAAGGACCTGCTGGACACCGCCCGTGATCTCGACGCCGATTGCATGGCCACAGGCCATTACATCCAGCGCAAGATGGGCGCTCAGGGCCCCGAACTCCATAGCGCCACCGACGCCGCGCGCGACCAGTCCTATTTCCTGTTCTCGACCACGCCCGAGCAGCTGGATTACCTGCGCTTTCCGCTTGGCCACCTGCCTTCGAAACAGGCCACACGCGACCTCGCGGCGCAATACGGCCTGCAAGTGGCCGACAAGCCCGATAGTCAGGACATCTGCTTTGTCCCCGATGGCAACTATGCCAGCGTGATCGAGAAACTGCGCCCCGGTGCCGCAGAGCCGGGCGAGATCGTGCATGCCGACGGGCGCATCCTCGGACGCCATGAAGGGGTCATACACTACACCATCGGCCAGCGCCGCGGCCTCGGCATCGGCGGGCTGGAAGAGCCGCTCTACGTGGTGCGCCTAGATGTCGACCTTCACCGCGTCATCGTCGGCCCCAAGGAAATGCTGGCCACCCGCCGCGTCCCCCTGCGCGAAATAAACTGGCTGGGTGACGCGCCGCTCACCTCGCGCGACGAATGGGCCGTATCGGTCAAGGTCCGCTCCACCCGGCCGCCGCGCGACGCGGTGCTGCGTCCGATCTCCGAGACCGAAGCCGAGGTCGAATTGCTGACCCCGGAGGAAGGCGTCTCACCCGGTCAGGCCTGCGTCTTCTATGCACCCGAGGGCAGCCGTGTTCTGGGCGGCGGCTGGATCTGGCGCGGATACTGACGCACCTTCACGTTTTGCGGAGCACCGTGGCGCGGCCCGCCCGGCTGTGGCAGGCTCAGGGCATGCCATAAAAGGATGCCACCATGCTCCGTCGCCTGCTTCTTACCTGCCTGGTTTTCCTGCCGCTCGATCTTGCGGCACAGAACTCAACTCCGGCCCCAAAAGACACCCCAGAGGCCGAGGCAACAGAGCCGCCTATGACCTTAGACCGGCTCGACACGATCCTGCGCGCGCTCGACCCCGACCTGCAATCCAACGGCACCATGTGGCAGTTGAACATCAACGAGGTGCAGGTGCTCGTCGTAACTGACGAGAGCGCCGACCGCATGCGCGCCATCACCCCCGTCGCCAAGAGCGACGAGGTCTCGACCGATGATATGCAGCGCATCCTGCAGGCCAATTTCGATACCGCCCTCGATGCGCGCTATGCCCTCGCCAAGGATATACTGTGGTCTGCCTTCATTCACCCGCTGAAACCGCTGGAAAAGGATCAGCTTATCTCCGGTCTCGGGCAGGTCGTGAACCTCGCCCAGAGCTACGGCACGCTCTACTCCGGCGGGGCGCTACAATATGGCGGCGGCGACAGCGGCGCGCTGCAACGCGCGCTCATAGATGATCTGCTGAAAAAGGGCGAAGAGATCTGACCCCCATGGCCATCCATCGCGGTGCCCACGCTCCCTTGCGCTCGGGCCAGTCGCGCTCTAAATCAGGGTCAGACCGTGACAAGGAGATGCCAATGGCCATGCTCGCCTCCGACCTCGAAGCCTTGATCCGCGAAGCCCTGCCGAACGCCCGTATACGGGTCGAGGGCGATGACGGCGTCCATTTCTCCGCCGAGGTCATCGACGAGAGCTTTCGCGGAATGAACCGCGTTCAGCAGCAGCGGGCAGTATATTCCGCACTCAAGGGCAAGATGGACGGGCCGAATGGCGCGGTTCATGCGCTCGCCCTCACCACCAAGGCCCCGGAGTAACCCGTCTTGGAGGCCCGTACCCTCGTCATACTGCTGCTTCTTCCCTTCGTCGGTGTTTTCATTTACGCGACGTGGTCGGAATATAAACGCTTCAAGCGTGACGGACGCTCTGAATACGGCCTCACCTACGACCCCGAAACCAACACCACCCATGTCGGCACAATCGCCGAAGACGAGCAAAGCTTCGACCCCGAAGACTACACCCCTGGCGACGGCGATGACACCGCCGGCACTGACGCCGACACCGCAGACCTCAACGAACAGGATATCCGAACATGACCGACGCAAAATCCCGCATCGAGGACACCGTGAAATCCACCGACGTCGTGCTCTACATGAAGGGCACCAAGGATATGCCGCAATGCGGTTTTTCCAGCCGCGTGGCGGGCGTTCTCAACTACATGGGCGTTGACTTCGCCGACGTTAACGTGCTCGCCGACGAAGACATCCGTCAGGGCATCAAGGATTACTCCGACTGGCCGACCATCCCACAGCTGTACGTCAAAGGCGAATTCGTCGGCGGTTGCGACATCATCACAGAGATGACGCTGTCGGGCGAACTCGATCAGCTGTTCGAGCAGAACGGCGTGACCTACGACAAAGCCGCCGCCGAGAAAATCCGCGAAGCCAACGCGTAAGCGGGCGCACCGTCATCCTCGGGCTAGCCCCCGGGGATTTCTCACCTGCGCGCCCAACCCCACAGGCATAGCATTTCCATTGCCACATGCGCGCCCGCAATCGCCGTGGTGCCGGTGGTATCAAAGGGCGGCGAGACCTCTACCACATCGCCGCCCAGCAGGTTGATACCGGCCAGATCCCGCAGCATGATCGCCGACTGCGCCGAGGTCAGTCCGCCCCAGACCGGCGTGCCCGTGCCCGGCGCATAGGCCGGGTCTAGCGCGTCGATATCAAAGGTCATATAGGCCTGAGCATCGCCCACGATCTCTTTGATCTTGCTCGCAGTTTTGACCGGGCCTTCCAGATGCACCTCACGCGCGTCAATGGTCGCGATACCCATGGTATCAGGGTTCACCGTCCGAATTCCGACCTGAACCGAGCGCTCCACATCAATCAGCCCTAACTTCACCGCCTTGTAGAACATCGTGCCATGGTCAATCCGGGTCATGTCGTTATCGACCCAGGTATCGGAATGCGCGTCGAACTGCACCAATGCCACCGGCCCGAACTTTTCTGCGTAAGCCTTTAAAATCGGAAGTGAAATGAAGTGATCACCGCCAAGAGTGATGGTCGCCGCCCCGGCCTCCAGAATACCCCGGATATGCGCCGTCAGCGCCTCGGGAAACTCCGCGACCTTCGCGTAATCAAACGCCAGATCGCCATAGTCCACGATGCTGAGGCTTGAGAGCGGGTCGTATCCGTCCCAGCCATAAGGCGGATCGAACACCTGCAGCGAACTGGCCTCGCGAATGGCCCGCGGCCCCAACCGCGTACCTGGACGATTGGTCACCGACTGATCGAACGGCACACCGGTGATCGCCACATCGACACCTGAGAGGTCCTTGGCATAGCGCCTTCGCGCAAAGGACAGCGCCCCGCCAAAGGTGTTCTCAAAGCTCAGCCCATGTGAGCTTTCTCTCGTAAAAGCCTGATCTACTTGTGTTTTTGCATCTTCCAGTGCCATGTCAGACCCCTCCGCCTAAAGGCTGCGCCCGCTCCACCAATCGGGCAAAGAACGACGCCCCCACCGGGGCGACCGCATCGTTGAAATTGAACCCAGGATGATGCAGCCCCGGCCCGTCGCCTTGGCCCAGGAACAGATAACAGCCCGGACGCTCTTGCAGCATATAGGAAAAATCTTCGGCCCCCATCTCGCGCGTGCGATCCGCGATCACCGCC
>Ga0102926_1001995_pt1 | contig 11955 bp, 9 predicted proteins | sample SalPonR1_A_D2_MG_FD_78173 | JGI IMG/M metagenome (GOLD analysis project Ga0102926, IMG submission 78173) | Salt pond soil microbial communities from South San Francisco under conditions of wetland restoration - Salt Pond MetaG R1_A_D2_MG | ecosystem: Environmental > Aquatic > Marine > Intertidal...
AGTGGAGACGTACTATGGGAGATAGCGGAAAGATACGGTGTCACAATAGATGAGATAGTAGATTTTAATGAAATTGAAGACAGGAATTTAATATTTCCAGGTCAAAAGCTAGAAATACCAGATAATTTGACATCCGATGTTGAAGGACCAGATTTAGATGTTGTAACGCCGATGCCTGATGATTTAGTCGATGAAGAAGTTATGATATCTATTGTCCATACTAATGATACACACGGTAGAATAGTAGAAGATGGATATGCTGGAAATATAGGTTTTGCTAAAATAGCAACCTTAATAGAAAATAAAAGAGCTGAAAATCCTAATACTTTAGTTTTAGATGCAGGAGATGCTCTTCATGGTCAGACTATAGCTCAACTTAATGAAGGAGAAAGTGTTGTTAAAATATTTAATGAAATAGGATACGATGCTATGACTGCAGGAAACCACGATTTTAACTATGGAAAAGAAAGATTGTTAGAACTATCAGAAATGGCAGAATTTCCTATTTTAGCGGCTAACATATATGCTGATAGCTATGAAAACTTCTTACCTGAATATGTTATAAAAGAAGTTGGAGGAGTAAAGGTAGGTATATTTGGTTTAGCAACTCCCGAAACTAAGTTTAAATCTCATCCTAAGAATACGGAAGGACTTGAGTTTTTTGACTCTGTAATTATTGCAAAATTAATGGTTGCTGAACTTGAAAATCAAGTTGATGTAGTAGTTGCTCTTTCTCACTTAGGAATGGATCAAAGCAGTACTGAAAGAAGTGATTTAATAGCTGAATATGTAGACGGTATAGACCTAATAGTAGACGGTCATAGCCATACAGTACTTGAAGAAGGTATGATGGTTGGAGATACTATGATAGTTCAGGCTGGAGAATACGACAAATTTTTAGGTGTTGTTGATATGGTTGTTGAAGGAAGTAATGTTAAATCAATAACTCCAAGTTTAATTCCACAAGAAGAGGGTATAGCTGTTGAACCTCATTCTGGAGTAACGGAAATTATAGAAGAAGTTCAGGAAGAAAACAATCTTATTACTGAAGAAGTAGTTGTATCATCAGATATTAAGTTAGAAGGTTCTAGAGAATTTGTTAGAACAGGAGAAACTAATTTAGGTAATTTAATTACTGATGCAATGGTTGACTTTACAGGAGCTGATTTAGCCTTAACAAACGGTGGAGGAATTAGAGCATCAATAGAAGCAGGCGAAATTACAGTTGGTGATGTAATTACAGTACTACCATTTGGTAACTATGTAGTTACGATAGATGTTACAGGAGCAGAGTTATTAGAAGCTCTTGAACATGGATACAGTGCTTATCCTGAATCTTTAGGTGCATTTCCACATATTTCTGGAATGAATGTAGTTATAGATCCAGATCAAGAAGTAGGAAGTAGAGTAGTAGAAGTGACTGTAGACGGTGAAGAATTAGATCCTGAAGCTACTTATTCATTAGCTACAAATGACTTCTTGGCAGCAGGTGGAGATGATTACACTATGTTTGGTGATAATGAAATTACTGCACTTTATCCAGGACTTGACGAAATTCTAATAGAATACATAAAAGAATACGGAACTGAAGGATCTCCTGTAGAAGGAAGAATTCAGACTATAGATGAAGTTTCATACCTAAGCTTAAACTTAGTAGCTTAATCTAATTATAAATAATATACATAAGCTGTTCAGTAATGTGAACAGCTTATGTTTTATTTATGCAGCTTTTTCACTGTAGAGTGTAGATAGATTTGTTGCTTTTATGGATTTAACTATGAGTTTGTATAAGACTACTGTAATAGGTGTATTAATAACTGCTGTAGGCAAGACTACAGTAATAAATAATGTACTAAACCCTACAGGTAATCCGACTATTGCCAAAGCTGTAAGTAAAAATACTGAACCACTAAAGAGAGTACATATAAAACCTATAATTCCTAAGGACACTGTTTTGTTACTGTATTTTCCAAATAACTTGACGAGACCTAATACTAAGAAAGCAGTAAACATTTTATCAACTAAGTTGGCTACCTGTCCTCCAGGAAAGGCTGTAGTCATGGCTGTAATAATCCCTGCCAGTAAACCTGTAAGAATTGTGTTTTTAACAGTTGGGTTTAATAAAATGCATACGAAAGTTATTCCCAACATAATATCTCCTTTCATGCTGCCTATACTAATAGGTATAAAGTTCCTTAAAATAAAACCAATTGCGAGAAGTAAAGCTGTTACTAAATTTTTTCTTAAATCTATATTTCTTTCCATTTTTGAAACCTCCATTATTTTTTATTCTTATTATATTTTGTATTGAAAAACTATATTTATACTTAAAAAACAATGTTCACAACATCTTTACTCCTCCTTTCAAAAAATCAAAAAAGCTCTTCGTCCACAAAGGGACGAAAAGCTTAACTTTCCGCGGTGCCACCCAAATTAGTTATAAAAACCTCAGCTTCAGATACAGAAATAAATCGATATCATATTCTTTTAACGGGGAATACCGGCATCAGATACTGTTATTCTCATTGCATCTCCCAAGGCCATTCACTAAAAACATTATTATCGAATTTCCAGCAACATCGACTCTCTTAAAATAATATTTGTCAGCTACTTCTCTTGATCAAAGACTTTAAATTTTCTTAATAATATACTAAATAATTTTCTATGTCAAGGTCTAATTAAAAATTTCTATATCCAGGTATAGTTCAAAATTATATAAACTACATACATACCTAATAGAAAAATTCCTTCTTTCTTATCAATATCTGAACCTTTTTTTGAAAAATATCTAAATGCAAATAAAACAATTAACATAGTAGGGAACTGAAGCTTGTAAAAACTTGATGGTACGGCAAGACCTCCAGAAGTAGCAGCTGCAGCACCACCTACTACAAAAAGTACATTAAGTATATCTGCACCGATTATATTACCAATAGCTAGTTCTCCATGACCTTTTCTAACAGCTGTAACAGCCGTTATAAGCTCTGGAAGACTTGTGCCAAAGGCAACTAAGGTAGCAGCTATTATACTTTGAGGAATACCTATACGGGTTGCTCCAATTTCTACTGTAGGTATAAGGATCTTTGATGATAATATAACTAATGCGATTCCGGCAATAAGTAGTATTATCTGTAAAAAAATAGATTCTTTCTCAGGATTTTCTGGAACGTCGTCTATAGAGATGTCATTAACTGGTGTATCTTTTGCCAGCTTTATAGAATAATAAATATATGAAGCCAATAGTAATAAAAACATTATACCTATTATTTGCGAAATATTTCCACCGGGACCTGAAGATAAAAATGGTAAACTTACAAGTACCAACAGCACTCCAGATAAATACTGAATTCTTCCCTGTTTATCTACGGTGCTTTTATCTAAAGGCAATCTTCCTATAAGAGAAGAAAGTCCAATAATTAAACCGGTGTCGGCAATTATGGAGCCAACAGCATTACCTAATGCTAAATCTGGATTACCATTTATTGCCGCTAAAACTGAAACGGAAGCTTCCGGCAGAGTGGTACCTAATGAGACTATGGTAGCTCCTATTATAATCTTAGGAACTCCCCACCTTATTGATAAACTAACAGCTTGGTTTACTAATATGTCGGCACCTTTACTTAAAGTAAATAACATTACAACACCTACTATTAATAATAGGTAAGTTGGTAAATTTATTAAAAAATTGTGTATTAATTCATCCATAACAATATATCTCCTTTCAATCAAAAAAACTCTATAAACCACTTAACAAAAAATGTCAGTAATTTTTAGAGTCTCACTTAGCAAAAAAGCCATCTAAACCGGGAAATATTTCCGTAATGACGATTTAGATTCTAATATATAGATAGTTACTCCCTCTTTAAAAAAATTATATTCTTATAGACTGAACTTGTCAAGAATAATTAAAAAAATAGAAAATATTTGAATAATATTTATAAATTGTTAAAAATATATCTTGACTTATATATCGTAATATCGTAATATATAGATATAAAAATGATAATATTTTAACAGGAGTAGATATGAAAAGTATAAATTTTGATAAAAATTTTTTAGAAGATAATGCAGAAATATTTAAAGCATTAGGACATCCATCCAGATTATGCATACTTTACAACTTAGTGGATAAAGAAGAAGGAACTGTTTCAGAAATGCAGCACTGTTTAAATGAGCCTCAATCAACTATATCTCAACATATAGGGAAACTAAAAAGTGTAGGTATAATAAAAGGCGAAAGAAATGGAACAGAAATAAAATACCGTGTTGTAAACGAAAAAGTAAAAGCAGTATTAAAAATTATTAGAAATGAAAGGATAAAAAATGGCGAATAAAGTTATAATCGTAGGTGGAGTAGCTGGTGGTGCAAGTGCAGCTGCAAGACTAAGAAGAAATGATGAAAATGTTGAAATAGTAATGTTTGAAAGAGGAGAATATGTATCCTTTGCAAACTGTGGATTACCCTACTATATTGGTAATGTAATAGAAGATAGAGAAAGTCTTTTGGTAGAAACACCGGAAGATCTGAAGAAAAGATTTAAAATTGATGTTAGAGTAAGTAATGAAGTTTTATCAATAGATAAAGAAAACAAAGAAGTGGAAGTAGTAGACCATAAAACTGGAGAAACCTATAAAGAAAGCTACGAAAAACTTATTTTATCACCGGGTTCTTCACCTTTAAAACCTCCAATACCAGGAATTGATGCACCTAATATATTTACAATTTGGAATATTCCAGATACTGATGCTATAAAAAATTATTTAGATACAAAAAATGTTAAAAAAGCAACTGTAGTAGGTGGAGGATTTATAGGACTTGAGATGGCTGAAAATCTTAGAGAATTGGGATTTGAAGTATCTATTATTGAGTTAGCAGATCAGGTTATGGCACCTATGGACTATGAAATGGCACAAATCTTACACAAAAATATAACAACAAACGGTGTAGATTTAAGACTTAATGATGGAGTTAAAGAATTTAAGTATAATAACGGTATAACGGAAATTACATTAAACAGTGGAGATAAGTTAGATGCTGATATAGTTATTTTATCTATTGGAGTTAGACCAAATGGCCAGCTGGCAAAAGAATGCGGATTGGAAGTAAATAAAAAGGGTGGAATAGTTGTAAATGATAATATGAAAACTTCCGACAAAGATATCTATGCAGTTGGAGATGCTGTTGAGATAGAGGATTTTGTTTATGGCGGAAAAACTATGATTCCTCTTGCAGGACCTGCAAATAAGCAGGGAAGAATAGCAGCCAACAATATAGCAGGAATTAAAGACAGTTATAAAGGAACTCAAGGAACCTCAGTAGCAAAAGTATTTGATTTTACAGTTTCTTCAACAGGACTTAATGAAAAAACCTTAAAAGGATTAGGAAAAAAATATAATGAAGATTATCTGGTTGCCTATGCTCACAACAACAATCATGCTGGATATTATCCAGGATCTTCAAAGATAAATATGAAGTTGATATTTGAAAAAGAAAATGGAAAAATTTTAGGGGTACAGGCTGTAGGAATTGATGGAGTCGAAAAAAGAGTAGATGTAATAGCAACAGCTATGAGATATAATGGGACTGTTTACGATTTAGCAGACTTAGAATTGGCATATGCTCCTCCATACGGATCAGCTAAAGACCCGGTAAATATGCTTGGATTTTTAGGAGAAAATATACTTAAAGGTAAAATGGATATAATTCAGTGGTTTGAACTTGATGATTTAGACGAAGATGAATATACAATAGTAGATGTGAGGGAAGAAGAAGAAAGAGATTTAGGCTTTATACAAAACTCTATAAATATATCGGTAGATGAACTGAGAGCAAATATAGATATGTTGGATAAAAATAAGACTATAGTCCTTTACTGTGCTACAGGAATAAGAGCTTATGTAGCTACAAGAATACTTCTTCAAAAAGGATTTAGTAAGGTTAAAAATCTGTCTGGAGGTTATATAACCTATAGCGATGTGAATTTTGATATAAGCAGTTCTCCATTAGCTGATAGTGAAGGACAGCCGGAAGTTGATAAAGAAATGGTAGAAAATATTGACTTTGATAATATAGAAAAAACTTCTTTAAACTGCAGCGGTCTTCAATGTCCCGGACCTATCATGAAGGTTTATGAAAAAATTAAAACTATGAAGCATGGAGAATATCTAGAAGTAAAAGCAAGTGACCCTGGATTTTTCGCAGATATTGCATCCTGGTGCCAAAGAACTGGAAATACTCTTATAAAGACGGAGAAGAAAAATAAAGAATTTGTTGTTCTCCTAAAAAAAGGTGTTGAAGTTGAAAAAGAAGATAATACAAAAATGCAGAATATAATAGAAAAAACTGATAAATCTATGGTAGTCTTTAGTGGTGAATTAGATAAAGCTCTTGCTTCATTTATTATTGCAAATGGTGCAGCAGCAATGGGAAGAAAGGTAACTATGTTTTTTACATTCTGGGGATTGAATGTACTTAGAAAAGAAGAGCATGTACCGGTTAAGAAAAATTTCATGGAAAAAATGTTTGGAGCTATGATGCCTAGAGGAATCAATAAACTTAAACTTTCAAAAATGAACATGGGTGGAATGGGTTCAGCAATGATGAAAAAAATTATGAAAGATAAGAATGTCGACAGCCTTGAAGCACTTATTAAGCAGGCTCAGAACAATGGCGTAAGAATGGTTGCATGCACTATGTCTATGGATGTTATGGGTATTAAAGAAGAGGAGTTAATAGACGGGGTAGATTATGCAGGCGTAGCAACCTTTTTATCAGCAGCTGAAAAATCAGATGCCTCATTATTCATTTAAAATTAAGTAATTAGAGTAGACAGTATTATTTCTTAGAGAATAATACTGTTTTTTTAATAAAAATAAAAAAAACATTTTCAAATTTTGTAAAAGTGTTGTAAAATAAACATGAGTATTCATTTCAGGGGAGGAATCTATGAGCTATTTGGATGTTGAAAAATTTTTAACAGAATTAAAATCAATAAGTTCTTGTAGAATAATTTGCGATAATGAAAAAAACATACAGGAAATACATGTTTTAGCAAATAACGGTAGAAGCAGTAAGCAGATATCAAGGGACATTCAATCTACTTTACTATCAAAGTTTAAGATTGATGTAGATTATAAGAAAATAAGCATAGCTCAAATAGATGAAGAGTTAAAGTTCGAAAAAGATTACAGAATAAAACTTAAATCTATAAATTACGAAACCAATGGTAAAAATATAAAGATACATGTAGATTTAAATTTTGATAATAAATTTTACGTTGGTGATTTTGAAGGGATTAAAACAGAGAGAAATTCACTAAAAATTGGAGCACAGTCTCTATTAAATGCAGTAGAAGATATGACAAAAAAATATAATAGTTTTTTGCTTGAGTCTATTGATGTAAAGTCTTTTGCAGGACGAGAAATAGTTTTAGTTGCAGTAAGTATAATAGAAGAAGGCAGAGAAGATATATTATGCGGTTCAGCCTTTGTAAATTTTTCGAAAATAGATGCAACTATAAAAGCATGTTTAAATGCAGTAAATAGAAGAGCACTAAAAAATATTCAAAGCTAAATTGATTTAAAAGACCGGCATAATTTTAAAGCGAAGCGAATATAGCCTGCTAACTAGCGAATTAGCAGAGATATAAATAAGGAGGCTATATTCATGAAAAAAATAATTGCTGTATTAGTATCTATATTAGCATTGGTACTTGCAAGTGGTGCAAACTACTCTTGGTTATAAATTTACATTGAAATAATAATATAGCCGGTCTTTTATTATATAAGGAGTTAGCTATGACAGAATTACCAAAAAAACTTAAAATTTATATAACAGCATTATTTACAGCAGCAGTTTTGCTAATGATATATTTAGTTTTTAATTTTACTATTAACGACATACCTTCTTTTGTTGTATTAAGTATTCTTGCTATAATAGCTGAAAGTTTTTTGATACAGCTTCCCGGTATTGGAGCTGTTTCAGTAAGTTTTGCCCTCAGTTTTGCTGCAATTATAATAGGCGGGCCTCTTATGGCGGCTCTAGTTACAGCTATAGGGCTTACATTTAGAAGACCTTATGTAGAAGGAAGAGGTTATATACATCTACTCAATACACCTGTCTATAAAACGATTTATAATGCCTCTCAAAGTATTATTTGTGCAGGAACATCAGGAATTATATACTTATTTATATTAAATTTACTATCAAACTACGGAGTAGTTGCAGATACAGTGGCATTAACTCTTACAGTTATAATATATGTAACTTTAAACTCTACCTTTTTAACTTTATTAATTAAATTTTTAAATGGAGGCAAGATAGCCAATATTTGGCAGGGAAATTTCAAAGGAACTTTTATTAACTCTGCTGCTATTGCATTTTTAGGAGTTATTGTTGCATTTGCTCACAGTGTAAACGGTATAGTTACGGTTATTTTGTTTTTTATTCCTTTGATGCTTGCAAGATATTCTTTTAAGCTTTACGTCGACATGAGAAAAAACTACATGGATACTGTTAAAGCATTAATAAATGCTGTTGAAGCTAAAGATCCTTATACAAGCGGCCATGCTTCAAGAGTTGGAAAATATGCTGTATCTATAGGTGAAGAAATAGGTTTATCAATGTTTGATTTAGAAAAAATAAAAAATGCAGCCCTACTTCATGATATAGGAAAAATTGGAGTGGATGATAGAATATTAAACAAGAACAAGTCTTTAAGTAGTTTAGAATACGAAGTAATTAAAAATCACCCATCTATGGGATTTGATATAATTAAAGATATAGAATTTTTAAAAGGATCCATTGAAATCGTAAAGCATCACCACGAAAGATGGGATGGAAAAGGATATCCTGATGGACTTAGAGGAGATGAAATCTCTAAAATGGTTTCAATTTTGACAATAGCAGATTCTTTTGATGCTATGACTACAGATAGACCTTATAGAAAGGCTTATCCTTTTGAAAAAGCCATAAGTGAAATAAAAGAGAATGCAGGAACTCAGTTTAATCCTGACTTAGTTAATCCAGCAATTAAAGCACTAAATAAATGTGTATATGTAGATAAAGTAAATGAGGAAATGGTGTCATGATTCATGAGATGATAATTATAGCTATAATATCAATATCCATAGCTTTAATAAGAAAAAGAAAAATCTCAAATCTGGAAAATATAAAAATTAAAGGTTTGGGATTTTTTATATTAAGTCTTTTAGTACAAAATGGAAGTATATTTATCGTGTCTAAATACTCCGAAACTTCTATAGGAATGTTTATAAATGATTATTTTACTTGGATTCACTGTTTTTCGTACCAGCTTATATTGATAGGAATAGCTTTGAATTTAGAAAAGAACTACATGAAAATATTCTTTATAGGTACTGTTATGAATTTTACCGTTATACTTTTTAATGGTATGCAAATGCCTGTAAGACTTCCATTAGAAATGAAAAATTCATGGGAGAATTTTTTATATTTAAACAGCAGTAAGGATTTAATACATACATTAATGGACAATGATACCCGATTTAAACTTTTGGGAGATATAATTATACTGAGAAATCCATATCCATTTACTAAAGTAATTAGTTTGGGAGACGTTGCGCTACTTATAGGTTTCTTTGATTTAATACAGGAAGAGACTTTACCTCAAAAGAAGACCATATAAAAAATCCGGTTAGACCGGATTTTTTATATGGGTTTATTTTCAATTGGGCTTGACATTATGATATGTGTTTCTGTATTTCCATACATTTGTACTTTACCTACGAGTTCTTCTAAATGAGACATTTCTTTTAGATATGCCAATAAAATCATGCTGTAGGGACCGGTTACATGATAGCAGTCTACGATTTCTTCAGTTTCCTGTGCGAATTCTAAAAACTTTGATTGCTTATCTGCCTTCATATCAACGTTGATAAAAACCTTTATAGGTTTTCCAACTTTTTTTGAATCAACAATGGCTTTATACTGCTTAATTGTTCCGTCTTCTTCAAGTCTACGTACCCTTTCTGCTGTAGCAGGAGGACTCAAAGATATTTCTTTAGCAAGATTCTTCATAGAAATTCTTCCGTTTTTTTGAAGATAAGAAATAATTTTATAATCTGTGTAATCCATAATACACCTCACAAAATAAATTATAGTCATACATTTACTAATTTTATTAACTGAAAACCACTAAATGGGTTATGTTATGTATTTACAATAAAAAAATATAATGTTATCATAAAGTCGATTATAGATAGATTATAACATAATATAATTAAGAAAATCAAGCATAAACTTAATAAAAATAATGAGTACATAAATATCAGAAAGTTTATCCTTTAATATGAGATGAAATTGTTAATAGTTGTTTAATTAATGTGAAGGGAGAAAATATGAGTAAGTTAAAAATAACTGATACTACACTTAGAGATGGACACCAATCCTTAATAGCTACAAGATTAAAAACAGAAGAAATGATACCAATTTTGAAGAAATTAGACAAGATAGGGTTTAATGCCCTGGAAGTATGGGGTGGAGCTACCTTCGACTCATGTTTAAGATATCTCAATGAGGATCCTTGGGAAAGATTAAGAACTATTAGAAAACATGTAAAGGATACAAAGTTGCAGATGCTTTTGAGAGGCCAAAATATTTTAGGGTATAGACATTATGCTGATGATGTATTAGAAGAATTTATAAAAAAAGCCATTTCAAATGGAATAGATATAGTAAGGGTGTTTGACGCACTGAATGATGTTAGAAATATGGAAAAATCAATAGAAATAATAAAAAGAGAAGGAGCAGAGTGCCAGTGTGCAATTTCATATAGTAAAAGTCCCGTGCATACTTTAGAATACTATGTGGACTTAGTAAAGAAATTGGAAAAGGCTGGAGCTGACTCTATATGCATAAAAGATATGTCCGGCATAATGGGGCCATATGAAACTTATAAATATGTTAAGGCTATAAAGGAAGTTACCGACTTACCAGTAGAACTACATAATCACTGTACAAGTGGAACTGGATCGATGAGTTTACTTAAGGCTGCTGAAGCAGGGGTAGATATAGTTGATACTGCAATGTCTCCCTTTGGATCTGGTACATCTCAACCACCTACAGAAACGATAGTATCTGTTTTTAAAGATACTGAAAGAGATACAGGATTAGATTTAAAAGCTTTGGAAGAAATAGCATCATATCTTAAAAATATAAGAGATGATTATCTGGATAAAGGAATCCTTAATCCAAAAGTTTTAATGACAGAACCTAAAACTTTAATTTATCAAGTGCCTGGAGGAATGCTATCCAACTTAATTTCTCAACTTAGGAGTTTAAATGCAGAGGATAAATTTGAAGAAGTTTTAAATGAAATTCCAAGAGTTAGGAAAGATTTAGGATATCCACCTTTAGTTACTCCTATGAGTCAAATGGTTGGAGCTCAGGCTGTTTTTAACGTTATTAATAAAAAAAGATATTCAACTGTACCAACTGAAATAAAAAAATACTTGAAGGGTCTATATGGAAGAGCTCCGGGCAAGATTAATGAAGATGTAAAAAGACAGATAATAGGAGACGAAGAACCAATAAGTGTAAGACCTGCAGAATTATTAGAGGATGAACTGCCTAATGCTAAAGAAGAATTGGGAGATTTATGGAATTCAATAGAAGATGTGTTGTCTTATGCTTTATTTCCCCAATCAGCAAAAGAATTTTTAGAAAATAGAAAATTTAATGAATATGAAAAAGGCGAAAATGCTATATAAATTTTATAAAAATTTATCTTTGATAACTTTCCAGTAGTTAAAAGTACCTAATGATAACATGGTTAGAGTTTTGTCGCTTATAAAGAAGTTGCATTTTGACAATCTATTCATAATACAACTTTCACCATCTATACATAGAACTGCAGAACTTATATAATCTAATTCAGGTTTAATTACAATTTTCGTTTTAGGAGGTACAATAACTCC
>Ga0102926_1002001_pt1 | contig 11940 bp, 10 predicted proteins | sample SalPonR1_A_D2_MG_FD_78173 | JGI IMG/M metagenome (GOLD analysis project Ga0102926, IMG submission 78173) | Salt pond soil microbial communities from South San Francisco under conditions of wetland restoration - Salt Pond MetaG R1_A_D2_MG | ecosystem: Environmental > Aquatic > Marine > Intertidal...
CTTTTGCCAAGCCCCAGCCAGTTCAGGAACAACAACAGCGCCACGGCCAAAACAACCTCGGGCACCAGAATGGGCGCGATTAGCAAAGTGGTGATCGTGTTGCGCCCCGGTACGTTGTAGCGCACCAAGGCAAGGCTGGCCAAAACACCCAATGTCGTCGAGATGACAGCCGTCATCAGGCCCAGCACGATAGATGTGCGAAACGCGCGCATCACGGCGTCGTTGTTCCACAACTCTTCGAACCACCGCAGGGAAACTCCGCTCATCGGGAAGCTGCCGAATTGGTTTGCGTTGAACGACAACAGCACAACCACAGCCACCGGCAAGAACATGAAGCCGTAAACCAAAATGGTCCAGATCCGGATTGCATTCCACCCCATCAGCCCAACCCCTTGGCCAGTTGCGACATACCCAGATACCGATTGTATATGGCCACCAGCACGCCCAGAACGATCAGCAGCAACAGCGACAGCGCCGAGCCAAGCGGCCAGTTCAGCTGTGTAATGATCGCCTCGAACACAAGATTGGCGAACATGGCGTCACGCGGGCCGCCCAGAATGACCGGGGTGATGTAGGTGCCCGCGCCCAGAACAAAGCACAACAGCCCGCCAGCCGCCAAGCCCGGCAGCGACAGCGGCAACGTCACCTGTAAAAACGCCTGCCACCGCGTCGCCCCAAGCGAGGTTGCGGCATCTTCCAGATTGGTATCAATCCCTTCAAGGCTGACATAGACGTTCAAGACCATGAACGGCAGCAAGAAGTGCACCAGACCCAGAATAACCGTGCCTTCGTTGTAAAGCATCTGTATCGGATCCGAGATCACGCCAAGCGACAGCAACAAACTGTTCAGCGCCCCGGAGGTGCCCAGAATGTTGATCCAACTCATCGTGCGAATGATGTAGCTGATCCAGAACGGCAGCATCAAAAGCAACAAAAGAATCATCTTGCTGCCCTTGGATCGCGCGATGAAATACGCCGCCGGATAGCCCATCAAGGCGCAAACCACCGTCGTGATCGCCGCGATTTTCAGCGTGTTGAACAGGATGTCGCGATAAAACCGGTCGGTCAGAACCTTCTGCCAGTTATCCAGATAAAAACCGACCTGATCACCCCCGACCGCCGAGCGCAGCCAGAACGAATAAACGATGATGAAAATCAAAGGGACAAGCAAAAGGAGCGTCACCGCGCCAAGCGCCGGTGACAGCAAAATCCAAGGTTGTCGGGCCTCACGGGCTTCGACCGACATGCATCTCCCCTCGATGAATTGAATACCCATTTTGACAGGGCTTGCGTTTACGATGCAAAGCGGACAATCATTTATCAAATAGATAATTAGAATTGTGAGTATTGATCAAATCAATGCATGAGCCCGACTTCACCCCGGACCACGCTGATCGAATGATGCGCGAACTGGATTGGAATCTGTTGCGCAGTTTCGTTGTGCTGGCGCAGTCCCGCTCGGTGACCGAGGCCGCGCATAAGCTGCGACTAACCCAGCCTTCACTTTCTACTGCGCTGAAAAAGCTGGAAGATCGCGTTGGCCGGCGCCTGATTGATCGCAAGCCGGGGCATTTCGAACTGACCAAGGCCGGTGAGGTTTTGTATCGCGAGGCGGTCGATATTCAGGGCTCGATCCTGCGCTTGTCGACCCTCATGCGCGAGATGACCGATGAGGTCACGGGCCATGTGCGCATCGCTTTGGCCAGTCATGTCGTGTGCCCATTATTTGATCAGGTGCTGGCTGATTTCCACGCCGAACATGCTGGCGCAACCCTGTCGATTGATGTGCTGTCCTCGTCCGAGGCCATCAGCAGCGTCTCGGGGCGCTTTTCCTCATTTGCCGTCTGCCTTGTGCACAAGCGCAATCCCAAGCTTGAATATCTGCGCCTCTACCGTGAATTTTTTGGCTTGTTCTGTGGCCCCCCGCATCCACTGTTCGGGCGAACCGGCCTGACACGGGCTGATCTGGAAGGCCATTCAGCCGTCAGCTTTGAAACCGACCGATTGCAAGACGCGCTGAAACCCGTCGCCCTGATGCGCGCCGAAGCGAATATGGGCGAACTGGTCGTGGGCACCTCCAGCCATCTAGAAGAGGTCCGGCGCATGATCATTGCAGGGCTTGGGATTGGCCCCCTGCCCCTGCATGTTGCCAAACGCGACGTGGAGGACGGCACGATGTGGCAACTACCCCCCTATGAAGCGACACCGGCGATTGACGTGCATGTGGTCTGGAACCCCAAGGCCAGCCTGAACCGGGCCGAACAATCCCTGCTGACACGGCTGCAAAGCCAAATCGAATCCACCCCTATGGCAGACCGAACTTATCGCTAGGCCAGACCGGCATGCGCATAACTTAACGCCGGGTCAAAAGGGGACATTTAAAGAGGTTTTGGTAGCGGAGGAGGGACTTGAACCCCCGACACGCGGATTATGATTCCGCTGCTCTAACCACCTGAGCTACTCCGCCAGAACGAGGCGGTAGGTAAGACAGGCCGCGTCCTGCGTCAAGGCGAAAAACCGCATTTGCCGAAAGGTATCGCTGCTGCCTCAGCTATCGGGCAGCAACGCTTCGATCGCGCGGGTGATCTTGGCCGATTGCGGCCGTGTGGTTGAGCCGAACGTATCAACAACCGCCCCATCCGCACCAATCAGTATCTTGTTGAAGTTCCAGCGCGGGGTGAAGCCTTCGGTCTGCGCAACCCACTTATAGAACGGATGCGCATTGTCACCCTTCACGCTGCTGATTGTCGTCATCGGAATATCCAGACCGAAATTCACCTCGCAAAAGTCGGCGACGTCATCGTTGGTGGCCAGCTCTTGCCGGAAATCTTGCGATGGCACGGCCAACACGACCAATCCGCGGTCGCGGTAGGCATCGTAAAGGGCCTGAAGCCCGTCATATTGCGGGGTAAAACCGCAACGCGATGCCGTATTGACGACCAAAACCGGGCGGCCCTGCCAGTCCGCCATCGACAAAGTGCCGCCATCAATCGAATCGAATGTCCACGCCCCCGGCGCAGCCAAAACCGACATGGGCAGACACGCAAATGCGCTGAAAACAAAAGCCGTCACATTCTTGCGAAATATCTGCAGCATCTCAGGCCCTCTTTCTGTTCTTGTTGACAAAGTAGACCACATTTTCATTGCGTCCACAGTCTTCTTGCGTCTGCCACGGCACTGACGCATCTTACGCGCCATGACCAAAGACACCCCCACAAGCATTCTGACTGACCTACGCAACATCGTCGGCGCGGCGCATGTGGTGACCGGCACGGATGCCGCCCGCTGGAGCGAAGACTGGACCCGGCAGAGGCAATGGGCCCCGCTTGCCGTTATCCGCCCGGCCAACACGGCTGAGGTTGCAAAAGTGGTGCAACTGGCGAATCGGACCAGCACAGTGATTGTGCCAGTGTCGGGCAATACCGGGCTGGTCGAAGGCACCTATGCGCAAAACGCGCTGATGCTGTCGCTGGATCGCATGTCGGCCATCCGAACCGTCAAACCCGAGGCGCGCATCGCGACTGTCGAGGCCGGAGCGATCCTGTCGAAAATTCACGACGCCGCCGACGCGCATGATCTGATTTTTCCACTGTATTTCGGCGCGCGCGGGTCGGCCATGATTGGCGGGGCCTTGTCCACCAATGCAGGCGGCTCCAATGTGCTGCGCTACGGCAGCACCCGGCATTTGTGTCTGGGGGTCGAGGCGGTTTTACCCACCGGGGAAATCGTCGACCTGATGAGCGAACTACACAAAGACAATTCCGGCTATGACCTGCGCGACCTTCTGATCGGGGCCGAAGGCACATTGGGCATTATCACCGCCGCCGTCCTGAAACTTCACCCCAAGCCGCAGGCCTATGCCACCGCCATGGTGGCCACGCCCTCGCTAGATGCGGCGCTGGTGCTGCTGAACAAATTGCAACAAGACACCGGCGGCGCGGTCGAGGCCTTCGAATTCATGCCCGGTGTTTATATGGACGCTTATCTTGAACGCTTTCCCGACGCGCGGCCGCCGTTTGACGCCCGGCATGAGGTGAACATTCTGGTCGAGGTGGGCGCAATTGCGCCCCGGGATGCAACACCGGATTCGGATGGGTCGATCCCCGTGGCCGCGCATCTTGAAACGATCTTGGAACAACAGTTTCACAGCGGCGGCGTTCTGGATGCTGTGGTCGCCCAAAACGAGAGCCAACGGCAAGACATGTGGGCAAGGCGCGAGGCCGGGGCCGAGGTGGCACGTCTGCGGCCCAATGTGATCGACAACGATGTCTGTGTGCCGGTGGACCGGATGCAGCAATTTCTGGACCTGATCACCGACCGGACCAAAGCACTGGACCCCGAACTGGTACCGATTTGCGTGGCCCATCTGGGCGACGGCAACCTGCATTTCGCAGGCTGGCCTGCATCACAGGATCCTGCGGTTCACACGGCGATCAAGCAGGTGGTGGACGATACGGCAATCGAGATTGGCGGCAGTTTCTCGGCCGAGCATGGGGTCGGCCTGACCAAAAAGCCTGCAATGCTGCGCCACAAGAACAGCGCAGCTGTCCAAGCCATGCGGGCCATCAAACAGGCGCTCGACCCTAAAGGCGTTATGAACCCCGGCAAGGTCTTGCCTGATCCCTAACCGGCGCAACCGCTTGCCGGGCGTGATCGCCCGCCGCGCAGATCACTGCAACCAGTCGAAGAACCCCTCGCCGGCTTGCTCCAGCAGCTTGGCCGCCATGGCACGCCCCAGTTCGGCACCGTCCTCGATCGGGGCGTTTTGATCGTCGTTGATCGCCTCACTGCCGTCGGGGCGCAACACCTCACCACGCAGGCGCAGGGTGCTGCCATCCAGTTCCGCCAGCCCGGCAATCGGAGTTTCGCATGACCCGTCCAACGCGGCCAGAAACGCGCGTTCCGCCGCCAGCCGCTGTGCCGTTGGCCCATCATGAATGGCTGCCAGCATGTCAGCCGCGCGTGTGTCATCGGCGCGGCGTTCAATTCCGATTGCGCCTTGCGCGACGGCAGGCAGCATTTCTTCGGGCGAGATTGCGGCGGTCGCCACATCGGCACGGCCCAAACGGTTCAGGCCCGCCATGGCAAGGAAGGTGCAGGCCGCAACCTGATCATCGAGTTTTTTCAGACGGGTCTGCACATTGCCGCGAAATTCCACGACGTCCAGATGCGGGTAGGCCACCAGAACCTGCGCCTTGCGCCTGAGCGACGAGGTGCCCACCTTTGCGCCGTCGGGCAACTCGGCCAGCCCACCCACATGCGGCGAGACAAACGCATCACGCACGTCCTCGCGCGGCAGGTATGTGTCCAGCACCAGCCCCTCGGGCTGCAAGACAGGCATGTCTTTCATCGAATGGATCGCGATGTCGATCTCACCACTCAGCATGGCCTCTTCGATTTCACGGGTGAACAGACCCTTGCCGCCAATCTCTTTCAGCGGGCGGTCGATGATACGGTCGCCGGTGGTCTTGATCACGACCACCTCGAACGCCTCATGCGGCAGATCAAAGGCGGCGGCCAGCCGCTCACGTGTCTCATGGGCCTGCGCCAGAGCCAGCGGCGAGCCGCGTGTGCCCAGCTTCCTCGGGGTGTCGGGGGTTGGCAAATCGCGTTTCATGGCCGTGGTCTAGCCCCCCTGCCCGCCTGTGACAAGCGCGGGGTGCTTGACATTGTGTCACCGGGGGGCGACCACATTCGGAAACGGAGGATACCATGGCCGCGCAAAAGACCATTCTGAGAGCCCTTGCAGGTGAAACCCTTGAGACCCCGCCGATCTGGATGATGCGCCAAGCCGGGCGTTACCTGCCAGAGTATCGCGCCACCCGCGCCGAAGCGGGCGATTTCCTTTCCTTGTGTTATAACAGTGACTTGGCCACCGAAGTCACGTTGCAACCCATCCGCCGCTACGGGTTTGACGGAGCCATCCTGTTTGCCGATATCCTGCTGATCCCACAGGCTCTTGGCGCCGACCTTTGGTTTGTCACCGGCGAAGGTCCGCGTCTGTCGACGATCACCGATCAGGCCGGGTTCGATGCCCTGAAACCGGCCAGCGACGTGCACGAAACCCTCAACCCGATCTATCAGACCGTGCGCAATCTGTCGCAGGCCCTACCCTCGGAAACAACTCTGATCGGATTCGCCGGAGCCCCTTGGACCGTTGCCACTTACATGATCGCCGGTCGCGGTACCCCAGACCAAGGCCCGGCACACGCACTGAAAGCCGAAAACAAGGCGCTTTTCGAAGCCCTGCTGGAACGGCTGACAGAAGCCACGATCGAATATCTATCCGCCCAGATCGAGGCCGGTGCGGAATGCGTCAAACTGTTCGACAGTTGGGCCGGGTCGCTGACGGGTGAAGATTTCGATAAATACGCAACCGCCCCGGCCAAACGCATCATTTCCGAGCTCAAAGCGCGCCATCCCGGCATTCCTGTCATCGCCTTCCCGCGCGAAGCGGGCGACAAATACATCGGCTTTCACGAAAAAACCGGCGCAGATTGTGTGGCCATCGACAACTCGGTCAGCCCGGAATGGGTTGCCAAGCATGTCCAGCCCTCGGGCTGTGTGCAGGGCAACCTTGCCTCGAAACACATGGTCACCGGCGGCGACGCGCTTGTGCGCGAAACACGCCATATCGTGGAGACCCTGAAAAACGGGCCGCATATTTTCAACCTTGGCCACGGCATCACACCCGATGCTGACCCCGACAATGTGCAACTGATGATCGACACAGTGCGCGGCGGCTGACATTCGTTTTCAAAACCCCGCTGTGGATGGGGGCGCTGCCCCCGCCGCCGCAAGCGGCGACTCCCCCGGAGTATTTTGAGAACAATGAATAACGATTTGGAAACCTTTCGATGCCATCTTGTCAGCGCGGCACAGGCGGGGACGCCGATGACCGTAACATAAGAAGGCTGGCTCTATCGGTCTGTGGGCGGGGTCTAAGGCCCTGCCCTTCTTTTGTTCATAAATATCCCGGGGGTTTGGGGGCAGCGCCCCCAACACAATAAACAGCGCGCGCCCCTTGGGCGCGCACCTTTTTGAAACGGTGTGACAGGATCAGTCCAGCCCCATGCAATTGGCATAGTAAGTGACGGTTGCAGGCCAGTCGCTGAAGATACCCTTGATAGCGGCATCCTGATGCAGGGCGCGCAGGATATTGTAATAATCGGCATCGCTGTCGGTCACATCGGTGACTGAACGGAAATACCATCCCCCGCCTGACGTCAGCGGGCCCGACCGTTCCAGCGTCCAGGTGATCAGGTTCAACCCGGCCTCGCGCGCGGCCTCGGCGTAGGCCGATGCGGTATAATCGCCGTCTTTGGGTGTCACCAGCATGTTCATGGACGGTGCCAAGTAGTTCACGCCCTGAGCTTTCAACGCCGCGAAATCCTGTTGCCATGTTTCGGGGTCTTGTTCGTCGAACCCGTCATGCCATTCGACCAGATATACCGCTTGCGCACCAAAGTTCGGTTCGGCCTTGATCCAATAGAGAACGTCGTTCAGGTTGAACGATTGTGGCCAAACGTCCTTGGCCGGTATGCCCGCTGATTTATATTCGTCGATCATTTTCTGCGCATAGTCTTGTTGCGTAAAGCCGTCATGCGGCATGTCGACCGAGGGGCTTTTCAGTTCGGGTGTGAACTTGGCGCCCAGAGATTTGAAAAGGTCGATCGATTCCGCATGTGTCATCAACGTGCCCCCTTGGGCGGAATACAGATCGGTCCGCCAATTGGCGGTACCGTCCATATACGCCTCGACGGTAGTGGCGCTGCTGTCGGCCGCGTCCATCTTGCCTGTCAAGGTGCGGAACTGGGCCAGCGTGATCTCGGACGTCCGGCATTCGGCTGCGGCGGGGGTGTCGCCGTTGGCGGGGGCAAAAGGCGTGACACAGGTGTCAGCCAGATCGCTGGCCAGAATGTTCGTGGTTGTGTGCAAATCGTTCTGGGCGTGGCGACAAACCAATTCGTGATCCATGGTGAAGGTCACGTCGCATTCCAGAATGCCTGCCCCCATGCGCGCCGCGGCGCGGTTCGATTCGACGGTATGTTCGGGAAACATCATCGGCGCGCCACGGTGACCGATCGAAAAGCTAGAGCGCTGTGGCGTTTGGCCCAGACAGGCGGCCAGTTGGGATTTCAGCGCCCCATCCTGCATCCGGTCGATCAGGTAGGCCGGGCGGGGGCCGTATGTCATTTGGTCCGCGGCAATGGCTATCGGCGCTGTAATGGTGGCCATGGTCAGGGTCATGGCGGAGAGTGTCAGGGGACGCATTGCGAACTCCGTTCTAGTGATGTGTCTGCACTCACGTAACCGACGGAGTGAAACGGACGTGTGACGTTTTTTCAAAGCGTCTGTGACAGGCGCAGCCTGCGTTTGAATGCAACACCTTTGCGCGGCATCTTTCGAAAAGCGGCGGGTGGTTTTGCACGGTTTGCTTTAGCGGCACCTCAGAACCCTGTAACATTCGCAGAGCGGACGGCATTTGGGCCATGCTGCTTGGCAGGACTAGCCTGGTGGGAAAAGCTGGACCGCTTTCAAACCGCATTATCAGCGCTGGCAGGGCTGTATTCCATATCAATCTTGGCGTCATAAAGGCAGACACGGTTGCGCCCTTCGGCCTTGGCCCGATATAGCGCCAGATCGGCTGCACGGATCGCCTTTTCGATTTGGGCAGGATCCTTCAAACCAGCCACCCCAAAGCTGGCGGTCACGTTCATTGCCGTGCCTTCCACCGTGATTGGGCAGTCGCGCACACGCTGGCACAGGCGTTCCGCAGCGATCAAGCCATCACGCGCTCCCGTGCCAGCCATGAGAATCACGAATTCTTCGCCGCCGAAGCGAGCAACAATATCGCTGGCGCGGCAATTGTCCAAAAGCGCATTGGCGAATTGGTGCAGTGCGGTATCGCCCGCCTGATGGCCGAACCGGTCATTGATCGCCTTGAAGTGGTCGATATCGGCGATGATCAGGGACATTGGTCCGCGCCGCAACTGCGCCACGCGCGAGTGGAAATTGGTGCGTGTGTGCGCCCCGGTCAGCGGATCAAAGCTGATGGCCTGACGCAGACGCTGATTGAGATCATGGATTTCACGCAGGCGGGTGCCCACGAAATAGGCGACCGGCGCTGATAGCATCATGGCAATCACCGCGCCTGAAATCATCGTTTTGCGCATCAAATCGGGCGGCATGATCATGAAGTTGAGCAGCACCGAGCCACACACCATCGCAACCACCACACTCGCGGTGAATAGCCGGACATCATTGCGAGTTGAAAGGCGCAGTTGCATACCGATATTCCATCACTCCTGTCCGGTCAGGATGACGCCCCTTTGTTAACAAAGCTTCTGGAACCTGCGCCGTTTTTCCAAGCAATTCGCCCTAAATGCTATGGTTTCAAACCGATCACCTTGGCGTGACGGGTCCGACACATGGCTGGAAAGCCAAGCATCGCCTCCCTACCCTCAATAGCAGACCCGTATAGAAAGGACGCCTCATGCCCACCGAACGCTTTACCTTCCGGGGTCACGCCGGCGACGACTTGTCGGCGCGCCTCGACTTGCCCGAAGGCCCCCATCTTGGAACGGCGCTGTTTGCTCATTGTTTCACCTGTTCCAAAGACATCCCCGCGGCCCGACGTATCGCCGCCCGGCTTGCAGGCGCTGGAATTGCGGTGCTGCGGTTCGATTTTACCGGGCTTGGCCATTCCGAGGGTGAATTCGCCAACACCACGTTTGTGTCGAATGTGGATGATCTGGTTTTGGCGGCAGAGGCGCTGGAGGCGCGCAGCATGGCACCCGGACTGTTGATCGGGCATTCACTGGGCGGGGCGGCGATATTGGCGGCGGCGCGCAAGATTGATAGCGCACGCGCGGTGGTGACAATCGGCGCGCCTTACGATCCCGGCCATGTGACGCATAATTTTGGCGACGCGCTGGACCGCATTGAGCAAGACGGCAAAGCCGAGGTCAATCTGGGCGGGCGCAGCGTGACCATCGGGCGCGATTTCGTGCGCAGCGTCGCCGCCGAAAACCTGACCGACGAAATCAAAGCACTGGATCGCGCGCTTTTGATTCTGCACGCCCCGCGCGATGCGATCGTCGGGATCAACAATGCGTCCGAGATTTTCCGCGCCGCCAAACACCCCAAGAGTTTTATCACCCTCGACACCGCCGATCACCTGATCAGCAACGCCGATGACGCCGAATATGCCGCCGGGGTGATTGCCGCGTGGGCCGCGCATTATCTTGATCTGCGTCCCCCGGCCCCGCCGCCCGGCGCGCCCGAAGGCATCGTGCGGATCAGCGAAGCGGACCCTGATGGATTCTTGCAAGATATCAATGCGGGCGAAAAGCACCACGTTCTGGCGGATGAGCCCGAGGCCTATGGCGGCACAGACAAGGGCATGTCGCCCTATGGCTTTCTGTCGGCGGGCTTGGGCGCCTGCACGTCGATGACCATTCGCATGTATGCCCGGCGCAAAGGCTGGTCGCTGACCCATGTCAGTGTGGATGTCAGCCACGACAAGGTGCACGCCCAAGACGCCGCAGCGCAGGGGAACGCCAAGGCCGATCGGTTTACAAGGGTGATCCGGCTGGAGGGCGATCTGGATGCCGAGCAGCGCACCCGTCTGCTTGAAATTGCCGACAAATGCCCGGTGCATCGCACGCTAGAGCGCAGCGCCGAGGTTGTGACCGAGCTTGAGTGAGCCCCGGCGTGCGCCTTATTGCTTGGGGCGGTCGTCGTATTCGTCGCTCAGAATGCGGCGGGCGTCCCCTTCGGGGTCGTCGTATTGGTTGGATTTCACCGTGTAGACGAAAAACACCAGACCGACACCGCCCAAAAACAGCGAAATTGGAATCAGGTAGGCAAGGATGGTCATGGGGTCACCTTAGGCGAAGTGCGTTCAGGGACACTGTAATCGAACTGGCCGACATGGCCAAGGCCGCGATCAACGGCGAGCAAAGCCCCGCCACCGCCAGAGGCACGGCGATCACGTTGTAGACCGTGGCAATGCGGAAGTTTTCCCGGATACGCCGGGTGGCCGAACGGGCCGTGGCGCAGGCCGACGCAATCGGCGACAGATCACCGCCCAACAGCACGATATCGGACGCCACGCGCGCCGCATCCAGCGCCGTTGCCGGCGAGATCGAGACATGGGCCGCCGCCAAAGCGGCGGTGTCGTTCAGACCATCACCCACCATCAGCACCTTGGCGCCCTCATCGGTAAGCGCCTGAATGCGGCTGGATTTATCGGCTGGCAAGGCCTCGGCCAGCCAGCGGGTGATGCCAAGGCGGTTGGCCAGCGCCTCGACCGCCGGGGTAGTATCGCCCGACATCAGATAAACGGTTTTGCCCGCATCTTTCAGCGCCTGAACCGCTTCGGCGGCCCCCTCGCGCAGGCGGTCGGCAAAAACAAAGGCCACAGGCGCGGCATCACCATTTTGCAGGAAGGTGGCGGTTTCCGCGCAGCCCTGCGCGCCCGTCCAACTGGCGCGGCCAAGGCGAACCTCGTGGCCGTTCAATTGGGCTTTGGTGCCGTAGCCGGGCACCTCGGTCACGTCAGTGACCTGCGCCGGCGCAATGCCAGCCTCGCGCGCGGCGCGGGTGATGGCCTGTGCCAGCGGGTGCGACGAGCCTTGCGCCAGCGCCAGCGCCAGTTCGACATCAGCGCGCGGCAATTGGGCCAAATTGGTCAGTTCGGGTGTTCCTGCGGTCAGCGTGCCGGTTTTATCGAACACCACGGTATCGACCTGCGCCAGACGTTCCAACGCGGTTTCGTGTTTGATCAGCATCCCCTTGCGGAACAAACGCCCACTGGCCGCCGTGGTTACGGCAGGCACGGCCAAACCAAGCGCGCAAGGGCAGGTGATGATCAGCACGGCGGCGGCGATATTCAGCGCGGTGCGCAGATCGAAGGTGTAGAGATACCAACCGACA
>Ga0102926_1002006_pt1 | contig 11933 bp, 10 predicted proteins | sample SalPonR1_A_D2_MG_FD_78173 | JGI IMG/M metagenome (GOLD analysis project Ga0102926, IMG submission 78173) | Salt pond soil microbial communities from South San Francisco under conditions of wetland restoration - Salt Pond MetaG R1_A_D2_MG | ecosystem: Environmental > Aquatic > Marine > Intertidal...
CGTCGTGGTCGAACCCTACCTGATCACTCTCAATGAGACCTCGGATGTCTTCCCCACCTTCCAGCACGAGGGAGTCGAATTGCTATATATTCTTGAAGGAGAGGTTGGATATCGGCATGGCGATCAGAGCTTTCACCTTCGGCCCGGCGACAGCCTGTTTTTCGACGCCGACGCGCCACATGGACCGGATGAGTTGATCAAGCTGCCGATACGGTATCTCTCGGTGATCTCGTATCCGCAGGGTGGAAGTTGAGCCCACGCGTCGGGAGCTGACTTGGGGGGCACGCCTCCGGCGGGAGTATTTTTGCCAAGAAGAAGCATGTTTCATTGGGATTTTTTTCTTGGGGCAAATACCCCGGGGGAGACGCCCGCAGGGCGGCGGGGGCAGAGCCCCCTGACAGGCGATATGATGGCAAAACTCTTCCCACAGCGTGCCGGACCTGCTACTATTCTCCGATAGACCCCGAAAACGGGGCATGTTCGAGGCAGTGTCGGCGGTTTAGATGACAGAGATGGTGTATGGCGCGGTCCCGGTACGGGATGCGGAGCCGGTTCTTCCCAAGTGGTGGCGAACGATCGACAAATGGTCGATCTCATGTGTGCTGATCCTTTTCGGTATCGGCCTTTTGTTGGGTTTGGCGGCCTCTCCGCCGTTGGCCGAAAAAAATGGGTTCGCACCGTTCCATTATGTTCAGCGTCAGACAGCATTTGGCGTCATGGCCTTGAGTGCCATGTTCCTGACTTCGATGATGAGCCCGAGTTTGGTACGTCGTCTGGCGGTGATCGGCTTTCTGGCGGCTTTCGCGGCGTTGGTCCTTCTGCCGGTTTTCGGCACCGATTTCGGCAAGGGGGCCGTGCGGTGGTATAGCCTTGGGTTTGCAAGTGTCCAACCGTCTGAATTTCTCAAGCCCGGTTTCGTTGTCGTGGCCGCCTGGATGATGGCGGCGAGCCAGGACATCAACGGGCCACCCGGTTTGAGCTGGTCTTTCCTGTTGGCCATCGTGATTGTTGCATTTCTGGCCATGCAGCCGGATTTCGGGCAGGCCTGTTTGGTGCTTTTCGGTTGGGGCGTGATGTATTTCGTGGCCGGTGCGCCGATCCTGCTTTTGTTGGTCATGGCGGTATGCGTGATCGTGGCGGGCAGTGTCGCCTATTCCAACTCCGAGCATTTCGCGCGTCGTATCGACGGCTTCCTAAGCCCTGATGTGGATCCCAATACTCAGTTGGGCTTTGCCACCAACGCAATCCGCGAGGGCGGATTTTTCGGCGTTGGGGTTGGTGAGGGCGAGGTGAAGTGGAGCCTGCCCGATGCCCATACAGATTTCATTATCGCAGTGGCTGCCGAGGAATATGGCCTGATCCTCGTGCTCTGTATCATCGTGCTTTATGCAACCGTGCTGGTGCGCTCGCTTGCGCGTTTGATGCGCGAGCGTGACCCGTTCATTCGGCTGGCTGGCACAGGTCTGGTGGCGATGTTCGCCGTGCAGGCGATGATCAACATGGGGGTGGCCGTGCGGCTTTTGCCGGCCAAGGGGATGACGCTTCCTTTTGTCAGCTACGGTGGCTCGTCCTTGATTGCGGGCGGTATTGCCGTGGGGATGCTTTTTGCCTTCACACGGTCACGTCCTCAGGGCGAGATCGGCGATATCCTGCGTGGGCGGGTGAGGTGACTGGTCATTTACGCCGGGTTGCGCCATGAGAGCGCAATTCAGGCAATGAGGTGATGCTGTGAGCGAAAGACAGCCATTACTTGTAATCGCGGCCGGCGGGACCGGTGGCCATATGTTTCCGGCTCAAGCGCTGGCCGAGGTGATGTTGCGCCGGGGTTGGCGGGTGAAACTCTCGACTGACGCGCGCGGGGCGCGCTATACCGGCGGCTTCCCGCATTCGGTTGAGATTTCCCAAGTGTCGAGCGCCACCTTTGCGCGTGCCGGATTTTTCGCCAAGGCCTTGGTGCCGTTTCGCATTCTGGGCGGTGTCATGGGTGCAGCCTTTGGCATGCTGCGCGACCAGCCCGACATCGTGGTGGGTTTTGGCGGTTATCCGACGATCCCGGCGCTTGGCGCGGCGTGGCTGTTGCGCAGGCCGCGGATGATCCATGAGCAAAACGGTATTCTTGGCCGGGTGAACAAGGTTTTCGCCAAGCGCGTGGATCGGGTGGCCTGTGGGACATGGCCGACGGATTTGCCAGCTGGCGTGGAGGGGGTTCATGTGGGCAACCCAGTGCGCGCCAGTGTTCTGGAGCGGGCAGGTGCGGGATATATTCCGCCCGGGGATTACCCTATGTCGGTGCTTGTTATCGGGGGCAGCCAAGGCGCGCGTATCCTGTCAGATGTCATTCCGGCGGCGATTGCGGACCTCCCTGAGGATCTGCGGCGCAATATCCGTGTCGCGCATCAAGCGCGCGATGAAGATGGTGAGCGCGTGGCGCAGTTTTACGCCGAGGCTGGCATAGATGCCGAGGTCGAGCCGTTTTTCCGTGACGTGCCACGCCGGATGAGCGAGGCGCAAATGGTGATCAGCCGCGCCGGGGCCTCGTCCATCGCGGATATCAGCGTAATCGGACGGCCAAGCATCCTGATCCCTTATGCGGCAGCGGCGGGGGACCATCAGACAGCGAACGCGAAAGGCTTGTCGCAGGCGGGGGGCGCGATTGTCATCCCGGAAAGAAAACTTGCGGTGGACGTGGTTTCGGAGCAGATAGCCAGCGTTCTGACCAATCCGCAGGGGGCCACGCAGATGGCGCAGGCGTCCCTTGGTCAGGGCCTGCCCGATGCGCCGTTAAATCTGGCCGATATGGTCGAAGAGCTGGCGAAAGGGCGAGGGACATGAAAGATCTGGCGATCAGAGGGGACAGAGCGATGAATGCCGCAACCAAGCTGCCGGGGGACGTGGGCTCCATTCATTTCGTAGGCATTGGCGGCATTGGCATGTCGGGCATCGCCGAGGTGCTGTTGAACCATGGCTACGTGGTGCAGGGCAGTGACCTGAAATCGACGCCGATCACTGAACGGCTTGAGGCCATGGGGGCGCATATCTTTCAGGGTCAACGTGCCGAGAATCTTCAGGATGCCGAGGTCGTGGTCATTTCGAGCGCGATCAAACCGGGCAACCCCGAGTTGGACGAGGCGCGCCTCAAGGGGCTGCCCGTGGTGCGCCGGGCCGAGATGCTGGCCGAGTTGATGCGCCTGAAGTCAAACGTGGCCGTGGCAGGCACCCACGGCAAGACGACGACGACGACGATGGTCGCGGCGCTTCTGGATCACGGGCGTTTCGACCCAACGGTGATCAATGGCGGGATCATTCACGCCTATGGCTCCAACGCACGCGTGGGGCAGGGCGAATGGATGGTGGTCGAGGCCGACGAAAGCGATGGCACCTTCAACCGGCTGCCCGCGACCATTGCCATCGTCACCAACATTGACCCCGAACATATGGAACACTGGGGGACCGAGGAGAATCTGCACCGGGGCTTTTATGACTTCGTGAGCAACATTCCCTTTTACGGTCTCGCGGTCTGCTGCACCGATGACGCGGATGTGCAGGCACTCGTGGCGAAACTGACCGACCGCCGGGTGGTGACCTATGGGTTCAACACGCAGGCCGATATCCGGGCAGTCAACCTGCGCTATGAAAAAGGCGTGGCGCATTTCGATGTGGCCCTGCAGGCCGAGGGTGAGGTGATCGAAGGGTGCCAACTTCCGATGCCCGGGGACCATAACGTGAGCAATGCCTTGAGCGCGGTTGCCGTGGCGCGGCACCTCGGCATGAAGCGCGATGAAATTCGCGAGGCCTTGGCAAATTTTGGTGGTGTGAACCGCCGCTTTACCCGTGTGGGCGAGGTGAACGGCGTGACGGTTATCGACGATTACGGCCACCACCCGACCGAGATTGCCGCCGTCCTGAAGGCCGCGCGGCAGGCTTGCGAGGGCCGCGTGATTGCAGTGCATCAGCCACACCGGTACACGCGCCTTCATCATCACTTCGACGAGTTTTGTGCCTGCTTCAACGAGGCCGATGTCGTCGCCATCGCCGAGGTATATGCCGCCGGCGAAGACCCTATAGAAGGGGCGACGCGTGATGATCTGGTTGCGGGGCTGATCCGCGCGGGTCACCGTCATGCGCGGGCCATTCAGGATGAGGACGATCTGGAGCGTCTGGTGTGCGAGCAGGCCAATCCCGGCGATATGGTCGTCTGCCTTGGAGCGGGTACGATCAGCACATGGGCCAATGGCTTGCCGGATCGGTTGAGTCGAGGCTGAGCATTGGGCAGGATGCGTGCGAGGAATCTGAGATTTCCGGGTCGTTTGACGGCTGGAAAACGGGGCGCGTATGACTGAGCATCTGCAACGCCGCATCGGTTTGGGCCTTCTGACCGCCTATGGGGTGGGCGTGATGGTGGGCGCGGGCATCTATGTGCTTGTCGGCGCCGTGGCCGCACAGGCAGGCGTTTGGGCGCCGCTCTCTTTCCTGATTGCCGGTGTGATTGCCGCGCCAACGGCCCTGTCTTACGCGGAATTCACCACCCGCCTGCCCGAGGCGGCAGGCGAGGCGGTCTTCGTGGCCAAGGGCTTGAATTCCAAAGCCCTGGGGATCGTCGTGGGCCTGGCGATCGTGGCCGCCGGTACGGTTTCAGCCGGGGCCGTCTTGCGTGGTGGCGCGGGGTATCTGACTTCGATCACCGGCTGGCCCGACATGGTGGTGATCGTGGCCATGGGCGCGGTCTTGATCGGGGTGGCCATCGTGGGCGTCTTGGAAAGCCTCACCATGGCGGCGATTTTTACGGCAATCGAAATTGTTGGCCTGATCCTGGTGGTCTGGGCCGGGGCGGGGGCAGACCCCGTGGCGGACTATAGCGCGCCGCCCGAGATTGTCTGGTCGGGGGTCGTGGCCGCTGCCGTTCTGGCCTTTTTCGCTTTCATCGGGTTCGAGGATATCGTGAACATGGCCGAGGAGGTGCGTAACCCCGAACGCACATTACCGCGTGCGATCCTTCTGTCGCTTTTGTTGACCAGTCTGCTTTATGGGGTGGTCAGCTGGGCGGCGGTGCGCGCTGTGCCTTTGGAGAACTTGGCGGGCAGTGAACAACCCCTCGCGCTGGTCTGGTCCGAGGCTAGGGGTGGCAGTGCAGGTTTCTTGTCGCTCATCGCCGTGGCCGCCGCCTTGAACGGCGTGTTGGCGCAGATCGTCATGGCGGCGCGGGTGCTGTTCGGCCTGGGACGGCGGCATGCCGGCTTGTCGATATTCTATCACGCCAGTCACCGGTTTGGGACACCGGTCTTGGCAACTCTTTTGATCGGCATTGGGGTCTTGGCAGGGGCGCTTTTGCTGCCGGTGGCGCAATTGGCCGAGGTGACCTCGGTCATCTTGTTGTCGGTATTCGTTCTGGTCAACGCGGCGCTCATCGCTATGAAGCGACGCGCGCCTGCTGCGCCCTTCACCGTGCCCATGCTTGTTCCGGTGGTGGGGCTATTGGCGGCACTGGTCGCTTTGGTTTTGAGTATGGGGGTAGGGGCATGACACTGTCGGTTGTCTTGGCCTGTTTGTGGATCATTTTGGCCAATGTTCTGGGGATGATCCCGAGCCGGGACAACCACTGGCGGCGCGCCTATGCGCTGATCGCCTTGGGTATTCCTTTGCTGGGCTTCGTCACTTATCAAAACGGGCCGTGGTGGGGCATGTCCTTTTTGATCGGCGGGATGAGCGTCTTGCGTTGGCCTTTGGTTCATTTGGCCCGCTGGTTGCGGTGGCGCATCGGTATGTAAGCGCGCGCCCTTGGCCGGTGGGGGCCTCCGGCGGGGATATTTTTGGCAAGAAGAAACGGGGTGCTTGCCCTTTTTTGTCCAGAGGACTAAGCCGCGCGCATGACAAGGATGCCGGATGTTCGTGGAAAACTGACGCAGGATCGGATTTTGGCCGATCTGACATGGCTGCGCGTGGGCGGCCCGGCGGATTGGCTGTTTCAGCCGGCGGATGTCGAGGATTTGGCCGCCTTTTTGTGTGACTTGCCCAAAGATGTGCCGGTGTTTCCCATGGGTGTGGGCAGCAACCTGATCGTCCGGGATGGCGGCTTGCGTGCCCTGGTAATCCGCATGGGGCGTGGCTTCAATGGTATTTCGGTTGAGGGCAATCGGGTGATTGCCGGAGCTGCTGCACTGGATGCGCATGTGGCGAAAAAGGCGGCGGAGGCCGGGGTTGACCTGACGTTTTTGCGCACCATCCCCGGCGCCATTGGCGGCGCTGTACGGATGAATGCGGGCTGTTATGGCACCTATGTGGCCGATCATCTGGTCGAGGCGCGGGCGGTGACGCGTGAGGGTGAGGTGGTGACGCTGACCCCTGAGCAGTTGAATTTCCAGTACCGGCAAAGCGACTTGCCTGACGGTTGGGTGATCGTGGAGGCGGTGTTCGAGGGGGGGCGCGGTGATCCGGCGGCCTTGGTGGCGCATATGGAGGCGCAGCTTAGGAAGCGGGATGAGACCCAGCCCACCAAGGACCGCACCGCGGGCAGCACATTCCGCAATCCGGCGGGGTTTTCCAGCACCGGGCGGGCGGATGATGTGCATGATCTGAAGGCTTGGAAGGTGATTGACGACGCCGGTATGCGCGGTGCGCGCATGGGCGGTGCGCAGATGAGCGAGAAGCATTCCAACTTCCTGATCAATACCGGGGATGCCACGGCGGCGGACCTTGAGGGTTTGGGCGAAGAGGTGCGAAAAAAGGTTTTCCAAAACAGTGGAATAGAGTTACACTGGGAAATCATGAGGGTTGGCGAAACGGCCCCGTGACGCCAAGGCAGGCGATTTTAATAAAAGTGAGCCGGTTAACGGTTCTGAACATTGAGGCACGAGTTGGGACTTTCGAGCAGAAAATCCCCGGCAGTGGCGGTGATTATGGGCGGCCCCTCGTCTGAGCATGAGGTGTCGCGGTCTTCAGGACGTGAATGCGCCGCCGCATTGCGGGAAGCAGGGTACGAGGTGATCGAGGTCGAAGCGGGCCGCGATCTTGCCGTGCGGCTTCTTGAGATTTCCCCCGACGTGGTGTTCAACGCCTTGCATGGCCGCTGGGGCGAGGATGGCTGTGTGCAGGGTTTGTTGGAGTGGATGGGCTTTCCCTACACGCACTCCGGGGTGCTGGCGTCCTCTCTTGCGATGGACAAGGAACGCACCAAGGATATCTATCGCGCCGAAGGGTTGCCGGTGGTGGACAGTGTTCTGGCGCCACGCGACACGGTTCGCAATGAGCATGTCATGGCCGCACCTTACGTAGTGAAGCCTTATAACGAAGGCTCGTCGGTCGGGGTGTATCTGGTGCATGAGGAAGCCAGCGGGCCGCCGCAGCTGTCGGATGAAATGCCCGAACTGGTCATGGTCGAAGCCTTTGCGCCGGGGCGGGAGTTGACGACAACGGTGGTGGGCGACCGGGCGCTTACGGTGACCGATATCCTGACCGATGGTTGGTATGATTATGACGCGAAGTACAAGAAAGGCGGGTCGCGCCATGTTGTGCCCGCTGACATCCCGCAGGTCATTTTTGACGCTTGCTTGGATTACGCCAAGCGGGCGCATGAGGTGCTGGGATGTCGCGGAGTGAGCCGGACGGATTTCCGTTGGGACGAAACACTGAGTCTGGATGGTCTGGTGCTGCTTGAGACCAATACGCAACCCGGGATGACACCGACGTCGCTGACGCCGGAGCAGGCGCAGTCGGTTGGCCTGTCTTTTCCTGAGCTTTGCGCGTGGATGGTGGAGGATGCCTCGTGCAACAGGTGAACCGCCCTGATCCCGCGCCCTCACGCTGGGCCTATCGCTTCGAGCGGCTGATGCTGACGCCGCTGTTTCGCAAGGTGTTGCGCGTCGGGGTGCCGTTTGGCCTGAGTTTCATGGCGGGAACGCTCTATCTGTCGGATGAGGCGCGGCGCGATGCGCTTGTTTTGAAAGTTGCAGAGATCCGGCAAGAGATCGAGACCCGCCCCGAGTTCATGGTGCAGCTTCTGGCCGTGGAGGGGGCGAGCACCGGTGTGGAAGAGGATATCCGCGAGATTTTCCCGTTCGACCTGCCGGTGAGTTCCTTCGATCTGGAACTGGAACAGGTGCGCGAGATGATCGTGGGGCTGCCCGCGGTGGCAGATGCCGATGTCCGCCTGCGGCAAGGCGGCGTTCTTATGGCCAAGGTTACGGAGCGCGAGCCGGTGGCGGTTTGGCGAACGCACGATGGATTGGCGGTTGTGGACGCCGAAGGTGTCAGCGTCGCCGACCTGCGACATCGGTCGGACCGGGGCGATTTGCCGGTGATCGCGGGGGAGGGCGCCGACAAGGCGGTACCCGAAGCCTTGGAGATTTTGCGCGCTGCTTCGCCCTTGGCCGAGGACATGCGTGGCTTGGTCCGCATGGGTGAGCGGCGCTGGGATGTTGTCATGCAGCGAGGGCAGCGGATCATGCTGCCCGAGTCGCAGCCGGTGCGCGCATTGGAGCGCGTGATCGTCCTTAATGATGTGCAGGACATGCTGGCGCGTGATCTTGTGGCGGTGGACATGCGGCTTGCGTCACGGCCCACCATCCGAATGAACGAAGCGGCCACCGAAGAATGGTGGCGGATAACAAAAATCACCTCAGGGGCAGAATAATAACATGATCGAGCTCTATGAATCCCAACGTGCGATGCGCAATATGCGCAAGGCGGCGATGCAGCGCGGTGTTGTGGCGGTGCTTGATGTGGGGACCTCGAAGATCGCCTGTCTGGTGCTACGGTTTGACGGCACCGAGCGACTTCGCGAGACCGATGGTATCGGCGCAATGGCAGGGCAGGCCGGTTTCCGTGTGATTGGTGCGGCGACCACGCGCTCACGCGGGGTGCGCTTTGGCGAGATCGACACCATGTCTGAGACCGAGCGCGCCATTCGCACCGCGGTGCAGGCCGCGCAGAAGATGGCGAATATCCGCGTCGACCACGTGATCGTCTGTTTTTCGGGCGCAAGCCCGCGGTCTTATGGATTGGCCGGGCAGGTGGAACTTGAAGGCCATACTGTCAGCGAACAGGACATCAGCCGGGTTCTGAGTGCCTGCGACGTTCCTGATTACGGTGAAGGGCGCGAGGTTCTCCATGCGCAGCCCGTCAATTTCGCTCTGGATCATCGCACGGGCCTAAATGACCCGCGGGGCCAGATGGGCCAAGAGCTTTCGACTGATATGCACATGCTGACCGTCGACGGTGCGGCGATCCAGAATCTGGCGCATTGTGTGAAACGCTGCGATCTGGAGTTGGCCGGATTGGCAAGTTCTGCTTATGTGAGCGGCGTTTCGGCACTGGTCGAGGATGAGCAGGAGTTGGGCGCGGCCTGTATCGACCTTGGCGGTGGCAGCGCGGGCATCTCGATCTTCATCAAGAAACACATGATTTACGCCGACAGCGTGCGCATGGGGGGCGACCATGTGACGGGTGACATTTCCATGGGGCTTCAGGTGCCGCAAGCCACGGCCGAGCGGATCAAGACCTTTTACGGCGGTGTCGTGGCGACAGGCATGGATGACCGCGAGATGATCGAGATCGGCGGTGAGACCGGCGATTGGGAGCACGACCGGCGCACCGTGAGCCGCGCCGAACTGATCGGCATCATGCGTCCTCGGGTCGAGGAGATCCTTGAAGAAGTGCGCGCGCGGCTGGATGCGGCCGGGTTCGATCACCTGCCAAGCCAGCAGATCGTGCTGACCGGCGGCGGCAGCCAGATCCCCGGATTGGATGGATTGGCCAGCAAGATCTTGGGTCAGCAGGTGCGGCTTGGGCGGCCCTTGCGGGTGCATGGGCTTCCGCAGGCTGCGACGGGCGCGGGCTTTGCCAGTGCGGTTGGCATGTGCCTTTTCGCGGCGAATCCGCAGGACGAATGGTGGGACTTCGAGATTCCCGTCGACAGGTATCCGGCGCGGTCCCTGAAACGCGCGGTGAAATGGTTTAAGGACAACTGGTAACCGCAAGATATGGTGAATTCGGCGAAATCCCGCGTGTTAGCGCAAAAACCTTGCCATATTTTGTGGTTTTATGGTGTTTTTTAGGTGACGCGGCAGGTAACGATCGGTAAGAATAGGCTAATATACGCGGATTTTACGGCCTGTCGGGACAGCAGGCACAACAGGCACAACAGCAGGCGGACAGAGCAATGACATTGAACCTCACGATGCCCGGACATGATGAACTCAAGCCCCGGATCACCGTTTTCGGTGTGGGTGGCGCGGGTGGCAACGCAGTCAACAACATGATCGAGAAGAACCTCGAAGGTGTTGATTTCGTCGTGGCAAACACGGACGCACAGGCCCTTTCACAAAGCAACGCGGAACACCGCGTGCAACTGGGCGTGAAGGTCACCGAAGGACTGGGTGCAGGTGCCAAGGCCACGATCGGCGCGGCGGCTGCCGAGGAAAGTATCGAACAGATCGTCGATCACCTTGCCGGGGCGCACATGTGTTTCATCACCGCAGGCATGGGTGGCGGCACCGGTACCGGTGCGGCCCCGATCATCGCGCAGGCCGCGCGGGAACTTGGCGTTCTGACCGTGGGTGTTGTGACAAAACCATTCCAATTCGAAGGCGCCAAGCGGATGCGTCAGGCCGAGGATGGCGTGGATTCCTTGCAAAAAATGGTCGATACCCTGATCATAATTCCCAACCAGAACCTGTTCCGGCTGGCCAACGAGAAAACCACCTTCACAGAAGCCTTCAGCATGGCGGACGACGTGCTGTATCAGGGCGTGAAAGGTGTGACCGACCTGATGGTGCGCCCGGGCCTGATAAACCTCGACTTCGCAGACGTGCGCGCCGTGATGGACGAGATGGGCAAGGCCATGATGGGCACTGGCGAGGATGCGGGCGAAGATCGCGCTATCCAGGCTGCCGAAAAGGCCATTGCCAACCCTCTGCTGGACGAGATCAGCCTGAAAGGCGCCAAGGGCGTTCTGATCAACATCACCGGCGGTCACGACCTGACCCTGTTCGAACTGGACGAGGCCGCGAACCGTATTCGCGAAGAAGTGGACGCAGATGCCAACATCATCGTGGGCTCGACCCTTGATACCTCGATGGAGGGCACGATGCGGGTCAGCGTTGTTGCCACCGGTATCGACGCGACTGACATGAGCCACGATATCCCGGTTCCGCGCCGCAGCTTGGCAGAGCCACTCAAACCTGCTGAAGTACAGGAAGAAGCGCCGGTCGAGCAAGAGGCACCGGCCCAGGTAGCGGCCAGCACCGTCGAAGAACAGCCCAGCATGTTCAATGACTTGGATGCACAGCGCGCTGCGGCCGAAGACCAAATGGAAGACATCTTTGACGAGGCCCCCGCGGCCGAGGCGCAAGATGATCTGCCGCCGCCGGCATACACGCCGAGCGTCGAGCAATTCGACCCCGCCGCACGCGCGGAGGAGGACAATGACGCGCAACTCGACGCCTTCGTTGCCCCTAAGGCTCCGGCCCCTGGTACGCCGTCGCCCGAAGCCATGGCGCGTTTGCAGCACGCAGTGAGCAAAGCACCGGGTCAACGACCTGCTCAGACACAGCCGACAACGCAAGCGGAACAATCTGACGAAGGCTCGCAGCAGGAGCGCTCGCGCTTCGGCATCAACTCGCTGATCAACCGGATGACGGGGCATAGTCACGAAGCCGAATCCGCGCCGCGCCCGGCACGTCAGCAGCCGACGATGCAGGCTCCGCAACCGCAACAATCGGCGCAGGACGAGGAAGACGAACAGATCGAGATCCCCGCATTCTTGCGCCGGCAAGCGAACTAACGCGAGCGTGCTACGCTATTAAAGGCCGCCTTCGGGCGGCCTTTTTTATTTAAAATCATATGCTTATCATTTGCGTGTGTAGATTAGGCGAAAAACCGCCAACCCGTGGCGGCCCCATGTTTCATATCGTTGCAAAGATTGAGTTGAGCCTGAGCGA
>Ga0102926_1002016_pt1 | contig 11900 bp, 19 predicted proteins | sample SalPonR1_A_D2_MG_FD_78173 | JGI IMG/M metagenome (GOLD analysis project Ga0102926, IMG submission 78173) | Salt pond soil microbial communities from South San Francisco under conditions of wetland restoration - Salt Pond MetaG R1_A_D2_MG | ecosystem: Environmental > Aquatic > Marine > Intertidal...
AAAAATAGTTGATTATTTTTAAAAGATAATTTATTAGTTATTATAAATAAATTAAATAAAATTAAAATATATGAAAATTTTAATTATCGACAACGACCTTAGTACTGTTAAAACTCTTGAAGCTTTAATATCAAATCGAGAAAATTTCAATATTCAGATAGCTTTAAGTGGAAAAGAAGGGCTTGACGAGTTGATGCGTGATCCTAATTATGACTTAGTTTAAGTTGATATAATGATACCAGAAATTGGTGGGATGGAAGTTTGCAAAAAAATGACAAACAATTTAAAATTAAAAAATGTTCCTGTTTTACTTATGTCTTCAGCTTTACCAATTTCATCAGAAGAATATAAAGCTACTTTAAAAAATTCTATTTCTTTTAGCATTGTTAAAGGAGTTATTGAAAAACCCTTTGTTATAGATGATCTTTTAGCTAAAATTAAAAAAATTACCAAAATTGATTTTTAATTATAAATAAGTAAAAAACCCAAGTCTCATTTTATAACATAAATGAGATTTTTTATTTAAAAAAAATGTGCTAATATAAAATCAAAATAGTTTATTATACATTAATTGATACTTAATTAAGATTGATAAATGATATTCCTTGACAAATACTTATTATGGGTATATACTCATAACAGGTAAGAAACTTAAAGGTCGCTTACCAAATATAAATCTTAATTGAATAAATATATGCCTAATTTAGATCAAACAGGCCCTCGAGGCCAAGGAGCACAAACAGGTAGAAGAATGGGGAAATGTTCAGGTTTTGGACAAAGATTTGGAGCTAACAGAAGAAGATTTGTCTCTTCAAAAAATGAGCTAGAAGCACTAGAAGATGAAGAACAAGCCCTAAAGGATGAACTAGAGATTATTAAAAATGAAAAAGATGCCTTAAAAGCTCAAAAATAAAAGAAGGCCGTGCACCGACCCCTTTAATAAAAGGGGTCGGAAAGCCTTCTTTATATAAATATTAACATAATAATTATTATTATTTTCAATATATGCCTAGACCAAGACTAAATAGAAAAGTTAGCTTTAATCCTAAAGTAACATATTTTAAACCTCAAGGGATTCCAATGAGAAACATCCAAATAGTTAAATTATCAAAAGAAGAAATAGAAGCATACCGTTTAAGATATATAAAGAATTTAGATCAAAATAGTGCAGCTAAAGAAATGGATACTTCAACTAGTACTTATCAAAGAATTATTGATTTAGCTTATAAAAAAATAGCTGATGCTTTAATTAATGGTAAGGCCATAAAAATTGTAAATAAGTTTAAATAAACTATTTATTTTTATATAAAATCCATTTGTGTTACAATAATAAAGTTAATATAATAAATAAATATGTTTAACTTAGAAAAAATTAAAGAACCAAAACAAAAAATAGAAGTAGAAACTAAAGAAAATTTTGAGCACGAACCCTCTCAAGAACTCTTAGAAATTAATGAGAAGTTAAATCAATTAAAAGATAAGAGTCTATATTCACAGGATAAGGAGAAATATAAAGAATTATCTTATCAAGTATATAAAGATTTAGGTAGTTTTTTTATAAATAATGGTGGTGAGTTTTCTAGTGATGTTAATAATGTGTATAGAAAATATCAAAGTGATTACAATAACCCTTTAGTAGTTAGAAGAGAAGACCCTGAAAAAGTAACCCAGCTAGTTGATGGTAAAGATATTGATTTAAAATTTGATCCTAAAGTAATAGGTGACAGAGGAGATAAATATGCTAATTGTGCAATCTGGCCTTATGGAAAAAATCCTGTAGCAGGTATTAAAAATGCTTTTTTAGAAGGTAGAGGCATGGCTGGACCATTGGTTACTCTTACTGCTGTAAAGGCAAACCCTAATAATACTAGCATAGAAACGCCTAAAGACTTTAAGATTAAGGTAGGTGATATTGAAAGGGAGGCGGTAAGGATATTTTCAGGAAATATTAATAAAGAAGATTTAAAGTTTATTATACTTAGAATTCAAAAAGATTTTTTTCCTCAAGACAACTTAACTGAAGAAGAAATTAAAACAAATCCTAAACAAATATTTAGGGCAATTGAGTTTTAATAATAAAAAAAGGTTAACTATTGTTAACCTTAATACATTTTAAACAATGTTCAGCTGCTGGAATTATTTCCAGCCTTTTAATTTCAATTGGTTGATTACATTTTTCACAATATCCATACTGATTGGTATGAATTTTGTGTAAAGCCTTTCTTAGTTTTGGCACTAAGTTTTTTTGCTTATATTTTGTGTAATCAGACAAACCTCCATTTTTAAGCTCTTCCTTAATCCTTTCTGGATCATTATACTTTTCAATTCTGGTCTGAATTCTTTTTTCTTGTTTCTTTAAAAATTGACTACCAAAATTCCCCCTGTGTACGCTAAACATATTTTCCTTTTTTTAAAATGAACAATTTAAACCGAATATTATTGAAAGCTAATGATACACCTTTATCACTTTAATGTCAAGTGTAATTGATTATATTATAATTTAATACTAAATAAGTTTTTAAAAATGTGGTTATATGTTATTATAAAATAATATAATAATTAAGCTAATACTTTAAATTACTAATATAAAGTATTTAAAAATATAAACAAAAATTAATATGAAAAAGCTAACTTATTTATTTATACTAGCAATACTGTTTGTTGGTATGATATTTTTGGTAGACGTTACCAAAGCTCAAGAAGAAAATAATACTGATCCAGTGCCTTGTACATTAGAATATATGCCAGTTTGTGGTGAAGACGGACAAACGTATTCTAATCGTTGTGTAGCTGAGAATCAAAACAATGTAAAAGTACTGAAGGAAGGTGAGTGTGATATTAGTATTGATAATGATAATGTGGATAATAATGAGGATGATAATGACATAGCCAGAATGAGAAAAAATGCTGGTCTTCTATTTAAAAACCAGATTATGAGTGTATTAAAAGAAGTAAAAGAAACTAGAAGTCAAGTCAGAGAAAGAAATGTAGAACAAAAACAATTAAAGAAATTAGAAAGAAAAATGATGAAGGTTAGTGAAACAGTTCAAAAATCTATTAACACTTTTGTGGCATATGGGGTAGACGATAATAGTAAAAAGCTAGGAGAAGGTGAAAGAGCTGCAGTAATATATTCATATGAAGAAGCCTATGAAAAATTACCAGAAACTGAAGAAGAATTAACTGATGTTATTAAAATAGCAAACGGTAGATGGCCTGGTAGAATGAGTGAAAAAGCAGAAAATCAAGCTAAAGAAAGATTTAGAGAAATATATAAAAGACAACTTAGAGAAAGCAACCCTCATGATATGTCAGCTATGAAAATTATGGCCTATGGTTTAAAGCAGAGAGCTGAAAACAGAAATTTAAACAGTGAAAGAAAGGGTATTAAAATATTTGAAGACATTTTTGGACATGTACCTGAATCAACTGAAGATTGGAATGCTATGCAAGCCATAACTTATTCAGGAGCTACTAGATAAACTAAAGAATAACAAAAAACACCAAATTTGGTGTTTTTTTGTTGTATAATTATACCTTCAATATAAATGCTTTACATTTTTTATAGTATACTGATTAATAATATTGATATTAATCTTTACTTATATTAATATATATGTGAAAATATAAGTATTGTTTAAATAATTAAAGTTGAATTATATATTCTATTTAAGATATATAATCACTAAATATTAAAATATGGCTAAAAGGGATACTGGTGTGGGTAAAAATAAAAAAAGTAAGTCACACAAAACTGCTAAAAGACTAGAAGCTAAAAGAGTCATGCTGGAAGAGAAAGCAAAAAAAAGACAAAAAAGATAAAGAGACTATTATAGCACAAATAAAAACAGGCCCTAGTAGGGCCCGTTTTTATTATGTAAAAAAGTTATTACGCTTTTTTAATATTTACTGCAGCATTTCCTTTAGGTGTGTTTTCAACTTCGAAAGAAACTTCGTCTCCTTCTCTTAATTCGTCAAAACTAACACCTTCTAGGTTATTGGCGTGAAAAAATAAATCATCAGAGCCTTCTTGGCTAATAAAGCCAAAATTTTTGTCAGTAAGTTTTTTGATTGTACCTTGCATAAAAATGTAAAGATAAATTTAACTTAATAAATATTAAGCTGTAGAAATTCGACTTCATCTCTACATTGCTTATATTTGTTACTCTTAATTTAAGAGCAGTCAGTTTGATAACTAACATTTATATATTATCTTACTTTTTACAAAATGTCAATAGAATATACCAACCTTGCACTTATATTACACTTTATCTAAATTAAATTTAAGTAATAAAAAAGTGGGCTTTTTTGACCCACTTGTTGATTTTTTTTAAAAGTTAAACAAATCATTTAATTTTTCAGCTAATTCACCATTTCTTGATACTATTTTATGTCCAAAATCATCAATTTTTTTAAATTCATTTAAACCTCGTTCATTTTTTCGATTATAGGTTACAATTATCGGTACATTGTAATTATCTATAAGATAGGTTTGATAAAAATTATAAGCTGTTATTTCATGATGAGTAGTAAATAACTGATTGTTAATAATAAAAAGAGTTTCATTTTCTACATTTTCAGATAGAATATGCATTATTTTTTTTTCTGAGTGGCCTTTTAACTCTTTTGTTGTTGAAATTTTGAGAGACCAAAAAAGTAATAATTTTAGATTAAAAAAATCGTTTTCATTCTTTGGATAGAACTCTACATTTTTAAAATCTTTTAATAAAGATGATACTTCTTGCCAAAAAAATTTGTCTTGACTTACAATAATAACTTTAATTTTAGATTTTTCCATTTCTTCTCTTTTTTTAAATTATTAAGTTGTTAAAGATATATATTATACTTATCACAATACATAAATAAGGTCAAACAATTAAACCTTCTAAGCTTATAACTATAATAATGAGCTAGTAAATTGTTTAAGGTAATGATATTATATTAATAAAATAAATCAATAATAATTTTATTTTTACCAATAAAATAAGCTATTAAATAAAGTAGTGTTATATTACCTAAAATAATTACTATTATAATTTTTCTATATTTTATACCAGATAGTCCTAAAATGGTATTTAAAATATCACCAGGCAGTGGTGTGAAAGCATTATATATGAATATTATAAGATAAACTAAATATAAAGATTGTTTTTTAAACCAAGAACTTAATTTTTCAATAATAGATTGCCATTTCTTGGTTTCAAGTTTTCTGTCTTTTTACCTAAATAATAAAAAATACTATCTCCAACACTAAGGCCTAAACCGCCTGAAATTACAAATAGAAGATGATTATCTATTCCTGAAGCTATACTTATATACACAGCAAAAAAAGATGCAGACACAAAGCTTGATGAGCCACTTAATATTGCTATAATAAAGATTGGCAAATAGATATTATTTAAACCTATTTTTGTAACTATAGCTTGCGCTCCAATTAAATAAACTACACTAATCCATATTATTATTAAAACCAAAAAGCTTAGTAATAAAAAAACATTTAAATATTTTTTGCTGTAATATTTATTTACAATCATGATAATATAATATCATAAACATCATCTTATTAATATATGTTAAAACTAGAATACAAACAATATAATTATAAATATCCAGATTTTTTCTCTAATGAAAAAAAAGTTCTAGAAGGCGCTTTAAATACTAATGTAGATATTATTCATATAGGTAGCACATCTATTTCAGACTTAGGTGGTAAAGAAATTATAGATATAATGATAACCAGTCCTATTAATGACTTAAAAGAAGTTAGAACTCAGTTAATTAAATTAAACTATCAGCATAATAAAAATCTATCTTTTGGTGATAGGGAGTTTTTTAATAAAGATAAAGAAAACAATCATGACAGGATTAGAATTCATCTTCATTTAACTTTTAAAAATAGTCCTGCTTATGAAAAAGCTGTGTTATTTAAGAAATATTTATTAACCAATAAAGAAGAAGCTTTAAAATATCAAAATTTAAAAAAAAGAGCTATAAAGGAAGCTCAAAGTGATTATAAAAAATATAGACAAATTAAAAATAAGTATATAGATAATTTATTAAAACACATATAAAGATAAGATTTAATATTTTAACCTATATTTAAAAATAAAAACTAAAAATTGACCATAATTTATATATTTAATATACTTATTTTATATGAAAAAACCTCTAGCAGTATATAAACCAAAAGGGCCGAGCTCTAATCAATATCTAAATAGAATAAGATCGCTACTAAACACTAAAAAGATCGGTCATGCTGGAACCTTAGACCCTTTAGCTAGTGGAGTTTTAGTTATTGGCATAGGCAGGGAAGCTACTAAACAGTTAAATACATTGATTAAAACAGATAAAGAATATATTGCTGAGATAAAATTTGGACAAATTAGCACTACTATGGATGAAGAGGGTGATAAAGAAATAAAATGCGAGAACAATCCTGAAAACTTTAATTTAAATACTATTAAAAATGAGTTAAAAAAGTTTATAGGTAAAATTAAACAAATGCCTCCTAAATATAGTGCTTTAAAAATAAATGGACAGAGCGCTTATAAACTAGCCAGGAAAGGAAAGGACTTTGATTTAAAAGAAAGAACGGTGACTATTTATGATATAGATATTTTAGAATATAAATGGCCATATTTAAAACTTAAGGTGCATTGTGGCTCAGGAGTATATATTAGATCCTTAGCCCATGATTTAGGTGCAAATTTGAGCGTAGGAGCCTATTTAAGCGATTTAGAGAGAACTAGAGTAGGTGACTTCACAATCAATGATACTATTGATTTAGATAAGCTAAAGATAAGATATGATGAAAGCTAAATAAATATAAAACTAACTAATAAAATGAATGTTTATCAATAATTAACATTTAAATATATGAAAAATACAAGAAAAAAAATTACAATCATATTGGGAACTGCTAGAGAAGGTAGACAATCAATAAAACCCTTTTAATATTTATACGAACTATTAAGTAAAAAAGATGATATTGAAATAAAAAAAATTGATGTAAAGGATTTTAATTTAAATAAAACAATAGCACCCTGGACTCAAAGTAAAGAAAATGAAGAATTTAAAGCTATAGTAAAAAACTGTGAGGCTTTTATATTAATTGTTCCAGAATATAATCATAGCTTTCCAGGAGAACTTAAATTATTACTAGACCAAGCTTTAAAAGAGTATAAAAATAAACCAGTCATTGTGACTGGTGTTTCCGCAGGAGGTTTTGGGGGTGTTAGAGCTGTAGAATCCTTAATACCAATGCTTAGTGCTGTAGGACTGAAATACATTCCTCATCCCCTATACTTCTCTAATGTTGAAGAAACATTTAAACTTAATAAAAAAGAGCTTGATGATAAATATCAGGATAAAATTAATAAAAGTGTAGATGAGTTATTAAAAGCAATTTAATTATATTTTTTATTAAATTTTTGTTTGCTATAAGTTAATAAAACAATAAAATCAAATAGTGCTAACAAAAGAGGTACAAAAGTCCAAGAAAATAATAGATAAAGAACCCCGGCTCTTATTCTTCCTAGATAGAACTTATGTATTCCAAAAGCACCAAAGACTAAAGTTAAAATAATAGCAATAAGTTTGTTTTTTTTATAATGCATATTTTTAAGTTAATATTCTATAGTCTTATTTTACTATATTTTTATAATAATAACAATTTGTTGACAAAAATAAATTTAGTGATATAATAATTATACAAATTAATTTATAAGTTTTGCCGCAGACAGCAAGCAATATGTAAGACTTGCCAAGGTAAAAAGAGTTAAGATAATTCTTTTTAGTGACTGTGGTAAAACACAGTTTTTTGTTTATGGCTAAATCAAAAGAGCAAAAACAGGAAATCTTAAAAACATTAGAGGAAAAGATTAGTCGTAGTAAATCTATTGTCTTTGCTAGCTTTAATGCTCTAGGTGTACAAGATAATCAAGAACTAAGAGCAAAACTAAGAGAAGAAGGCGGAGAATACTATGTAGCTAAAAAAACTTTAATAGATTTAGCATTAAAAGATCAAAAAATTAAAGATCTTGATATTAAAACATTTGAAGGTAAATTAGCCACTATTTTTTCTTATGATGATGAGGTTGGCGCTGTTAAGGCCTTAGATACCTTTCGTAAAGATAACGATGAAAAGTTAAACTTTATGGGTGGTATTTTAGAAAATAAGTTTCTAAGTGCCGAAGAAGTAAGCAACCTTGCTAAGATTCCTAGCAGAGAAGAACTTTACGCTAAAATGGTTGGTTCTTTGAATGCTCCTGTATCAGGATTTGCTAATGTCCTTGCAGGTAATTTACGTAAATTAGTATATGCCTTAAATGCAGTAAAAGAGGCAAAAAATTAATTATTAATCTAATTTATTGTTTTTAATTATTATAAAATATTAAAAACATAATTATTTAAAATTATGGCTGAAGAAAAAAAAGAAGAGCAAACACAAGCTGATGCTCCTGAAACTACAGAAGAAAAAAAAGAGGAAACTAAAGAAGTTGAAGTTCCTGAAAAATTTCAAAAATTAGTTTCAGAAATCGAGCAAATGACTGTGCTTGATTTAGCTGAGTTTGTTAAAATTCTTGAAGAAAAATTTGGTGTTTCTGCTGCTGCTCCTCAAATGATGATGCAAGGTGGAGCTGCTGGAGGTGCTGAAGAAGAAAAAGAAGAGAAAACTGAATTTGATGTAGAATTAACTGATGCTGGTTCTACTAAAATTGCAGTTATTAAAGCAGTTAGAGCAATCACTGAAATGGGACTTAAAGATGCTAAAGATTTAGTTGACGGAGCTCCTAAGGTGATTAAAGAAGCTGTTAAAAAAGAAGAAGCTGATGATATGAAAGCTCAAATTGAAGAAGCTGGTGGAAAAGTAACTCTAAAATAAGAACAGATAAAAGAAGTAATAAAAAGAGAAGGGGATATACCCCTTCTTTTTTTATATTTTCTATGTTATTTATTTGTTTATCTAAGTTACTCTAAACTATTAAGATCAACTGAATAGATTTTGCTTCCTTGTAATATATAAGCAAGGTCATTGTTATTAACCACAATGTCAGTAATATTATCGATATTGTTAAAATAATATTGATTTTTAAACTTTAAACTTTCATTACTGGTGTCAGCAAATTGAAATTGCAACAACCTGTTCATATCATCTTCAATAATATAAACAAACTCGTCAGTAAATATAAGTTTTTTTGCATTATTTATTTGTGGATTAACTGTATCCATTGAAAAATCTTCTTTTTCACCGGAGCTAAGTTTTGTTATATTACCACTTTTTTCTAAGAAATAAATAGAAACATCAATTTCTAAATCAACTGGTTCTATTAATTGATCGGAATCATTAACCCAATTAGTGTTAAAACTCAAACTTGAAGTGTTATTACTATATCTATATACCTGAGAATTATTAGAATCTAAAACATAAAATCTGGCACCATATCCTTCGAGAGCTGTAATTTGAGCATCATCTACAGGTAAGTCTAATTCTAATAGATTTGTTTCTTGTTCTGGTAATAGAACTTGTAAAACCTTATCATTAAATAAATAATATAAATTATTAAAATTATCAAAGGCAGGATATTTTAAATTTTCACTATCATATCCAAGCTCAATAGTATTTACATCATTAGAATCAGTATTAATTTGATATAAATTATCAACTTCTTTAGCTGGTAAATACAAATTATTATCTACTAAAACTATAGTTTCTGATTTTTCATTATTAGGTAAATTTAATAATTTATCTGCGTCAATTTTAACAACATGTCTAACTTCTTGATACTGTTTTTCTAAAACATCCTTAAAATCTTGATACTTTGCTTGTCTTGCTTCACTTTCTTTAGGTATATTTTCTATTAATTCATCTGTTTCTGATAAAAGCTCTCGAGCAGAATTTTCATTATCATACAAAAGATAAGATTCAATTTGGTTCTGATTTTTTTCAATAGTACTTACTTTATCTTGATAAGCTAGACGTTCTTCTTTTAATTTATTTTGATAATTACTTACTAATATACTTGTCACTAAGATAAGCACTAAAACTAGAATTCCACTAATTATTAACTTTTCTCGCTTTTTAAAGTTAAGTATTTTAGATGATTTATTAATTTTTTTTGCTGAAGGCCAGGAATTCTTGTTTAATGATGGAAGTAAGGTACTTATTTTTTTAAAGAAAGCTAATATACCTGGTTTTTTCTTCATAAAAATCTTATCTTTCAGTAATATCTTTTGATTCTTTGTTTTAAAATCTTCTTTAATATTTTCTATTTGTTCACTTTCTATGTTTTCTACTTTAGGTTTTTCTTCATTTTTTGTTATATGTACATTTTTTGGTTTAAATTTCGGTTTTAAAAATGATTTTATTTTTTTAAAACGTTGCTGTAATTTATCTTTATTAATTAATCCAGCAGTTGAGAGTATTTTAGCAGTTTTTTCTTCTGTGTGTTTCAAATTATTTGAAGCTTCTATTTCTTCTTTAGTATAAGTTTCATTCTCTATTAAACCATAAGTATTTTTCATAATAATACCTGAGAAGGGAACTCTGGCATTAATTTCTTTTAACTTATTTTTAATTTGTTCAGCTGCGCCCAAAGGAGGAAGGTTGGTGATAATGTCTTTAAAAGTTTCACTAGATATATATTCTGATAAAGTTTCATTACTTAAAACAAAAAATGATCCAGAAGGAATTTCACCACTAATTACATTATTAAAAAGCTTATCTAATTGTGGTTTATTAATAACATCTTCATCATCACTATCATTATCTTGGCTTAATTTAAGAGTTTCATAATTTTCTTCTTTTTTATAAATGACAAAAGCTTTATTATTTCCTAATTGAGAAAAATATATTTCGTTGTTATAAGTAACACCGATGCTTAGACTTAAGGTTTTTAAATCAACCTTATTTTTACCATCTTTTAAGAAATTACTAAGCTCTATGTTTAACTTAGCCAACATGGCCTCAAATATATTCTCTACCTTTAAATTATCAAGTTTTTCTCTAAGTAAAATCTTTTCATCGTCATAATAATATTTATCAAGCGCTGATACTAAAAAATCTGCTAACTCAATCAACTCACTCCTTTTAGCGTCAGATTGAAGTAACATAAACAATTTACCTCCTAAATTCTCCTTAACCCCATCAGGTTGAGCAATATAAAACTCACTATTTAAGGTTTTTGGTGAATTATTTAATGTAAAACCGGCGATTTTGTTAGACATAAATTAGTACTTAGTGCGTATAAAATTCTTTGACTTTTACTATAGTATATTATACTATAAAAAGGTAAATAAATAAACAATTTATTATGTTAAGCTATTTACTAGGTTCTAAAGCGAGAGTAAAAATATTAAAACTTTTCTTACTTAATACTGAAGAAAAATACTATATCAGACAAATTGCTAGAGATTTAGAATTACAAGTTAATTCAGTTAGAAGAGAGTTAGAAAATTTAGAAAAATTTGGCTTGCTTTTAGCTGAACCATCAACTTATACAGTTAATGATTTCTTATTAAATAATAACATAAATTCAGAGTCAGGTGAAGAAAATAGAATGGCAAAAAGTAAGTTAATAGAAAAAAAGAAAGACAAAAAAGAGAATTCAAAACAAGATAAAAAATATTATCATTTGAACAAAAATTTTATACTCTACAATGAAATTAAAGCTTTAATCACTAAGTCACAAATTTTAGCTGGTAAAAATTTTCTCAAATCATTACAAAAAATATCCCAACCTAGATATTTAGCCTTAACTGGTATTTTTGTTAATCGTTCTTTTCCTATTGATATCTTTGTTGTAGGTAGAGTTAACAAAAAAAAGTTTGAAAAAACAATTTCCGATCTTGAAAAAGAAATAGGAAAAGAAATTAATTACTCTATTATGGATCAGAAAGAA
>Ga0102926_1002019_pt1 | contig 11894 bp, 8 predicted proteins | sample SalPonR1_A_D2_MG_FD_78173 | JGI IMG/M metagenome (GOLD analysis project Ga0102926, IMG submission 78173) | Salt pond soil microbial communities from South San Francisco under conditions of wetland restoration - Salt Pond MetaG R1_A_D2_MG | ecosystem: Environmental > Aquatic > Marine > Intertidal...
CTAACACAGCAGGAAATCCTTACAGATATTCGGGTGTAGATGTAGAAACAGCAGGCGTTCGAATTGATAACGCACAATATCTCAAACCAATTCCTGACGGAGCTGGAACGGGTTCAAACACTGTATTTGCGTTTGACGGTGGGGTAGTTGATGGATTAGCATTTGAAGCAACAGGTTCGAATACTGAAGATATGATTAACAGACAATTCTCCCTTGTATTCCAAGGTGGATTTGATGGTAAGAGTCCAGCAACTCCAATTTCGAAAGGAATTAACATTTCAGAAGCTAACTCACAAGGATTTGACTTATCATCTGCAACAGAAAGTGGTTCAGTTGCTTACGGAAGATGCTTTGACGCTCTTTCTAATCAAGATGTATATGACATCAACTTGTTAGTAGCTCCGGGAGTTATCCGAAGACTACATCTATCTGTATGGACAGAAGCACTTGATTTGGTAGAAGCCAGACAAGACGCATTCTTCATCGGTGATTTGACAAGTGAAAACGATACAATCACACAAGTAACAGGACAAGCAAATGAAGTAGATAGTAACTATGTAGGTTCCTACTTCCCTTGGGTACGAACAGTGGATATCAATACAAACCGATTGGTAAGTGTTCCACCATCAGTACTTATGCCAGCAGTGTTCGCAGCAAATGACAACCTTGCAGCTGAATGGTTTGCACCTGCGGGACTAACGAGAGGTGGAATCATTGGAGCATCATCTGTAAGTAACCGTCTGACACACGAAGAAAGAGATACACTATATGAAAATAAAGTGAATCCAATCGCAACATTCCCAAGACAGGGTATTGTAGCATACGGTCAGAAGACACTACAGGATAGAGCTTCAGCACTTGACAGAATTAATGTAAGAAGACTATTGATTAGAGTTAAGAAGTTTATCGCTTCTACTTCAAGGTTCTTACTATTCGAACAGAATACTTCTCAAACACGAGCAAGATTTATTAATACAGTTAATCCTTACTTAGAAGGAATACAACAAAGACAAGGACTGTACGCATTTAAAGTAGTTATGGACGAGTCTAACAACACACCTGACGTAATTGATAGAAACATCTTAGCGGGTAGTATTTTCTTACAGCCAGCGAAGACAGTTGAATTTATCGTAATTGATTTCAATATTCTACCAACGGGTGCAAGTTTTTCATCGTAATTAAAACAGAAAATTGAAAAACTACATATTTATTAGTAGAAACTTTTAGGAGAATATAAAATTATGGCAGAAGTATTAGAATTTGACCAAATGTTCTATACGAACTTTGAACCAAAGATGAAGAACCGTTACATTATGGAAGTAGACGGTATTCAATCTTATTTGATTAAAGCGGCGTCACGTCCTTCAATCACGTTTGAAACGGTAGAACTTGACCACATTAACATCAAGAGAAAACTACAAGGTAAGGGAAATTGGGAAGACATAGAGATTACTCTATATGACCCTATTGTACCTTCAGGTGCTCAACAAGTAATGGAGTGGGTTCGATTAGGACACGAGTCTATTACAGGTAGAAAAGGATATGCAGACTTCTATAAGAAGGACATTGACTTCTATATGTTAGGGCCAGTAGGTGATAAGATTGAACAGTGGAAGTTGAAGGGAGCGTTTATTAATTCAGCGAACTTCAATGATGTAGCATTTGATTCCAATGAAGTGGCAGAAATCACGGTTGGACTATCATACGATTACGCAATACTTGAATTCTAAAGTTTCTCCTATTTAGAATATTACAAACCCTGTATACTTCGGTGTACGGGGTTTTTTTATAACTTTTTATTTTTTATATACTTATATATAAACAATTAATAAACGAAAGTTATGAGCAAAACATACGATTTTCCAACGGAAGTTATAGAACTCCCATCTAAAGGGTTAGTATATCCCGAAGATAGTCCACTAAGTGACGGAACTATTGAAATAAAATATATGACCGCTAAAGAAGAAGAAATTTTAGCGTCAAGAAATCTTATCAAAAAAGGTCTTGCATTAGACAAACTATTTGAGTCAGTAATTGTAGGTGACGTAGACCCTTCACAAATTATACTTGGTGACAAAAATGCTATTATGTTAGCAACTCGTGTTCTGGCTTATGGCCCTGAATACAAGATTGAAGTTACTAATGAGTTTGACGAGAAGGAAGAGATAGTAGTAGACCTTAAAGGGATTCCAATGAAAGACATAGATGACGATAAGTTAAACAGAAAAAACTTATATGAGTTCGAAACACCGTTTGGAAAAAATAAGTTAGTCTTTAAGTTACTAACACACGGTGACGAGAAGCAGATTAGTCAAGATATTAAAGCACAAAGCAGACTTAATAAGAACGCACCTTCAGCAGAACTAACCACACGATACCGTTATATGATTGAATCAGTTGACGGTGACGATTCAATAGGAGCAATCACATCTTTTATCAGTAATAAGTTTATCACACGAGATACTAAAGCATTTAGAATGTTCGTAAAATCTATTCAACCTGACGTTGAAATGAATTATGACTATATAAATTCTCAAACAGGTGAGAAGGAGGTAAGACCCATTCCGATGGGCGCTAACTTTTTTTGGCCTTCCGAATAACTATAAGTCCATACTACACGAACAAATATTTGACCTTTGTTTTCACGGTAATGGCTTTGTACATTCAGATGTATATAATATGCCAGTACATCTTAGACTATTCTACTATAAGAAACTGGCCAAGTTATTAGAAGACCGAGAAAAGAAAATAAAGGACAATAATAAACCAAAATCAAAAGTAAAGATTAAGAAATAAATACTCTTGGTCTTTACTTTTTTTATATGTCTATATTTATAGGTACAGAATAAACAATATTACTATGAAACTAACAAAAGAAGAAAAGAGACTATTTATGGAAACTCACAATAAGTGGTTAAAAGAAAGTAGTTGGTTGGGAAAACTTTTTGCGAAGGGAGTATCTTCAAAGATAAAAAATGACAAAGATGTACAACGTGCGGTTGATGATACTGACCGAGTTATGAAACAAACGAGAGATAAAATAGAAAAATATGCAGATGGGGATGAAGAAGAAATTAAGAAAAACTTATCTCCTGCTGTAAGAAAAGCCTTAGGATTTGATTACTAAAAATGGCAGATACTTCAAGAGAAAATATAAATAACCAACGAGAATATAATGACTTGTTAGGCATTACCACATCTTTAATTAGTGAGATTAATGATGATATGTCTTCACTCCAAAAGAAATCGGATAAAAGAAATAAGACATTATCTAATGAAGTTGATATTACAAAAGAAATTTTAGAATCTCTTGAAGATGAAGAAGATATAACAAATACTATTAATAAGCTAAAGAGTCAAACTGTAAATATATCTGAAAAAAACCTTGGTGTTAATGAAAAGTTAAAAAATGCTGCATTACAACAAATAACAGCAGCTCAAGGATTATTACAAAATCACGTTATGATAGGTAATGAAATTTCTGTATTAGAACAGAAAATGGATAATTTCACAAATTCTATTACGGGTGCATTGGGTGGTCTTGTTTCTATGGTAGACCAAATTCCTGTATTAGGTGGATTAATAAATTCATTTCTTGAACCACTGATAGGCAATTTAACAGATACTATTCAGTTGGTAGGTATGTCTTTTAAAGAAGGATTTGTAGAATCATTCGGACAGGCAAGAATGGCTTCATCATCATTCGCCAGTTCATTTAGTGCAGGACTTGCAGGTGGTATTGCAAAAGCAAAAGCATTAGGGCCACTATTATCTAATCCATTTACGGCAGCAGCGGTTGCGGCAGCAGCTTTGTTCGCACTTGCAACAGTAGGATTTTTTCAAATTGCACAATCCGTTGAAGCATTTAGACAAGAGACAGGATTACTTGCAAACGATACTCAACAACTTGGAGATAATATATCAAGTGTTGTAATGGATACTGCTCAACTTGGAGTAGGATTTGAAGATGTACAAAATGCGGCAAGTGCATTTACACAAGAATTTGATAATATAGAACAGGCATCTTCAGCGGTATTAAAATCAATGACAGTTCTTAATAAGAACTTTGGTGTATCACTTGATACTTCTGCAAAAGTTAATAAGATATTTTCCACAATGTCAGGTTCATCATCTGAAACTGCACAGAGTATGGTTCAGATGGTTACTGAAGCATCTGACTTAGTAGGAGTAGCACCACAGAAAGTATTAGAAGATATAGCAGAAAACTCTGAAGTAGCATTTCAATTCTTCGGTGGGTCTGTATCTGAATTAGCGGCCGCGGCAGTTGAAGCAGAAAAATTGGGAACATCTATAGGGCAAGCCGCTGAAGTAGCAGATAAACTTATTGAGTTTGAAAGTTCGATAAACTCTGAACTACAGTTGTCAGCATTATTAGGACAACGAGTAAACTTTAACAGAGCACGTTCATTAGCATTTCAGGGAGAAGCACTTGAAGCACAGAAGGAAGTAGTTAATCAAGTTGGTAGACTTGGAGACTTAACTGAAATGAACAGAATTCAACAACAAGCTATTGTTGATGCTACGGGAATGGAATTAAGTGATTTAATTCGTCAACAACAAATTAAAAGTAGATTTGGTAATCTTGAAAGAACACAGTTAAGTTTAGTACAAGAGAGATTAGCTGCGGGAGAAGCACTTGGTGATATAACAAAACAGCAATTAGATGATGAAGCAGAAGCTCTTGAAAGAAGAAGAGAAGTAACGAGTCTTTTCACGGAACTTGGTGATATGTTATCTGCGGCGGGTATTCGTCTTATAACGTTACTTGCACCATTTGCACAAGGTATATTAGAACCTATACTTAATTCATTCAGACAAATAGGAGATGCTTTACGAGAGTTTGGTGCTTTATTTGGTGGAGTTAATGAAGACGGTGAAGTTCTTAGAAAGACATTACAAGTGATTGGTGAAATACTTGGTGGTAGTATAGCAATAGCGGTGAATACAATAACATTTTCTATTGGACTATTGACTGACTTAATTGAGTATGTTCTTGGTATGGTAAGTAGTATAGCTACTATATGGAAGGGTATATTTACAGGAGACCTTTCGGAAGTTCAATTGGGTTTCCAAAGACTTGGAGATACTATAATAGACTTCTTTAAATCAATTACTATGAGAGTGATAGATGCTATATTTGGTGTATTTGAAAACACCACTATAGGAAATTTCTTTGATGGATTATTTGGTAATTCTGACGAGTCTGTAAATGACGGTGTTATTCAAAACGGTAAGGTAATATCTACCAATCCTGCTGACACACTTATTGCAACTAAGAATCCACAGGCACTTACAACTTCAGGTGGTGGTGGAACGAGTTCTCAATTAGCACAAGAGATTAAAGGACTACGAGAAGACTTACGGTCAGGAAAAGTAGCAGTTTATATGGATGGAAAGAAAGTCACAGGAAGAGTGGCTAATGTTGTGAATAAAGTAAGTACAAATTCATACGCACTATAATGGCACGAACACTTTTAGATTTATTTAATAATGAACCTTTCGCAAGAACGGGTGGTCAAACTGCATCCGAGACATACGAAGTTCGTGACAGTAAGAGCATACAATGGTCTTCATCAAGTCCGTTAGTACAGAATACAGGAATCCAAATTGCTAATGAAGCGAGAAGGAGATTAGGAAACAGAACTGAAGAAACACTTGTAGAACAAGAGACTACGGGTATTAGAGTAGTGAGAGCGGGTTCGGCACCCGCCTTATACGGAACCGAATTAGGACGTATTACACTTGGTACTACACAAACGAAAGACAGAATGTTACAAGGTTCATTCGGAGAATTGTCCGACACGGGATTACTTGGTGACAGTGTAGAGAGAGTTCGTGACAGTATTGATAATGTAAAGTCTAAATTAGGATTCCCAAACCGAGCAATTCCAACGTATGTAGTAGACAGATTAAATACATCTGATTATAATCTATTTCTGACACAAGACAGAGATGACCAATTAAGTGAGATATTAAACTCTGCACAAGGTACAACAGCAGGAAACTTTTTAAATACTTCTTTACGAGAAGGTAGACCACAAGATATTGGAAGAAATGTTATCGGTGGTGCCTTACGAGAAATAAAGAAATCAGCAAGTGAAATACTATTCGGCCCTGACACGAGATATAGAGTAGGAGTAGAAGAACTATCAATTACAGGTAGAAACTTACAGACGTACACACGAGATAGTGCGTATTGGTATTCTGTCACGAATATAAATTACGGGTCTAATGATTCAGCACAAGGATTGACTGTAGAAACAGACCCACAGTTTGCCGTTGGACGAACATTAGATAAAGGTGGACTACGATACTCGAAAACTATAAATCGAGAAAGTGTAGAGGTAGAAGATAGAAATGACCTATCAACTAAACAAGAACTTGCAGACTTCGCAACTGATTACAGAGAAATTAAATTTACACGATTCCCTGAACGAGTTAAGAAATTTGAAAAAGTTACAACTAATCCATTAAATCAATTAGATGAAGATAGTGGTGACCCTGATTATTTGGCAAGAGATATTCCGAAGCCTGATTTTGTGACAAACAAAAGAGGTATGAGTACTATAAAAGATGGTATAAATACTACAGGTGTATTTGATAGTGAAGATTCAGTAGAAACAGTTGATGGGTATGAGTTAGACGATATGGACTTTATTACACTTAAGTTCAAGTCTAAGGTAACTAATAAGTTAGCGTACTTCAGAGCAACGGTGCAGGGATTAAGTGAAACGTTTACTCCTGAATGGGATTCAGCTAAGTTTTTAGGTAATCCATTTTCACATTATACATATACGGGAATAGAACGTAGTGTTAATTTTACGTTTACTGTATTCTCTTTGTCAGCTGAAGAGCATCAAAAGTCTTGGGAGAAATTAAACTTCTTGGCATCATTGGTGTATCCACAAGGATATTACGAACAGAGTACGGCAGTTAAACCACCATTTATAGATTTTACACTTGGTGATATGTATAAAAACAGAACGGGATTCTTTGAAGAACTATCGTTCGAAGTAGATGATAATTATCCTTGGCATATAACTGACCGAGAAAGATTGTTAGATATACGAGATGCGTATGACTTACGTGGTTACAAGACGTTAGGAAATAGAGACTATGATATGTCTAATTACAAACTTCCAATGATTATTAACGTAAGTGTTAGTATCAAGATTTTGGAAAGCAGAGGTAATACAGAAGATAAGAAATTCTATTCATTTAATCCACAGAATGTATAATGGCGAGTAGATACAAAAATAACGAACGAAAGAAATTAAGAGATGGAAGACAGGTATATCGTTCAAAGATATATCCTGACATTCCTTTACGAGATAATGATATCTATGTTGCTACCGAAACAGGTGACCGATTAGATACGTTGGCATATCAATATTATAATGACGCAAGTCTTTGGTGGATTATAGCATCAGCAAATAACCTACACGATGCACCACTTGGTATAGAGGACGGGACAATCTTAAGAATCCCACAAAACTTTATACAAATCAACTCAAACTTTAATAGTTAATAGTTATGTCAGTATTTCCAAACTTTTCCAACGTTAAACCTTACGTTCGGGAAGAACTCGAATTACGAAAGGATAATATAGAATATCTATCAGGATTAAACTCGTGGGTACGTATTACATCTGCCGTAAAAGAAGAAGACTCAAATGAGACAGGACTTATTATCTATTCAAATCCTGACTACAAACTATTTTCTGCGGCAGGAGATGACCCTTCTATATACGGAAATGAGAAGTTGGCAGGAACTATTGGTAAGACGTGGGGCGGAAAGGCTGTAGAGATTCTTGAAGGACAGGGATACAGACCATTACCTACAGTACAAGACCTTACAATAGATGACGGAGATGATAATTTTTCACGTAAGGCAGGGTTTAGTGTTGTGTGTTATACTCTCGAACAGATGGAAGCAATTACACAGTATTTATTAGAACCAGGATTCACTATATTTTTAGAGTGGGGATGGAACACTGAAAAAGCACTTCAAGGATTTTTAGACGAACCTTCAGCAGAAGAGATAGCTAAGTTCCAATCTTTTGTCAGAACAGCGGAAAAAAGAAGAGATACTGAAGGACACTATGATAACTTTTTAGGGTATATCACAGGTGGTGGTGTATCAATGGACGGTGACAAATGGGTAGTTAATGTAGAACTGTCAGGATTTATGGAACTGGCTTCATTCTTTGGAACGAACTCAATGTCACAAGAAGACAAGAAAAATCCTGAAGTAGATGATTTTGGAGAAGAGGAACAAGAAGGGCAGAGGTTAGGTATTCAGAGATTTATGAGAATGTTTAATGAACTACCTAAGACACTTAAAACTAATAAAGTTAGGGAATTATATAAGCCAGATAACAACCAAGGGTTTGTAACAGACGCAGGATATTATATAAACTTTGACAGTGAGATTAGAGAGAAGATAAATACTGAAAGTGATATTCAAAGTTTTAACATATACACTGAAGATGTTGAAACATCAGACGGAGAGAGTATATCAATACCTGACGGTCTGCAACTTGTAGATAATGACAGGTATATCTTATTCGGTACTTTAATGGAACTCATTACAGCCGCTAACCCTGTTCAATCGTATAAGTTGGGTGGTAAGGATATATCATTTAAAATTGATTCTCAATATTCAGTTGTATCTGCATTTCCAAATATATACAGTACAGATGCGTCTAAACTATTTATACCAAATCAATGGGGATTAAAGTTTTCATATAGAGACTTTAGAAATCAGCAAAAAATAAACGATGTATTAGAGAGAGGTAACTTATCGTTTGAAGATTATATTGATAATCGTGTTCAATTAGGTGGAGAGGGTAGTGTAGTAAAGTTTCCTGAATATGGTAATAATAACCCAATACCTGAAATAACATTGCCCGATGGAACTGTATTTCAAAAGGGTGGAGAAAAGGATGGTTCACGATGGGGATACTTGTATAAGTTATATGTGAATTTTGATTTTGCTATGGATGTATTATCAACTCCTAATTTAATTTTGAAAGATGCTCTGTATCAAATATTAAACGGAATGTCTTCAGCGGTAAATGGTATATGGGATTTCCAAATTGTGGAAGTACAGAGCGAGAGAGATGGAGAGGATACTACAGTATTGAAGATTGTTGATTTAAACTTTTCACCAATTGAAAGACCTGACCCTGAAGATGAACGATTAGTTTTGAATGTAATAGGTAGTGACTCTATTCTACTTGATTCATCATTTGATTTGAATCTTGGAAGTATGACAATGAATAGTATTATTGGTGAACGAAATAGTACACCTGCCAATACAGAAACCAAGAGAGTTCCAGGACTTTTTGGTAGAGGATTGACAGACGGTATATTAGGTGCAATAGATGACATACGAGAAAATGTAGGTACACAGGGAACTGATAGTGAGGGTAACGGTGAAGAAGACGAAGTGACAGAAGAAGATATTATCCGTCTATTTACTAAGAAACTTACATTGGTTCCAAGAGTTGAATATAGAACAAAGGATGACATAGACACTGATATTCCACTTTTCAAACTTTGTTATATAGCGGCTTATGATAATAACGCAATATTCTCTTTACTTAAGAGTGGAAACGATATTGTTGAGGTAGAGGACGATGTTCCTTCACCATTGATTGATATAAACTTTTCTTTCACAGTTCACGGTATTAGTGGTATTACAAGAGGTGACAAATTTTATGTGAGAGGAATACCTAAGAAATTTGAAGAGGGATTCTTTCAAGTAACGAAGGTAACCCATAATCTCTCAGATATGAATTGGACAACACAGGTAGAGGGTGGATTCAGAATATAATGGACAAGAGTAGATACAATAAAATAGCGAGAAATTTAAGTACACGGGATATTACTAATACCGTTAAGCCTTCTATACCTACACCAACTGAAAGTGATTATGAAAGAGGATATATAGTAAGATACTTTGTACAGTTACTAACTAATAAATCAGCCCCCGTATATGAAGTTAATGGCACGGGGTTTTCTAAATTTTCTTCGAATCCATATTACAACGGTGTACAGATAGATTGGAGATTGACAGGTAAGAGAGAAGATGTAAAAGAATCAAACAAACGTTCTATACAGATTGTATCTCCTATAATACCAAGACTTAAGTTGTATTTACCTAACTTGGTTCAATTTTATGACCCTTCTTATTATACAGAACCAACACCTGAAAGACCTGAAAAAGAAATAGACGAAGAAGTAAAACGAAGAAGGCAATTAACTTCACCTACAGGAAGTGCTTTTGAAAATAACCAAGATGTTTCTACAGAGATACCTATAGAACCAGAAGACGGACTTTATGAGACAACTACTATATCTCCAACTTTGTCATCTACGTTCGGAACATTTGATACATTAGACGAAGGAAATTTCAACTCTGGTTCTACATATATAATATCAGGAAGTGATAGTAGGGCATTTGGTAATACGAGTTTTATTACAGATATTCCATATATTAGTTTTGGAAGAAATGCTGGAAGTGCTAACTTTGTTGAAAGTGGTACAACTAATTTTATAGTTGAAGAATCAAATTGGAATTTTGAATTAGATATAAGAAATGGAGCTAACGAAAATGGCTCATTGTCATTTTATTTTCCATCTGTAAACGGTACTGGCTATAATATTACGGAACCACTAAATTGGTCAACAGGTCTTAAAACATTTTCTGAAAATCTTAGTGGGCCATACGATGAACAATTAAATAGTTCAAACACAGCGAATAGTTTACGAAGAGAATTTATTGACAAACCGAGTACCTTTACTGTATCCAATTCTGATATTGCTTGGGAATTTGATTACTCTGCAAAGATTTTATTTTTAGACCACACATTTGCCCAGATAGAAACTAACGAATTTGCAGGACAAACAATTACTGAAGTGGAAGATTATATAGCACCACCACCTTCTCCAAGTTCTGTACAAGGTGACACAATAAATGCTCCATTTGTAAATGTAAGTTGGAATCAATCTACGTTTGGCACTTCATTGACCTTAGTTGGGCATAATGTTTATATTGATGGTAATAAGTATAATGATTCTGTTATATCAGCAGGAACAAATGAGTTAGACGTTGTGTTAGCAGATGGAACATATGATATTAAAGTCACAGGAGTTTGGAATGATGGAGTAACTAATTCAGAACTTACTGAAACTACAATAACAGGGGTTGAGGTTACAGGATTTTTCGAAAGAGTAGTTGAAGGCCAGGATGATTTTGAATCATATGCAGTTGGAGATGTCCCTACTAACTTCATAAACGATTTAACAGGTGGAAGTGAGCCAAATAAATATGGGTGGTTTGTTGATGATACACGAGCAAATGGTGGAACTAACTCACTTGCTTCATCCGTTGACCAAGTTGGTGTAGATAATTCTCATTCTCGAATTTTATTACCAATTAGTGTAGATGTTAATAGTGAATTGAAATTTGACTATTTCTTATCATCGGAAGGTAGTAGTTTCGATAATGTGCGAATTCTTGTAGACAACGTTGAAGTTGTAGATGGACGAGTAATTGAAACGTGGACGGAACTTTCACACACACTTTCAGCTGGTGATTATGTTGTAGCAATTGAATTTATTAAAGATTCAATTATCGGTGAGTTAGACGATAGATGTTGGATAGATAATTTTTCACTTCTTCCTGTATAAAATTTGACATTCGTAAAACTTTTTCGTATATTTTACGTAAAAATTATCTATGTTAGCAGAAAAGTACTGTCTGTACGAAGCAAGTAAAGACCAATGGTTAGGAGACAGTGGTCAGTGGGTATCACATCGGGCACATATTCAATATACTATTCCTAAAGAATTCGAATTACAATCATA
>Ga0102926_1002021_pt1 | contig 11893 bp, 10 predicted proteins | sample SalPonR1_A_D2_MG_FD_78173 | JGI IMG/M metagenome (GOLD analysis project Ga0102926, IMG submission 78173) | Salt pond soil microbial communities from South San Francisco under conditions of wetland restoration - Salt Pond MetaG R1_A_D2_MG | ecosystem: Environmental > Aquatic > Marine > Intertidal...
CCACGCGGAGTCCGACGGTGCCCCAGCGCGCCATGCGCCCGGCCACCTGCCGGTCGACGCGGTCGAAGCGGCGGCGCAGGTCTTCGCGGGGGTGGCGGGCGTCCCTGTCCATGTTCCGAAGATACGCCTTTCGCGTCGCCTCGCATCGTGTCGAACGGACCGATCGCCGACGGTCCTGGCCGGGCCGTCTGGGACTCTCGTCGGGCGTCGCGCGAGGATTGCTTCAGAGGTGAGGGCGTGCCCGCCGTCCACCTCGATGCGTCTCGACGATGCCCGCATCGCGCCGCGCGTACTGCGAGTGCGTGAGGTCTACGAATCGCTTCCCCTAGGCCTCGTAAAGGGCGAGGATCGCGCGCGCACGAGCCTCGTTCTCGCTCGCCTGCTCAAGAGCGAGCGGGCATACGAGAACAGCGGAATGAGCATCCTCCCCCGGGGCCCGTTGCCATCACGAAAGGGATGCAGCGCTTCGAACTCCACGTGTGCGACAGCGAGGTGAACGAGGGGTTCGGGATGGTTCACGTGCAGAAGCTAGCGCTCCCATGCATCCATGCCGGCGCTGAGGTGCTCGGGCGCCACAGGCACGAACGAGGCGTCCACGCTCGCGCAGCCGCCCGGTCTCATCGCATTCTGCTCCGATCGGCAGACACCGGGTTCCTTCCGTCGTCCCCGCATCCCCTCCAGAAGGATCGTGTGGGTCGAGCGAAGCACGGAAAGCACGAACCGGCGAAAACGTCCACGACCCGACCGGCGTGGACACCAGCAGCACGCCGTGCCCGTGCGCGAGCGAGGGGAAGGCCGTCTCGACCACCCGATCTTCCTCCAGGAGCGCCGAGCCGCATCGCTGCCCCAAGATAGACTGCAAGGGCAGGGGCTCTCAAAGATGCTCGCCGGGCTGGACGCCCTCGAAGCGCTGGAGGAGGCGAACCTGTAGGGCAGCACGGACATCCGTGGGGCTGGGTGCTCGTCGCGGCATCCGAGGCGAGCCTCACAGGCACGGGCACCGTCGACGAGGTCGATCCGGAGGACGGACCCCGACCACCCGCGCGACGTAGCGAGGGAGAGGCGAGATGGCGTTCGACTGGCTGCATCCGCGGGACCAACTGGTCCGGATCATGCAACGCATCTACGACGGCGGCATGACCACGCTGTCCGGAGGCAACCTCAGCATCAGAAGCGCGAACGGCGACGTGTGGATCACTCCCGCGGCCGTCGACAAGGGCTCGCTGGGGCGCGACGACATCGTCTGCGTGCACCCCGATGGCAGCGTCACCGGCATGCACCGCCCATCGAGCGAGCTCCCGTTCCACACCGCGATCTACCGCAGGCGGCCCGACCTGAACGCCGTCGTGCACGCCCACCCTCCCGCCCTGGTCGCGTTCAGCATCGCGCGTGAGGTGCCGCCGACCGCGATCTTCCCCCAGGCGGAGATGGTGGCCGGGAACGTCGGCTATGCGCCGTACGCGCTGCCGGGCAGCGAAGCGCTAGGGGCCAGCATCGCCACCGCGTTCGAGGAGCACGACGCGGTCCTGCTCGAGAACCACGGCGTCGCCACGGGGGGCACCGACCTGCTGAAGGCGTTCCAACGACTGGAGACGCTCGACGTCTGCGCCCGAACGGTCATCCGAGCGAATCGGCTCGGCACGATCCGCACGCTGAGCCCGGTACAGGTCGCCGCGCAGGAAAGCACCCCACACCGGCTCCCCGAGTTCACCCACGGCGAGCGCTCCGCCGACGAGCTCGAGGCCAGGCGCGAGGTGGTGCGCTTCGTGCGAAGGGCGTGCGCACGCCAGCTGATGATCAGCACCGAGGGCGTCATGTCGGCACGGGTCGGCGCCGACGCGTTCGTGATCACGCCCACCGGCTTCGACCGGCCGAGCGTCGACGTCGAGGACCTCGTGCTCGTCTCGGGAGGCATGCGCGAGTCCGGAAAGGCGCCCAGCCGGTCGGTCGCCCTGCACGCCGCGATCTACGAAGCCCGGAGCGACGTGAACGCGGTGATGACGGCGCAGCCGCCCGCCGCGCTGGCGTTCGCGGTGACCGGAACGGCGTTCGACACCAAGACGATCCCAGAGAGCTACATTCTCCTGCGGGACGTGCCGCAAGTGCCGTTCGGCGCGCAGTACGAAGCGCCGTCCGAGATCGCCGAACGTGTCTCGAACCGGCATCCGGTGATCCTGATCGAGAACGACTGCGTCCTCACGGTGGGAGGGAGCGTGCTGGAGGCGTTCGACCGCCTGGAGGTCGCGGAGTTCAGCGCGGCGGCGTTGCTGGACACCGCCGCGATCGGCCCGCTGGTTCCGATCGACGATGACGAGATCCGCGCGTTGGAGCGGAAGTTCCTGGGCGCGTAGCGGCGCTTCGGTCCGGGCCGTCGCCGCCTCGAGTCGGCGACGCCTAGAGTGGACGCCGCGAGGAGGTCACGATCATGATTTTATCTGAAGAGAACCGTGCCCGACCGGACACCCGCGTCGGCTTCGTCCTGAAGGTGAAGGCGGACCGCCTGGACGAGTACCGCCGCCGGCACCGCGAGGTGTGGCCCGAGATGCTGGACGCCCTACGCGAGGCGGGGTGGCGCAACTACTCGCTGTTCCTGGCGCCCGACGGGACGCTGTTCGGCTACGTCGAGACGCCGGACTCGCTCGAGGCGGCCCAGGCCGCGATGGCGCGGACCGAGGTGAACGCCCGCTGGCAGGCCGAGATGGCGCCGTTCTTCGAGCTGCCGGACGGGGCGGCGCCGGACACCGGCATGATCGTGCTCGACGAGGTGTTCCACCTCGACTGATCCGGTGTGCCGGCGGCCCGCCTGTGGCTCCGTCGTTCAGCCTGTCAGCCCGTGCCTCCGCGCGCCCTCCCGCAGGAACGCGAGACCGTCCCGCGCCAGCACCTCGGGCGGCTCGCTGGGCGGTCGCCACAGGCAGGTGGCGGCGGCGATGTCGGGGTTGATGGCGGCGAACGACTCCAGGACCAGCGTTCCGCGGTAGTCGACCTCCGCCAGCGCGGCCCAGATCTGGTCCCAGTTCACCGTCCCGGTGCCCACGAGGCCCCGGTGACTCTCGCTCATGTGCAGGTAGTCGAGGACGTCCGCGGTCGCCACGATCGGCTCGCGGAAGCCTCGCTCCTCGATGTTCATGTGGTACGTGTCACCGTGCAGCTTCAGGTTGTCGGCCCCTACGGCGCGGACGATGTCGCGGCCCTGTTCCAGCGTGTTGACCATGTAGGTCTCGTAGCGGTTGCACGCCTCCAGCGCCAGGGACACGCCGCGCGCATCGGCGTCGCTGGCCAGCGTCCTGAGGGCGTCGATCATCACCTGCGTCTCGTCGTCCGTCGGAGGCGCGCCGGTGAGGGTGCCCAGCGCGTAGCCGATGCAGCCGCACAGGGTGCGTGCGCCCAGCACCTCCATCTTGTCGAGGGCCGTACCCAGGAAGGCCAGGGCCTCCTGCGGGCGGTGCGGCATGTGGGCGTCGGCGGGAAGGCCCAAGGACACGGTGGCGTCGATGCCCGCCTCCTTCAGCGTCTTCGCGTGCCGCTGGGCATCGAACGTCGCGGGCCGTAGCATCGGAATCTCGATGAAGTCGAAGCCGGCCGCCGCCGCGGCGCGGATCGCGCCGTCGCCCTCTTCGGGCGTCCAGTCGCCGATCCATACGAACGCGTGCGCGCCGAAGCGCAGCGGATCTCGTTCTGAGCTCATGGCTCCTCCTGACGTCGTTGTCGTCCCGTCCTACGCCGTCTCGCGCGGCGGTACGAGCACCGCCGCGCGAGACGCGTCCTGAGGTGAAGCGAGGGATCAGAACGCGAAGTCGTCGATGTTTTCGGGCGTGAAGATGAACGGATCGCCCAGCAGCACCCACTTGCCGATGTCGTCTTCGCGGATCTCGAAGGAGCCCAGCTCGCCACCGTCGAAGGTGTCGCCGACCTCCAGATCGCCGGTGACCAGCGCTTCGGCGGCGTACACGGCGAGGTAGCCGAGGTCGACGGGGTTCCAGAGCACGACGCTCTCGATGACGCCGGCGTCCATGAACGGCTTCATCTGCAGCGGCGTAGAGAGGCCCACGACGGCGACTTCACCGGCGCGGTCCGCCTGCTGCACGGCCTCGGCAGCGCCGGGGAACGCGACGCTGGACAGGCCGAACACGCCGTCGAGGTCGGGGTAGACCTGCATCAGGTCCTGCGTGACGGTGAACGCGCGCTGCTGGTCCTCTTCGGCGGGACGCACGTCGACGATCTCGAAGTCGGGGTAGTTCTCCTCGATGTGGGCGTTCATGGCGTCCAGCCAGGCGTTCTGGTTCGGGGCGGTGAGGCTGGAGGTCACGACGGCGGTGCGGCCGTCTTCGCCGACCTGCCTCACCATCTCTTCGACCATGGAGACGCCGATGCCGTCGAAGGTCGCCTGGTTCACGAACAGGTCACGCGCGTTGGCGTCCGCGTCGAAGGTGACGACGACGATGCCCTCGTCCATGGCGCGCTGCAGGGCCGGAGCGATGGCCTGCGGGTCGTTCGCCGCGACGGCGATGGCGTCGACGCCCGCCGTGATGAAGTTCTCGATGAGCTGGATCTGGTCGTTCACGCTGGCGGTGGTGGGTCCACGGTGGATGAGCCGCACGTTGTCCAGCTCGTCGGCCGCGGCCTGCGCGCCCTGCTCGGTCGCGGCGAAGTAGTCGATCCCCACGAGCTTGGGAATCATGGCGATCTGGATCTGCTGCGCGGCGCCCATGGAGGCGGCGGCGAACAGCGCGAGCGATGCGATCAGAGCGATCGTCTTCTTCATCTGGGTTCCTATCCTCTGGCGTGAACCAGAAATCGTGGCTCGGTGGCGATCCTACGTGCGCTTCGAGCGGGTTCGTCACATGGCGTTCCCCCTCCCGGGGCTCCACCTCCCTCCAAGCAGAAGCGAACGGGTCACGTTTGTCGGATGGTGCGGTTCAGGGTGACGGCGACGATCAGGATGACGCCGACGAACACGGCCTGAACCTCGAGGGGCACGAAGGCCAGCGTGAGGCCGTTGCGGACCACGCCGACGATCAGCAGCCCCAGCAGCGTGCCCAGGATCGATCCGCGACCGCCCGTGAGCGCGGTGCCGCCCAGCACGACGGCGGTGATGACGTCCAGCTCCATCAGAGCGCCAGAGTCGCCGCGGGCGCTGGACACGCGCGATACGAAGACCACGGCGGCCAGGCCGCTCAGGAAGCCGGTGATGGTGTACACGGCGATCTGCAGGCGGTCGACGGGAATCCCCGCGAAGCGGGTGGCGGTCTCGTTGTGGCCGAAGGCGTACAGCGAGCGTCCGAACGTCGTGCGGGACAGCACGTAGGTCGCGACGGCGGCGAAGACGACGAACACGAGCAGCTGTGTCGGGATCGGCCCCAGGTAGCCCTGGCCGAGGAAGAAGAACGTCCCTGGGAAACCGCTGTACGAGTCGCCCTGCGCGATGCCGTGCGCGATGCCCCGGTAGATCGCCAGGGTCGCCAGGGTGATCACCAGTGGGTGGACGCGCGTGATCACCGCCAGCATCCCGTTCAGAAAGCCCGCGAGCGTGCCGACGAGCAGCGCGATCGCGGCCGCCCACCAGACGCCGACGCCCAGCACGAAGAGCGCCCCCATCACGATGCCGCACATGCCCAGGATCGCGCCGACGGACAGGTCGATCCCGCCCGTGAGGATCACCATGGTCATACCGAGCGAGATGAGGCCGATCTCGGCGATGAAACGTGTGATGTTGAACAGGTTTCGAGTGGTGAGGAACGCGGGCGAGAGCTGCGCCATCACGATGATCAGGACGACCAGTGCGACGAGCAGCATCGCCTCGACGGCCAACTCGCGCAGCCATGCGGGAACACGCTCGAGCGCCGCGCTCATGTCGCCTCCGTTGCGACCGTGCGGCGTTTGCGGCGGATGCGCGAGCGGAGGACGTCGAAGCCGACCGCGAGCAGGATGAACACGCCGTGGAGGCTCTGCTCCCAGAACGCGCTGACCTCGAGGAAGACCAGCACCGTGCCGGTGATGGCCACCAGCAGGGCACCCAGCGCGACGCCGAACACGGTGCCGGAGCCGCCGAAGATGTGGGCGCCACCGACGACCACGGCGGTGATCACGAGGAACTCGTAGCCGGTGCCGATGTTCGATTGCACGGTCGAGAAGCGGGTGGCGTACACCATCGCCGCGATGGCCACGAGGGCGCCGTTCAGGGCGAAGGCGCCCAGCAGGACGCGGTTCACGCTCAAGCCCGAGAGACGCGCCGCCTCCTCGCTGGAGCCCACGGCGTAGAGGCTGCGGCCCCAACGCGTGCGGCTCAGGATCAGCGCGAATGCGACGATCACGAGCAGCGCGATCCAGATCGGGTTGTCGATCCCCAGCACGTCGCCCAGGGCGATCCACCGGAAGCTCGCAGGCAGGTCGTACACCCACGCGCCGCCCGTGAAGAACAGCAGCGCGCCTCGATAGATCCCCAGCGTGCCCAACGTGACGATGATCGAATGGATGCCCAGGCGCGTGACCAGAAAGCCGTTGACGAATCCGAGCGTCGCCCCGATCAGGATCGTCAGCAGCACGACCGCGACGAGGGGCATCCCGGTCTTGGCCATGACCCCCGCGCTCATCGCGCAGACGGCGAGGATCGAGCCTACCGAGATGTCCGGCTGCCCTGTCAGCACCACCGCCATCTGGCCCAGCGCGCCGATGGCGACGTACGAGGCGTTGACCATGATGTTGTTCAGGTTGGTCGCGTTGAAGAAGGTCGGGGCGAAGAGGAGCAGGATCCCCCCGATCGCGACGAGGAACACGACGATCGAGAGTTGGCGCCCGCGGTCAACGTACATGGTGAGCCTCCCCGCCGCCAGCGGGAGCCTGAACCCCGGTCGCGGCGCGCATCACGGATTCGGCCGTAGCTCCGCGCGGCAGCGTCTCGGCGATCCTGCCGCGATGCATCACGAGGATGCGGTCCGCCATCCCCAGGACCTCTTCGAGGTCCGACGAGATCAGCAGAACGCCGATGCCGTCGCTGGCCAGCCGGTCGATGAGGGCGTGGATCTCCGTCTTGGCGCCCACGTCCACGCCCTGCGTGGGTTCGTCCAGGATCAGCAGCTTCGGGGCGGCCGCCAGCCATTTGGCCAGGACGACCTTCTGCTGGTTGCCGCCGGACAGCTTGCTGGTGCTCATGTCGGAGCTGGGCGTCCGGACGTGCAGCGTCTCGATGAATCGGTCGGCGATGCGCCGCTCCTCCCGTTCGAGCAACGTGCCGGCGCGTGCCACCCGCCCCAGGATGGGCAGCGTCACGTTGTGCCGGATCGGGAACGGCAGGACGAGTCCCTGGCGCGTCCGGTCCTCGGGCAGGAGCGCCACCCCGGCGCGAACCACGCGCGAGGGCGTGCTGGGCAGAGGCTCGCCCTGGAGGAGCACCTCGCCCTCGTCGTGAGGGTCGATGCCGAAGATCGCCTGCGCGACCTCCGAGCGTCCGGATCCCACGAGTCCGGCCATCGCGACGATCTCGCCGGCGCGGACGGTGAACGAGACGTCCTCGAACGAGCCGGCGCGCGTGAGGCCGCGAACCTCCAGCAGCTCTTCGCCCGGCGGGTGCGGCATGTGGGCGTACAGCTGGCCCAGGCTGCGGCCGACCATCATGTGGATGAGTTGGTCGTGGTCGACGTCGCCGACGGGGCTCGTCCCGATTCGCTCGCCGTCCCGCAGCACCGTCACCGTGTCCGCGATCGCGAAGGTCTCCTCGAGCCGATGCGAGATGTAGATCACCGACACCGCGGCGTCCCGGAGGTCGCGGACGATCGCGAACAGGCGGTCGACGTCGTCGCTGGGCAGCGCGGCCGTCGGCTCGTCCATGATGATGACGCGCGCGTCCCGTAGAAGCGCCCGGGCGATCTCGACCAGCTTCGTCTGCGCCCGGCTCAGCGAGCCGGCCCGTGCGGTGAGCGGCAGGTGCACGCCGAGCCGGTCGAACACCTCGGCCGCCCGGCGCCTCATGAGGCTCCAGTCGAGCGTCCCGACGCGCGTGGTGGGCTGGTCGCCCATGAACAGGTTCTCCAGCACGGACAGGTCCGGGTAGAGGCTTCCCTCCTGATAGATCGTCGCGATGCCCAGGTCCCGCGCGTGGCCGGGACCGCGCATCCGTACCTCGGTCCCGTCGAACGCGATGGTGCCGCCATCCGGCGCGTACACGCCGGCCAGGATCTTGATCAGCGTGCTCTTCCCAGCGCCGTTCTCGCCGAGCAGGGCGTGCACCTCGGCGGCGCCCACCGAGAAGTCGACGCCCCTTAGGGCGTGCACGCCGCCGAAGCGCTTGTCGATGCCGCGCATGTGCAGGAGTTCAGCCATCGGCATGCCGGATGCGCGTGCCGGACGCGTTCAGGGCCCGGAGCAGGTCCGCGTCGGGGAGGGCCTCGGTGACCAGCGACTCGACGTCGTCCAGGTCGATCAGCTTCAGGAGGGACAGGCGGCCGAACTTGCTGCCGTCGACGAGCGCGACGCGCCGCTCGGCGAGCCGGAACAGGGCGCGCTTCACGGCCACCTCCTCGACGTTCGAATCGCTGATGCCGGCAGCGGCGTGGAGGCCCGTGCACGAGAAGAACACGATGTCGGCGTTCAGCGGACCGAGCGCCGCTACGGTCGTCTCGCCGACGAGGGTGCGTGTGGTCTCGCGCAGCATGCCGCCGGGCACGAAGACGGACGCCGCTCCTCCCGCGAGCTCGTCCACCACGGAAAGGTTGTTCGTGACGACGGTGATCGCACGCCCGCGCAGCCGGCGGGCGAGGTGAACGGCGGTCGTCGATCCGTCCAGGCCCACGGTGTCGCCGTCGCGCACCAGCGCCGCGGCCGTGCGTGCGATCGCGGTCTTCGCCTCGCGGCTCTCGGCCATGCGTTCCGAGACGCGCTGCTCCGGGATGGTGGCCACCCCGTGCGCGGCGCTGGCGTCGTGGGCGCCGCCGAACACGCGGTGGACGTGCCCGTCCGACTGAAGTGCGTGAAGATCGCGCCGCACGGTCATCTGCGAGACGCCTACGGCCGACGCCAGCTCCCGGACCGTCGCGAAGCGTCGCGTCCGAAGCAAGCTCTGGATCACGTCTTGCCGTTGACGAGGCAATCCCGTCCTGCCGCTCATGCCACCTCCAGCGAAAGGCGAAGTCGATTCACGATGTGCTTGTACGCGCAAACTAGCACACAGGACTTGCATGCGCGCCCGCAGGTGCCCGAGTACCTGCTGGCGCCGCCTGCGATGGTGGAGCTTGTTCGTCCGTGCTACCTTCCGATCACACCCCGACGTGGAGCTCGATCACGCCCGTTCGCGAAACGTGAGGACAGCCATGGCCGAATCCCAGCCCGAACGCGCCGCGCCGACCCCCCACGGCCGTGCCTTCTCTCGCAGCGAGATCGTGGACCTGTTGTCCCGCCAGTCGATCGAGACGCCGTCGTGGGGCTACGGCAACTCGGGCACGCGCTTCAAGACGTTCGCCTGGCCTGGCGCCGCGAACGACGTCTGGCAGAAGATCGACGACGCCGCCCACGTCCACGCCCTCACCGGGGTCGCGGACGGCGTGGCGATCCACATTCCCTGGGACCGCGTACCGGACTACCGAGCGCTGGCCGCCTACGCCGAGGAGCGCGGCGTCCGCATCGGCGCCGTCAACCCGAACGTGTTCCAAGACGACGCCTTCAAGCTCGGATCGCTGTGCCACCCCGAGGCGACCGTGCGCCAGCGCGCCCTCGACCGGATGCGCGAGTCGTGCGAGATCATGGCCCAGACCGGCAGCCGGGACCTCAGCATCTGGCTCGCCGACGGGACGAACTACGCCGGCCAGGACGACCTGGCGGCCCGGAAGCAGCGGCTCGAGGAGGGCCTCGCCCAGACGTACGCGATGCTGCCGGACGACGCGCGCATGCTGATCGAGTACAAGTTCTTCGAGCCGGCGTTCTATCACACCGACCTGGCCGACTGGGGCACCGCCTACGCGATGAGCCTCAAGTGCGGCCCGCGGGCGCAGGTGCTGGTCGACACCGGGCACCACCCGCAGGGCACGAACATCCCGCACATCGTGTCGTTCCTGATGGCGGAGGGGCGTCTCGGCGGCTTCCACTTCAACGCCCGCAAGTACGGGGACGACGATCTGATCGTCGGCACGGAGAACCCGTTCGAGCTGTTCGACATCTTCGTGAAGCTCGTCCGCGCCGGCGCCGTGCATCGCGACGTGGCGTACATGATCGACCAGAGCCACAACATCGAGCCCAAGGTCGAGGCGATGATCCAAAGCATCGTCAACTGCCAGATCGCGTACGCGAAGGCCCTGTCCGTCGACTACGGCGTCCTGGGCGCCGCGCAACGGGAAGGGGACGTGCTGGGCGCGCACCGCGTGCTGATGGACGCGTACGAGACGGACGTGCGGCCCCTCCTCCGCGAAGTGCGCGAGCAGAACGGCCTGGATCCCGACCCGATCGGCACGCACCGCCGCAGCGGCTACGACCAGAAGGTCGCCGAGGAGCGGGGCACGGCCGCCGCGGGCGGTGGCTACCCGACGGAGGCGTAGCGTGCCCGACGCGCGCGTTCTCGCGATCGACCTGGGGGCCGAGTCCGGAAGGGTCTGGTCCGTCCGCCTTACGGGCGACCGGCTCACGAGCGAAGAGGTTCACCGGTTCCGCAACCGGCCCGTGCCGGTGCGCGGCACGCTGCACTGGAACGTGCTGAGTCTGTGGACCGAGATCCGGGACGGCATCGACGCCGCGCTGATGGGCGGCGGTCCGCCCCCGGACTCGCTGGGCATCGACGCCTGGGCCGTCGACTTCGGTCTCCTGGACGCGGACGGGCAGCTCCTCGGCAATCCCGTGCACTATCGCGACGAGCGCACGAACGGCATGATCGACGAGGTCCTCGGCCGAATCGACCGCGAAACGGTGTTCGCAGAGACGGGCATCCAGTTCATTCCAATCAACACCCTCTACCAGCTGGCCGCCATGAGGCGGGCCGGCGACGCCGCGCTGGACGTCGCGAAGACCTTCCTCACCGTTCCCGACCTGCTCCACTACTGGCTCACCGGACGCATCGCGTGCGAGTACACGAACGCCACCACCACGCAGCTCTACGACGCCGTCCGTGGACGCTGGTCGCCCCGCATCCTGGACGCGTTGGAGCTGCCGGCGTCCCTGTTTCCCGAGGTCGTGCCGCCAGGCACCCGGCTGGGCGAGTACCGGGGGGTGCCGGTGATCGCGCCGGCGACGCACGACACCGCCAGCGCGGTGGCGGCGCTGCCGACGACGGGCAGCGACCACGCCTACATCAGCTCCGGTACCTGGAGTCTCGTCGGGACCGAAACCGACGCGCCGATTCTCGGGCCTGCGGCCCTCGCCGCGAACGTCACGAACGAGGGGGGCGTGTTCGGCAGCGTCCGTCTGCTCAAGAACGTGATGGGCCTGTGGATCGTGCAGCAGTGCCGCGAGGCGTGGCGGCAGGAGGGCGAGGCGCCCAGCTACGACGAGCTGGTCCGCGAGGCTGCCGAAGCGCCATCCCTCCGCTCGCTCGTTCCGGTGGACCACCCGGCGTTCCTACCTCCCGGCGATCACCCGGCCCTGGTTCGCCGGTTGTGCCGCGAGCACGGCGAACCCGTTCCCGAATCGCGTGGGCAGGTGGTGCGCTGCGTTCTGGAGAGCCTCGCCCTGGCCTACCGGGGCGTGCTTGAGACCCTCTCGGACCTCACGGGTCGTCCGTTCCGCGTCGTCCACGTCGTGGGCGGCGGCTCGCGCAACGATCTCCTGTCGCGGTTCACGTCGGACGCGACGGGCCTGCCGGTCGTCGCGGGGCCCACCGAGGCCACGGTGCTCGGGAACGCGGCGGTGCAGCTCGTCCGCCTCGGCGCGTTTCGCGACCTGACCGACGCGCGCTCGGCGATCGCGCGCAGCGTCG
>Ga0102926_1002029_pt1 | contig 11867 bp, 17 predicted proteins | sample SalPonR1_A_D2_MG_FD_78173 | JGI IMG/M metagenome (GOLD analysis project Ga0102926, IMG submission 78173) | Salt pond soil microbial communities from South San Francisco under conditions of wetland restoration - Salt Pond MetaG R1_A_D2_MG | ecosystem: Environmental > Aquatic > Marine > Intertidal...
CACCGGCTTGCCCGCTTTGGCTGCGGCAAGCTCGGCGGGGGTGCCGTGCTCGTCCGTGGCGCAGAGATAGAGCACCTCGTGGCCGCGTCCGCGCAGGTAGCGCGCGTAGAGATCGGCAGGAAGCTGCGATCCCACGAGATTGCCGAGATGCTTGATCCCGTTGATATAGGGGATCGCCGAGGTGATGAGGTGACGTGCCATCGTGCCGGACTGCCTTTGTCGCCTTGAACTGGGTTCCCCGCGTTTAACCGGCCCGTGCCCAAAGGGCCAGAGGCCGCGCCGCCGCCTGCCGCATATTTGCGCAGGCGCGCGGCCGCGCTGCGGGGCGTCCGAATCGGGTTTGACGCCACCCGCACGCGGGTGTAGCGGCGCGGGAACACAGGGGCTGTCAGCCAGGGGAAACGCCGCGATGTTCAAGGTTATCGGCTCGGTCTGGGCGCTGCTGCTGGGCATGATGCTCGTGATGATCGGCAACGGCATGCAGGCCACGCTCATGGGGGTGCGCGGCGGCATCGAGGGCTTCGGCACGCTGGAGCTGTCGATCATCACCTCGGCCTATTTCGTGGGCTTTCTCGCGGGCAGCCGGGCCACGCCCGAGATGATCCGCCGGGTGGGTCATGTGCGGGTCTTCGCGGCCTTGGGCTCTTTCCTGTCGGCGGGGCTCATCGCCTTTCCCGTGCTCACCGATCCCTATAGCTGGACGGTGATCCGGGTGCTGCTGGGCTTCTGCCTCGCGGGGGTCTACGTCACCGCCGAGAGCTGGCTCAACAACGCCGCGACCAACACCACGCGCGGCAAGATCATCTCGGCCTACATGATCGCGCAGACCTCGGGGATCATCGCGGCGCAGGGGCTGATGAACCTGGGCGATGCGGGGGGCTACCTGCTCTTCGTGGTGCCGTCGATTCTCGTGTCGCTCAGCTTCGCGCCGATCCTTCTGTCGGCCTCGCCCACGCCCGCCTTCGAGACCGACAAGCCGATGACGCTGCGCCAGCTTTACGACACCTCGCCGCTGGCGAGCGTGGGGATGCTGATCCTCGGCGGCATCTTTGCCGCACAGTTCGGCATGGCCTCGGTCTATGGCGCGCAGGCGGGGCTGAGCGTGGCGCAGATCAGCGGCTTCGTTGCCGCCATCTTTGCCGGCGCGGTGGCGTTCCAGATGCCCATCGGCTGGCTGTCGGACCGGATGGACCGGCGCTGGCTGATCCTCGGGGTGGCGGCGGTCGGTGCGGTCAGCACCGGAGTGGGGGCCTTCCTCGGGGTCGATTTCGAGACGCTGCTGGTCTTGGGCTTCGTCATGGGGGGCATGGCCTCGCCGCTCTATTCGCTGTTCATCGCCTATACCAACGACTTCCTGCAGGTCGAGGACATGGCCGCCGCCTCGGGCGGGCTGGTCTTTGTCTACGGCATGGGCGCGATCGCCGGCCCGATGGTGACGGGGCAGTTGATGGACCTCGTGGGACCGCACGGCTTCTGGCTGATCCTGTCGGGGCTGTTCGCCCTGATCGTCGTCTATGCCGCGTGGCGGATGACGTGCCGGCCCTCGGTGCCGGTGGACGAGACCGGGGCCTATGTGGGCGTGTCGCCGACCGGCTCGCCGGTGGCGCTGGCCGCGGCACAGGAATGGTACGTGGAGACCGCCGAGGACAGCGCAGCGGAAGAGGCACGCGAATCCTGAGGCGCGCGGGGCCGGCGGCGGCCGGTTGCGGCACCGCACCCGGCAACCCGTGCGGCCGCCCCGGCGCCGCGCCCCGTCGCCCGTGTCCGCCCGCCCCCGGCATGCGGCGCGGTGCGCTCTTGCCGGCTGGCCTGTCGCGCCGATCCGGTGCATGACGGGGCATGGATGCCTGGATTATCCTCTCCGTCGCCGCAGCGGCGTTTCAGACGATGCGTTTCGTGCTGCAGAAGCGGCTGAGCATGGGTGCGCTCAGCCCGGGCGGGGCGACGCTGGCGCGGTTTCTCTTTTCCGCGCCGTTCGTGGTGGTTCTGGCCGGCGGCCACCTCATCGCCACGGGCGTGGCATGGCCGGGCCTGACACCGGCCTTCTGGGGCTTTGCCGTGGCCGGCGGGCTGGCGCAGATCGCGGCGACCTGGGCCGTGGTCGCGCTGTTTGCCGAGCGCAATTTCGCCGTCGGCATCACCTTCAAGAAAACCGAGGTGGTGCAGACCGCGCTGGTGGGCTTCGTGGTGCTGGGTGACCGGATCGGGCTGGCGGGGCTGGTCGCGATCCTTGTCGGGCTGGCGGGCGTGCTGTTGCTGTCCGAGACGCCGGGGACGCCCGGGCGCTGGTGGCGGCGGCTGGGCTCGCGCGCGGCGCTTCTGGGCCTCGGCTCGGGGGCATTCTTTGCCGTCTCGGCGGTCGGCTATCGTGGCGCGACGCTGGAAATCGCGAGCGGCGATCCGCTGCTTCGCGCCGGGATAACGCTGGCGGCGGTGACGCTCATGCAGGCGCTGGCGTTGTCCTTGTGGCTGGGCTGGCGCGAGCCGGGGCAGGTGGCGCGTGTCCTCGCGGCGCGGCGGGTCGCGGTGTGGATCGGGCTCGCGGGGATGGCCGGCAGCATGTGCTGGTTCACCGCCTTCACGCTTCAGGCTGCGGCCCTCGTGTTTGCCGTGGGGCAGGTCGAGGTGATCTTCTCGCTTCTTGCCTCCGCGGTGATCTTCGGCGAGCGGCTCACCCGGCGCGAGGGGGCCGGGATCGCGCTGGTCACGGTGTCGGTGATCGCGGTCGCCCTGCTGCGGTGAGTCAGGCGGGCGATGCGCCCCGCAGCCGCAGGAACAGGCTTTCCTCGTCATCGTTGCGGAAGAACGGCACCGAGGCCGGGGGGCTGCGGTCACGGGCGCGGGCGCTGACCTCGGCGAGCACGACCTCGGTGATGAACGGCAGGTCGTGACGGCGCACCTCGGCGAGCGGCACCCATTGCAGGTGGCTCAGTTCCTCGCAGGCGGCCGAGAAATCGTCGGGATCGCCGGCGATCGCCTCGGCATGGACGAGGAAGAACCGCGCGTCGAAGCGGCGCGGTCGGCCCGGCGGCGTGATCGCGCGGAACACGAATTGCAGCGCATCCGCCGCGGGCACCAGCCCGCGCGCGGCGAATGTCGCCCAGTCGGGCGGGGCCGTGCCGGGCCATGCGCCGGGCGTGCCCAGTGCGAGGCCGGTTTCTTCCCAGAGTTCGCGGATTGCGGCGGCGGCAAGGGCGTGGCCCGGATCGCTATCGCAATCCGCGCGCAGCCGGTCGGCGCAGAGCGGCGGCAGCGGCCGGGCGAGCGGCACGTCGGCATCGCCCGCGTCCACCGCGCCGCCGGGAAAGACCACCTTGTTCGGCATGAAGGCCGCGCGCGCCCCGCGCTGGCCCATGAGGACATGGGGCGCGCCCGCGTGCTCGCGCAGCACGATCACCGTCGCGGCATCGCGCACCGGCACCTGCGCCGCGTCTGTCTGCGTCTCGGTCATGCGCCCCCTCCGGACGTGGCGGGGCGTCAGTCCTCGCCCCCGAAACCGTGCATTCTCTTGGCCCATTGCAGGCCCACCATGCCCCCCTTGAGGCGCGGCAAAAGGTATAGCGACAGCGCGATGGTGCCAACAGAGAAAGTGGTGAACAACACCAGCGGTTCGGGTCGCCATGTCTCGAACACGAACATAAGCATGGGCGCCATGACGTGGCCGACGATCAGGATGGTCAGGTAGGCGGGCCCGTCATCGGCGCGCTGATGGCTGAGGTCCTCGCGGCAGACCGGGCAGTGATCGCGCACCTTGAGGTAGCCGCGCAGGAGCGGGCCCTTGCCGCAATTGGGGCATTTGCCGTGAAAGCCGCGCCACATGGCGCGGCGGGTGTCGCGCTCGGCCTCCGAGACCTCGGTGATGGTGGTGTCGCGCATGCCTGCTCCCTTGCAACTGTCGGCTCGATCATGGCCGGCTGCGTGCCGGATTTGAAGGCGACAGCCTGTCCTTGCGGCGCCGTGTCGCGCGCCTGTTCCGTCGCCGCATGAAAAATCGGGCACGGGGCGACGGAACGGGCAGGCACGGTCGTATCAGGAGACAGGTGCGCGCGAAAGAGGCGGCATCGGGAAACGCGATCAGAAGCAAGAGGGAAGATCATGCGACATATCGGACGTCTGACGGGGCTTGCGCTCGTCATCGCGCTGGGCGGCGGGCTGAGCGCCGCGGTAGAGGCGCAGCAACAGGGCGAGATGGGCCAGGGCATGGGCCATGGCATGGGCATGCAGGGTGACGGCCCGATGGATATGGCCGAACGCTTCGGGGAGGCGGATGCAGACGGCGACGGCAAGGTCAGCCGCGACGAGATGGTGGCGCGCATGACCGCGCGCGCGGCCCAGCGGATCGAGGCGCGTGTGGACCGGATGCTGGCGCATCATGACAACGACGAGGACGGCATGCTGACGCTGGAGGAAATGCGCGCGGGCCCTGCCGGGCGGATGTTCGACCGGCTCGATGCCGACGGCGACGGCGCGGTCTCGCGCGAGGAATTCGCGAAAATGCGCGAGATGCGCGGAATGATGCGGCACGGCAAGGGCCGGGGGATGCACCGCGGCACCCACGGCGACCCGCATCACGGTGGCCGGGCCGGCAAGGGCATGGCCCATGGCGGCATGGGACAGGGCGGCGTGGTGCAGGGTGATCTTGTCATCCACCACCACTATCACGACAACTGAGCCCGGCACCGCCGCGCGCGTCGCTTGGCAGGCGGCGGGCGCGGCGTTAGCCTCGTGCGATGGCCATGCCGCTCGACGCCCATGACGACCTGTCCGACGCGGACCTTCTCGCGGCCTTCGCGGCCGGCGACAGGGCGGCGGCGCGCACGCTCACGATGCGGCTCACGCCGCGGGTGCTGGCCCATGCGGCGCGGCTGCTGGGCAATCGCGCCGAGGCCGAGGACGTGGCGCAGGAGGCGATGCTCCGGCTGTGGCGGCAGGCCCCGCACTGGCGCGCGGGCGAGGCGCGGGTGACGACGTGGCTCTACCGCGTTGTGGCCAACCTGTGCATCGACCGGCAGCGACGGGCGCGCGGCGGCGCGGTGGCGCTTGACGCCGTCCCCGAACCGCCGGACCCGGCCCCCGGCGCGCCGGCGCTGATGCAGATGCACAGCCGTGCCGCGGCGCTGCAGGCCGCGCTGACGGACCTGCCCGCACGGCAGCGGCAGGCGGTGGTGCTGCGTCATATCGAAGGGTGCACCAACCCCGAGATCGCCGGGATCATGGACACAACGGTCGAGGCGGTCGAGAGCCTGACCACGCGCGGGCGGCGGGCGCTGGCAGCCGCGCTGTCCGCGCGCAAGGAGGAACTGGGATATGTCGACGAATGACGGGGACAGCCGGCGGGACGCAGAGCTTGCGCCGTTCTTCGGGGCCATGCGCAAGGCCGCACCCGAGCCCTCTGCCGACCTGCTGGCGCGGGTGCTGAAGGATGCCGAGGCCGCGCAGGCGCGGCATGCGGCACCGGTGCGGACAGGCGCGCCGCGCGCGGGAGTCTGGGGGCGGATCGCGCAGGGGCTGGGCGGCTGGCCGGCGATGGCCGGTCTGGGTGCGGCCGGTCTCGCCGGGGTCTGGATCGGGCTCGCCCTGCCGGAGACGCTGCCCGGTGTGACGACCGACACGGGCGATTACGTGGTCGATATCGCGCCCGGCCCGATACTGGAGACGGGAGGGGGCTTCTGATGGCTGGGCAATCGGGAAACCAGGGGCGCGGCTGGCGCGTCGTGTTGGTCGTCTCGCTGGCGCTCAACCTCGTTGTTCTGGGCGCGATCGGCGGCTGGGTGCTGCGCCACGGGACCGGGCCGCTTGGCGCGCACGGCCCGCATGCGGCGCGGATGGCGCAGATGGGCGGGCCGCTGACCCATGCGCTCGACGCCGAGGGGCGTGCCGCCGTCGCGGCGCGCCTGCGCGGCGACCGGGGTGCGCACGCGGCGCGGCGTGCGGCGCTGCGCGAGAGTTTCCAGGCGCTGCTGGCCGACCTGCGCGCCCGGCCGTTCGACCCTGCGCGGATGGAGGCGCGGCTTGCCGCGCAGCGCGCCCGGGTTGCGGACAGGTTCGAAGCCGGGCACGCCGCGCTGGTGGCGCATCTGTCGTCGATGAGCGATGCCGGGCGCGCCGCCTATGCCGACAGGCTTGAAGAGAACGTGCGCCGCTGGCGGGGGCACCACCGCCACCACCGCTAGAGGAGCCGTCATGATCGGGGCGTCGGCTTTAGCTGGACAGAACGTAGCGCCACAGGAGATGGAGCAGCACGCCGAAGACAGCCAGGTTGATAACGATGCCGCCGGCGAGCCGCAGGAGCGCCGTCTTGCGCCGCTCGCGCGGGTCGGTGCCGCCGGGGCCCGCGCGCACCGTCCGGGACCCGAGCAGGCGCGCGAGGCGGGGGTGATCCGCCCCGGGCCGGCCGTCCCGAAGCGGGGCGGCGGCGCGTCGGCGGCCCCGTGCCGGGCCGCGCGTCCAGCCCCGCGCGCGGGTAAGTCGTCGTCTGTCGGTCATCGGCAATTCGCCTTCGTCCCCGGTCCCAGCCCCGGCCCGGGGCACGCCCCCGGGGCTGGTCATCGCCGCGACACCGCGTTATGCAGCCGCCATGTTGAACATGATCGGGCATGGCACGGCGTCTGACAAGCCGGGAGTGCTGATCGCGCACGGTCTCTACGGATCGGCGCGAAACTGGGGCGTGATCGCCAGGCGCTTGTCGGACAGCCGCCGCGTGATCGCGGTGGACATGCGCAATCACGGGGCCAGCCCGTGGTTTGACAGCCATGGCTACGAGGACATGGCGGGCGATCTTGCCGAGGTGATCGAGAGCCTTGGCGGGACATGGGACGTGCTTGGCCATTCCATGGGCGGCAAGGCGGCGATGGTGCTGGCGCTGACCCGGCCGGAGCTGGTCAACCGCCTGATCGTGGCCGATATCGCGCCGGTGCCCTACGGGCACAGCCAGGTCCGGTATGTCGAGGCGATGAAATCGGTGGACCTGAGCGTGGTCGAACGGCGCGCGGATGCCGGCGCGCAACTGCGCGACAAGGTGGACGCCCCCGACCTCGTGCCGTTCTTCCTGCAGGCGCTCGACGTCAGCGGGCGGCGCTGGCGGCTCAATCTCGACACGCTGGCGCGGGAAATGCCGAAAATCCTGAGCTTTCCGGACCTGTCCGGGTCTTACGGGGGCCGTGTGCTGTTCCTGTCGGGGGCCGGGTCGGACTATGTCGCGCCCGAACATCGCGACCGGATCAAGGCGCTGTTCCCCGCCGCGCGGTTCGCGAAGATTCCGGGTGCGGGCCATTGGCTCCACGCCGAGAAGCCGCGCGAGTTCGAGGCCGCGGTGCGCGCCTGGCTCGATGGTTGAGCGTGCCGGTCAGCCGTTCTCGTAGAGCTTTTTCGTTACCACGTAGGTCACCGGGAAAGCGGCGACGAAGCCGAGCGCCGCGGCGACCAGGATGGGCGTGAGCGTGTCCTGACCGATGACGAGCGCGGCGATGACGCAAGAGCCCGCCAAGGTCGAGCCGATGAAGAGATGCAGTATGAATCCGAGGCGCAGCATGGCCCCCTCCCGGGTGTGTTGACATTGGCGGACATGTGGCACGCCGGGCGGTGCGCTGCCTTGATCTGGGTCAGGAAACCGGGCGTTTGCGGCTGCACGCAAGTGGATGTAAGACTGAACTTCGGGACACGCGACGAGACGACAGAAGGAAAGCCGGATGAGACGGGTGACGATGACGATCGGGGTTCTGGCCTGCATGGCGCTGGCGGCGTGCGAGACGGTACAGGGTGCGGGGCGCGATCTTCAGAGCGCCGGGCGCGCGGTGGAGCAGGCGGTCGAGTGAGCCGTCGCCCAGTGCCCCCGTGGGGCGCTCAGGCGGCGGGGCGCGGCGCGTCGAGTTCATCCTCGCTTTCGGGCAGGCCCTCGCGTGACAGCAGAACCGCGATCGGGCGCAGCCCCGGCAGGTGGCTGAACACGATCATCGCGCCCACCATGATCGGCACCGCGAGGAACATCCCCGGAATCCCCCAGACCGCGCCCCAGAAGGCGAGGCTGATGATGATGCCGAAGGACGACACCCGGAGCGCGCGGCCCATCAGCATCGGGTCGATGATGTTGCCGTTGAGGAACTGGATCCCGCCGGTGATGGCAAAGATGCCGAGCGTGACCGGGCCGCTGCCCAGTTGCACGAAAGCCACCAGCGCCACCAGCACCGTGGCCACGATCGAACCGATCGCGGGGATGTAGTTGAGCACGAAGGTGAGGATGCCGAGCGCACCCGCGAGATCGAGTTCGAAGAAACGCGCCACCCCGTAGACCATGAGCCCGGTGACGACGCTCACCAGCGTCTTGACCATCAGGTAATGGTTCACCCGGTGGATGATCGAGCCGATGATCCGGCTGGCGCGTTCGGCCTGTGCCTTGTCGCCCAGCAGGCTCTCGAGCTTGGTGTCGAACCACACCCTTTCGGCGAACAGGAAGCCCACGAAGAGAATCACCAGAACCGTGCCCTGCATCAGGCTGCCGGCCTGGCCGGCGATGGTGCGCAGGTAGCCCGCCACGTCGAAGGTCGCGACCGCCTGCCGCACCGCCGTTTCCGCCTGCGGGCCCAGCCATGCCACGGCTGCGGCCAGCGCCTCGGGGGCGCGGTCGGCATAGGCGATGGTGGTCGACAGCACGGTATTGGCCTGCGCCAGGATGATCGCCGACAGGCTGAGCAGCGCCGAGGAGATCATCACCAGCGCCGTGATGCTTGCCAGCCAGTTGGGGATGCGGGCCGGACCGATGCGGACCCGCGCGATCGAGCTGATCGCGTCGGAGGTCAGGCTGAACAGGATGATCGCCGTGGCGAGCGAGATCAGCAGAAACCGCGCCTGAACCAGCAGGAACAGCACCACGGCAAACGCCATGATGATTTGCGCGACGGTGCGCACACGCTGGAAATCCTGTGTCTCGGTACGGATGGGGTGGGGCTTGGTCACGTTGGCGGGGGCTCGCTTGTCGGATAATCCGGCGGTTTCCCCTCAATATCGGCAAAAACGGTGGAAGATCAATCTTGCGGATGCAGTAACAGGGTGATCGCGACGCTTTGCGCGTCGCGGCTGACCTCGATCCGGGCAGCGCCGCGCGCGACATGCGCGGCGAGCAGGTGAAACTCGGCCCGGCGCGGATCGGGGGCCGGGAGCCGTGCGCGGCCTGTCAGCCCGTCCCAGAGCGCCGGGTCGGCGGCGAGATCGCCATCCGCGGTGGCGGTGACGCGGACCCCGCGCGCATCCGCCCCGGCCACCGACAGCAAGCCGCCGCGCGGCAGGGCCTGCGCCGTGCACAGGACCGCAAGCGCGAGGTGCCGGGCCGCAGCCCGCGAAAGCGGGCCGTCGAGCGCCCAGTCGAGCCGCAGCCGCGGGCGCGCGGCGAGGTGGCCGCGCGCCGCCGACCCGAGGGGGCCGGCGTCGCACCCGGAGCCCGTGCCCGCGTATCCGAACGCCAGGCGCAGCAGGTCGAGCGAGGCCCGCGCGCCGGCGAGGCTGTCACGCAGCAGCGCCATCTCCTCGGGGCCGGCCGCCCCCGGGGCACCCGACAGGAACTCCAGCCCGGTGAGAGCCGCACCGATGGGGCTTGCGAGATCGTGGCATATGCGCGAGCCTGTCAGCGCCGCGAGGTCGGGATCATCCGGGGACATGGCGGCGGCCGGGCAGGGGGCAGGACATGACGGAACTCAACGCGCTTCTGGAGCCGGGGATGCTGGTGGAGAATCCCGAATGCCCCGAGTGGGGTGTGGGGCAGGTGCAATCCAATATCGGCGGGCGCATCACGGTGAACTTTCGCGAGGAAGGAAAGGTGGTTGTGGATGGCAACCGCGTGACGCTGCTGCCCGTCCTTGATGACTGATTGCGGTTAGCAAAAGGTTAACAACCGGAGATAGCATGGCCGCCAGGTCCTGGCCAGCACGCGTTGCAACCGGGGGCGCGACTTCGTAGAACCCGAGCCAGGCGCAGCAGAGACAAGCCCGATGACCGCAAACGCCCCCCGATTCCGCGTCGAGCTGGCGCATGACGCCGCCGATATCGGGGCCGCGCAACGTTTGCGCTATGAGGTGTTCGTCGAGGAACTGGGCGGCGACGGGCCGCTGGTCGATCACGCCGCGCGGCTGGAGCGCGACCGGTTCGACCCGGTCTTCGACCATCTGGTCCTGCGCGACATGGGCCGCGCAGGCGCGGTGGTCGGTGTCTATCGCCTGATGCGCGAAGAAGGGGCGGCGCGCGCCGGGCAGTTCTATTCCGAGGACGAATACGATCTCGCCCCCCTGCGGGCGAGCGGGCGGCGGCTGCTGGAGCTGGGCCGGTCCTGCGTGGCGCGTCCCTATCGCGGGGGCGAGGCGCTCTATCACCTGTGGCAGGGGCTGGCGCGGTATGTCGAGGAGCACCGCATCGAGGTGCTGTTCGGCGTGGCGAGTTTCCACGGCACCGATGCGGGCGCGCTGGCGCAGCCGCTTTCGCTGTTGCATCACCGCCATCTTGCACCGCCCGAATTGCGGGTGCGGGCGCTGGAGGGGCATTTCCAGAGAATGGACCTGGTGCCCGAGGACGCGATCGCCCGCGCGGCCGCGATGCGCGCGGTGCCCGCGCTGATCAAGGCCTATCTGCGGCTGGGCGGATGCGTGGGCGAGGGGGCCTATATCGACCATGCCTTCAACACCACCGATGTGTGCCTGGTGATGGATACCGCGCGCCTGAATGCCCGGCAGCGCGCACTCTACTCGGGCCGGGGCGGGACATGAGCGTCACCTGGCGGTCATCCGCGCCGCCGCCGGATGTGCCGCGCGCGCCGGGACACTGGCGGCGGGTCGCGTGGCGGGGCGGGCGCATCGCGCTGGTGATCGGCGCGGGCGTGCTGGCGACGCTGGTGCTGCGGCTCGTCGAGCGTCCGGCGCACGGCGCGGCGCGTCCCTGGACACAGCCGGTGACCGTCTGGGTGTGCCGCCGGGTTCTGGCGATCCTGGGGATCGCGCACGAGGTGCAAGGCGCGCCCTTGCAGGGGCCCGGCGCGGTGGTGGCCAACCATGTCTCGTGGCTCGACATCTTCGCGCTCAACGCGGCCAAGCGGGTGTATTTCGTGGCCAAGTCCGAGGTGGCGGGGTGGCCCGGTATCGGCTTTCTGGCGCGGCTGGCGGGCACGGTGTTCATAAGCCGCGACCGGCGCGCGGCCCGGGCGCATACCGAACTGTTGCAGGCGCGGCTGGCGGCGGGGCAGCGGGTGTTGTTCTTTCCCGAGGGCACGAGCACCGACGGGATGCGTGTGCGACCGTTCAAGACGACGCTGTTCGAGGCGCTTTGCGCCCCTGACCCGGGTCTGGACGGGGCACGGGTGCAGCCCGTGACGCTGGTCTGGGAGGTACCGGAGGGCACCGATTCGCGTTTCTATGGCTGGTGGGGCGACATGGAATTCGGCAGCCACCTGCTGAGCGTTCTCGGTGCCCCGCGACACGGCCGGGTGCGGGTGGTGTGCCACCCGCCGGTGCCGCTGGAGGGTGGGCGCAAGGCGCTGGCCGCCAGCTGCGAGGCCGCGGTGCGGGACGGAATGCCGCCGGACCGCCGCGGGACGTGAGGGGCACGGAATGGCCTGTCGGGGACGATCGACAATCAGGCGATACGTGGCGCGCGGCCCTGTTGCCGCCGCGCTAGCTCATCGCTGCCACAAGCAGCGCGAGCGCGGCGCTGGCGTCTTCCTCGCGCCAGATTTCCTCGCCAAAGGCGAGAAAATCGCTGACCGGGGAAAGCGCGGCCACGGCGGCCTCGTCAAGCGCCCCCTCGGCCACCACGGGCAACTCGATCATCTCCGACCACCATTCGAACAGCGCCCGCTCGGCCCGCGCGCCGCTGCCGAGCGCGGTCTGTCC
>Ga0102926_1002031_pt1 | contig 11863 bp, 14 predicted proteins | sample SalPonR1_A_D2_MG_FD_78173 | JGI IMG/M metagenome (GOLD analysis project Ga0102926, IMG submission 78173) | Salt pond soil microbial communities from South San Francisco under conditions of wetland restoration - Salt Pond MetaG R1_A_D2_MG | ecosystem: Environmental > Aquatic > Marine > Intertidal...
ACGAAAGTGATTTGTATCCTTTTATTGGGGGAGACGGATTGTTCCGGCAAGAAACTGAACAAGGTAATCTGGTTCGCTCGGTTAATATGGTTTTACCTTTTGCCTATCCTGTTTTTCTAAAAGGTGTTGACCATAAAACAACTTACTATTTATCCAAAACATGCATAGAGAATGCAATCCATATTATCAAAGCATTGGAAAGAGAATACCAGGCAATTTATCATCGAAAATTGACTTTGGGTCATCTGGGTGAAGTCTGTCTCTATCCCCGTTATCCTGATCACGGAAAACATATGCATTATAATATGTCAATGGCAACTTCGATTTATCTGGAAAATGACCTGGAATTATTGCATAGAATTTGGGAAAATGGGACAAAGTCCAGTTCCGGGGATTTACTGCTTTATCCGCATTCTCGGGAATTTAATTTAGGGAAGGAGGTTATATGATATATTTTTATCGTTTACATAAAAATATAATATTTTCAAGTCAAAAAATTGATGATTTGCAAGAGGTTGACCTGGAGAAGATATCCTTAAATAATAATAAATATATTTATTATTTGCAATATGGAGATTGGCAAAAAGATAATTCTCTTGTTACACTTATTCACCCAGATCAAATAACAGATAAAAAGAAAGAAATCAACATTTTTCAAAAACCTGATAAAATAAATAAAGATTTTAATATTTTCCCTGATTGGATTAAGGAAAAAATCAATAGGAGAGAAGTGGGACTATGTTATAAAAATTATCCCCGTTGGAAGGATAGATTGGAATGGGTGCAACCGAAACAGTGGCGAATTAATTTAATTGGTTTAGGAAATGTCGGAGGTACCCTGCTAACTGGTTTACGACTATTAGGAGGAGAAAAAATTGAAACAATAGGTATTTTTGATACTAACGAAAAAGCTGTTTCAAGATGGGAGCAGGAAGTAAATCAGATTATCGATGGTTCAAACCAGAGAAAATTGCCTCCTGTTAAGACAATTCAACCTGATACAATATTTCAAGCTGATATGGTGGTGTTCTGCATTTCTATAGGAGTTCCTCCACCAGAGAAAAAAGAAGTTAGAGATGTAAGGATGATGCAACTGGAAGCTAATTCCAGAATTATTAATTATTACGCTCAACGGGCTAGGAAAGTAGGGTTTAACGGTATTTTTGCTGTTGTTTCTGACCCTGTAGACTTATTATGCCAGAGCGCCTTTTTGAAAAGCAACTATAATGAAAAAGGTGAATTAGACGGCAAAGGTCTTAGTGCTGACCAGATTAGAGGATTTGGTTTGGGAGTCATGCATGGTCGGGCGACTTATTATGCGCTGAAAGATAACAAGATGCAAGGCTATCTCAAAAGAGGTCGAGTATTTGGACCTCATGGAAAGGGATTGGTCGTTGCCAATGATATAGAGAATTATAATCAGGAACAATCCAATTTTTTAACAGACAAGGCCTTACATGCTAATTTTGAACTTAGGGAAACGGGCTATAAGCCATATATCGCTCCGGCATTATCGTCAGGCACACTTTCGTTATTAGCCTTAATTCATGGTAAATGGCATTATAGTGCCGGTTTTTTAGGAGGAATATTTTGGGGTTCCAGAAACCGACAAACACCTCTAGGAATAGAATGGGAACAATACAAGTTTCCTCAAAAATTATTTCAAAAACTGGAAAAAAGTTATCAAACACTCAAAAAACAGGCAAAAAAATTGGAGAAATAAATGAATTTAGATTTAATTGTTCTATTGCCTGGGAAGGTATCCCCAAGATTTGATAATTTTATACGGGAAGCAGTCAAGGGCTATCCAAGTCAAATCATTACCAGCATAAAAGATATTCCTTCTTTACAAAATAAGAAAATATTATGGGCAGTTGAACTAAATGAATATGGTTTTAATCTTTCCCTGGAAGAAATGTTGCAAACAATTTGCCAAAGGGGCAGCGAATCACTAAAAAATTCACAAGGGGCAATCATTATACAAAGTCCGGTTGAATTATGGACTAAATGCTCTGCATATCGCATTATTTTTAAGACCAACCAGCTGGGATGCCGCTATATGGGTCATTCTGTAGTAGAGGCAACCAAAGATCTGGTAAATTTTATGACCTGGCAAAAACAGACAAACATATCTTTAGCTGCAATCTATCAAAAAAATAGTCGTAATTTAATTTCTCGACTGGTAAAAAGTAATAAAATAATCATTAAAAAGCCATATATATTGGTACTATATTCTAATCCAAGAAAAACTTCTAATACCATGATGCTCTGGCAGATGGTAAAAAAAGATATTCCTTCTAATCGAGATTTAATACAAAAACATGTAGAAAATGGAACTATTGTCGATTGCAGGGGCTGTCTGTACAAGACTTGTAAGCATTACAGTGAGAGGAAAAGTTGTTTTTATGGAGGCATTGTTGTCCAGGAAATCTTGCCTGCTATTGAAAAGGCGGATTATTTGATATGGCTTTGTCCAAATTACAATGACGCAGTCTCTGCTAAATTAATGGCGGTCATTAACCGATTAACTGTACTTTATAAACGAGTGAATTTTTATAAGAAAACATTTTTTTCCATTATTGTTTCCGGAAATTCAGGGAGTGAAAATGTTGCCATGCAGCTAATTGGAGCCTTAAATGTAAATAAAGGTTTTCACCTTCCCCCATATTTTAGTTTGATGGCAATTGCCAATGATCCGGGAACCGTTAAGAAGATTCCAGATATTCAAGAGAAAGCCCGAAGCTTTGCTCAGAATATTTGTGAAGAGACAGGGATTAAATAAAGTGGATAAGCTATTTACTGGTTGTTCATAGGAAATTTGAAAGAAGAAAAGAACAGGAGGAAAATTTGAATATAAATAAACAAGAGGATGTTGAAAGATTTTGGAAAGAAAAAGAAGAGGAGATTGGCGAGAAAATTAAGGGAAAGGATATGAGTGAATATATCAGTGGACACCAGGAGGTAAAGGAAAAAACCTGGGGGCTTCTTTACTATACCGAAAGTGCCTTCTATTTTCAAACATTTCCCAGAAGAAACTGGTTAACCTCTTTAATGGGAGGGGGGAAGACAGAAAAATCCGGGGATACAATCATTTTTCGTATATTATGGGAAAAAGTTAGAGAAATAGTTCTTCCGGCTAAGAAAAAACATTTTTTTGCATTTCTTACTCCTCCTGATCATCGCGTTTTTATTAAATACCAACTTGATGGTCAAGAAGAGACATTAGTATTTGTCATGTATTCAGGGGATAGTAGAGACAGATTTTTAGATTGTTACCAACAATCTAACAAAAGAAGTTAGTTATATTTTATCAGAAAACAGGAGAATTAATCATTAACATTTATGGATGTTATCAGTCACCATCAGACGATAAATAATTCTATACAAATTAAAAATACAATCAATAAAAGCCGTTTTATTGCATCTGTGCAAGAAATAAAGGATGAATGTGAAGCCAGGATATTTTTAAAATCAATTGCAGAAAAGTTTCCTGATGCCACCCATCATTGTTGGGCATACCAATTTGGAGTTGGTGAGCAAACGGTATCTCAATATTCGGATGGCGGGGAGCCTGCTAACTCTGCAGGACCTCCTATATTACAGGCCATCAAACGAAAAAAAATAACCAATGTAATGATAGTTATCAGCCGTTATTTCGGAGGCATAAAATTAGGGATTAGCGGGCTTATTCGGGCTTATCGGGATACTGCTTTAAAAGCCCTACAGGCAGCAGGGAAGGTAAAGAAATTCCCACTAAGGAAATATATTATTGAAGATGTTGAATATCAGACATTAGGAAGCATCCTGCAATCAATAGAGAGTCAGGCTGGTCGCATTGATGATATACAGTATGGAGAAAAAGTAAAAATCAAAGTATATCTTCCTGATAACCTTCAGGAGTGGATTACTCAAGTAGTGAAGAATAGTACTAAAGGAGAAGCCCGTATCCGATTTGGTGAAATACATTGGTATCGTGTAAAATAGTACTAAAGAAGAATATTTAATTATACAAATAAACATGAAATAACAAATACAAAAGAATTTATGAAACCGGAAAACCGTTGAGAGCCGTTTTTCATATTTTCTAATATGATGAAAGGGAAACTTCATGAAAACACTTATTGTTTATTATTCTCGTTCGGGTAGAACAAAGAAGATAGCAAAACAGATGGGAGTTAGGCTTAATGCAGATTTGGGTGAAATTCAAGACAATAAAAATAGAGCAGGTATATTTGGATTTATAACGAGTGGCAATGAAGCTTATCTAAAAAAAGTGGCTCCTATTAATAAATTAAATAGAGATCCTGCTCAGTATGATACTGTAATTATTGGAACTCCTATTTGGGCTAATAATATGTCCACACCTATCCGCAGTTTTTTTAAAGAATATCAGGAAAAATTAAAAAATGTTGCCTTTTTCTGTACCAGTATAGGCTCTAACCCAAAACCTGTTTTTTTAGCTATGGAAAAGATGGCAACACAGAAACCAATTACCGTTATGAATATTACAGCTCGTGATATTAGACGACAGTTTTACATTGAGATGGTCGATGAATTTGTTAAAAAAATCAAACAATCGGAAACAGATTCAAGGAGACATGATAAATAAAAAGCAATTTGAAGAATTGGTAGTTCAGGCTATTAGCGAATTACCCGAATATTTCAGAAAAAAAATGGAAAATGTCACCATTCATATCGAAGAGTTTCCCAGCGAAAACATATTGAAAGCCCTTGGCCATAAATCACCCTATTCACTATTAGGACTTTATCAAGGAGTACCCGTAACTCGTCGTGGAATACACTATCGCAATGTAATGCCTGACCGGATTACCATTTTTCGAAAACCAATTTTAAATAAAAACAAGAACCCACAAGCAATCAAAGATGACATAAAACGAGTTGTTTTACATGAAATAGGCCATTATTTTGGACTTAGTGAGCATGAATTGTATGTGATTGAAAGGGAACATTTAAAGAGGGCAAGATGAAAATGTTAAGGAGATAGATTTATAATCATTGTTAGGTTAATTGCAATGGTTTTAATTTTTTAAGAATTACTTTTTAAATATTCTACTGCCCGGCTTTACTAGCTTCATGCCTTGTTTGCACATAGGACAATCTTTTTCGTTGTAAATCTTAATGTTTAATTTAATACCACTGAAGATAGGTATTCCGATATCCATATTCATTGGTTTTCTATCTACTATACAGGCAACCCCGAGAACATTGGCTCCCATTTCTTCCATTAGATTTATTACTTCTAAGGTAGATTTGCCGGTAGTAATAACGTCTTCACTAATTAAAACATTGGCACCCTTTTTTATTGAAAACCCTCGTCTTAGGGTAACTTGACCGTTTATTCTTTCAGTAAAAATTGATTCAAGATTAAGCTGTCGACCCATTTCATAAGAAGTTATAATTCCACCCATTGCCGGACCAACTATTATATTCATTCCCAAATTTCTAACTTTATCACATAGTATTTTTATTATCTGTTCAGCATACCAGGGAAATTTTAGTGCTTTGGCGCATTGTATATATTGATTAGAGTGTTGTCCGGAAGAAAGGAGAAAGTGTCCTTCTATTAGTGCTCCTGTTTCTTCTAGTATTTTTAAAATTGTTGTATTCATCGATACTCTCCTTTTAATTTACAATGCCGATTATTTCTGAAATATTTGAGATATCATTGCTTATAAGGTAATTCTCCAAATCTTTAATGATAATTTCTCCCACTTTTGGATTAATGAAGTTTGCTGTTCCGATTTGCACTGCCCGGGCACCAGCCATTAAAAATTCTAAAACATCCTGATAATCAACTATCCCTCCGATTCCCATTACTGGTATTTTAACCTGTTTGGCTACTTCGTGAACCATTCTAAGGGCAATTGGCTTAATACATGGTCCAGATAAACCTGCATAGGTATTTTCAAAAATTTTCTTTTTTTCATTTATATTAATAGCAAAGGCTTTAAAAGTGTTGATTAGTGATATTGCATCTGCTCCTTCTTCTTCACAAATTCTGGCTATTCTTATAATATCATCAGCGTCAGGGCTTAGTTTTACCATAAGAGGAACTTTAACTACTTTTTTAACCTCTTTAACTACTTCTCTGGTAGTTGTTTCTTTGACGCCAAAAGGAACGCTATTTTCTTGTACATTTGGGCAGGAAATATTAAGTTCAATCATATCTACTTTTTCCCTGGAGATTTTGTAACAGGCTTTTACATAATCTTCCAGGTTTGTTCCGCTGATATTTATAATATGAGCCAGGTCTAGTGATTGCATAAAGGGAAGTTCATTTTTTATAAAAGTTTGGATGCCTGGATTTTCCAGTCCTACACTATTCATCATGCCTGAAGAGGTTTCCCATACTCGAATACCCTGATTCCCGCTTCTAGGATTAAGCGTCAAACCTTTGCTGACAATCCCACCCAATTTTTGAATATCGTATATTTCAGCATATTCCCGGCCAAAGCCAAAAGTTCCCGATGCCATGATAATTGGATTTTTTAAATTGATTTCTAAAAAATTTATATCCAATAAACCACTCATTAAAAAATGTCCTTTCCTCTAAAGACAGGCCCGTCTTTACAAACCCGCTTATTACCATTTTTTGTTTGACATGTGCAGACAAGACAGGCCCCGACCCCGCAAGCCATCCTTTTTTCCAAAGACACATAATGGTCGATATTGAGTTTTCTTGCTTGTTTTTCGATTTTTTTCATCATTAACTCTGGTCCGCAACTGAAAATAGTGTTGTATTTTTCATATGGAATATAATCAGTGATAAAACCACCATAATTTACCTGCAAGAGATCTGCATAGTTATTAAAAGATGCTTCAAATTTATTTTTTTCCTGCAACCCGAGAAAAATATGAATGGTGCTATTTTTGCAGTATTTTTTTAATTGTTTTGAAACATAGAACAGGGGAGCAATTCCGGTTCCTCCACCAACCAGGGCAATGTCTCCCTTTACGTCCATTGGGAAATTGTTACCATAAGGACCATGAATACTGATTTCATCACCTTTTTTGCAATCAGCTAAAATAGTAGTTCCTTTACCAATTTTCTTGTATAAGAAAATAACGCCATCATTTTCCAAATCATAAACACTCATCGGACGATTTAAAAACATGAACTGGCTGTCTTTCCTAATCATAAAGAATTGTCCCATTTTGGCTTCATATTTTCCAGAAATTTTTAACAGGTAAAAATTACTTTTTAAGGGCTTATTGTATTCTATCAAAGCCATTGTAATATATCCTTTTTCATTTCCATTACTTTTTGCCGGGTAATTTTAACAAAATCTTTTGTTTCGTCTATTCCTTGATGAGCAGCTATGATTCCTCGGGAAGAATTAATAACTGCATGAATGTTCTTATCAAAAATTTTTGCCAAGTTTTTACCGGTACCACCCTGGATTCCGTAACCGGGAATAAGAAAAAAGGTATGCTTTGCCTCATTTTTAATCTTAAGAAATTCATCCGGATAGGTCAAGCCCACTACAGATCCTATCGCGCTGTAACCGGAATTACCTCTATATGTTTTTCCCCATTCCTCAATTTTTTGGGCAACGTGCATATATAATGGTCTTCCTTTGGTATTTAATTCCTGAAAATCTTTCGAGCTCGGGTTAGAGGTTTTCACCAAAATAAAAAGCCCCTTTTCTCCGGTATCTAAATACTGGAAGTAAGGTTTTATTGCATCTAATCCCATATAGGGATTAATGGTTAGGAAATCAGCTTCAAAATCACCTGTAAAATGAGCTTTAGCGTATTGTTCGGCTGTGGAGGAGATGTCTCCTCTTTTAATATCTGCGATAACAATGCCTTCTTTTTGTTTAATATAAGAGAGAGTCTTTTGATAAGCAATCAGTCCTTTGACACCGTGAGCTTCATAGAAGGCTATCTGAACTTTGTAACATGCGGTGATATCAAAGGTATTATCTATTAAAGCCTTATTAAAAAGAAATATTTTATCAGTAATATTTAAATTATTATTATTTTTTATGTAACCAGGGATAAAATCTAACTTTGTGTCAAGTCCAATACATATAGGACCTCTTTCGTTGGCCAATTCATATAGTCTATCTATTATCATATTTAATTTCTCCATTTTTAATCGTCATCATCACTTCCCCATAAACACTTTGGCCTAGAAAAGGTGTATTTTCTGATTTGGAATTCATTTTTTTTTCACCAATAATATATTTTTTTGCCAGGTCTAACAGGACAAAATTAGCATTTGTTTTTTGATTAAATTTTGTTGCTCTTTTGTTTAGTATCTTAGACGGTGTATCAGACATTAATTGACTTAATAATTGAATATTTATATTAGCCTCTTTAAATAGTGTATAGACAAGGGCAAAGGCATGTTCCAATCCAATCAAACCGCGGGCTCCTTTTAACTTATCTTTTTTACTATGAGGAGCATGATCAGTTGCAATAATATCGATCGTGCCATCAAGAATTCCCTTTAGCAATTCTTCAGTATCTTTCTTTTCTCGAAAGGGAGGATGTACGATGTAATCCAGTCCATAGCTAAATAAATGGTGTGGAGTGACCTCACAAGTAACATTTAAATTATCTTTTTTGGCAGCCCGGATTAATTCAACGCTTTCTTTTTTACTTACATGGCAGATGTGCAAGTTGCCTCCATATTTTTTCAATAATTTCAAATCTCGCTCAATAATTTCTACTTCCGGTTCACAATGGGTCAGTAATTTAAAATGATATTTTGAAGATGCCTGTAGAGCCTTTATCATTGTTTGTTTATTAAAAATCGGTTCACCATCATTAGAGAAGATCCGGGTATATTTAATCATTGAGTCGTAATCGACCAGTTGATTTGTTTTCAGACCTCTGGTAACCGCAGAGACAGGAATTACTTCACACATATTTAATGATTTAGCTTTATCTAAGATATATTGAATCGTATCCGGATTGTCACACACTGGCATTGTATTAGCCATACAGCAAATAGTAGTAAATCCACCCGATAATGCTGTCTTTTGTCCTGATTCCAAGTCTTCTTTATAAGTATATCCCGGGTCTCTCAAATGACAGTGCATATCTATAAAGGAGGGCATTAACACCAGTCCTTCTCCGTCAATAATCTCTGTAAAATTGTTTTGCCTGTCTAAAGATTTTATTTCACTAAAAGTATTCTCGGAGATTAGAACATTTGTATTTCTGTCTGTTTCCGTATCAACGATTCTAATTTTTTTAAATAGTATTGACATTAATATTTTCCTAGGGTTTGGTTTTTTCGTGACAATATTCGCATTGATATTCTTTTGTAGATGGATTAATCAGGGTAAATTCAATATCTCCAACATCTTCAATAGTACTAATACACCTTGGGTTTTTACATTTTAATATCCCGTATACTTTTCTTGGTAGCTCCAATTTTATTTTTTCCTTTTTTTGACCATTTTCAATAATATTAATAGTAACCCCTGAATCAATTAAGCCAAGTACAGTTAAATCAAGATAGATGTCATTTTCGATTTTGATTAAGTCTTTAATTCCCATTTTATTTGAAGGAATATTTTTTAACAATACTACCGTATCTTCCAGTTTATCTAATCCCAATTGGCTAAATATTTTGTGACCATTTCCGGATTTAATATGGTCGATTACAATACCCTTTTTTAATTTTGAAACATTTATCATTAATTTTCTCCTTTCCCAAGAATCTTGGAGATTAATGCCATCCTAATATACATACCATATTTTGCTTGCTTAAAATAAGCCGCCCTATCATCCCGATCTACTTCTACCGCTATTTCGTTTACTCTGGGCAAGGGATGCATAACAATCATATCATTTTTTGCCATTTTCATTAAATTTATATCTAAAATATAAGAATCTTTTAGCCGGAGGTATTCTTCTTCACTAAAGAATCGCTCTTTTTGAATTCTAGTCATATATAGGATATCCAGTCTATCAATGCAACTTTCCAAAGAAAAGGTTTCTTGATATCTATTATTAGCAATTTCTTCTTTGATGTATCCTGGAATTTGCAATTCTTCCGGAGATATAAATACAAAGTTTATATCCGGATACTTTATAAGTATTTTTGTTAATGAATGAGTTGTGCGACCAAATTTTAAATCTCCACACAATCCAATAGTAAAATTTGAGATAGGTCCTTTTAATTGGCGTATTGTCAATAAATCAGTCAAAGTTTGAGTAGGATGTTGATGTCCACCGTCACCACCATTTATAATTGGAACACTGGAATATTTTGAAGCTAGTTTGGGAGCCCCTTCTTTGGGATGTCTCATAATCATTAAATCTGCATAGCAGGAGATGGTTCGAATCGTATCAATAAGGCTCTCTCCTTTTGATACGGAGGAAGTCATGGCATCAGCAAAACCTATTACTTGTCCCCCTAATCTCAGAATAGCTGATTCAAAACTGAATTTTGTTCTGGTAGAAGGTTCATAAAATAATGTTGCTATTAAATTTCCTTTACATAAACTAGAATAGTTCTTCTCGCTATCAATTATTTTTCCGGCAAAGGATAATAAATCGTCAATTTCTTCCAATGAGAAATCATTTACTTCAATTAAACTTTTTCCTTTGATCATACGAATAATACTCCCTTCTTAGTCTCGCTGGGACTAAATTAAAGATTATTTAACATAAAAAAACCTTTTCGTAGACAATACGAAAAGGTTATCTTCTGATTTTCCCGTTTATTATTTGATTGATTTGATCGTTTTCTCATCTCTAAGTACCTTCCTAGCATCTCGTACTAGATTAAAGATATCCTCTAAAAATCATATATCACAGCTATGCAAATTGTCAATGATAGTTTAAAAGAAATATTTTATAATTCCTCTTATTTTGATTGTTTATAGTCTTTGGATGATAAATTAATATGCCCCTAAGTAGACGAAAATCGTTGTTTATTATATTATAATTGGAATATATTTAAAAAATATTATATATTAAATAAAGAAAAAAATAAATGTTATATGGAGGAAATAATTATTAATAATCAATTTATTGAAACACATGCTCATCTGGATATGATTGATAGGGGTCCAAAAAAAGTGATTGATGATGCCTTTGGAAGCGGTGTTATTAAGATTATTACTATTGGCATTGATTTGGAATCCAGTAAGAAGAATACTTATTATGCGTCTCAGTTTACAAATGTGTACACTGCCATGGGATTTCATCCCCATGAAAGCAAAAAGATGAACGATGAATATTTTGTTCAATTAGAAAAAATGCTATCAACTCCCAAAAATATTGCCCTTGGAGAGATAGGGTTAGATTATTACTACCTGCATAGCAGTAAAGAAGAACAAAAAAGGGCTTTTAGGGAGCAAATTGATTTAGCCAGAAGATACAATTTGCCCATCATTGTCCATGATAGAGATGCACATGAAGATACGATGCAAATATTAGAAGAAAAAGCTAAAAATATGAAAGTCGTTTTACATTGTTTTTCCGGTGATAAAAGTATGGCTGAATGGTGTGTACAAAGAGGTTATTATTTTGGTATCGGAGGAGTGCTAACTTTTAAAAATGCAGGAAAATTGAGAAAAATAGTAGAGGAAATTCCTCTTGAAAATATATTATTGGAAACAGATTCTCCTTTTCTTGCCCCCATGCCATTTCGGGGAAAACCAAATGAACCAAGATATATACCAATCATTGCCGAAAAAATTGCTGAGATCAAAGGTAAGAGAATAGAAGAAATAGCCAAGACAACCACTGAAAATGCCAATCAATTTTTCGGATTCTAGTTTTATTTAACCATAAAAATATCAAGATAAGCCATATGACCATTTTTTCACCTGAAATGCAAAGAGTTATATTACTTGGAAATATTCAGTTAAAATAT
>Ga0102926_1002043_pt1 | contig 11830 bp, 11 predicted proteins | sample SalPonR1_A_D2_MG_FD_78173 | JGI IMG/M metagenome (GOLD analysis project Ga0102926, IMG submission 78173) | Salt pond soil microbial communities from South San Francisco under conditions of wetland restoration - Salt Pond MetaG R1_A_D2_MG | ecosystem: Environmental > Aquatic > Marine > Intertidal...
AACCTGCCATAGAATTAACCATAAAAGGATTCCTACTATTCTGTTTTGATTATTTTTTATAGTAGAAATTTTCATCCGGCATGCTTCCTCCTATAGAAGCTGGGTTAGATCCGTGTAGAATCTCTAAAAATCCATTTACTTTATCTTTTGCTTCCTCAGCATCTTGATAAACTATACTGCAATTTGGAATTGCTTTTTCAGCTAATTTTGCATTTGGTAGAACTCCATTTTTCTCAACTAGTTTTCCAGCTTCTTCATGATTATTATTTACCCAATTTACAGAACCTTCATACTCTTCTAAGAATTCTTTTATAAATTCAGGATTGTTTTCTGCAAATTCTGAATTTACTATCAAACCACCCATTGCTAAAATACTTTCTCCATTGGTAGCTTTTTCCCATTCTTCATTTAAATCAATCAATATTTTTACATTAGGATTATTCATCATAACTTGTGTAACAAATGGCTGTGGTAAAACTGCTATCTTAGTATCTTCGGCAATTACTTGTTGAGCTAAACTTGAATGATCTAACATATACTCAGTAGAAGTCTTATCAGTCATAGAGTTTTGTTCTAAAAGATAATTAAAGGCGAATTCTGGAGTTGCACCTTTACCACTTATAGAAACTTCCATACCTTCTAAGTCTTCAATAGAGGATACTTCTTCAGTACCTACTACATATATTACACCCAAGGTATTTAGAGCCAAAAACTTAACTTCACCTTTGCTTTTGTTGTAAAGTATTGAAGCTAAATTTGTAGGAACGGCAGCAATATCGATTTCGCCATTTATAATTTTTCCTACTAAATTATTTGGAGCACCTTCAATTAAGTACTCTACATTGTAACTTTCATTATTTAAAGCCTTTTCGTCGATTAATCTAATCATACCTATTGATGTAGGACCTTTAAGTCCTGCAATAGTAACGTCAACACTTTCAACTGGTTTTTCTGGCTCTTCTTCATCTTGAGATGATTCGGTCTCAGATGGATCCGATGGTTCTATCGGTTCTGATACTTCCGGTGAACAAGCAGATAATAATGTAAAAATCATAATAAATAAAGCTAGTAATAAAGATAATTTTTTATTTCTCATTGTGATTCCTCCTGTTTTTTTGTATTTTAGTTAATGCACTTTTAACATTTATACCCTTTATTTTTCCTAATTTACCTGTAAGGCTTCCTATATCATCGTTAGTTCCATCTACTACAAGAGATATAACTGATACACCCTTTTCTTTGTAGGGAATACCCAATCTACCTACAATTATATCACTATAGTTTGATATTATATTATTGACATTACTTATGTTGTCTAAATTTTCAATAACTATACCTACGACTCCGATTCTTTTCACTTTATCACCCCATTAAAAAACTGCTCTTTAGGAGCAGTAGAATTCAAAATAATATCATACTAAAATATATACTTTAGTAATTGATAAAATTATGTACTCCTTGCTCTCAGGAAACCCCTTTAGCTCAGATAATTGTTAAAGAATTAACATTATATTTAAAATATAACACACTTTAATATTTAATTCAATATATAAGAATAAAAAATGTATAAAATAATTCATTTTATAAGAAAAATAGTGTTAAACATATAACATATTTATTAATCTTTTAATTGGATTATAAGAGAGATATATGCTAAAATTTAACTGTAAACAAAGAAATAAAGGAACTTGACGGGAGATTTTATGAAATTCGAAACATATCTTAAAAATAATACAGATTTCAACATAAACCAGGAACAATTAAAAGCGATAAATCATAAAGAAGGGAGTGGGTTAGTTTTAGCAACAGCAGGCTCAGGAAAGACAACAGTAATAATTTCGAGAGTAGGAAAATTAATTTTTGAAGATAATAATGCTAAAATACTTACCATAACTTTTTCTAAAATGGCAGCACTAGAAATGGAAAAAAGATTTATAAATACTTTTGGGAATAAGTACTTGAAAAACGCAAAGTTTTCCACAATACACTCATTTGCATATAGGTTGGTAATTAATTATTTTCACAAAAAAGGAATGAGAGTAGAGCTCCTTAAAGATAAGTTTAGAATAATAAATGAAATAGTAAAAGATGTATATAATAAAGAAAGATATCAAAACACCAATAAGGAAGAAGTTGAAAATATATCGAATAAGATTTCTTACTTTAAAAATATGCTTTATGATCCTAAAGAGTATAAAACTTATAATATCAATATAAGAAAATTTGATGATATATTTGAAAAATACGAAAAATATAAAAGGAAAAATAATTTAATAGACTTTGATGATATACTAATATATTCTTATAAAATACTTAGAAATAGTAAAGTGCAGAGAGATAGACTTAAAAACAAATACAGCTATATACAGGTAGATGAGGTACAAGATACCTCTAAGATACAGCATTACATTATAAAGATGATATCAAAAGACAATATTTTTATGGTTGGTGACGATGATCAATCCATATATTCTTTTAGAGGCAGCTATCCTGAATTTTTGCTAAATTTTCAAGACGATTTTCCCCAGGGTAAAATTTACTATTTAAGTAAAAACTACCGTTCAGACAAAAATATAGTAAAAGCATCTTCGAAATTTATTAAAAGAAATAAAGAAAGATACGACAAAAAGATAATTTCAAATAAAAAAGATAACAGTGCTATAAAGATATTAAAAATAAATAATAAAAAAGAATCTATTGAATACATAAAGGATAAATTGTTGGGGGAAGAAAGTACAGGTATACTCTATAGATACAATATATCGGCTATACTTCCAGCAAATTTACTTCTAAAAGAAAATATAGATTTTTATATAAAAGATTCTGTGAATAATTTTTTTAATAATAATATCCTAAAGGACATAATAGCTTTTTTTAGATTAAGCAGAGATGGAAATGATAAAGAATCATTTAAGAGGATTTATTATAAATGTAATTCCTACTTCAATAAAAATATGGTTCAGTTTATTGTAAATGGAGAGGGAAGTGTAAACCAAAGACTCGATATGTACTTTGATACAGATAAGAGACTTGAAGATAATATAGGAAGATTTAAAGAAAACATGCTTGTGCTTTCAAAACTTGACATAAAAGAAGGTATAGAATTTCTATTAACAGAAATGGATTATTTGGACTATCTCTATAGATTAGAAGATAATGGGATAATAAGGTATTCAAATGCTAAGGTTGTTTTAGATATATTAAAAGAACTTGGGATAGGTATAAATAGTATTCAAGAATTTGAAAGTAAATTATCTGAATTAAATAATAGACTTGAGTTATCAAACAACAGAGATGCTAATGTAGTTTTATCTTCTATACATAGTGCAAAAGGTCTGGAGTATGATAGCGTATTTATAATAGATAACAACCACGGTGAATTTCCATCAGAAAATAGAGAAGAAATCGATTTTGAAAAAACCCTAGAAGAGGAAAGAAGAATTTTTTATGTAGGAATGACTAGAGCTAGAAATAATTTACATGTTTTATCAAGTGGTAAAGAATCCTTGTTTTTCAACGAATTAAAATATATATTAAATAACAAAGGAGAGGACTAAAATGTATATATATGATCTTCAAAATGGATCGGATATTAGAGGAGTAGCTTTAAAAGATAATAAAAGCAAGAAAAATGTAAATTTAACTCCAGAAATAGCGGCTAATATAGCAGCTGCCTTTGCTGAATTTTTAATGGAAAAAACTAATAAAGATAAGCTAAGAATAGCAATAGGCAGAGATAGTAGGATAACGGGCAAACCTATTTTAGAATACTCAGCAATTCATATGAAAGCCCTGGGCCATGAAGTATTTGACTGTGGTATAGCATCAACTCCTTCTATGTTTATGACAACACAAGACGAAAAAATGAAAGCCGACGGTGGTATTATGGTTACTGCTAGCCACCTGCCTTATGAAAGAAATGGAATGAAATTTTTCACAAAAGAAGGAAGTCTAAGTCAAAAGGATATTAGAAAGGTACTTGAAATAACGGATAAAAATTTCAATCACAATATAGATTTTTACCCAGTTAACATAATGAGAGTAAATTATATTAAAAGATATTCTGATATGCTGATAGATATAATAAGAGAAGCTACAAAAGAAATAAAGCCACTATCTGGATCCAAAATAATTGTAGATGCAGGAAATGGTGCAGGAGGATTTTTCCCCATAAATGTACTTGAACCTCTAGGGGCAGATATCAGCGGTAGTTTGTATCTTGAGCCTGACGGATTTTTTCCAAACCATGAACCAAATCCAGAAAATACATCAGCTGTAAAAGATTTACAAAAAGCAGTACTTAAAAAAAATGCGGACCTAGGAATAATATTCGATACAGATGTTGATAGAGCAGCTGTAGTAGATAGTGAAGGAAATATAATCAATAGAAATAGGTTGATTGCCTTAATCTCAAAAATAATACTAAAAGAACATCCAAATACTTATATAGTGACTGACTCTATAACCTCTAATGGCTTGAAAGACTTTATTGAAAAGAGTGGAGGAATACACCATAGGTTTAAAAGAGGGTATAAAAATGTAATAGAAGAATCAAAAAAACTCAATATAGAAGGTAAAGAATCATGGTTAGCAATTGAAACAAGCGGTCATTGTGCTTTCAAAGAAAATTATTTTTTAGATGACGGAGCATATTTAATTATTAAAATATTAATAGAATTTTCAAGACTTAAAAAAGAAGGTAAAAATATACAAGATTTAATTGCCGAATATAAAGATCCTCTTGAAGAAAAGGAATTAAGATTTAAAATACTTGAAGAAGACTTCAAAAATTACGGCCAAGAAGTTATAAAAGACTTAGAAAACTACCTAGGCCAAAAAGGAGATTGGGAAAAGGTAGAACCAAATTACGAAGGTATTAGAATCAATTGCAAAAATTCTTATGAAAAAGGATGGTTTCTATTAAGACTATCTCTTCACGATCCAAAAATTGTTGTAAATATAGAATCCGATATTAAAAATGGAGCAGAAAAAATCGAGAGAAAACTACTAAGCTTTTTACATAACTTTAAAGGTCTTGATTTATGATAAGAATAAGCAATATAAGAATAGATATATCTTCAAAAAATAAAGAAAAGATTATTGAAAAGGAGATACTAAAAAAACTAAAAATTAAAGACAGTGATTTAATAAGTTGGAAAATTAACAAAAAATCTATAGATGCAAGAAGAAAAAACAGAATTATATACCAATACTCTGTAGCTGTAGAAGTAAAAGACGAAGTTAGTGTTCTTGAAAAATCAAAAAAGGGAAAAGTATCTAAAATTTCTGAAAAAGAATACAAAATAAACATTAGAGATATAAGTATGAAGGATAAATCTCCAATTATAATAGGAGCAGGACCGGCAGGTTTATTTTGTGCTTTAATACTAGCTGAATATAATTTAAAACCAATAATAATCGAACAGGGTAAAAAAGTAGAAGAAAGAGTTAAAGATATAGATGAATTTTGGAAAACTGGAGATTTAAATACTAAATCTAATGTACAGTTTGGGGAGGGTGGAGCAGGAACATTTTCTGATGGTAAGCTAACTACTTTAGTGAGGGATAGAGAAAACAGAAGCTTAAAAGTACTTGAAGAATTTGTGAATGCTGGAGCACCTGAAGAAATCAACTATATAAAGAACCCTCATCTAGGTACAGATAACTTAAGAAAAATTGTAATTAATATAAGGAAAAAAATAGAAGGATTAGGGGGAAAATTCTATTTTCAAGAAACTTTTAAAGATATAATATTAGAGGATAACAGTATAAAAAAAGTTGTAACAGATAAAAGAGAAATAGAAACAAATCATATAGTTGTTGCTATAGGACACAGTAGTAGAAAAACTTTTTTTATGCTGGATAGATATTTAAATATGACTCCTAAGGCTTTTTCGATAGGTTTAAGAATAGAGCATCTTAGAAAAGATATAGACTTTAACCAATACGGTAAAATGCATGATATATTACCCTCAGCTGAATATAAACTCGTTCATCACGGTAAGGATAGGAGTACTTATACTTTTTGTATGTGTCCTGGAGGATACGTAATAGGAGCATCATCAGAAGAAGAAAAAGTTGTTACAAATGGTATGAGTAATTTTAAAAGAAATGCAGAAAACTCCAATAGTGCTATTTTAGTCAATATAACACCTGAAGATTATTATGTAGATAGTCCACTTGATGGAGTAAAGTTTCAAGAAAAATGGGAGAAAAAAGCCTTTGACCTTGGCGGTGGAGACTATAAAGCTCCTATACAGCTTTTTGGAGATTTGGAAAGAGGAACCATTAGTAAAGAATTGGGAAAAGTGAAGCCTTCCTTCCAACCGGGTTATAAATTTGCGAATCTAAGAGAGTGTTTGCCGGATTATGTAATTAACAACATTATAGAAGGAATTAATTATTTTGGCAGTAAAATAAAGACCTTTAATAGTTATGATGCTGTATTGACAGGAGTGGAAACTAGAAGTTCTTCTCCTCTAAGAATCGACAGAGATGATAGTCTTCAAACTAGCATTAAAGGAATTTACCCTTGCGGAGAAGGAGCAGGATATGCTGGTGGAATTATGTCATCAGCTATGGATGGGATAAAGGTAGCAGAAAAAATACTTATAGATTGACGGAGGAAAAATGAGTGAAATAATTTTAGTTACAGGTGGTGCAAGAAGCGGCAAAAGTAGGTTTGCTGAAAAATTGTGTAAGTCTAAAGGAGATAAAATACTCTATATTGCTACTTCAATACCCTTTGACGAAGAAATGGAAGATAGAATTAAAAAACACAAAAAAGATAGACCGGACAACTGGCTATTGGTAGAAAAATATAAGAACTTTAAAGAATTAGAATTATCTAAAAAATTCAAAAGTGCAGACATAATATTGCTGGATTGTATTACCGTAATGATATCCAATATATATGTGGAGGAACAACTAGATGACAAGACAGAAATAAAAAAATATGAAGAAATTGAAAGAAAAATCTTAGAAGATATAAATGACTTAACCAGGCTAGTACATAAACAGAACAAAGAAATAGTTTTAGTATCCAATGAAATAGGAATGGGAATAGTACCAATAAATAGGTTTACAAGGATGTATAGGGATACAGCAGGAAGAGTTAACCAGTTTGTTTCCCATAAAGCTGACAAAGTCTATCTAACTATATCTGGAATAGGAATAGATATAAAAAAACTTGAAGAAAAATTTGACGCGAGGTAAATATGAAGGAAAAAAACTACAGAGATGTATCAGTTATAAATTTAGAAAATAATTTTAAAATTTTTGTAGCTTGTGATTCTAGTGGAGGTATTGGATTAAAAGAAATGGATGAATTAAAAGTTCCTCCTGAAATAACGGGCTATTATACAGTAAATGTTATTACTTGCGAATTAGAATCATTGGGAGTACATCCCAGCTTAATTATAAACAACGTATGTGCTGAGATGGATGATACAGCTAAGAGAATAATCCAAGGAATAAATAGATACCTTGATGAATATTATCCAGGAGAAGAGATAAGTTTATCAGGAAGCACAGAAGAAAATTTTAAGACTTACCAAACAGCGCTTGGGATGGTAGCTATAGGACATAAAAAAACACAAGATTTTAGATTTTTTAATACTAAATCAAAAAACGAACTTATTTTAGTGGGTAGGCCTAATGTAGGAGATGAAGTGCTCAAAAATGAAGATGAGAACATTAATGCAGCTACTGTTAAGGTCCTTAGAACCATTAAAGGAGTAATTGATATAGTTCCCATAGGATCAAAAGGAATAAACTATGAAGCGGAAAATATAGGAAATTATAGAAATCTAAATTTAAAATACTATGAAAATGAAGTAGATTTATACAAATCTTCAGGACCTTCAACCTGTTGTATAGCTACAGTAGATAAAGATATTGCTGATTTAAAAGAAATTAAAAAATTACTAAATAAACCTGTTGAAACAATAGGGATATATGAATAGGAGGAACCTATGAAAAATATTTTGTTTAACAGTTTCAAAAGCATATTGTTAATGACAACTTTTTTTACAAGAATTCCTGTTAAAATACAGTCAGAATTTAATGATAGTGATTATAAACTAGGAATATTATTTTTGCCTGTAATTGGAATAGTAGTAGGGATTGGTCTTGGGGTATTAAAACTCTTTTCTCTGATATCTTCAACTTATGTAGTAGGGTTAATTTTGACTCTTTTTTACTTATGGATATCAGGAGGTATTCATCTAGACGGGTTAGGAGATACCCTAGATGGATTATTTAGCGGCAGGGGAAAAGAACGACAGCTTGAAATAATGAAGGACAGCAGACTAGGAACTTTCGGTGCTTTAGGTCTTATATTTGTTGTTATAGCTTATGTGATTCTTTTGGGAGAAGGAAGCTTAGCCAGTGTGTTATTAATGCCTGTAGTAGGAAAATCTTCTACAATGCTTTCAGCATATATGAGTACTTATGCTAGAGGAGAAGAGGGACTAGGTTATAAATTTGTGACCTTATCAGATAAAAGTGTAAGAAACTCTGCTTTTGGATTTTCTTTTGTATTATGCATTATATTGAATTACATGTTTTTAATACCTGTGGTATTAACTTTTGCAGCAGTAGGTATAGTAACTAAAAGTATATCAAAAAAAATTGGTGGAACTACTGGAGACACACTAGGGTTTGTTAATGAATTTTCTCAAATTTTATTTTTGATAATAGCTAATTTTATAGTATAGAAAGGTAGACTAATGGAAGAAAGAGGTTATGTTCAGGTTTATACAGGAAACGGAAAAGGTAAAACAACAGCAGCTTTCGGCCTGGCTGTAAGAGCTCTATGTGCTGGTAAGAGAGTTTATATAGGCCAATTTGTAAAAGATATGAAGTATAGTGAAACTAAATTAACGGAATATTTTGAGAATCTTTATATAGAACAACTAGGAAGAGGTTGCTTTGTTTTTGAAGACCCAAAAAAAGAAGATATTGATGCAGCAGTTGAAGGTTTAAAAAAAATCGAAAAAATTCTTTCTCAAGGAGATTTTGACGTAGTAATATTAGACGAGGTAACTATTGCAATTTATTTCAAATTATTTTCTACATTTGATTTAATAAATACTCTAAAAAAAAGACAAAAAAATATAGAAGTAGTTATAACCGGGAGATATGCAGAAAAAGCTGTAGTAGAATATGCTGACTTAGTTACTGAAATGAAAGAAATTAAACACTACTACAGCGAAAAAGGAGTTCTTTCTAGAAAAGGGATAGATAGATAAATAAATTAATTTAATATGTTTTGGGCAAATTTTTTTGCTTTTTCTTCAATATTATCAACCTTTAATATATCCTTTGGATAATTTGCTGTTTCCATTAAAGCAAATTCTTTTGGTAGCTTAAAGGTTTTGTTAATATTCAATCCGCTAATTAGCTGTTTAGCTAAGATATCACTACCAGAATGTCCTGAAACTATAACTGCAAACAGGGACTTGTCGTAGAAGGGAGTTTTCCTATATAAAGCAGTTAATCTGTTTATTGCAGCACTAACATTGGCAGTAATAGAATCATTGTAGTTAGGACATAGTAAAATAAGATAATCAGTTTCTAATATAGAGGGGTAAATTTCTTCTACCATAATTCCCCCGTAATAGCAGTTGTTCTGTAGGCCATAGTGAGTGCAGGTTTTAAAAGAGCATCCTTTACAATCGATTATTTGTTCCTTACCTATATGGATTTCTTTTATATCTGCATTTCCTAAATTTTCTTTTACTAAATTCCAAAGCATATAAGTGTTTGATATTTTTGAATTACTTGAATGTAGTACTAATATCTTAGGATGTTTTATTTTTTTTATATCGTATCTAAGTACTCTTTTAGAGAGCTCTTCACAGTTTTTCATACAGGCTTTTTCTAAGCTCATATCAAAAAATTTTTCATAGTTAATAAAATTTTTTAATTCACCTGTTGCTTCTGTTATAGGATTACCTGAAAAAGAGCATCCCATCATATTGCAGGAAAATATAAGGTCTCGTGCTTGACTTCGAGTGTATAACTCATTGTTACTATGGATAAGTATACCTGCAACAGAATTTTCCAAAGGTCTATTTTTTTCTTTTCTCATCTTGCGTATAAGTCTATACAATTCAATGTTTATACCTGAATTCTCAAGTTCTACTGCAAATAAAATTCTTTTGTTTTGATAATCAATATTTTGATAGTTGTGGTAGTATTCTTTGAAAAAACCTTCAGAATTTGCTGATTTTATCATTTTTTTGAGGGTATTTCCTGGTTTTTCAGGACAAACAAGTATATTTTCCATTATATGATTTCCTTTAGCATTTGGTATGTTTTTTCGATTTTTTCAAATAGTTCATCTGGAAGATTTAGTTTTTCTATTTCAAGACCACTATCTAAGTTACGGTTGTTGGTTCCCATATATACTCCACCTATAAAATTAGCTGAATAATGCCATTTTTGTGATATAGTATTCAATATAGATATTGCACCTGAAGATAATGCAGGAGCAATGTAAGGTTTGTATCCTAGTTCTCTAATTTCTAAATTTGCCTTTATAGTTTTCTCTGTTAAGTATTCTGAAAGGTCAGAATCATAATTATTTATGGAATTAGCAACTACTAATCCTTCTCCATGAGGACCAAAGACCCTACCTTCTTTATGATAACTTTTAGTATTATGATTTTTTTCAGCGTAATATGTAGCCCGAGCATTCATTACACCTAAACCGTAGCCTTTTATTTTTTCAGGAGAGATACCCTTCAGGTCTAATAGTCCGTCTTTATTTGTGTTACTTGAGATAAAAGCTTTTTTGCATAAAAGATCCACTGGGTCTGAAACAACAGCAAAAAAACCTTTGAAATTTTTATTTCTTGCTTGTTTTGCATATTCATCTATAATCCTTGAGTTTTCTTCAAACTGTATCATTCTTACATCTTTAGCCTTAGTTCCTAAAGAAGGAACACCTTTTGTTGCACAAAAAACAAACATATCGCAATTGAAAAGGTTGTCATATTCAATAGCTTCAACCTTTGGTAACTTCCCTTCTTCAAAGGGAAATACTACTTGATTTAGTTCTTTTTCCCATCTAAGGCTGTTATTTTCAGAAAGATCATATACTCCAATTTTTTCAATATAATCTTTGCCTAAAAGCTTTAAGCCTAGGGCAAGAGTGCTACCTACGTCTCCTAAGGCTACCACGTTAATTTTCCATTTTTTAGGAAGCTTAAAACCAATGTTCTCTTTCCAGTTATTTTTATTTGTGTTTATAAATTTGATTTTCCTGTCATTTATCTTTTTTATAATTTTTGAATCTATAGCTTCGGTAAATTTTTTTGTTCTTATTACATCTAAGGTTTCTTCATCTAGGTTCATAAGTGTAGGACAAGAAATTGAAAAGGTATCCTTTGATTTTTTGGGATCCAATTTACCCAAATAATAAATAATTTTATCATTAGAAAAACACTTTTTAAAAGATATTTTTTCTAAATCTGAATATTTATCCTTTGACATAAGATGGTTTCCTTTATATTTATAGTAGTGCATACTACTCCTCCTTGATAATTCTCTCCAACCTTAGCAGATGTTCTATGTCGTTCGTAATAAATGTAGAAGGTTTTAGATTAAATTTGTAGTCTAGTTGTTTTCCCTTGTCAGGATATCTTGGTGATATTATTACTTCTCCTAGTCTGCTTAGGGTGAGATTTTTTTCGTATAATTCTTGGTATTCTTTCTCTAAGGTTTCCAGTATTTTCTTTGTGTTTTCTAGGCAAACCATAGAAAGATTAAATATTTTGTCTCTGTGGGTATCCTTTATAAAATGAGGAGCTACATAAGGAAGTAT
>Ga0102926_1002045_pt1 | contig 11827 bp, 14 predicted proteins | sample SalPonR1_A_D2_MG_FD_78173 | JGI IMG/M metagenome (GOLD analysis project Ga0102926, IMG submission 78173) | Salt pond soil microbial communities from South San Francisco under conditions of wetland restoration - Salt Pond MetaG R1_A_D2_MG | ecosystem: Environmental > Aquatic > Marine > Intertidal...
GGCGGGTCCGAGCAGGTAAATGCCTCCTCCGAGCAGCTCTCGGGATCCAGTCAGGAGCTCGCGGAGAGTTCCAGCGAGCAGGCAGCCAGCCTGCAGGAGACGACTTCTTCGCTGGAGGAGATGTCCTCGCAGATCAAGCAGACCGCTGAGAACTCCGGCGAGGCTGAAATTGCCATGAACGAGTCCCGGCCGCTGGTTGAAAACGGGGTGAAGGCCATGAAGCGCATGACCGAGGCTATGGAGGAGATCAAGAAATCGTCGCTGGAGACCTCCAAGATTATCAACACCATCGATGATATTGCCTTCCAGACCAATCTGCTGGCCCTGAACGCGGCCGTGGAAGCGGCCCGCGCGGGAGAAGCCGGCAAAGGCTTTGCCGTGGTAGCCGAGGAGGTGCGGAATCTTGCCCAGCGCAGCGCAGACGCTGCCCAGGATACCTCGGACCTGATCCAGAAGTCACAGGCGAGTTCCGACCGGGGATCGAGCGTGGCCCAGGAAGTATCGGAGAACCTGCGCAAGATAGAGGAGAGCATTGCCAGCGTCAGCACGCTGGTGGTTGAGATCTCTGCGGCGTCCAAGGAGCAGGCGGTGGGTATCCAGCAGATGAATTCGGTGATGTCGGAGATGGACAATGTGGTGCAGAGCAACGCTTCGGCCTCGGAAGAGTCGGCCAGCGCCGCCGAAGAGCTCTCTTCGCAGGCTGCCGAACTCAAGTATGTGGTCAATGAGCTCGTAACTTTAGTCGGCAGCGGTAAAAATAATGGATCACAGACCAACGGAGCCTCCCTTATCCAGCAGGTTAAGAAAGGAGTCAGCTTAAATGTTCCCGCCGGCCGGTTTAACGGTAACGGTACCAATGGACACGGGAAAAACGGGTACGGCAAAAAAGCAGCCCGCCCGCTTCACCATAAGAATGGGAACGGGACATCCAAAAGAGTTGAGGCACACGAGCTGATACCTTTTGATAGTGATGATGACTTCAGTGACTTTTAATAAGCATGAGAACCAAATCTGATGTAGCAGACCTGTAATTTGATTACAGGTCTGCTATACAGGTTTTTCCAATTGGAGGTAACATGGAAAGAATACCAACTGATTACGAGATACTGGAAGAAATTTACTATCGATACTATGAAGAGTATAGAAAGTATGCAAAGGAGGAGCCCGACCGGATAGCTCGTATCCGTGTACCTGTAAATGTCCGGGAAGTCGCCGGTGCATGTGGTGTAGAAGAAGACATGATCTTTGGGCGTATATTTTATCACTTCAACAAGAAATACAGCTATAAAGATGAAAAGGGAAATATCACCACCTTTTTTATCGCGGATAAATTTGAAGGGCTGAGTGTCAACTTCCCCTTGGTGGCTTCAATACTGGCGGATATGAAGAATGAAAAGAAGCAAACCGATGTATTGCTCATGGTTTCAGGTGCTGCCGTTGTGACTTCGGTCATTTCGTTAATCGTTGCCCTGTTTTTTTGAGCCTTATCCCTGATTTTAAACGTTGCTTTAAACAGATTCTCACCATGCAAATAAATATTCTGATAGTAGAAGATGACCCTGCAATGCGTATCGTGCTGAGAAGTACGGTATTATCTGCGGGACTAGATGTAGATATAGCCGAAATATTTGAAGCTGAAAATGGCAAAGAAGGAATAGAAATATTAAAGAAGTCAAAAGTAGACCTGATGCTTGTGGATATTTATATGCCGGTGATGGATGGCATGGAGATGCTCGATTATACCTACGACCATCCTGATTTTAGTCATATACCGGCAATAGTGGTTTCAACAGAAAATGATGAAGATCGTATCGATACTATTCTTAGAAAGGGACTTGGTTTTGTACATAAACCTTTGACCCGCCGTTTGCTAAAAGGCCAAATCAACAAAATTATGAAAACCAAAGAGGCCTATAGGGATAGAGATTAGTCGGCCCTTTCTTTAAAGCCAAATATTATTACCCATGAATACGAAAATCATACTTTTCTCTACTATTGTATTTCTTCTAAAATTTCCGGTAACCGATGCTGCCCTGGCTCAGTCAGAAAACATTACACTAAGCGGCTATGGCGGGCTGGATTTCAGCAATGTGATACACAATACTGATTCATCACCTGCCTTTACCAATACCGGCCGGCATCATGTGATACTTGCGGCAGGCTATTATGTAAACGATAACATCTCTCTTAATCTTGAGTTTCAGGCTGAACATAGCCTGCTTAATTACAATGAAGAGGGAACGCTGACCCTGGAACAGGCCTATATTGATTATAGCATCTTGCCCGGCCTTGGCTTACGGGGAGGCCTAATAAATCCCCATCATGAACCGGCAATGTTCCATGGCATTGAACGCAGCAATATGGAACAGCTGATTATTCCCACAGGTTGGAAAGAGACAGGACTTGGTGTAATTGGCGAATTTTCAAACGGCCTGAATTATGAAGCATATGTCATGGCCGGTTTAAGTATGTATGAAATTCCGGGCAGCAGTGCGCTCAGTGATTTGCTGCAGTCAGACTTAGAATCACGTAACAATTATCTTGGAGTAACCGGACGTTTACAGTATAAACCTTCTAAGAATTTAAGCTTTACGGGTACCTATTTCTATTCCGGGTTAAATGGCAATACGGGGCGCGATACCCGGACTCATACTCATTTTCATATGATCAGAGCTCATGTTGTCTATGATAAAGGAGGATTTGAAACTGAAATGTCCGGTATTCTCAGTGCTATTACAGGCCCTGAGAGTTTAAATGGTGAGGATGCCGCTCTTATAACCAGGAACCACCGTTATGGCGGCTATGCAGCATTGGCTTACGATTTTCTTCCACATCTGAATCCCGCAACGGATCAAAAACTATTCTTTTTTACTCGCTCAGAAATAAATAATGCCCGATTCGGTGTTCCTGAGATAAATGCCGGTATGCGATTCGTATATGAATACACCATTGGGTTGACCTACAATCCTATCGATAAGCTGAGTCTGAAGGCAGACTACCGGCTGCGGCAACTCCGGGGTGAGCGGGATATTCAACAGGTTAATATTGGCGCCGGATACTATTTTTAAAGGTCGCTCTTTCTAAGGAGGATAAATACGCCGGAGGATTTTCCTGATGAATATTCAGGCAACAAGCATTATATCCTGACCCCCGGTATCGTAATTCCAAACAGTACAACTTGTAAAGAGAATGATCGTTCGGCTCTTAGCAAGGAGGGAGATTAAATGTAAAGGAAATGCCGTCTTCCGCATTATTCTTAGTTAAATTAATCGACCCGCGAAGTTGATTCGCGTAGAGGAGAGCCATAGTGAGGCCTATGCCCAGATTATTTGTTTTGCTTGTTACAAAAGGATAGAAGATCCTTTTAGCTATTGCATCAGGGATCGGCTCCCCGCCATTCGATATTCTTAGCGTTCTGTTAGACAGTATATCAATGGTGATCTTCCCGTCTTCATCAGCAAGATGCTCTATGGCATTCTTGATCAGGATGGAGAGTATCTTTTTCAGAACTGTAGAACTGCAGTTGAAGGCAGTTATCCCACCAGGTTTATTGATGTGAATGTGTTGCCGTATATCGTTTGGATAACTGAAAAGAATTTCCCGAATAACGGTTTCAGGGTCAACCGAGTAGCTCTTGTAAGACTCCGTATCGGCCGGAATTTTATGCAGCATCTCAAGCTCATCCATCATGTCGAATAGCTGTTCAATTCCATGTGAGAGTTTTTCGATCCGTTTAACACTCGACTCTTTTACTAAATCTTTTTGCAGCAGTTCAAGGTATCCCTGCATTCCGGTTAGCGGTGACCGGAAGCAATGAAGCAAAACAGCTATCAAATTTTGAAGCGTTTTCAGGTTTTCTTCGCCCGGCAGGTCTTCACGTTTCTTCAAAGTAATTTTAAGGTAATCATTACCTTCCCAGTGAAATGATTTCCGGTTGAGCTTATACCAGCAGCTATTGAAGAAAGCATTTGAAGGATTAACAGTTTCATCGTCCAAGTATACCATATCATCAAATACGCTCCCGGCCAGTCCGATTTCTTCACACCCGGAAGTGGCTGCATCATTTGCCAGGATGACTTCTCTATCATGCTCATCTACGATAAAGATGGGATCGGTGGTATCTGAAATTAATATTTGAAGATTTTCCATTGTGTTATCTGCCAGTTGGCAATAGCTGAGTGCGTGCATTTATTTAGTTTTTTTCAATAATCATTCCAATATGGTTTAGTAAAAAAACTTAGTTTATTTATTAGAAAATTCTCACACTTCAAGAACTTTTTCCTTTCAAACCAAGACTAAGAGAGAAAACCATTAAGGTGATTATCAGCAGTTTCCGGGTTTTCTTAATTCAAAATGAATAGAAAAGTGCAGGCTGGAAAAATTTGCCTGTCCGGCGGACATTTATGCACTTGGCAATCTGGTTTTAACCCCACCTGAAAGTTTTGATCACTTGTTTAGAGTGATATTTAAGATATGGCATAACTATTGTAACAAGTTTCACCACAGAGTAAAACGAAAGGTTTAAAAGAATGTTCCCGATGTTATACGCTGATTTATTTTTAACGGATTCTCAGTGAGCATAGGCTTATTGGAGATAACTACAGAAACGATTCTTAATGAAATTTATTGATGATAATCATAGTCAGTTGCTGGCCAGGGCCATGGATACTTATGCCCTGCGCCAGAGGATTACGGCCACCAATATCGCCAATATTGATACCCCGGGATTCAAAAAGCATGAAGTGCAATTTGAGGATGAACTTCAAAACGTACAGAATGCAGGCGGGGTTGCCGGCATGAATGAGGTTACACCGAGTATTGTAGAGACTGATGATAAGGCGTTACTGGAAGATGAAATGATGGAGATGGCCGATACCCAGGTGAGGGTTCACCTGGTAACCCGTTCGCTCAGGCATCATTTTGATCTCCTTCGAAGAGGCATCACAGGTATTAACCGCTAAACCTTATAAAATATATGTTACCTGATCGAATTTTTTCCACTTTTAAAACTGCCTCGCAGGGTCTTGCCGTTCAGCGGGAGAAAATTGCCGCTGCTTCCAGAAATATAGCAAACGCAAGTACCTCTGCACCCAAAGGCTCTGCCAATGTTTATCGTCCCCAATCGGTGCAAACTTTAGCTCCCGATCAAAATAAATTCAAAAACCTGCTTCGTGACAGTGTTAGCTCCCTGAATCGAAGCCATCCCAGGCATCTTGAGTCATCGGCTGCCGGCTTGAGCGAAACCGCAGGGAATCAACAGGGTCTGGGGCCGGATTTTGAAATTTCCGAGAATGATAGTTTTCGCTATGAGTACGATCCGAACCATCCCGACGCCGATGAAAACGGCATGGTACGATACCCGGACATCGACCTCGTTCGAGAAATGACGCAATTAGTTAGCGCAAACCGGCTCTATGAGGCAAACCTGAGCAGTATAGAAGCAGAAAAAGAAATCATTAAACGATCACTGGAGATTTAACAGCATGCAGATAATTGATTCGATACATCATCAACAAAGCGGACAGATGGTACGGAATGGAGCTCTTCGAAAAGCAGCCGGTTCCCCACAGCCTCCGCAACTTACGGACGACGAAGTTTCCTTAATCCGTAAAAAATTTGCTCCCAATAAACCGGTCACTTCCTATACCAGGCAAGGTAGTATTCAAGAGCAGGAGATCGGAACCGGAAGAAATATAGATACCAGAGTTTAATCGCAGCTATTTAAAACAGAAAAAAATGTCAAACCCTATTGAACTGATCGGCATACAAAATCGCGGCAATATTGAGCTTGGTCCGAAAAGCCGGGAGCTGCAAGCCGATGAATCTAAAGGTTCATTTTCAGAAATGCTGGCTAAAGCCGTAAACAATGTCGACGAAACAATGCAGGAATCAGATCAGAAAATACAGGACTTTGTTGCCGGGAAAACCGACAATGTACATGATGTTATGATTTCGATGCAGCGTGCCCAGCTCAGTTTTCAGCTGATGGTTGAGGTACGTAATAAAGCAGTAGAAACCTACCATGAAATCAGCAGGATGCAAATCTAATAAGGATAAATGAGCAGATACACCGAAATTATCAATGAATTTTTTGCACCGCTGAGCACCGCTCAGCGGACTATGTTTGTCGGACTGACTCTCGTAATCGTTACCGCAATAGCGACCTTGTTCTATTGGACTCAACAACCCGATTATACGCTGCTTTTCGGTTCGCTTCAGGCGGAACCGGCGCAGGGTATTATTCAGGAACTTGATGAGAGAGGTGTACAGTACCGCATCGAAAATAGCGGCCGCTCAATTTATGTGGAAAGTAGCAAGGTAGATGAGCTGCGTATACAACTGGCGCCGATGGGCGTATCGCAATCTGATGTTAAGGGCTATGAGCTTTTTGATACCAATTCATTGGGAATGACCGATTTTATGCAGCAGGTGAATAAAAAGCGGGCGCTCGAAGGCGAACTGGCCCGCTCTATCAATAGCCTCGACCAGGTTGAATCTACCAGGATTCATTTGGTGTTGCCGGAACGCTCTCCTTTCCGGGAAAATTCGGTGGAGGCTTCAGCTTCCTGTATCCTGAACCTGAAACAGGGGCAAAGGCTTAGCAAGGAGCAGATAGTTGGGATCACATCTCTGATAGCAGGAAGTGTGGAAGGGCTGGAAACCGGAAATGTTACCGTACTTGACCAAGCCGGTAACCGATTAACCGACGAACATGGTCAGAACTCTGATTTTGCCTCCGGATCACTGCAGATGCAGATGCGGCAGAAAACGGAGTCGTACTTAACAGAGCGCGGACAAACTATGCTTGACCGTGTTCTTGGTTCCGGAAACAGTATTATCAGAGTTTCTGTGGAGCATGATTTTGACCGGCTGATCCGGGAATCAGACCTGATTGATCCCGAAAGCCGGACCATTATATCTGAAGAGCGAAGCAACCAATCACAGAGCAATGAGGACAGACAGCCGGTAGCGGTCGATGAGTTTACGCCTATAGATCGCAGGGGTGAGGCCGTAGTTGTGTCATCCGAGGATAATGAATCAACAACCCAGACCCGGAATTACGAGGTTAACAAAACACGTGAAGTCTTTGAAAAGACACAGGGTGAAATCAGACACTTGTCGGCTTCGGTACTGCTTAACTATAAACAAGTAGTGCAGCAAAATGAAAATGGTGAAGAAATTAAGATAAGCGAGCCCTATTCCCGGGAAGAAATCGAACAGTTTCGGGAAGTTGTGAGTCTCGCCCTGGGAATGCAGCCGGACCGGGGCGATCAGTTATCCTTAGAGCAGATTCAATTCCACAATCCTATATCAGTTAATGAGCAGGGTTATGTAAATCAACCTACCTCCTGGAATAACATATTTCGATGGACTCTAATCGGATTAACCTTCATTGCTATTGTATTCCTTATTGGCAGCATTAAAAAACGTATGGAAAGTGAGCAGAATGGATTGCTGCCGGGATTTCCCGATACGGCAGTTCAGAATATTTCGATTGAGGAAGAACAGGCTGAAAGCTTAGAAAGCGGTTCGGAAAAGTTAGGTGGCAAAAACCTGGATGCAGATGCCCCTAAGCAGATAAAGCAGAAATCATACTCGCTGGAAGAAATTAAGAATTTTGTAGAGCTGAAACCATTGGAAGCGGCCCAGGTTATGCGGGCGTTAATGATATCAGATGATAACTAGGCAATAATATGGCAGTTAAAAAGAATAAGTCAGGAAATATTACTGATGTAAGTGAACTTACCGGAGCTCAGAAAGCGGCTGTTGTAATCATCAGTGTAGGTACAAAGTCCGCGGCGGCAATGCTAAAATCCCTGAATGATAATGAGGTAGAAGAAATTACGCTGGAGATTGCCAAAATGCGCAATGTGAAACCCGAGGTAGTCGAAACGATTATGCAGGAATTCCATCAGATGATGGAGGCCAAACAGTATATGCTGGAAGGAGGTTTCGATTATGCTCAAGAACTTCTTTCCGAGCTGGGAGGAGATGACAAAGTATTGAAAAAACTTAAAGCCCAGTCGGGAAATACGGTTTTTGATGAGTTTCAGGAAAGCAAAATCATGCAGATTACGAATTTTATTCAGAATGAGCATCCACAGGTAGCTGCCCTTATTCTATCGCAATTGAATGTAGAGAAGTCAGCTGAAATACTTGGACATCTCGATGAAGAGCTGCAGGGAGAAATAGTTTTTCGATTAGCCTCCATGGATAAAATTTCATCGGAAGTAATTGAGGAAATTGAGGAGGTGATCAAAGAGCAGATGGGAGGCATGGATACGCTCGGCGACCGTGTAAGAAGCGGAACCGCAACGGTGGCACAGATTCTCAATGAGGCAGAAATTTCCGTCGAACGTCGCGTGCTTGAAAGTATTCAGCATCGCAACCCACAGATGGCTGATGATATTAAAGAGCAAATGTTTCTCTTCGAGGATATTATTCACTTTGATGACCGTACAGTTCAGCTCATCATCAACGAAATGGAGAAAGCTGATCTTGTTATGGGCCTGAAAGGCGTCGACGAAGCACTTTCCCAAAAATTCCTTGCCAATATGTCGAACAGGGCGGCTAGCATGCTGCAGGAAGACATGGATGCACTCGGACCTGTACCACTAAAGGATGTGAAAGAAGCACAGCAGCGTATTATCAAAAAGATAAAGCAGCTTGAAGAAGATGGGCAAATCACTACCCGGAAGATGGATGAAGAGGAGATTGTAGAGTAATGATGCGAGATCTGAAAATATTGGATGACAAGCATATAAGTTGGTCCGGTAATGAGAATGCCAGGCTTAACTACCAGATGATTTTTGAGGAGTGCGAGAAATCAAATTCGGATACTTTTTCAGAGACTGAAGAAGTTGATCTGGAAGCGCTCATACATCAGACCAATCTGGAATGGGAAAATAAACTTGAAAAAGCTCGTAAAGAAGCTTTTTCTGAAGGTTTACAAAAGGGAAAAGAACAGGGATTTGAACAGGCCGGCAATGAAATAGAGGAGAAAATATCTACTCTCAAGCAAGCCTTTACGCAGGCTCATTCAGAATGGAGGCAACGTCAGGAATTTCTGGAACCCGGCCTGCTGGATCTGGTATTTGATATTTCCGAGTCCATTCTAGGAATCCCCGTAAGTAATCCTGCCATTCGCGAAAAACTGGATCGGGAACTCGATGAAGCTCTCCGGGAAATTGATGAGGAGGCGAAGACCCAGCTTTGGGTATCCGAGAGTGATTACCAATATGTGGAAAAACTTGCCAATATGAATATCTATCCCGGCAGCATCAATATTCAAATCAGTAAAGAGTGCAATCCCGGTGAATTTAAGCTTGAAAACAACAGGGAAACGATCATCCACAATTTTCGTGTGATGCTGAAAGATTTTAAAGAAAGCTTGTCGCTCCCGTCATGGAAATAAGTACTGAGCAAGAGATATCAAAGCATTTTAGTTACATCCGCAGCCAACTCGGTACAAAGGCTGCCCGCCCCAAGCGTTTTGGGAAAGTTTCTACCGTAGTCGGTACTATTGTAGAATGTACGGGCTTGCAGGCAAGTGTCGGCGAAATTTATGGTATTCATACTGTAATGGAGAAAGTGGTACCGGCAGAAGTGGTAGGCATTAAAGAAGGCCGCACCCTTTTGATGCCCTACGATCGTGTTGTAGGAATGAAAGCAGGATGCCCGGTAGAAAGTATCGGTCAATCGCTGACGGTTCCGGTCGGCCTTGAAATGCTGGGACGCGTGGTAGATACCAATGGGGTTCCCATAGACCAAAATGGTCCTCTCCGTTGCAGTGATCATCAGTATGTGCACGACGACCCGCCTCAGCCCCTGGAACGTACGCGCATTGACGACATCATGTTTACCGGTATTCGGGCACTTGATGCATTAAATACGCTGGGTACGGGACAAAGAATGGGCTTGTTTGCAGGATCGGGAGTTGGAAAGAGCGTGCTGCTTGGAATGATAGCGAAACATTCGGCTGCCGATGTAAATGTAATAGGGCTGATCGGGGAGCGGGGGCGTGAAGTTCAGGAGTTTATTGAAGATACACTTGGGGAAGAAGGGATGGCCAGGTCGGTAGTGGTGGCCGTTACTTCCGATAAGGCTGCTATGAGTCGTGTTAAAGGGGCGTTTACGGCTACGGCTATTGCAGAATATTTCCGCGACCAAGGAAAAAATGTCCTGCTGATGATGGATTCTGTTACCCGGGTTGCCATGGCTCAGAGAGAAATCGGGTTGGCTTCGGGTGAACCTCCAACGACTAAAGGCTACACTCCGAGTGTCTTTGCCATGCTGCCCAAACTCCTTGAGAGGGCCGGCAAAACAGGAAAGGGAAGCATCACGGGCCTCTACACCGTACTGGTTGATAATGATGATATGAATGAACCGGTCGCGGACGCTGTACGATCTATTCTTGACGGCCATATCGTGCTTTCCAGGAGATTAGCGCATAAAAATCACTATCCGGCTATTGACATTCTTGAGAGCATCTCACGTGTGATGACGAAGATCGTCAGCCCGGAACAGAGAGGCATAGCTATGAAAGCCCGGGAGTTGCTAGCTATCTACCGGGAGGCGGAAGAGCTGATAAATATCGGCGCGTATGTAAAAGGTTCAAATCCTAAAATTGATGAATCTATTCGGAAAATTTCGGGTTTGGAATCATTTTTGATACAGGATATAGACGAGACGGACTTCAGGGATGATCTCTGGAAATCGCTAAAAGAAATTGTTGAATAAAAGCACAAAGGTATTTATGAAATTCAAATTTTCTCTTGCATCAGTTTTAAGGGTTCGTGAGCACCAGGAAAAGCTGCAAAAGCAAAAGCTTGCGGAAGAGGTATCCAAAAAGAAAGACATAAACGAACTGCGGGAAAAAGTACAGATGAAACTCGAGAATTACCTGCAGGATGCCAGAACAGCCGAGGCTGAAAATATTCACCTTATCAGGCGCCGAAGCAGGCATATGCAACAGGTACACCAGCATATGAATAAGCTTACAGGAGAACTTGAGAAGGCAGAGGTAGTAGTTGTTAAAGAGCGCGAAAAACTAGCCACGGCTCATAAGAACCGCCATATTTTAGAAAAAGTGCGGGAATTTGAACATCAGCTGTTTGCTAAGAAGCTATCACAGGACGAGCAGAAATTTATGGATGAAATTGCAACCCAAACATCGGGCCGTTGAAATAATGAATATGAACGGAGTACTTAAGATAACAGGAATATTGATAGCGTCGCTGGTGGCAATGCTGGTTGCAGCATACTTTGCCTATCCATACCTGAATGAGGAAAAGTATCAGGAGCTCGTAGAAGAATACCAGATACCCGAAACAGATCCTGCATTCCAGGAGAATGAGATAGTAACAGGTGCCCGAGACGGGGAAGCGTCGGTTGAGGAGATGAAAAAACTCAGGAAGATGGTCGATTCACTGGAGACACTAAATGAACAATTGAAACGGGAGTTCCGGGACAGTTTAAAAGTACTACAGGAATCGATGTTTGATGAGGATATGAACGCTTCGGTAGAGGTAGAGCCTGCAAGCAGTAAAATGCCGCCAAACCCTGAATCATTAGCTGCAGAGGCACACTTAAATCAAGAGGCTTTCAAAGAAAGAGTAAAAAGCCTGCTTAACCTGGATGAAGAAAGTTTATCTCCCATCCTGAATCAAATGACGAATGAACAGCTGGTTCGGCTTTACGGGGGTGCCGGCAATATACAGCGGGAAAAGCTGCTGCGCTCCCTGGATCCTGAGCGCGCGGCGAAACTTATGACGGAGGTTATGTTATGATAAAAGATTTGATGGCATCTGCCGGAAATAATAAAGCA
>Ga0102926_1002048_pt1 | contig 11817 bp, 11 predicted proteins | sample SalPonR1_A_D2_MG_FD_78173 | JGI IMG/M metagenome (GOLD analysis project Ga0102926, IMG submission 78173) | Salt pond soil microbial communities from South San Francisco under conditions of wetland restoration - Salt Pond MetaG R1_A_D2_MG | ecosystem: Environmental > Aquatic > Marine > Intertidal...
ACCTATATTCTCATTTATATCCTCCATAATTTTCTTAATTGTATCATCCTTGGGATTAAGTTTATAAGATACAAACTGTTCCTTCTTTTCAGTTACTACAAAATTCTTATCTCTCCTCTTACTCAAATGTTTTGATACCTTAGGTTGAGGTAGGTTTAAAACGCCACATAACTCGCAAACACAAAATTCCTCTAAGGATAACAAACTTACAATCCTTAATCTAGTCTCATCCGACATTATTTTGAAAAAATCAATCAATATTTTCATTTTTAATCCTTTCTTTATATTTTATATGTTTATATGCGTATATTAGCATTGTAATTCTTTGAAGAAAAAAAGTCAACCCTATTTTAATATAAGGTTGACTTTTTTCAAATTTTAATTATCTCTTAACAGATTTTATATGATTTCTGCACCTAAAACTGATTCCATTTGATTTAATGCAAATTCATGAGCTTCCAAATCAAAAGATGCTACCCCATCTTTATAGACGTAGGTTTTTATATCTCTATTTCTCAGTTCTTCCACTGTATACATAACACAAATATTGGTGCAAACACCAACTACATGAACTCCTACATTCTTTCCATAACTACATATTAATTCTTCAAGCTTTGTATTGAAAAATCCGCTGTATCTTGATTTCTTTACCACGAGAGCATCTTCTATAAGTAATTCTTCTAATATTTTTGCTCCTTCACTCCCTTTTATACAATGTTTAGGAAACATTTCAAATTCCTTGTCATTTTCCTTGTGGCTATCAGCAATAAATATAACAGGATAATTATCATCTTTAAACTCTTGAATTTTGTTTTTTACAAAAGGAATAATCTTCTCGGAATCTTCTCCACAATATAAAACTCCTTCACTATCCATAAAATCTTTAAGCATATCTATTACAAGTAGTATTTTCAATTTAATTACCTCCTAATGTTTCTTTAGTTAAAATATATTCTAATTCGGGAATATTTTCAAGTTTTATGCTAATATTAATAAATGTAAATTGATTTTCATATTTAAATTTGTTATATTGAGTTTAGGACTGGAGGTTTTCATGAAGGATAAAAAATTTGTTTTTTCACTAATTACAGTTTTTTTTCTTATGTTTTTAATAGTTTTATCAATAATTTTTGATTTTCCTATTTTTGTTGCTATATCAGGAGGTTCAATACCTGGACTTATATTTCTTTTTTTAAATAAAACACCTTTAAAAGAGTTATCTAGAGAAATAAAATTATCCTTTAGAAGTGTTAGTAAAATATTTGTTTTATTAATTTTAATAGGACTTTACCTTCCTCTCTTGGGTAAGTCTCAGGCTCTTCATACATTGATATATACCTTTACTCCCTTACTTGAGAATTTTCCTCTAACTTTTTCCGCCTTTATATCAACTCTTGTCTTATCTATGCTTTTAGGTACAGCTGTGGGTACTCTTTCTATTTTGAGCCCTTTATTTATAAGTACAGCTCTTTTATCATCTATTCCACTGCCCCTTGTTGTAGGAGCATTGGTTTCCGGCGCTTACTTTGGAGATAGAACCTCCTATTTATCTACTTCAGCTCACCTATCTGCAGCTGTAAGTGAATCTAATATTTTAAATACAGTTCCCCGTATGCTCAAAGATAGTATATTTCCTTTAATAATTTCAGGATTCTTATTTTTTATGATTTCTCCCGTGCCTGAAGTTGATAGCGAAATTTTGTTAAATATGAAAAATGTTTTTGGTATTAGATATTGGATGCTTCTACCAGTATTTATTTTATTATTAATGATTATTTTTAAAATACCCGTATTAAAAGCAATAGGCACTGCTCTTATTTCAGCATTCATTATTTCTTTTTTCACAAGAGGGAATCTTGATTTACAATTACTATTATACGGATATAAATCTCCTGTAGACGAATATTCTTATCTCTTAAATACTAATGGATTCATCAATATGATTTCTGTTCTCATGGTGATTGCCAGTTCCGCCTTATTAAACGGAGTACTTAAAGTTACAGGACTAATTAAACCTCTTATTAATCCCGTCTTAAAAAGAAGCAAAAACCCTGTTACCCTAGTCTTAAATACTGCCATTACATCTGTTGTACTGACTTTAATAACCTGTAATCAAACTCTCACTGCAATAATCACCGGAGATAATTTCAAGGGTATTTACGACGAATACAACATAGATAAAAAATTTTTGGCTTCAACAATTGGAAATGCAGGTATAGGTATTGTAGGCATAATTCCCTGGAATGTTAACGGCCTAACCGTCACAGCACTTACCGGTGTACCTACTACTGAATATTTTAAATGGAGTTATTTTCCTATACTACTCTTAATATATGCTCTAGTTTTTCAACCATATATTTATAATATGAAAGTGAAAAATACTAATAACTAAAGTTTTTTTCTAATAACTTCTCTACTTCCTTATTGCTATTCATATTTAAAGCTGCTTTTGCTATTTCTTTTGCTTTTTCATATTCTATTTTTCCAATAATTTCTCTGATTCTTAATATACTTGAAGAACTCATACTCAACTCATCTAATCCCAACCCCACAAGTATAGGGATTATTTTTTCATTTCCTGCCATCTCTCCACAGATACCCGTCCACTTACCATGGCTATGTGATGCATCTACAACCATTTTTATCAACTTAAGAAGTGCAGGATTAAATGGCTGGTAAAGGTATGATACTTTTTCATTCATTCTATCAGCTGCAAATGTGTACTGTATAAGATCATTGGTACCTATTGAGAAAAAGTCAACTTCTTTAGCAAATTTGTCTGCTAAAAGAGCCGCTGACGGTACTTCTATCATCATCCCTATTTCCATGTTCTCATTTATTTCTATCCCTTCATCTGTTAGTTCTTCTTTGCAAATTTCAATCATCTTCTTAGCATCTCTCAACTCTTCTATAGTAGCTATCATGGGAAACATTATCTTAAGATTTCCGTAAGAGCTAGCTTTAAGAAGAGCTCTTATCTGTTCTTTGAAAATATCATGTCTTTCAAGACAAAGTCTAATTGCTCTATTTCCTAGAAAAGGATTCATTTCCTTAGATGTATTCATATATTCAATAGACTTATCTCCCCCTACATCCAAAGTCCTTATTATTACAGACTTTCCATCCATCTTTTTCAAAACTTCCTTATAGGCTTGCAGCTGTTCTTTTTCAGAAGGACAGTATTTTTTACCTATATACAAAAATTCAGTTCTATACAATCCTATACTTTCTCCACCATTATTTAATACTCCAGACAAATCTTCTGGACAACCTATATTTCCTGCTAATTCTATTTTTTTACCATCTTTAGTTTTAGTTTCTCTCCATTTAAATTTTTTTAATCTTTTTTTATTGTCTTTATATATCTTTTCTTTTTTTCTATATTCTTTTAATTGTTCTTCATTAGGATTGATTATCACAATACCTTCTTCTCCATCTATTATAATATCATCACCCTCACTGGAATTTTCCATTATGGTTTTTGTGCCTACTACAGCTGGAATTTCCAAAGTTCTGGCCATTATCCCACTATGTCCAGTTCTTCCACCTTTATCAGTTGCAAATCCTTTTACATATTCTTTATCTAAGGATGCAGTATCTGTAGGAGTTAAGTCTTGAGCTACTATTATTCCTTCTTTTTCCATAAGTCCTGGATCATTTATGTTTTGATTTAGTAAATGTCCAAGGACTCTATTAGAAACATCCAATATGTCACTTGCTCTTTCCCTCATATATTCACTATCCATTTCTTCAAATATCTTCACAAATTTATCTACAGTTATTTGAAGAGCTCTTCCTGCATTAAGTTTTCTGTTTTTTATTATACCAATAGTATTATTTAATAATTCAGGATCCCTTAAAATTTGAATATGAGCATCAAATATAGCTCCGTGTTTTCGGTCTATCTTTCTTGCCGTCTTGTCCCTTATTATCATGATTTCTTTTTCACTTATGTCCAAAGCTACCTCTAATTTACTTATTTCTTGCTGAATATTTTCTACTTTTTCATTTGAAGTTACTATTTTTTCTTTTTTAACTTTAAAGACCTTACCAATAGATATACCACTACTTGCTGCTATTCCTTTGATTAACATATATTCACCTCTATTTTTTTAAATCTTCTATCTGTTCTTTGCTTAGTTCATTTTTACTTCCTAGTACTTGAGTAGAGTACATAAGTATCTTAGCATAATGCTCCATGGATTCCAGCCTATGATACGCTTGGATTAAATCCCGACCCCAAGTAAGTGCCCCATGATTTGCTAGTAATACTCCCTTGTAATCTCTGCAATAAGGAGCTATGGATTGAGGTACTTCCTCAGTTCCCGGTTTAGCATAGGAAGCTATATGTATAGGCCCTAAAAGCAAGACGTTTTCTATTAATATAGGTTTGGTAAGTTCAATATTTGCAACAGAAAAAGCCGTTGCTACAGGGGGATGAGCATGTACTACCGCCCCAACATCTTCATTTTCTTTATATACTCTTAGATGCATTTTTATTTCAGAAGTTGGCTTCATACCTATACCATTCCAATTACCATCCAAATCTAATTCTGATATCATTTCCTCTGTCATAAATCCCTTTGATACTCCTGTAGGTGTTGCTAATATTTTATTATCTTCTACCTTTAGGGAGATATTGCCATCATTTGCTGCTACATATTCCCTATGGTACATTCTTTTTCCAATTTCACAAATCATTTCTTTAGCTTTTTTTACATCAGGATAATTCATATCTATCCTCCATTCTTTCTATATAATACTCATTATAAATGATATCTTTAAAAGATTAAAGTTCCAATATTTTTTATATTGACAATATTGCTTATAATATTTTGACATTAACCTGGTAAAATATTATAATTAAAGATATTATTTCAAATAAAAGGAGATTAAATCTTATGGATATTTTTATTGCAAGACAACCTATTTTTACTCCCAGCGAAAAAGTATACGGATATGAAATTTTATATAGAGAATCATCCGAAAATAAATTCAACGATACTGACCCAGATAAAGCTACTACCAACGTACTTTTAAACACATTTGAAGCCTTTGGCCCTCAAGTACTAACAAACGAAAAACTTGCTTTTATCAATTTCACAGAATCTTTATTAAAAGAAAATATTGTTGATTTATTTCCTAAAGAATATTTAGTAATCGAATTAAAGTTATCTACTTTAGAAAATAAAGATAATTTAATTTATCTAAATAATTTGAAAAAAAACAACTACAAAATTTCTATTGATAATTTCCACCTTGATTTTAATGAAAATTTAATAACAGAATATGCCGATATATTAAAAATTGATTTTTACAAATTTGAAAAAGAGGATATAGTCAAAATCGCCAATACCTTTAAAAATAAAAATATAAAGCTTATAGCTGAAAAATTAGAAACTCAAGAAGATTTTAAATTAGCTAAGGATTTAGGTTTTGATTTATTCCAAGGATATTTCTTTAAAAAACCTGAAATACTTCTTACACAAAATCTAGCACCTTTAAAAATTTCTTATCTTCAACTTTTAATTAAATTAAACGAAGATGAACTTGATTTAGTTGAATTATCGAATATTATATCTAGAGATTTAGGACTAACTTATAGGCTTCTCAAAATGGTAAATACCTTAAGTTTTAGCTTAAGAAGAGAGGTAGACTCTGTAAAAGATGCATTAATCCTACTAGGAGATATTAAAACTAGAAAATGGATTTCTGTTATCGTACTTACTGAGCTTAGCAATGATAGACCCGAAGAACTAGTAAGGACATCCTTAGTAAGAGCTAAATTTGCAGAACTTCTTTCACAAAAGGCTAATATGGAAAATAAGTCTGATGTCCTATTTTTATCCGGATTATTCTCTATGATTGATGTAATTCTTAATAAACCTTTAGAAGATATACTAAAAGAGTTAAACATATCAAAAGAAGTAAAAAATTCTCTTTTAGATGAAGATGATAAACTATATAAATTTTTAAATTTAATAATTTCCTACGAAAAAGGAAACTGGGACAAAGTTTCAGAAATAGGAAGAGCCTTTAACCTAGACACTGAAGATATTTCAGACTGTTACATGAACTCCCTAGCTTGGTACCTGAAAATTTTATAACAAATTGACAGAAATAACTTTATATGGTATAAAATATATATTAGCACTCAAAATAATCGAGTGCTAATTATTTAATTATAAAAGGAGAGATATTATGGCAAAAAAAGAATTTAAAGCTGAATCAAAGCGAGTATTAGATATAATGATTAACTCTATTTACACTCATAAAGAAATATTTTTAAGAGAATTAATATCTAATTCAAGTGATGCAATCGATAAAATATACTACAAAGCTCTTACCAACGAAGATTTAGAATTTCACAAGAGTGATTATCACATCAGAATAGACGTGGACAAGGATAAGAGAAAGCTTGTAGTTTCCGATACAGGGATTGGAATGACTAAAGAAGAACTAGAAGAAAATTTAGGAGTTATAGCACAAAGTGGCTCTTTGAATTTCAAAAACCTAAATAAGGTAAAAGACGGTTACGATATCATCGGACAATTTGGTGTTGGATTCTATTCCGCTTTTATGGTAGCTGACAAAGTTGAATTAAAAACCAAAGCTCTAGGAGAAGACCAAGGTTATAAATGGATTTCCGAAGGTGCAGAAGGTTACACAATTGAAGAAATCGACAAAGAAAATATAGGCACGGACATTATATTAACTATTAAAGAAAACTCTGAAGATGAAGACTATGATAAATATTTGAACACTAACGAACTCCAGCAAATAATAAAGAAATATTCGGATTTTATAAGATACCCAATAAAAATGGAAATTGAAAAAAGCAAATTAAAAGAAGGCGAAGAAAGCGAATATGAAACCTATACTGAGTTAGAAACTATAAACAGTATGGTTCCTATTTGGAAGAAAAACAAACTTAACTTAGAAGATGAAGATTATGAAAATTTCTATTCAGAAAAACACTTTGGTTTTGACAAACCTTTAAGTCATCTTCATGTAAGTGTAGACGGTGTAATACGTTACAACGCTGTTCTCTTTATTCCTGAAAATATTCCTTTTGATTATTACAGCAAGGAATACGAAAAAGGTTTAGAACTTTATTCTAACGGAGTATTAATAATGAATAGGTGCCCCGACCTACTTCCAGACTATTTCAGCTTCATAAAAGGTGTTGTAGATTCTGAAGATCTAACTCTAAATTTATCTAGAGAAGTTCTTCAACACGATAGACAACTACAATTTATAGCTAAAAACCTTAGAACTAAAATTAAAAAAGAGCTTGAAACTATGATAAAACATGACAGAGAAAAGTACGAGAAATTCTACGATTCTTTTGGAAGACAGTTGAAATTTGGGGTTTACGACGAATTTGGCAGGGACAAAGACTTTTTAAAAGACCTTCTTATGTTTTACTCTTCAAAAGAAGAAAAAATGGTAACTTTAGATGAATATGTATCTAGAATGTCGGAAGATCAAGATTATATTTACTATGCAGCAGGAGAATCTAGGGAAATGCTAAAAAAATTACCTCTTACCGAAGCTGTAGCCGACAAAGGTTATGAAATACTATACTTTACTGAAGATGTAGATGAATTCGCAATAAAAATGCTATCAGAATATAAAGAAAAAGAATTCAAATCCGTATCCAGTAGTGATATTGAAATAGATGAAAATGATGAAACTGAGGAAGATTCTCCTGAAGAAGATGTAAAAAAAGAAATCTTTGATTATATGACTAAGTCACTTTCAGGCAAAATCTCTAAAGTTAAAGCATCAAAAAGATTAAAAAGTCATCCAGTTTGTTTATCCAACGAAGGTGACGTAAGTATAGAAATGGAAAAAGTACTTAAAAATATGCCTAATAACCAAAATATACAAGCTAACAAAGTATTAGAAATAAATATAAACCATAAAGTTTATAAAGCATTAGAAGATGCCTATAAAAATGATAAAGAAAAACTAGACTTATATACAAATTTACTTTACAACCAATCTTTACTTATAGAAGGACTTCCTCTTGAAGACCCTGTAGAATTTTCAAACAATATATCTAAAATCATGGACTAAATTATAGGATGATGCTAAGTTTAAGCATCATCCTTAATTATATTCCTTAATATACTAGCTAATTCACCTCTTGTTATATATTGATCCGGTCTAAAAGAATTATCAGGATACCCTTCCATTATTTTTCTTTTTACTAAAAACATTATTTCTTCTTTAGCCCAATGATTTTCTATATCTGCTAAAAAATACCCTTCTCTTATTTCACTAATAATTTTTTCAAAAGGAAATTTTTCTCCAGGACAAAACGGCTTTCTAATTGGGTCAATTTCACTATGTCCTATTATATGTTCCCTATCATTGGGTATTTTTTTGTCGTAATTTTTATAGACAAAATCCATTATATATCTATGAAGATAAATACTAGAATCAAGCTGTTCTTTTGTTAGAGCTCCTTTTGTTTTCTGATATATACCTTCGTGTTCAATAGATATAGTATACCTGTTTGGATTAACCTTTCTTCTTTTTATCTTTTCTGAAACTGCATATTTAATATCTTCCAAATAAAGGCCATTTCCCCAGGCCATTTTTTCAACATTAACAAATTGGTATATACTTCCATCCTTACCAACTAGAAAATGAGCTGAAGATTTTGTGTTATCTTCACTTGTAAACCAAGAAATACAACTATCTTTACTCCCTTGAGATATGTGATTTACTATAATATCTGGAATTACACCCTTTCTGCTGGAAAAATTTGTATGTTTATTTCCAACAAATATTATTTTATCTTTCATTTTCACCTCCATAAAAAAACCCCCTATATTTTAAATAGGTGGTTTTCAAATAAATTACTATGTTATTTCACACAAATTGCATCGATTTCTACTTTTACATCCTTTGGTAATCTTGCTACTTCTACTGCACATCTTGCCGGTTTATGCCCATCAAAAAAATCTTCGTAAACCTTATTCATATTAGCAAATTCATTCATGTCTTTTAAAAAAACTTGGCATTTAACAATATTTTCAACATTATATCCTGCTTCTTGAACTATAGCCCTTATATTTTCTAAAGATTGTTTAGTTTGTTCCTCAATTTTTTCACCCACTAAAGTCATTGTTTCAGGTACAAAAGGTATCTGTCCTGATACAAATAAAGTTCCATTAGCTTCTACTGCCTGAGAGTAAGGCCCAACAGCAGCAGGTGCTTTTTCAGTTTTAACAAATTTCATATGTAAATTCCTCCATTAATTTATTTAAAATATTCGATTTATCTTGTATAATTATATCATAAGGGTTCAGTACCATCAATAATCACTACTTTTTAATTAAATATTTATAAATATCTTACGATATAGTATATAATAATAACTAAAAGGAGGATCTTATGAATAAAAGAAAATATTCAAGAGTTGTTTTTGAAACAAAAGCCTTAATAAATTTTAATAATAACCGAATTGAAGGTAAAGTAGAAAATCTTAGTATGAAAGGAGCTTTCATTAAAACAAAAAACCCGATTAATCTTCTAACCGGGGATGAAGTAAACCTTAAATTAAACCTTACGGGAACAACCTCCAAATTAGCTTTAGACCTAAAAGCTACAGTGAAAAGAATAGATGAAGATGGTTTTGGCGTAGAATTCATATCAATTGACCTTGACTCTTTTGCTCATCTTAAAAATATTATTGCATATAATAGTGGAGAATACGAAAAAATACTTAAAGAATTTGAAAAATCATCAAAATATGATGATTAATTATTACCTTCCTCTAAAAACCATTTAATTCTTATACCTGTATCCACAGACCTCGCCTTTTGGTACAGGCTATTTTGTAATGTAATTAAGTCTTCTGAATCTTCAGGGAAACTTGCAAACTCAATAATTGGTTTAAATGATGTAGGTATCATTCTTTCCTTAGTTAAATGATTATACCTTTCAAGAACTTTATTTTGTATAACGATTGAATTTTCTTTATTACAAAATGGAAATACTCCTAAAAAATACCTAGTATGAAACCTTATAAAAATATCCGTCTTCCAAAATAATTTCTTGATTTCACTAAAATATATATTAGAATAGTAATTGTGCTCAAGTTCATCCATATCAAAGTCTCCTTCTTCGTCAACTACTAAGGATGTAAACATTAGAGTGACTGGAAAACTTCCTTTTTGAGCTTTTCTAATCTCTCCTTGAAGATAATTGTCAAAATCAAAAGATACTAATTCTATATAACTATTTCTTTTTTCATCTACATATCTTTGAACTTTTGAATACAAGGTACTATCCTTAAATGGAATAAGGATTAATTCACTTACTCCAATTTGTATGCCTTTAATATGAAAACTTCTTTTTTTATTAGTAGTCAGTAATATAATCGGAACTTTGTTTTCTTTATTTATTATTTTGTTTATAACATCATAATCTTGGATTTCATCAATATGAAGTATAATACAGCATAATAAGTCTTTATTATCCTTTATCTCGTTAAACATAACCTTATCCGAAGTACATTCTATGATATCCAAACCTAAAGGTTTTAGCATATCTTTTATTCTTATTCTCATTAATCCAGCTTTTTCTTTTATAATTATTTTAAAAGATTCTTTTTTCATATTACCCCCTGAAATTCTACATCAATTATATATTAATATTAAACTAGTTAAAACTCAAGTGAAATTATTTCGAAACAGCTTTATCCAAAGAATAATTCCATTTTCTCAATCCTGTCAAAAGCTTCTTTTAATTTTTCTATTTTTACTGTGCAAGCAATCCTTAAATAACCCTCTCCACACTCTCCAAAAGATATACCAGGTATAGTCAAAACTTTAGCTTCTCTTAGTATTTTATCTGCTGCATCAATTGAACTTAATCCTGTGTATTTTATATTTACAAAAAGATAAAAAGTTCCTTTCGGATCTAATACGGACATATTCGGAATTTTATTAATTCTTTCCGCAGCATAAAAAACTCTTTTTTTATACTCTTCTATCATAGGTTTTTGTATTTTTTTTCTGTTTCTCAAAGCATATATGCCACCTCTTTGAGATATAGATGGAGCTGTAAAGACTACATTTTCATTTATCTGTTGAATAGTTTTAATTATGTAGTCCGGTGCTATTATATTCCCAAGACGCCATCCCGTCATAGTAAAGTCCTTCGAAAAACTATTTATAGTTATAGTTCTTTTTTTCATGTTTTCTATAGATATAAAAGGTTTAAAAGGCTCTTCATAACTGTAAGACCCGTATATTTCATCTGATATTATTATCAAGTCGTACTTTTCTGCTATTTTTCCAACTTTCTTAAGATTTTCAATATTTAGACAACTTCCAGTAGGATTATTTGGTGTATTTATAATAATTGCTTTGGTCTTTTCACTTATTAAATCTTCGAGTTTTTCTATATTTATTTTCCAATCCTCTTCTTCATATGTATTAAGAACTACAGGTATTCCTCTAGCTAATTCTATCTGTTGTGGATAAGGAGTAAAGTAGGGAGCATGGATAATAACCTCGTCACCATCATCTAATATAGCTTCCAAGGAAAGATACATAGCTAGACAACCGCTGGCAACTACTATTAGCTCTTCATCGTTTAATTCAACCTTATAGTCTTCTTTATAATACTTTATTATTTCTTTTCTTAGTTCCGGATCTCCTCTAAAGGCAGTATACTTAGTGTGTCCCTTTTTTGCATCTTTAAAAGCACCATCTATAATTATATCATTGGTAACTAAGTCCGGATCTCCTAAACTCAAATTTATTACATTATCAAATTTATCCGCTAACTCATCAA
>Ga0102926_1002050_pt1 | contig 11810 bp, 11 predicted proteins | sample SalPonR1_A_D2_MG_FD_78173 | JGI IMG/M metagenome (GOLD analysis project Ga0102926, IMG submission 78173) | Salt pond soil microbial communities from South San Francisco under conditions of wetland restoration - Salt Pond MetaG R1_A_D2_MG | ecosystem: Environmental > Aquatic > Marine > Intertidal...
CACCATCTGCCCCAACCAATTGGGGCAAATCGCGGCGCTTTGGGGGATGCAGAACCTCTCCCAATGGCTGGCCGGGGAACGCGCCGAAATCCTTGACCGCCGGGCCGCTATACATGACAACATGCCAAGGCTTGCGGCCGAGGGTTGGCGGCTTCTGGGCTGTGGGGCCTATTTTGCCTACCTGCAACATCCCTTTGCCGACCCCTCCGGCGAACTTGCCCCGAAGCTGGTGCGCGAAGCGGGCGTTCTTCTGCTTCCCGGCAGCATGTTCCGCCCGGCCGACGACCCCGCCGGGGAACGCGAGTTGCGCGTCGCATTTGCCAATGTCGACCGCGCGGGCATTGCCACGCTCTTTGACCGGCTCTGTGCCCTCCGCTGGCCCCTTGCCCCTGCGCATGACAGCGCGTAGACAAACCCGAACGATCAAACCTAACGCCGTCTGACGGGGGCCGCATGTCCGCACGAAAAAGTATCTCGAAAACACTTGTCTGGATCCTCATGGGCCTGCTGATCCTTGGCCTCGGCGGCTTTGGCATCACCAACCTCTCGGGAACAGTGCGCAGCGTCGGCTCGGTCGGCGAGGCGGAAATCGACATCAACGATTACTCCCGCGCCCTTCAAAACGAAATCCGCGCACTTGAATCCGAACGTCGCGAACCCGTCAGCTTTGCACAAGCCGAAGCACAGGGCATTCCCGACGCCGTGCTCAGTCGCCTTGTCGCCCAAGCGGCGCTTATCCACGAAACCGGTCGGTTGCAGCTTTCGGTGGGCGACGAAGCCCTGCGCGAACAGATCGTGACGATCCCCGGTTTCCAAGGCGTCGACGGCAGTTTTGACCGCGAGGCCTATGCCTTCGCCCTCGAACAAGCCGGACTGAGCGAGGTGCAATTCGAAGACGACCTGCGCAACGAGACCGCAAGCGCCTTCCTGCAAGGGGCGGTCATGGCCGGCGTCGCCATGCCCGAGGCCTATTCAGACACTGTCCTTCGCTATCTGGGGGAAGAGCGTGACGTGACCTGGGCCGTACTGGACCGCGGCGATCTGACCATAGGACTGCCCGAACCTACGGAAGCGGACCTTCAGGCGTACCACCAAGCCAACGTGGAGCAGTTCACCATCCCCGAAACCCGCAAGATCACCTATGCATGGCTGACGCCCGAGATGATCATCGACACGGTAGACGTCGATGAAGACGCCCTGCGCGATGCCTATGAAGCCCGCGCCGAAGAGTTCATCCAGCCCGAGCGCCGCCTCGTCGAACGTCTTGTTTTCCCCGACGAGGCCGCGGCCCAAGCCGCCTCGGATCGGATCGCAAGCGGCGAGACCTCCTTCGAGGATGAAGTAACCGCGCGCGGCCTCCGGCTTGCCGATGTCGATATGGGCGATGTCTCCCGCGATGATCTGGATGCGGCGACCGACCCGGTGTTCAACGCCGAGGTCGGCGATGTGGTCGGCCCCGCGCAAAGCCCTGTCGGCCCTGCCCTGTTCCGCGTGAACGCCATTCTGGCCGCTCAAGAGACCAGCTTTGAAGACGCCCAAGCGCAACTGCGTGACGAACTGGCCAGTGACCGCGCCCGCCGCGTGATCGAATCCCGCATCGACCCCACCGACGACCTGCTTGCCGCCGGCGCCACGGTCGAGGATCTGGCCAATGAAACCGATATGGAACTGGGCACCATTGATTGGCATCCCGGCGTGTCCGAGGATATCGGCGCCTATGCCGGATTCCGCTCCGAGGCACAAAACCTGAGCACGGGTGAATTCGCCGAAGTGCTGGAACTGGAAGACGGCAGCATCTACGCCATGCGCCTCGATCAGATCGTCGAGCCAGAAGTGCAACCGCTCGACAGCGTCCGCAACGCCGTTGTCCAAGGCTGGCGGCAACAGGCCGTGGTCGACGCCCTCCAAAGCGAATACCAACAGGCCCAAAGCGCCCTCGCCCAAGGCACCTCCTTTGCCGATCTCGACCTGCCCACCAACAGCGCCGAAGGCATCACCCGCCGCGGCTTTCAACCCGACACACCACCAGAGTTCATCGAAATCGTCTTTGCCATGAACCAAGGTGAAGCGCGCTTTGTCCCCGGCACCGGCCGGGTGTTCCTCCTGCGCCTCGACGATGTCCGCGAACCGAACCCCGAAGATCAGGACCTCGCACAGATCAACACCTTGCTGCGCGATCAGGCCGCCTCGGGCATGGGGCAGGATCTGTTCCAGCTTCTGGCCAACGATATCCGCGCCCGCGCGGGCATCGAACTCAATCAAAGCGCGCTCAACGCCGTGCATTCCAACTTCCAGTAAAGGTGCCCTGACGTGGAGCTGACACCGACATTCGCGGATTTCGCCAAGGGGTACGAGGCCGGCCAGAACCAAGTGGTCTACACCCGCCTCGCCGCCGATCTCGATACACCCGTGTCTCTGATGCTCAAGCTCACCGGCGCGGCCCGTGACGCCTTCGTGCTGGAATCCGTGACCGGCGGAGAGGTGCGCGGCCGCTATTCCATCGTCGGCATGAAACCCGATCTCATCTGGCAATGCCACGGCGAGACAAGCCGCATCAACCGCGATGCCCGCTTCGATGGCGATGCCTTCGAAGAACAGCAGGGCCACCCGCTCGACACCCTCCGCGCCCTGATCACCGAAAGCCGCATCGACCTGCCCGAAGATCTGCCCGCCGCCAGTGCGGGGCTCTTTGGCTACTTGGGTTACGATATGATCCGGCTGGTGGAACACCTGCCCGACGTGAACCCCGATCCCTTGGGCCTGCCCGATGCGGTGATGATGCGCCCCTCGGTGGTGGCCGTTCTGGATGGGGTGAAGGGTGAGGTCACCGTCGTCGCCCCCGCTTGGGCCGCCTCCGGCCAATCGGCCAAGGCCGCTTATGCCCAAGCCGCCGAACGGGTGATGGACGCCGTGCGCGACCTTGAACGCGCCCTGCCGCAAGCCTCCCGCGGCTTGGGCGAAGCCCATGAACCCGGCCCGCCCACCTCGAACTTCACGCGCGAGGGCTATCACCAAGCGGTCGAGACGGCCAAGGAATACATCCGCGCAGGCGATATCTTCCAAGTCGTGCCAAGCCAGCGCTGGACACAGGATTTCCCGCTGCCGCCCTTCGCGCTCTACCGCTCCCTGCGGCGCACCAACCCCTCGCCTTTCATGTTCTACTTCAACTTCGGCGGCTTTCAAGTGGTGGGCGCCAGCCCCGAAATCCTTGTCCGCGTCATGGATGGTGAAGTCACCGTGCGCCCCATCGCGGGCACCCGCCCGCGCGGCGCCACCCCGGAAGAGGATCGCGCCCACGAGGCCGACCTCATGGGGGACGAAAAGGAACTGGCCGAACACCTCATGCTGCTCGATCTTGGCCGCAATGACGTGGGCAGGGTGGCGAAAATCGGCTCGGTCCACCCGACCGAGGAGTTCATCATCGAACGCTACTCCCACGTGATGCACATCGTCTCCAACGTGGTGGGCGAACTGGCCGAAGACCAAGACGCGCTTTCCGCCCTGCTCGCCGGTCTGCCCGCTGGCACGGTCTCGGGCGCGCCCAAGGTCCGCGCCATGGAAATCATTGATGAGCTTGAGCCGGAAAAACGCGGCGTCTACGGCGGCGGCGTGGGCTATTTCTCGGCCCGTGGCGATATGGATATCTGCATCGCGCTGCGCACGGCGGTGGTGAAAGACGAAAAGCTTTATATTCAGGCCGGTGGCGGCGTCGTCTACGACAGCGACGCAGAGGCCGAATATATGGAAACCGTCCATAAATCCAACGCCATTCGCCGGGCGGCAGCCGATGCCGCCCGCTTCACCGGAGATGGCAACGGTTGATCCACATCAAGGCTGGGGTTGCAAATCATCCTTAGTCAGAACACATGCTAAATATGATATATGTTCTGACAAGGAGACGCCCCATGACCTTCCCCAAGATCCTGACCGCCTCGGCACTGGCCCTGACACTCGCCATGCCCATGGCCGGACCCGGCTTTGCCAGCAGCCACGGTGCGATGATTGAAACCTCCGTCAACGAGGCCGATCTGCCCAAGAAGAAAACCAACGAACCGGGCCACTACATCACCGCCGCCGAATCCATGGCCCTTCTGAAAGAGCGCGACGACGTGGCCCTGATCGACATTCGCAGCCCCGAGGAAACCATGTTCGTCGGCTACGCCACGGACACGGATGCCAATATCCCGTTCATGAACGTCGATCCCGCGCATGCCTACAATCCCAAGAAAAGCGCCTACAAGATGATGCCAAACAAGGGTTTCGTCGATCAAATCAAGGCCTTTGTGGCCGCGAACGATCCCGCCGCGCTGCTGATCATCTGCCGCTCCGGCGGGCGCAGCGCCAAGGCGGTTGACGTGCTGGCAAAGGCCGGTGTCGCAACGCCCGCCTACACCGTGGTCGATGGCTTCGAAGGCGACAAGTCCGACGCCGGCAAGCGCACCGTCAACGGTTGGAAGAACGAGGGCGGCGCGTGGACCTACAAGATCACCGACGACCTGCTGACCAAGTGAACCTTGCACGCCGGGGTCCCGTGGGGCATTGCTGCGCCCATGACCCGGCTCATCTTGTTCAACAAACCCCACGGGGTGCTGTCGCAGTTCACCGACAAAGGCACTGCCGACAGCCCCCGTGCCACGCTCTCCGATTACATCGAGCTGCCCGGCGTCTACCCCGCCGGGCGGCTGGACCGGGACAGCGAAGGGCTCTTGCTGCTCACCGACGACGGCAAGCTACAGGCGCGGCTCTCCAACCCGCGCTTCAAGACGGAAAAAACCTATCTCGTTCAGGTCGAGGGGTCGCCGGACGATGCCGCGCTTGTCGCCCTGCGCCAAAGCGTGACCCTGAAAGACGGCCCTACCCGGCCCGCGAAGGCCCGCCAGATCGAGCCGCCCAACATCTGGGACCGCGACCCGCCAGTGCGCTTTCGCAAATCCGTCCCCGATCACTGGCTTGAGATCACCATCACCGAAGGCCGCAACCGTCAGGTCCGCCGCATGACCGCCCATGTGGGCCTGCCGACCCTGCGCCTCGTCCGCTGGCGCGTGGGCGAACACAGCCTTGAAACCCTCACCCCCGGCACGTGGCGCGAGGCATGAAAAAAGGGGCGACCCGCCCCTCTTCATCTTTCCAAAAATACTCAAATACCGACGCCCGCCACCGGGCATCCGGCCCACTCAGTAGCGACCGATATTCACGTTGCGCATTTCGTCCAGAACTTTGCCTTGCTTGTCCACCGCCTTGAGGTCGACAGTATAGCGGTTTCCCTTTCCTCCCGAACAGGGCGGCAGATAGCCCGCGCTTGCGTATTTCCCGCTGGATTTCGCCTTGGCCACCACCTGCGCTCCCTTGGGCAGGCGATTGGTCATCCCCGGCAGCGCCGGCAGGTCCGTGGTGGTCCCGCGCGCCGGAAAGGCAATCGTGCCATGCCCGCCGTTGCGCGACAGGGGCTTATAGGACTTGTCATTGAAGGCCGCCACGATCCAGACCGCCCCTTGCGGCACACCCTTGATCCGCATCGGTGGGGTGCTGCCATTGCCTCCATGCAATTTGCACTGCTGTCCAGCGGGCACCTTGTTGCCGTCCCAACCGCCCATAAGCTGCACCGACATATCGGCCATGGCCACGCCCGCGCTCAGCATCAGGCTTGCGCCCGCAAACATCAATTTCATCGCAAATACCTTCCTGTGAAATTTCCTGAAGATGCTCAGCTTACGAGACTTTGCCCCCTGATCAAGCCCTTTGGCCACGGCAGTCAAACACACCGACCCGATACCGACGCAATACCGACGTTTTGCAGACAGGCTTATTCGGCCTTCAAAACAGCCGAGACCGGGGCCAGTGCCACGCGGCTTGCCCGATCCTGCAAACCCCACAATAGCAGCGCGCTGACGGTCTCGGCCCGCATCCGGCCCAACATGATCACGCCGACCTCTTCCTGTCCGGCCTTGAAGGCGGCCTGATCCAGAAAACGCCGGATCACCGTGGCCTGCTGCCCCTTGGCATCGAAATCCCGAAACACGCTGGCCGCGCTAACCCCTTCTCTGGACAGAAGTTTTTGCGCCGTGTTCAGGCCCTTGGGATGCATGACAACCCCATGTCCACTGTCCAGCAGGATAGGCGCCAATTGTTCTGCGGCCTCACGGTCGCTCTGCAACCCGGTCTCGGTGCCCTCCAGAATGGCCACGGCCTCGGGCACGGCATCAAGATAGGCCTGCATGGCCACTTCCGCATCCGCCGCGCTTGCCCCTGCCGGCAAATCCGCCATCGCCAGCACCTCGAACCCGGCGGCCCGATACTTCGCCGCCGCCTCGGCTGCCCCGGGCCAATCGGCATCAATGGCAAAGCTCAGCGGATAGGGAAAACTCGACAAGGCATCGAAGCCGATCGGGCTGCTGCCATCGTCGATCAACACGATCGACATCAGTGGCTTGTCCTCCGGGTTGTCAAACTCAACGGCAAATTTTTCAAGCGCCGGAACATCTTGCGCGGCGTTATCCACTTCTGTGTCAGCTTCGGGCGCTTCCTGCCCCACCGCTGGCAGGCGGTCGGTGGTGACACCTTGTGCCATATCCCCGATGGTCCCTTCCGTTGTCGCATCCTCGGCAGGATCTGTCTGGTCCACCGCGGGATCGGTGGCCGGCGTCTGCTCCTCGACCCCCTCTTCAATCGCCGCCCCCTCGTCATCAGCGGGAAATGCAGATCCCTCGACCTCGGGCTGCGCAGGTTGCGCCGGATCGGTCGAGATCGACAAATCGTCTTCATCCGCCGGGGCCTCCGGGGCCATGGCCTGCGGACTGGGCAAGACAGGGCTATCGCTGTCCACCTCGACACCCGCATTTGCATCCCCGGCGTCAGGCTCCGACAAGGTGCCTTCCGCCGCCCCGGTTTCCGGCTGCGCCGCCGGATCGGTATCGGCACCCTCCAAGGAGGACAGATCATCGGGTTCGGGCGCGCTGACTTTCGGGGCATCTCCTGCATCAGGAGAGTCGCTCATCGCGGGCAACTCCGCCTCGCGGTCTTCTCGCGACTGATCGAACTCGGAACCTGCGGGTACGTCGACTGTCGTCGCTTCCGGCGGTTTTACCCCCGGCATCTCCGTGAAAAGGGACGCCGCACCAAGGACGGCCCCCGACACGACACCGCCGACAATGAATCCCGAGAAAATCCCACGTGCCACTGCTTTGCCCCCTGATTTGCCCGTTTTCACACCTATGCGCCCCTTGACGCTTCCGCGCAAGACTGAACAAGTATACCGCGACCGGGGGCCGGGCCTCCACCCCCCTTTTGTGCACGGAGTTCGGGCAAGATGCTGCTGCTAATCGACAACTACGACAGTTTCACCTATAACCTCGTCCATTACGTGGGCGAACTGGGCGCCGATGTGGTGGTCCGCCGCAATGATGCCCTCGATGTGCAAGAGGCCATGGCGATGAGCCCCGCCGGCATCCTGCTCAGCCCCGGGCCCTGTGACCCGGATCAGGCAGGCATCTGCCTTGCCCTGACCGAGGCCGCGGCAGAAACCAAAACCCCGCTTCTGGGCGTCTGCCTTGGCCATCAGACCATCGGACAGGCTTTCGGCGGCAAGGTGGTGCGTCATTCCGAGATCGTGCATGGCAAGATGGGCAAGGTCCGCCACACCGGCAAAGGTGTCTTTGCCGGGCTGCCCTCGCCGTTTGAGGCCACGCGCTATCATTCGCTGGTGGTTGAACGCGATAGCTGCCCCGACGCGCTTGAGATCACCGCCGAACTTGAGGATGGCACCATCATGGGTCTCAAACACCGCGATTTGCCCATCGAAGGCGTGCAGTTCCACCCCGAATCCATCGCGTCGGAACATGGCCACGCCCTGCTTCAGAACTTCCTCAACACCATGAAGGTGCCCGCATGAGTGACGCGCTCAAACCGCTGATCGGCACTGCCGCCGACCGCGCCCTAACCCGCGACGAAGCCGAGGCCGCTTTTACCACCCTCTTTGAAGGTGAGGCGACACCCGCCCAGATGGGCGGCTTTCTCATGGCGCTGCGCACCCGTGGCGAAACCGTCGATGAATATGCCGCCGCCGCCGCCGTGATGCGTGCCAAATGCAATAAGGTCCAAGCCCCTGAAGGTGCGATGGATATCGTCGGCACCGGCGGGGACGGCAAAGGCACGCTCAACATCTCGACCGCGACCGCCTTTGTCGTGGCGGGCGCAGGTGTGCCAGTGGCCAAGCACGGTAACCGCAATCTCTCGTCCAAATCCGGGGCGGCGGATGCCCTGACGCAAATGGGCGTCAACGTCATGGTCGGCGTGGATGTGGTGGAACACGCGCTGACTCAAGCGGGCATTGCCTTCATGATGGCCCCGATGCATCACCCGGCCATGGCCCACGTCGGCCCCGTTCGGGCGGAACTGGGCACGCGAACGATCTTCAATATCCTCGGGCCACTCACCAACCCCGCGGGGGTCAAACGGCAACTGACCGGGGCCTTTTCCCGCGATCTCATTCGTCCGATGGCCGAAACCCTTGGACAACTGGGATCTGAAAAGGCCTGGCTCGTGCATGGCTCGGACGGCACCGATGAGATGACCATCACCGGCACCACTTGGGTGGCACAACTGGGCGAAAACGGCGACGTGACCGAAACCGAAGCGCACCCCGAGGATTTCGGCCTGCCGGTGCATCCCTTCGCAGATATCCTTGGCGGCACGCCGGACGAGAACGGCAAGGCCTTCCGCGCCCTTCTGGAGGGCGCGCCGGGGGCCTATCGCGACGCCGTACTTCTCAATGCGGCGGCGGCCCTTGTTGTGGCCGGGAAAACAGACGATCCCAAAGAGGGCGTCGCCCGTGCTACCCAGAGTATCGACAGTGGCGCCGCCCTGTCCTGCATCCAAACGCTTGCCCGCATCACCACGGAGGCCGCATGACCACCCCAACCATCCTTGAAAAGATCAAGGCCTACAAACTCGACGAAATCGAGGCCGCCAAGGCCGAGCGCCCGTTAGAGGTGGTTGAGGCCACCGCGCGCGACGCCGACCCTGTCCGCCCCTTTGCGGACGCGCTTTTGCAAGCCTCCAAGCAGGGTTATGGCCTGATCGCCGAAATCAAGAAGGCCAGCCCCTCCAAGGGTCTCATCCGCGAGGACTTTGAGCCCGCCGATCTGGCCCACGCCTATACCGAGGGTGGGGCCACCTGCCTCTCGGTCCTGACCGACACGCCCAGCTTCCAAGGCGCACCGGATTTCCTCAGACAGGCCCGCGCCGCCTGTGATCTGCCGGTCTTGCGCAAGGATTTCATGTACGACACCTATCAGGTGGCCGAGGCCCGCGCATGGGGTGCCGATTGCATCCTGATCATCATGGCCAGTGTCAGCGACCAACAGGCGAACGAACTGGAAGAGGCCGCCGAAAAATGGGGCATGGATGCGCTGATCGAGGTCCACGACCGCGAGGAACTGGAGCGCGCCGAGGCGCTCAAATCCCGAATGATCGGCATCAACAACCGCAACCTCAACACCTTCGAGACCACGCTCGACACCACCCGCAAACTGGCCAAACTGGTGCCGCCCGACCGGATGATCATCTGCGAAAGCGGGCTGAATACGCCAGAGGATCTGGCCGAAATGGCCCGTTACGGCGCGCGCAGCTTCCTTATCGGCGAGTCTCTGATGCGCCAAGACAACGTGACAGCGGCCACACGCACCCTGCTGGCAAACCCGCTCACCGCCGGAGGCATATGATATGGCGGACCTCACGCATTTCGACGGCAAGGGCGATGCCCACATGGTCGATGTTTCCGACAAGGACGTGACTGCAAGAGTGGCGGTGGCCGAAGGCCATGTGCGCATGGCACAAGACACCTTCGACATCATCGCCGAAGGCCGCGCCAAGAAGGGTGATGTGCTGTCGGTGGCCCGCTTGGCTGGCATTATGGGGGCGAAGAAAACCCCCGATCTGATCCCGCTTTGCCACCCCCTGCCCGTCACCAAGGTTGCCGTGGAACTCATGCTCGACCGAGAGTTGCGCGGCGTGCGCGTCGAAGGCACCGTGAAAACCACCGGCCAAACCGGGGTCGAGATGGAGGCCTTGACGGCCGTCAGCACCGCCTGCCTGACAGTCTACGACATGGCCAAGGCCGTGGACAAATCCATGGAAATCGGCGGCATCCGCGTGCGGTTGAAAGACGGCGGCAAATCCGGCCGGTACGAGGCGACATGAGCATCAAGGGCCGCTCGCTTCAATTGTTCTTTATCGACGGCCGCCCCGACGGGATGCTGACCGCCGAGGTCTTTAATTGGACAGGTCACGTCCTGCGCGTCCCTCGTACCCAGTTGAAAGACGCCCTAACGCGTGAGCAAGCCGCGTTCACCGGGGTTTATGTGCTCTTGGGCGAACTTGACGGCGAGGCGTTAGCTTACATCGGCGAGGCCGAAGATCTTGGAAATCGCTTGCGGAACCATGCCAAGGAAAAAGATTGGTGGGAAACTGCGGTGCTTATAACCTCGGCAGCTAACAACCTTCACAAGGCACACGTAAAATACCTTGAGTCACGCCTCGTTGAAATCGCCTACGGGGTAAAGGCCACGGCTTTGGACAATGGGAATATCCCACCGCGAAGCAGCCTTTCAGAAGCAGATCAGGCTAATATGGAATCCTTTCTGGATACGCTTCGCATGGTTCTGCCTGCAATCCGTGTCGATATTTTCATGGATAAATCCCGCCAGACGTCCGAGCCGACAAAAACGAGCGACACTGCACTTCCTGTCTTCGAGCTTTCGACACCCCGCTTCGGGATCAAAGCCAACGCTGTATTGAAAGAGGGTGAGTGGATCGTTCAAGCCGGATCCTTGGCGCGCAAGGAATGGACTGGCAACCGGGCGCATAAAACCAACTACCACAAGCTTTATGATGACCTGTGCGAAAGTGGCATACTCGCCGCCGACGGGGCACATCGGCGTTTCACCCGCGACTACGCTTTTTCCAGCCCAAGTGCCGCAGGCGCAGTAGTGAATGGGCGTTCGACAAACGGCCGAACCGCATGGAAACTACGCGATGGCGGGCGGACCTATGCTCAGTGGGAAGATGATCAGCTAGCGAAGGTAACCGAAGAATGATCACCGTCGCCGAGGCCCTTGATCACCTGCTGTCCCTTGTCTCGCCCCTGCCCACCGAACAGGTGGGGCTGGCCGAGGCGGCGGGGCGTTGCATGGTGGCCCCGGCCAAGGCATTGCGCGATCAGCCACCCTTCGCGGCCTCTGCCATGGATGGCTATGCCGTCCGCGACGAGGATGCCCGCCCCGGCGCAACCCTCACCGTCATCGGAGAGGCGGCGGCGGGCCATGCCTTCGATGGCAACGTCTCGACCGGCCAGGCCGCCCGCATCTTCACCGGCGCGCCCCTGCCGCAAGGGGCCGAGCGCGTGGTGATCCAAGAGGACGTCACTCGGAAAGGCGACCGGATCACCATTGGCGATAAACTTGAGGGCAATCCCTTCGTTCGCCCCAAGGGGGCCGATTTCAAATCCGGTCAGGAGGTCAGCGCGCCGCGTGTCCTGCGCGCCACGGATATCGCCCTACTGGCCGCGATGAACATCCCCGAGGTCACTGTCAGCCGCAAACCGCAGGTGGCGCTGATTTCCACTGGCGATGAACTGGTCATGCCCGGCGACACCCCCGGCCCCGATCAGATCATCGCCTCCAATACCTTCGGCCTCAAGGCCATGCTTGAGGGCATGGGCGCAAAGGCCCGCATCCTGCCCATTGCCCGCGACAACCGCGCCTCGCTTGAGGCCTGTTTCGATCTGGCCCAAGATGCCGATCTGGTGGTCACCA
>Ga0102926_1002053_pt1 | contig 11793 bp, 12 predicted proteins | sample SalPonR1_A_D2_MG_FD_78173 | JGI IMG/M metagenome (GOLD analysis project Ga0102926, IMG submission 78173) | Salt pond soil microbial communities from South San Francisco under conditions of wetland restoration - Salt Pond MetaG R1_A_D2_MG | ecosystem: Environmental > Aquatic > Marine > Intertidal...
AAGAGTGTAGAAATCAATAGTACTAATATAACGTATTCCGTATAACGTAAAAATAGTATCGAGTATCGAGCTTAAATAGTATACCGTATTTCGTATAACGTATACCGTGAAATACGAAGAAAAGAATTTAAGAAATGAGAAAAGTTGCAAGGTGAAAAGATAGTTTTCGGTTGTCGGTTTTCAGTTTTCAGTTGAAATACAAAGAATAAAAAGTTGCAAGATACTAGATGCAAGTTGCAAGTTTCAAGTTGCGAGTTTTAAATAAAGAAATAAACACAAAGTAAGAGGCAAGATGTAAGTTAATATAATTTACCGGTTTGCCAATTAAAATAAAAAGATTTAATATGAAAATCAAAAAATAATAAATCTGAAACTGGGGGGGGGAAATAATGGAAAAAATATTAGATAAAATTGAAAAAAGCATTAAATCAATACAAGAATATAGTAAAGTAAAACCAGAAATTGCCATTATCTTAGGGACCGGACTTGGAGAATTAGCTGAGGACATTGAAGAAAAGGTGAGTATACCTTATCAAAAAATAAGCAATTTTCCAGTTTCTACCGTGCATGGACATAGTGGTAACCTTGTGTTGGGTAAAATAGAAGGTAAAAAAGTTGTTGCAATGCAAGGGAGATTCCATTTCTATGAAGGATACAGTATGCAGGAAATTACTTTTCCTGTCAGGGTGATGAAAAAATTAGGTGCTAATATTATCATTATTTCCAATGCTGCCGGTGGTATGAATCGTTTTTTTGAAAGAGGAGATTTAATGTTGATTCATGACCATATTAATCTTATGGGAAGTAATCCTTTGATTGGTCCGAATGAGGAGAAATTGGGTCCCCGTTTTCCTGATATGTCCCAGGCGTATGATTTAGAGTTGATTAAGGTAACCCAAAAAGTTGCCCTTGAAGAGGGAATTTTATTACATAAAGGAATCTATGCAGGATTAACCGGGCCCATGCTGGAAACCCCGGCAGAATATCGTTATCTAATAAAGATGGGAGCTGATGCCGTCGGGATGTCTACTGTTCCCGAAGTAATTGTTGCTAATCATATGGGTATGCGAGTTCTGGGAATATCATGTATTACGGATTTAGCTATTGATGGTGTAGTGGAAAAAGTTCAATTTGGGGAAATACTCAAAGCGGCGGCTAAATCTGAGCCAATCATGACTCGGATTGTAAGAAAGGTAATTAGAAGTATTAATGATTAATCTTATTAAAGTATTTTTATTATCAACACTACCGGTATTGGAGTTAAGAGGTGCTATACCTATTGCAATAAGTTATTACAAATTACCGGTTATACCTAGTTATCTATTCTCAGTGATAGGAAATCTTGTTCCCGCAGTTTTTTTGTTATTATACCTTAAGCCATTTTCAGATTTCTTGCGAAAATGGCATTTTTTTGATATATTCTTTTCTTGGTTGTTTAAAAGAACCAGAAGGCATGAAAAAAAATACGAAAAATATGGGGCATTGTTTTTATTGTTTTTTGTTGCTGTGCCTTTGCCCATTACAGGAGTATGGACTGGCTCTGTTGCCGCGTTTTTGTTTGGTATTCGATTCTGGTATGCCTTTCCAATGATGGCCGGTGGTGTAATGATTGCTGGAATAATCGTTACAGGAACTAATTTGGGTATTATTAATTTAATTGTCCATTAGGAAAAAATATTTATATTTATTATTGATAAGTGATGCTGAACATTAAAAAATATCAGGAGTAACAATATTTGTTTATGAGAAGAACGATAGAATGGAAAGAAAACAAAGTAATCATGATAGATCAGAGAAAACTACCCCATAGTTTAGAAATGATAACCTGCAAAAATCATCATGAAGTAGCCGATGCAATCAAGAAGATGGTTATTAGAGGTGCCCCTGCTATTGGTGCTGCAGCGGCATACGGAATGGCCCTTGCAGCCATAAATATTCATTCAGATAATATGCCAGAATTTCTTCAAGAATTGGAAAAAGCGAGGAATGAATTATCTCTTACTAGACCTACTGCTGTTAATTTATTTTGGGCTATAAAAGAAATCTGGGATATTATTGAAAGCGAAAAATTTTCGATTAGTGATATTCGTGCTAATATATTATTAAAAGCCGAGCAAATAGCAGAACAGGATATTCAAACCAATTATATGATAGGCAACAATGGTGTTGAATTATTTGACGATGGGGATAATATTTTAACTCATTGCAACGCAGGTTCACTGGCAACTGTATTTTTTGGGACAGCTTTGGGAGTTATTAGATCAGTTTTTGAAAAGAAAAAAAATATTAAGGTTTTTGTGGATGAAACAAGGCCGGTTTTACAGGGTGCCAGATTAACCGCTTGGGAGTTGCAGTCTGAAAAAATACCCATAACTCTTATCTGTGATTCTGTTGCTGGTTTTTTAATGTTTGAGAAAAAAATTAATAAAGTCATCGTTGGCGCGGATAGAATAACATCAAACGGTGATGTTGCTAATAAGATTGGTACTTATAGCCTTTCGGTGCTGGCAAAGGAACATAAAATACCTTTTTATGTAGCAGCTCCATTCTCAACCATTGATTTCTCAATCAAAAGAGGAAATGAAATACCAATCGAAGAGAGAGACAAAGGGGAAGTTATCAATATAATGGGACAATCAATTGCTCCTATTGGTATTGATGTATATAATCCGGCTTTTGATGTTACACCAAATAAAAATGTCTCTGCAATAATCACAGAAAAAGGCATAATAACCCCTCCTTTTTTAACCAACCTTAAAAAGGTAAATAAAAATAATTTAATGCAATAAATTGAGGTGAAAAAATGCAAAATCCGGATAAATTTTTAATTACCGGTGGTAAGCCGCTAAAAGGAACTGTTGTCATTGATGGTGCTAAAAATTCTGCTTTATCTATTATGGCTGCCTGCCTTTTGTCACGAGAGGTGAGCATTTTAGAAAATGTTCCCAGGTTAAAAGATGTATACAGTATGATTGAAGTAATCAAGATACTGGGAGTAAATGTGGAATGGATAGATAAGAATACACTTTCAATAGATCCCGATGATTTCAATAATTATGAAGCGCCCTATGAATTAGTGAAGACAATGAGAGCCTCTTTTTTGGTTATGGGACCATTATTAGCTAGACTCAAAAAAGCCAAGATATCATTGCCCGGAGGATGTGCGATTGGTGCCAGACCTGTTGATTTTCACTTAAAAGGTTTTCGTGCCATGGGTGCTAATATAATTACCGAAAAGGGATATATCAAAGCAGAAGTAAAAAAATTAATAGGAAATGATATTTATATTGATTTTCCTAGTCTTGGTGCGACTGAGAATATCATGATGGCGGCTTCATTGGCAGAAGGCACGACTATGATAGAGAATGCAGCAAAAGACCCTGAAGTTATTGAATTAGGAAATTTTTTAAATGAGATGGGGGCTAAAATTGATGGATTGGGTAATGACATTGTTACTATTAAGGGAGCAAAAAGTTTAAAAGGTGTTAAATATAGAATTATTCCTGACCGAATAGAGGGTGGAACATACATGGTTGCCGCTGCAATTACTGGAGGAAACGTAGAGATAAAGAATGTCAATCCTTATTATTTGAAATCATGTATTGTAAAACTTGAAGAATCTGGTTTGAGAGTAGATATCAAAGATGATAATATATTTCTTAGTGACCCGGGAAGAATCAAATCGGTGGATATCAAAACCATGCCTTTTCCAGGATTTCCTACCGATATGCAAGCACAATTTATGGCTTTGATGACAATCGCTAACGGAACAAGCATTATTACTGAGAATGTTTTTGAAAATCGTTTTGCACATGCTGGCGATTTGAGAAGAATGGGTGCCGATATAAAAATTGAAGGAAGAAACAGTATCATTAAGGGAGTTAAAAAGCTTAGTGCTGCACCTGTTATGGCTTCTGATTTAAGAGGTGGTGCTGCCCTTGTATTAGGGGCATTGGTTGCAGAAGGGACAACAGAAATCAGTAGGATTTATCATATTGATAGGGGCTATGTTAGGTTGGAGGAAAAATTGAGGTCATTAGGTGCTAACATTAGAAGAGAATAAAAAAAGAATAATCTAATCGAAAAATATGTCTCATATGATACAATATTAATTAATCTGTTTTTATGGTATAAAATATTTTAAGAAAAATAATGATTAGGGATGTTTGAGGAGGTAGCTTTCAATATGCTTGGGATGGATAAAAGTTTAGGAATAGATTTAGGAACTGTAAGTGTATTAATATTTCAAAAAGGAGTAGGAATAGTTTTACAAGAACCTTCTGTTGTTTCTATTTATAAGGACACCGGAAAAGTTTTTGCAGTTGGAAAAGATGCTAAAGAGATGTTAGGGAAAACACCCGGAAACATTATTGCTCTTGAACCAATGAAGTCAGGTGTTATTGCTGATTATGATGTAACAGAAAAAATGTTGACCTATTTTATAAAAAAAGTATCTTCTAATTCCAAATTATTTCGACCACAGGTGGTTATATGTGTACCAGCAGGTGGTACGGAAGTAGAAAAAAGGGCAGCCCTGGAAGCAGCAGTGCAAGCAGGTGCCAAAAAAGCCTATCTGGTTGAAGAATCAATTGCTGCTGCAATTGGAGCCGGTTTAGATATTAGTGAGCCTTATGGAAATATGGTTGTGGATGTAGGAGGAGGGACTACCGATATTGCCGTTATTTCCCTGGGAGGAATTGTTGAAAGCGAATCTTTGCGAGTTGCCGGAAATAATTTCGATGAAAATATCATTAAATATATTAAAAGTAAATACAATCTCATGATAGGTGAAAAAACTGCAGAAAATTTAAAAGTAGAAATAGGTTCAGCTATGGAACAGGAACAGGAAAGGTTTGCCGAGATTAGAGGAAGAGACCTTGTTTCTGGTTTGCCTAAAAGTATTGAAGTTGGCTCTTCAGAGGTTTTAGAGGCTATTTCAAAAACTTTAGAATCAATATTGGATGGTATTAGAATGGTTCTGGAAAGGACACCTCCTGAACTATCCGCTGATATAGCAGATAAAGGAATGGTACTTACCGGGGGCGGAGCTTTGCTAAAGGATTTTGATGTATTATTAACAAAAGTGAATAAAATTCCTGCTTATGTTGCTGAAAATCCAATATCTTGTGTTGCTTTGGGTGCTGGGAAGGTATTAGATCAAATTCATTTATTAAAACAGGGATTAATCAGTAGTACACAAAGATAAAATATATATTTTAGGAGAATTTTAGTTATTTTTAACATAATGAGTTCGTTTAAAATAAATAAGACAAAAAAAGAGTTAAATAAAGTAATAGTATTTACTTTTTTTTCAATATTATTCTTCTTATTATTGCATTCGTTCATTTTTGCCCAAGAAGAGTTTATGTCTATTGATGAAATTCATTCTGGCATGAAAGGTATCGGAAAAACTGTTTTTTCAGGAATTGATATTGAAAAATTTGATGTTGATGTCATTGACATAATTTCGGGTACGGGAATTAATAATAGTTATGTATTGGTTAAATTAAGCGGGGATAAAATTGATGAAAATGGTGGTATTTCTGCCGGAATGAGCGGAAGTCCTGTTTATATAGATGAAAAATTAGTAGGAGCTATATCCCATGCTTGGGAAATGAGCGAACATAACCTATGCCTTGTTACCCCAATAGATAGGATGAGAAAATTATTTGACTATACTACTGAAAATAATCAAAAAATAATTTCTGATTTCATAGGCAAAGACACAGTTTCTGTTTCTTTGGATAATGACTTGCAAAAAAAATTAGTTAGAAACATTCCGGAATATGAGAATGTTATTCATTTTTCTGAACAATTAGAAAAAAATATTTCTTCACTTGATTTTAGAACCATCCAATCACCTTTATTGATTAGTGGGCTTGATGGACGGGCACATAAATTAATTGAAAGTAATTTTCTCAAAAAGGGGGCTATATCCGTTAAAAATATCTCTGAATGTCAAAATATTAATACAGAATTGGGCATAGAAGCGGAAGGTAGTGAGTTAGAACCTGGTTCTGCAGTTGGTGTGCAATTATCTACTGGAGATGCAAGTGTCCTAACTATTGGAACTGCAACCTATCGCAATGATAATTATATTTTAGCATTTGGTCATCCTTTTATGCACCTTGGTGAAGTATCTTACCTTTTTTCTGCAGTTTATATATATCATAGTTTTCCTAGCATTGTTATGCCTTTTAAGGTAGGGTTTCCTTATCATTTGGCAGGGGAAGTAACTCAAGATAGAGATGCGGGTATTTTGGCAAAATTGAATCGTTTTCCGAAGATTGTATCATGTAAAATGGCAGTTTATGATATTGATAAGAGTGTAGACATACATAGCGGATCGAAAATCGTGCCACAAAATGATATTATACAGAGCGTAACCAGTGCGCTGCTGATACAATCAATAGACCATGCAATTGATAGAATAGGACAAGGGACTGCCACTGTTAGGTTAGAATTGCGAGCCGAAAAATCAGGAGATATGCTAATATATGAGAATATGTTTTTTAGTAAAGACGATATTGCTATACAATGTACTAGGGATTTTGAAGAAATCATTGATTTGATGATTAACAACTATGGTGAAAAGATAGCATTAAGTGAGATTAAAGTTAATATTAGCATAAGGGAGCAAAATCAAAGTGCTATTATAAAAGAAGTTAAATTGAGTAAAGAAGAATATCTACCTGGTGATACGATAGATGTAGAAGTTAAAATTAAACCGTTTCGGAAACCCGAAGAAATCAAAATATCAAAAATAGAATTGCCTGATGATCTTGAACCAGGAGAGGTAGTATTGATTGTAAGAGGAGGTCCATCGACCGAAATAATAAGTGATAAAGCAATATTAGAAGACAAAGATAAATACTTATTAGATGGATGGAAAGAAATCAAAACACACTTGAAGAAGAAGGTCAAAAATAATCAAATTGTTTCTGAGCTAATTCCAATAAATGAACGAGAAAGATTATCCCTAATAAATCAAGAAGAAAATTTAAAAATAGATGAAAATGAATTAAGAACAATTATGGAAACTGACTTAATTGTGGAAGGATATCAGGAAATGTACTTAAATATCAAGAATGAAGAAAATAAAAATAAGGATAGGAATCATGAGTAATGTAGCTGTCATCGCTGCCGCTGGAAACGGAGAAAGACTTAATTGCCATATAAGTAAAATGTTGGCAAAAATATTAGACAAGCCAGTACTTTCTTATACCCTGGATCAATTTGAAAAGTCAAAAAATATTGATGAAATTGTGTTAGTTGTACATCCAAAGGATTTGAAATGCATTGAAGAGGAGATTGTAAACAAGTATAAATATAATAAGCTAAGTAGCATAGTTTTAGGCGGACTGACCAGACAGGAGTCTGTATATCGTGGGTTACAATCTATAAAGAAAACCGATGGTATTGCTTGTATCCATGATGGTGCGAGACCATTAGTTGAAGGATGGATGATCGAAGAGACTATAAAAATCACTGATTCTTATGATGGAGCAATTATGGCGGTACCGGTAATTGAAACAATTAAGAAAGTATTCTTACAGGAAGAATTAGTTGAAAAAACAGTCAATCGTGATGAGTTTTGGATTATTCAGACACCCCAGACTTTTAAGTTAAATTATATTAGAGGATTATATCAAAAAGCAAAAGAAGAAGCACTAAAAACTACCGATGATGCTTCAATAGTAGAGCATTATGGAGGAAGTATAAAAATTGTAGAAAGTTCAAGGGAAAACATTAAGATAACTACATCTGTAGATATGGTATTAGCACAAATATTAATGAAAAATCGAATGAAATAAGATGATTAAACTAAAGAGTTATGCAAAATTAAATTTATATTTAGATATTGGCGAAAAACTGGATAATGGCTATCATAACATTGAAACTATATTCCAGACAATTAATCTATTTGATGAAATAAATATTGAAAAATTAGATGAACCTGAATATCGCATAATATGCAATAACCCTGAAGTACCTGTCGGGGAAGAAAGTATAGTTTATCGAGCGATAGAGATAATGATGAAGGGTAGAAATAAGGGAGTGGCTGTATCAATTGATAAGAAAATACCTCTTGCCTCAGGATTGGGTGGGGGTTCATCAAACGTTGCATCTATCTTACTAGGTATTTGTAATTTATTTCAAACAAAAGTAAGTATCTCACAATTAATCATTATTGCTACCAGCCTGGGAATGGATATTCCTTTTTTTATTGAAAGAGGAACAGTTTATGCCAGGGGAAGGGGTGAAGTCCTTTTTCCACTTACTTTAGAGGATCGGCCGATTCACTTGATATTAGTCAACCCGGGTATTGCGATATCAACAAAGTGGGCCTATCAAGCTTTTGATGAAGATAAAAAAGATGATTTGAATAAACCAAGTTTAGATATTAATAGATATCTAAGCCAAAAAGAGATGATTAGCGTATCTAAGATTAGAAAATATATCTATAATAGGTTTGATTCTATTATATGCAAGAAATATCCCCTAATAAGTGAAATTAAAAGTCAACTTATAGAATTAGGAGCTTTATCTGCTACAATATCCGGGAGTGGGCCAACGGTATATGGCGTTATGGAAGATGAACAAAAAGCCGATGAAGTTTACAAAAAATTAAAAAATCAATATCCGTTTGTATACAAGTCAAAAACTATAAGGGCAAAAAATATATTTATTTAACCATAAAAAGATTAAGAGTAGCTAGATGACAATTTTTTACTTGAAGTCCAAAGTTGAAAGTACAAATGCTTAAGAAATATGATGGCTAAAGGTTAGATAAGAAATCGAAAGAAAAAGAGCTAAAAAGTTAAACTTCTTTTGGAGGCTCTTAAAGCCACCCGCTATGCGGGTGAGATATTTAATGATAATGATTGATTATTAATCGTATAAAACTATCAAGAGGATAACACAAAAATGAGAGTAGGATTTGGATATGACATTCATCGCCTGAAAAAAGGGGAAACATTAATTTTAGGTGGAGAGAAGATCGTTTATGAGAAAGGATTAGTCGGTCATTCTGATGCCGATGTAGTCATTCACGCTGTTATGGATGCTTTGTTAGGTGCATCTGGTCAAGGAGATATTGGAGTACATTTTCCGGACAATGAGCCAGGATGGAAAGATATTTCAAGTTTATATTTACTGGAAAAGGTAAAAATATTATTAGATAAAAAGAAATTTTTAGTCTCTAACATAGATTTAACTGTAGTGATCGAAAAACCAAAAATATCAATTTATTACGATAAAATGAAAAAAAATATTGCAATGATATTAAAAATGCCGAAAGACAATATTAATATTAAAGCCTCAACAAATGAAGGTATTGGATTTATTGGTCAAGAAGAGGGAATTGCTACTTTTTGTGTTGCTTTGTTAGAAAAAATCACATAATATATTAAAATTACACTGCTTTTATTATATAATGAAGTATGTTTGATTGATTGTTTTTAGCATAAAAATAGAGATTCATGGTAATATAACTAAGTAATTATTTTATAAAGGAGAAGGTAAGATGGATAAAAAAAACCAGGATAATAATGAAAAGCAAGAAAATATCAATAATAATGAAAATCAAAAATTATATCCACATCAACTGCCATTACCAACATTGTTTACTTGGTTTATTGGTATTCTTAATGGTAAAGCATGGGAATATTTGGGTTTGATGATGAATCCAGAAACAAAAGAAGTGAATCAGGATTTGGGAAAGGCCAGGATTTCTATCGATAGTATCGAATTCTTATTTGAAAAGATAAAAGATGAGCTTGCAGGAGAAGAAAAAGTACAATTAGAAAATCTTTTAGCAAATTTGCAGATGAATTATGTTGAGAAAAGAAAAGAAAATAAAGATGATGAATCTAAAAAATAGTTATAATGTATTGATATTGAAAGATAGATTGGAAGAGGTGTTGGTATGACTAAGACAAAGTTAACTGCAAGATTGATTTACCATGTGGTCTTTATTATTTTTATTTGCTTCTTTTGTATTGAATTTTCTGTCATAGCACAAGATGCTCAGTCTTTTTATGAAAAAGGATATCAATATTTTTCCCAGGGTGATTATGAAAAAGCAGGGGAAAATTATCAAAAGGCGATCGATTTAGACCAAAATTTTGAGGATGCTTATTACTGGTTAGGGAAAGTGTATCGTCAAATTGGACAATATGATAAAGCTATTCCACAATGGATTGAAGTTCTAAGAATTAATCCCCGAAATCCTTATGCTTTTAGATATTTAAACGAAAGCTTCCGTAGTACAGCGAGAGTACAAAACGGAAGTGCTGATGATTATTTTAATAAAGGCCTTGAAATGCTTGAAGTTGCAGATGAAGTCTTTATAAATAAGAACCAATATAACAATCAAATCTTGCTACAGGTTATACCCTATTTTAAAAAAGCAATTGAATTAAAAGAAGATATGATTGCTGCCCATTATTGGTTAGCAGCAGTTTATCATGCTCTATCAGAAAAAATAAGCTGGCAATATACTTCTATGGCTATCAGTAGTTTTGAAAAAGCAATTCAAATTGAAGAAGAGAACAACCCTAATACTTTCCAGAGACCCCCTGAATACTGGTATTCATATCAAGAATTAGTGCTCATTTTTCAATCACTAGGTCTAAATGAAAGAAAAGAAAATCTGTTACTCAAAATGCAAGAGATAAAGGAAAAGCCCTATGAAGAGGTTTTGATTGAAGCAGGATATAATGATTTTGGTTACCCGGACAAGATTGAAATTATAAAGCAAAATAAAGAAGATGTGATTGAGCTATGGAAATATGTTGAGAAAGAAAAAACATTTAGAGTTGTGAATAAGGAGATAGTGGGTGAAGAGGTAACCTATGATCAACATCTTCAAGAAGAATCTATGATAGAAGATGTAATTGAGAAGGAAAATGTGGATGATAAAGATGCATTATAGAGATAAAAAAGAAAATGAGAAAAATAAGAATAATGTTCGAATCGGAATTATGGGTGGGGTTTTTGACCCAATCCATGTAGGTCATTTGTTTACAGCTGAGGAAGCAAGGATTAATTATTGTTTGGATAAAGTTATATTTGTACCTTGCCTTAACCCCACACATAAAAGGAATGGTCAGGTAACAGATGTTAATCATCGTTTGAAGATGTCTTATTTGGCAACCGATAATAACCCTTATTTTGAGGTGTCCAAAATTGAAATTAATCGCTCAGGGCCTTCCTATACCATTGACACCATAAGAGAATTTCGTAATATTTATGGCTGGGATGCCGGGATATTTTTTATTACCGGAGCCGATGCTTTTTTGGAAATTGAAACATGGTATAAAAAGGAAGAATTATTAAAAATGTGTCAGTTTGTGGCTGCTACAAGGCCTGGTTATGACCTAAAAAAATTACATCAGAATTTTAAAGAAGTATTAAAGATTATGGAAATACCATTATTAGCCATATCCTCTACTGACATCAGAAATAGGATTAGGAATGGTTTAAGTATTAAATATATTGTTTTAGAAGAAGTACGGGAGTATATTTATGAACATAAATTGTATTCCTTGAAAAGGCTGGAAAATATTGGGAAATAAAACAACTGGCTTGATGTCAATAGATTTTAATTATGTTTATTCTTATCTAAAGAAAAATATGAGTGAGGAACGTTATAAACATTCTTGTCAAGTAAGCAAGGTTGCGGAAAATATTGCTAGACATTATGGGATTTCTACTGATAAGGCAAAGCTCTTAGGATTAATTCATGATTGCGCAAAGGATTATTCTATTATCGAATTAAGAAGTTTAATT
>Ga0102926_1002057_pt1 | contig 11779 bp, 10 predicted proteins | sample SalPonR1_A_D2_MG_FD_78173 | JGI IMG/M metagenome (GOLD analysis project Ga0102926, IMG submission 78173) | Salt pond soil microbial communities from South San Francisco under conditions of wetland restoration - Salt Pond MetaG R1_A_D2_MG | ecosystem: Environmental > Aquatic > Marine > Intertidal...
ACTGATTACAGCCGTCAGCTCCTACTACAGAGCAGCATTGACGTTGAAGCTTTTGTTCGCAACGACCTTGCGTCGCAGCTTGCTTTAGCTATTGACGTAGCAGCTCTATACGGCACTGGCGCTGCTGGACAGCCAGAAGGTATTACCACAGGTGTTGCAAAGCACACACCTCTAGCTGGTGCCACACCAACCTTCGCTGAAGTAGTTGGTATGGAATCCGAACTTGCCACAGCTAACGCACTACGTGGTTCGCTTGCTTACCTAACAGACTTCGCAACTAAGGGTGGTCTTAAGACTACTTCGAAGGCTGGTACTGAAGCTATCTTCGTATGGGACGGTTCAGAAATGAACGGTTATCGTGCAGAAGCTTCTTCGCAGGTTACAAGTGGTGACATCTTCTTCTGCAACTGGGCAGACCTGTTGATCGGTATGTGGGGTGGACTCGACATCACAGTTGATCCGTACAGCCTATCGACAAGCGGCAACGTCCGTGTAGTTGCATTCCAGTCGGTAGACGTTGCTCGTAGACACGACGCGTCCTTTATCTGGACCAACAACACACCATAAGGATAGGTAATGGGAGTTGAGTCCGATTTTGACAGACTATCATTCCTGAATGAGGAGGAGTTCGCGGTAGAGGTAACACTTTACCCGAACTCCGACCCTCGTCCAATAAATGCAGTCTACGACAGCGGACACATCGAAATAGCAAATGGCGTTTCCGTTATTTCCACAGCACAACCGAGTCTTACAACTAGAACTAAAGACGTAAATGACGTTGAGCAAGGAGATGAAATACTAATCGAAGGAAGATTACACACAGTTACAGACATCCAGCCGGACGGAACCGGAATGACGATGCTAATGGTACATAAGGCATGATTAACACAAAAGACATTCGTAATGATGTAGTTACACGCCTTACAGGGAACACAGCAGTAGGCGCAAACGTTATCAATAGTAAGGTAACACCTAACATGATGAAAAGCTTACCTGCAATCTGTGTTTACACACCGACGCAGAACTTAGAGTCAGTAGACCCAAGAGAATTAGGCGGGCTTCGCACAATAGACTTACAAATCGAAGTGCTAGTAGCAAGCTCTACATCTTGGGCAGACACACTAGACGACATTATGCTGGAAATTAAAACTGTCTTATACGGAAGTGCATCTTTTTTAGATCAGTTTGAAAACGTAAATGGCTATACCGAACAACACACATTATCCGACGAAGGTGAACAACCAGTTGGACTAGGAATACTAACACTTGGTCTCGAATTATTCGAGGCAATTGACGCAACATAGGAGAAAAGACAATGCCTGCACAAAGAGGATTACTGTTCGTACTTGCAGTTGGTGGGGATGACGTTCTTACCGCAAGACAGACAGACATGACAATCAACAGTGAAGTGGTTGATGTCACCGCAAAAGATACGCAAGGCTGGCGCGACCTAATGGAAGGTGCTGGAACTCGAAGCATGACAATTACTTTAGAAGGTCCGTTTAAGGACGAGACTTATGAAGAAACACTTCGTGGTTACTCACATTCTGCAACTATCAACGCTTATACGCTAACAAGCGCAACAGGCGATGCATGGGCAGGAAACTTTCAGATTACAAGCTACAGCCGAGCTGGTACCTTCAACGGTGAAGAAACCTACTCGATTACACTTGAATCAGCTGGCGTAATTACTTACACACCAGCAGTCTAATGGAATGGGGCGGTAAACGCCCCGGACCTATAAAGGGGGATTATGACTAACAAGATTAAGAACGAGACTACGCTAAAATTCGAGGGCGAAGAGCTAACGCTACGCCCAACTTTCGCGTGTCTGGTTGCTATAGAGACGAGGACCGGTAAGTCTCTAGTGCATTTAGTTGAGGAATTTGCACAGCAACGAGGCACCCTTACAGACCTGCTTGTCGTTATCGAAGAAGCGACAGCAGCAACAGGTAACAAAGTACCTAAAGAGAAGATTATAGAGCTACTTGAAAACGAAGGAGTGTTATCCGTGCAACTGGGCTTGGGTAACTTTTTCGGCAAAGCACTATACGGCGGCACGCTAATGCCAGATGAGGACGAAGTTACGAAAAAAAAGAACCAGAACTCCCGAAAGAAATCAACTGGGATGAGTTCTACGGCGCCGCAGTAGGAATTCTTAGGATTGCGCCCAGTGAATTTTGGGCAATGACATTTAGAGAGTTCTACGCCGCAATGCTAATGAAGCATCCGCCGGAAAAACGGGAGAAGCAAGTTCCGCGGTACAAGAAACCGTTCTTCGATGAGGAAGAGCAGCAAATTATAGACGAAATGCTGCAACGCAACGCAGAGAGAAGAAAAGAACAAAATGGCTAAACAAAACATCGGAGACTTACATGCCAGAATAACGGCAGACAGCAAAGGCTTCAATCGCGAGATGGGGAGAGCGCGTCGCTCGTCTCAGAACTTTAGCCAGAAAGCAAGCGACGATTTCAAAAGAGTTGGCAGAGGCATTGCATCAGTAAAGGGTGCAATAGGTGGATTGCTTGCTGTATTTGCTTCACGGCAATTACTACGCGGCATCGGTCTAGCTATTGAAGGGTTAGACGACATTGCAAAAACGGCGAGAGTAGTCGGTATTAGCGCCCAATCATTGCAAGAACTTCGATTTGCAGCAGAGCAAACAGGTATTGAGACAAGAGGATTAGACGACTCAATAAGGCGACTAACAAGGCGTGCAGGTGAACTTGCAAACTCAGGCGCAGGACCAGCAGCTAAAGCATTTAAACAATTGAAAATTGATGTCCGCGATGCAAACGGAGACATAAAAAGCACCGACCAACTATGGAATGAGATTGTTGAATCAATGGGCGATGTCGAAACGACAGCACAGCGATCAGCACTTGCAGCACAGTTATTCGGCGACGACTTCGGTCCTAAGTTAGTACCACTATTAGAAATGGGAAGGCAAGGAATTGAAGATTTGCGTGAAGAAGCACGTGATCTAGGTATTGTCTTTGACGAAGAGATTCTAGCAAAAGCAGAAAAAGCAAGCGACGAACTAAACATCTTGCGCCGCACAATGGCAGCAAAGTTTACTATCGTAGTAGCCGACAATTTAGACAACATTCGGACTGTCATAGAAGAACTAATAAGTCTCACCGAAATGGTAGGAGGTCTAATTACAAACCAGCGCCTAGCTAAAGGCGATTTCAGTGGATTTAGGTCAACAGAACAAATCGACAGGTATTTCGATGAAGTCGAAGAAGAGATGCGCAAGAAGATTATCGGCTTCAGCGTTGAAGACTTTTTAGAACGACCACAAGCATACGGCGGAACAATCCCAACTATAATTGGCGGCAGAGCAGAAATGCTCGAACAGCTACAAGGGCTAATGACACGCCGTGGTGAATTAGAAGTCGAAGAAAGAATGGCAGCTCGCGGACTAGATCCAGAGGGCAACGAATTAGAAGGTGGTCCTACCGGTCCACGTGCAGAAGTTGATACGTCAACTGGTACTGGCACTGGAACTGGAACTGGGGATAGACCAGTTGACGAGAAAGAAAGATTAGCAGCCGAAAAAGCAGCTGAAGCAGAAGCAAAGCGGCTGGATACATTGCGCAAGAAGTTTGAAGCAATGGCTGATCCTGTTGCTGTATTTAGGCAAGAACTTACGGATCTCGACGAAGCATACGCTAAAGGCGAAATTACAAACGAGGTATACCAAAAAGCATGGCAAGACATTCAAGCAAGAATGTCAACAGCTACAGAAACGACTGATGAGTATGCACAGGCTATAAACGACTGGGCAGATGCAGTCCTTGAATCAATGAATCCGTATGCTGAAATAGAACAACAAGAAGCAATGCTAAATGCCGCCAAAGAAGCAGGCATACTTACCACAGAAGAACAAATACGCATCGAAAAAGACCTAGCAGAACAACGACAAGAGATTGCCGACCAGCTCAGCGGCAATAACGAAAGCATTGAGAGAATGAATAGCCTATTAAAAGACACAGGCATGGCATTTGCTTCAGCTTTCGAGCAAGCAATTATTGACGGTAAAAATCTCGGTGGTGTGCTTCAAGGGTTGTCTCAAGACTTGCTGCGCCTAGCATTACGCGCAATGGTATTAGAACCGATGGTTTCTGGATTCTCAAATTTTGCAGGTAGTTTCTTCGGTGGAAGCGGCGCAACTCCAACGACCCCAACACCGTCATTCCCAACTGGACCAACAGGATTAGCAGGCGGCGGACAGTTACAAGCAAACACGCTCACGTGGGTTGGCGAACGAGGTCCAGAATTGATTGCATCTAACAGTCCGTCACGAGTAATCAATAATCACCAAGCTAGAAGAATGTCCGGCGAGCAAGAAATAAAAGTAGAGATTGTCAACAGAGGCACGCCAGTTGAAGCAGTTGGTAGTAGAGCAAGCACGTCTCCAGATGGCTTAGTAGTTAGCGTTATTACAGACGACATGCGACGTGGCGGTCCAATTTCACAAGGGTTATCGAACCTTTATGGACTACAAAGGAGGCGGTAATGGCTAACATTGATTTCTACACCGGAGGTAAGCTGATGACAGGGCAGTTATCAGAAACGCATCCGTCTATGCTATTGCGAACAACAATGGAAAACGGCATAGAGAAACAAACAAGGCGGACAACAGTAAAACGCACGTTGCGCGACGTTGCTTATCTATTTACAGCAGCCGAGTATGAAGCTTTTAAGACTTGGTTTGACGAAACAGCTAAACACGGTGTGCTGTTCTTCAATTGGGTTGACCCAATTGATAACGTAACAAAAGACGCGCGAATTATAAATGGCGAATACTCAACAACACCAGTAACAGCACACCTAACTGGCTATTATGTCAGTTTTCAAATTGAAACATACGGCTAAAGCGTAAGGGGAATTTATGGCAAAACCGTACAGTCAAGCTTGGCACCAAACAGTAAATGCAGTCGCAGGAGAAGAGTTTCCTCTTATCTTATTAGAGATTACGCATGACGATCTTGTTACGCCAATTCGAATCGTAAACGACAGACAAGAGCTAACGCACAACGGAACGCTGTTCCAAGGCTTCCCGTTTTTGCTTGCATTACCAGAAGATCCAGAGTCTGGTTTGCCTGAAGCAACATTACAGATTGATAACGTAGGTAGAGAACTAGTGGACTGGTTAGAAATAGCTGACTGGAACAAGCCTGTCTACGCAAGAATTATACAAGTAATGAGAAGCGCACCTGACACAGCAGAATGGGAAATAACCACAAACCTACGCAACATTTCAATGGATTCTCGTGTAGTAACTGCAACACTCGGATTTGAGAACTTATTAGGTCTACCAGGCGTATCGATGGTCTATAACCCAATTACGGCAGTTGGGCTGTTTTAACAATGGTCGACTGGGCAGACAAGTATGTCGGTATGCCTTATGAAGATGGTGTGTTTGATTGCACACATTTAGTAGGGCTTGTGCAACAACAAGAGTTTGATAGGCAGATCCCCCTGCCAACAGACCGCAGTAATACAACCTTCGGATTGTCTGCTCAGATCGACCTCCATAAAGAAAACTATTTCAAGCCATTAGAGGAAGCTGATGCAATAGACGGTGATGTCATTATTATGCGCTGCAAAGGACGCTTAAATCACATCGGTATCTTTTTTAGAAAAGGCGAAACGAAGTATGTCCTGCACAACATAAAGAACATTGGTGCAGTAGTCATTCATAAAATTAGAGATTTAGAACGATACAACATTGATTTAGAGGGTTATTACAGATTTAGACCTATCACAGAGATAGAAGCAAAGATTCAAGATAAATAATAACATGCGAGCAACCACAACTTATTCACCACACCCGATTCTACCGGCGCAGGACCGTCAAACTTTCAACATTGAGCTTGAAGGCAGAACCTTACAAGCGTTATTAGATGCGTTGCCGATTGAAGAAACGCAGCGGTTAGACGTACACGCTTATGTCAATGACAAGATTGTGCCGCGCGAGCAATGGCATACATTCGAGCTAACACAAAATGATGTCGTTACACTAAAGCAAAGATTACACGGAGGCGACAATTCAAATCCTTTGCAAATTATTGCGACACTCGCACTTATCTATTTCACAGCAGGCATCGGAAGTGGATTTGCTGCTGGATGGACAGCAGCACAAGTTGGTGTCACACAGGCAGTTATTCTCGCTACAGGTACGCTCTTAATCAATGCGCTTTTTCCACCAAGCTTACCAAGTGTCGAGGAAAACGACGAAAACAACAACTTCTCTATTACAGGCGGAAGAAACAGAGCAAGACCTTATCAACCGTTGCCATTAGTAGTTGGTACACACAAGGTACACCCTGATTTAGGAGCACAACCTTATACGACGCAACGTTATCCAGACGTCTATCTACACCAAGTATTCAATTTCGGATTCGGTAACTTAGACATTACTGATCTAAAAATTGGCGATACTCCTATTAACAACCACCAAGACGTAGAGTGGGAATTTAGTGACGCAAATGGCGACATTGATCTATTCCCAACAAATGTCGATAGCATTTCTGGCGGTCTTATTGAGTATGACGACGGATGGACAACGCGCACAACTTCAGTAGATACAACACAAATTACAGTCGAGTTAGCTGGTGTTCTAGTCAAAACTGACACCGAAGGAAAGCATCGCGAAGAACTATGGTATTACCAGCTTCAATACCGAGAAGTAGGTTCACCAAATTGGATTGGGTGGGAAACAGCAACATGGCTACAAGACGAAAGGAAGTACAACGTCCGTACACAAGAAATGGATGGACAACTTAAGTACACAGACGTCGATTTTGCAGCAGGCGAATCTATTATTGTCCACACAGGCACAGCACCAGTTCGCAGGTCATTTAATAAAAAAGTACCAAGAGGTCAATACGAAGTAAGATTGAGACAGTCTCGTCCGCTGCCGAAGCTAAAGAACTGGTCGAGAGTAAATGAAATACAATGGACGCAAATGCGCTCCTATCAGCCTGACACAAGTGATTACACTAATCAAACAAGATTAGCTGTAGAAGTTCGCGCTAGCGGACAATTTAATGGCGCGTTAGACACAGTAAACGCAATAGTTTCAGCGCGTATTCCTGTTTGGAATGGAAGTGCGTGGGTAGAAGCAGCGTCAAGTAACCCAGCCTACATCTTTCTATACCTCGCACGCGGACAAGCTGATGCAAACGGAAAACGTCTATGGGGCGGTAACTTACCAGATAGCAGACTAGACATAGAAGGCATAAAGGAATGGGCTGCATGGTGCGATTTACACAATTTAGAGTGCAACTTTGTTTTTGATAGAAAGTACACCGTTGCACAAATGCTCGAACTAATAGCAAGGACTGGGCGAGCAACACCAACATGGCAAAAGGGCGTATTAGGCGCAGTATTTGACGAAGAAGACTTGCCGATTACTCAGGTATTCGGTATGAGCAACATAGTGGCTGATAGCTTTGGCGTTCAATACTTAACAGAAAATCTTGCCGACGAAATTATTGTCAAGTTCGTAAACAAAGACATTGATTATCAGCCTGACGAAGTTAGCGTAGCTGTTCCTAACGTATTACAACCAGCCAGCCCAGCAACAGTTGAAATTGCAGGCATAACAAATCCGACACAAGCCGGTAGAGAAGCAAATCTTATTGCAGCAAGACAATTTTATCATCGCAGAAGAGTTACTTTTGAAACTGACATCGAAGGACTAGTTTGCGGACGTGGTGACGTTATTAGTCTCTCACACGATCTTACAAGCTGGGGAGCAAGCGGACGTCTAGTGTCAGCTACTACAACTGACATCACGTTAGATCGTGAAGTAGTAATGCAGCCAGCTACACAATACTGGATTGGTATTAGGTATCCAGATAATAGCTTTATTGTTCGCGAAGTAAACAACCCAGCAACAGTAGAAGAAGTAACAACAAACACAGTCACCTTAACTACGCCATTGCCAGCAGCACCTAATGATGACATTCAAAATCTACCTATTGATTACATTTACACGTTTGACCCGAAGTCTACTCCTGGCAAAAAGCTAAAAGTAGTAAACGTATCTCCGTCAAGTGAGAACAGGGTCGTCATTGCAGCTATTGATGAAGTTCCTGAATACTATGACGCAGAAGATGGTACCTTTACTTACTCGCCGCCTCCGCGTTATAACCAGACAAATTCAGAAGTTACTAACATTCAAGTAACAGAAGATTATTTAGGCAAAGAACAGCCTTTACGCATTACTTTAACGTGGGACTTGGTACAAGCCTTCGGTGCTCGTATTCGTATGCGCCGAAACAACGACACATGGCTAACACTTACTGAAACAACAGGCTCGACATTCCTTTATGATTTAGAGGACTGGCAAGCTGGCGACCTATTGGAGTTTGAGTTCACTCCGATGGCTACTGTTACAGTACGCGAGTCGGTAACTATTACCGCTATAACTTACATCGTAAAAGGCGAAGGCGGAGTTCGAAATGACGTTGACGTTCCGTCACCGAACGGGCTTGAATTATTCGGACAAGCAAACAACGCAACATTTACAGGACGCGATGCTAAATTTACATGGAGGCGCGTAGCAAGTAACCCAGTCGAGTTTGGTAATGAGCAATTCGGTGCAGAAGAAGCAACAGTTGATGACATTTTCCTCGATTACGAAGTTCGTATTCTAAATGCAAACGGAACGCTACGTCGAATCGAACATACTGCAATTGAAGAATACATCTATAGCTTTGAGAAGAACTCCGAAGATGGTAATGGTATACCGACACGGCAATTTACAGTTCTTGTCTTTATAAGAACAACAACAAATCAAATAAGTACAAGACCTGCGGCACTTACAGTTAGCAATCCTGCGCCAACTGCGCCAGTCGGAGTAGAACTGCGCAACATTGCAGAAACGCTTAACATCAACATTGACACGCCTCAGGATTTAGACTTTGTTGGCACAGTAGTTCACGCAAGTGCAGTATCTGGCTTTACACCAAGCGAAGCTAATCGAATCTACAAAGGACCTGGCACCGCAGCATCTATTATCACAGCTTATTCAGTAGATGACGTTATCTACTTCCGTGTAGCGGGTTATGACGGGTTCGACGATACAAGCTTAAACTACACAAGCGAAATTGCTTACACGTTTGCAGGGACAACAATCGAAGAGATTGCTGCTGGTGCAATTAATGATACAGCACAGTTCGCACAAAGCATTCGCCCAATTGAAGTAGTCAATAGTCTACCGGGAACAGGCAACTTTGATGGTCGCATGGTATTCCTCACAACAGACGGAAAAGTATACCGTTATTTTTCCGGTGCATGGACTACAGCAGTCGCAACAGCAGACTTAGATGGAACAATTGACTTAAATTCGCAAATCAGCGGCACACTTACTGAGACGTTTGCAGATGCTGGACTTATAAATGAAAACATTACTATTAATGCAGACGGAACTTTATCCGGTGCTGGTGCTGGCGATCCTATAGAGCTAAATCAATTATCTGGGCAGATTGCAGCAGGTCAAATAGCAGCGAACGCAGTTGTAGCAGGAAAGATTGATTCGTTAGCTGTTACAGCAGGCACTATTGCTGCTGGTGCAGTTACAACAAGCACAATGACAGCAAACAGTATCGACGGCGATCGCATCACGACCAACACATTAGATGCTGACAAAATAACAGCTAATAGTATCACTGCTGGTCAGATTCAAGCTGGCGCAATTGGTACAGAAGAACTTGCGGCACAATCGGTAGTAGCAAGCAAGATAGCTATTGGTGACTTCAGAGGAATTGTTCCTAACAGTAACTTTATTGACGGTAGCGATGCTAACTGGGACTTTCTAGGCAACGAAGCATTTGCTTCCGTAGTACCACGCCCAACAAGCCCGGCGTCGGGGGCGCCAACAAGCCACGTATTAGAACTATTGCCTGGCGACAATTACGTTATTCAAGTAGACGCGCCTTATTATGAAGCAAAAGAAGGCGACCAATTCCGCATTACTTGGACAGGCAGAAGAAGCGCAGGAACCCATGCTGTTGACGGAACGCGAATTATAGTTCTTTGGGAAATGCCCGGCGGCACACTTAACGAAACTATTGATTACGACCCAAGTGAAGTTGAATGGGAAGAAAACGTAGCAATAGTCACGGCGCCGCCGACGACAATAGGTGTGAAACTATGGATTACGCGCTTCGGGCTAAATGAAACAGCAACGGTTTGGCTAACGCAAATACAAGGCAGGAAGATGGATGCGGGTGAGCTAATTGTTGATGGTTCTATCACAGCAAACCAGATTAACACAAACTTCCTCGGTGCATTTGAGATTACATCAAACACAATCCGAAATAGGGCACCTGGTACTGGCACAACGCCACTACTGACAATTACCAACAGCAGTTCACCGCTTACTATCTTTGACATAGACGGCACGACACCGCTATTGACAACAGCGGTAGGTGGCAGTCAAGCAGAACTAGTAATTGACGGTAATCTCAGCGGTACTTTTACAGGCTCGTTAGGTACAGGTATTGCAACAAACACAGCATTCCTTAGCACAAGTGGATTATCCGACTTGCGCGATAGGTTGGGACTTGCGCAACCGACAGGTGGCACAGAGGAACGCGGCGGTACAATCGACAGAGACCCAGTTCCAGTTCTAATTTCAAGTACAGGTACTTCTACAGTACAAGCTAACAATCCTACAAACAGCTTTAAAACTGCGCAAAACACAGTAACCTTAAGCACACGACTAACTGATACTGAATTCGTTTGGAATCAAAGCAGTTCAACTAATTATAGTGCTCCGACTTGGACCATTAAGTTCCAGTACAGCACAGATAACTCAAATTGGGTAGATGTCCCAGGCAGTTCACAAAGCTATACAGGAACAGCACAAAACGAGAACGAAGACACAATACCAGTAACCTATTGGGGACAATTTAACTTTGACGTAGCACACGAAGTTACGTGGACGCCGACAATAGCAGCTGGTACAGACATGTATTGGAGAGTTTCAGCAACAAAAGGCGGAGGCTCAGTAAATGCGCCGAAGGTACGCTCTCTTATCGTGTCGGAACCGCTAAGTGGAGCAAACGTAATTGGTGCTCACACCCATGACGCAAGCGACATAGTAAGTGGAGTTTTAGATACATCGCGTCTAGGCACAGGTACAGCAGACGCAACAACATTCCTCCGAGGTGACGGTACCTGGTCTGTTACAAGTGGTGGCAGCTCAGACGTCGGAATTAGCAACAGAACGACAACAGGAACACACAATCTAACATCAGCAAACAGTAACTCAGTATTCAACTATACCGGCAGCGGTGCATTGACGCTAAATCTAATAGATTCTCAGTTCAATCCAGGTACTCACTTACAAGTACACAACAACGGTACTGGGGCTATTACTATTGCTAAAAGCACAGGCGTTACCAATCTTTATTGGCTACGCGGCAATGGATCAGCTCCGTCTAATACTAATAGGAGCCTTGTAAGAAGCGGAGTAGCAACTATTGTGAAGATTGCAAATGGAACATGGCACATCTTCGGAGCAGGATTAAGCTAATGAGCGGAATACTTTGGGGCGGCGCAATGCTAATAGAGGAAGTCGGCGAAGTACAAATAAGCGGAGGCACAGCAGCACACTTCGTATTTACTTTTCAAGGTATTGATGCATTTGCTGGCTGGCAATTTAGCTCTAGCGGTCAGCTCAATCGAAGGGAAGGTTCGCAAATTATCGCAGTTTTACAGGAATGGTGGACTAACAACCCAGAAAGTGCTGTCGGTG
>Ga0102926_1002058_pt1 | contig 11778 bp, 10 predicted proteins | sample SalPonR1_A_D2_MG_FD_78173 | JGI IMG/M metagenome (GOLD analysis project Ga0102926, IMG submission 78173) | Salt pond soil microbial communities from South San Francisco under conditions of wetland restoration - Salt Pond MetaG R1_A_D2_MG | ecosystem: Environmental > Aquatic > Marine > Intertidal...
AGAAATTATCTTGCCCCTTTATTTCCTTCTTATGATGTAGATGAATTAATAGAAACAACAGCTAAGGTAGATAAATTACTGTTAGAATTAGAGATATTTAAACCTTTTGATACAATAGAGTATGAAATTTTACAAAAACTAATTGATCTCTCTACTTTTGAATTATCAATTTTATTATTCTCCCATTCAATTGCACCCTTATTTAATAACTACCAAACAAATTTTATTTTTGCTCAAAAGATAATTAGTTATTTAGAAAAAATAAAAGTTTTTGATGAAAATGCTCTAAATTTTATACTAACAACTCAAAAAATAAGATTTACTATGGAGACTAATGAGAACTTAATAGATAAGTTAATAGATTTAAATATTATAATAAAAACAGAAGATGCTTATCAAATAAATAATTTTGAAAACTATTATGCAGAACCTCAACCTTTAATATTTGATACAGATTTAACTGTAAAATATGTAGGAGAAAGAGGTGCAAATGATATACTATGGAGATTTGCTTCTCTTTGTTCCTATGATATTCAAACAACTTATAAATTATCAAAAGAAGACTTTAGAGATGCACTTGATAGTTCAATGAGTAAAGATGAAGTTATAAATTATATCGTTAACAACTGTAGCAATTTCGAAAACTGTTCAGCACTAAATTATTTTGATTTAATTGAAAAACAGTATAGTCAATTAAGTGTATATGATGGAATCGTTTTACAAACTGATAAAAGAGTTTCAATAATAATTGATAATCATCCTGAACTTAAAGAATATATTTTAAAAAAACTTGCAGATGGTGTTTATCTCATGTCTAGAGAAAATGAATCTGTTTGGACAAGCCAATTAGAAAAAGCTGGGCTAATTATACCACGACGTAAAGGTGATTTAATTCAAAGTGAAACATTCTTCACTAATGAACAGTGGAGAATAAGCAATAACTATCATTTAAAAGAAGATCAATTAAAAATATTTAATACATTAAATAAATTAAATTCTAATATTTGCTCTTATGAAGAACAAATTACTTATTCACCTATTAGTCAAAAAGAATTCAATTCAAGAAAATTAAGAGGCAAAATAGAATTAATGGAAATAAATAAACCTGAAAAACAAGATTTAATATCTCGTCTAAGATGTTCTATGATTGTAGATGAATCTCAATTAGTACCTTTAGTATTAGATACAGATATTAGTGCTAGTGGTTTTGAATTCAGAAGAAAGGTAAATGTTTGTAAAATGGCTAGCAAAGAAGAAAATAGTGTTTTAAAGGTTACTTATTCAACACATGAATTATTATTATTAGTAGATAAAGTAAAATCTGAAAATAATAATGAATATTATGTTTGTGGGAAAAAATTACCTACTTTAGAAAACATTACTCTTCCTATTAGCAAAATATTTAATGCTAAAATAATGAATTATGTAATTAACTAAAAGGAGAAATAAAAAGTGAATATAATTAGATTTAAGTACAAAGATGAAATATTATTTGGTAATTTTAATCAAGAAAAAAACACAGCAACAATATATGAAGGAACACCATTTAATGGACTTTTTAAAACTAATAAAGAAGTATCTTTAGATAAAATAGAAATAATGACTCCTTGTGATTATTCTAAAGCTGTTTGTATTGGTTTAAATTATAGAGATCATGCAATTGAGTTTGAACTCCCTATACCTGAGACACCAATTGTTTTTATAAAACCCTCTACAAGTGCATTAGCACATAATAAAACAGTTATTAAACCTGATATGTGTAAAAGATTAGACTATGAAGCTGAGCTTGCTGTTGTTATAAAAAAAGAAGCAAAAAACGTAAAAAAAGATGAAGTAAATGATTATATATTAGGTTATACTTGTGCAAATGATATAACTGCAAGAGATTTACAACCCAAAAAAGGCCAATGGACAATTGCTAAAGGTTTTGATACATTCTGCCCTTTTGGATATGTTATAAATACTGAAATAGATCCAAGTAATTTAAAAATATCAAGCGAAGTTAATAATAAAATAATGCAAGAATCAAATACGAACAATTTAATATTTGACGTTCCTTTTTTAGTTAGCTATCTCTCATCAGTAATGACACTTTTGCCAGGAGACATTATATTAACAGGAACCCCAGGTGGAATTAGTAAAATGGAAAAAGGTGATGAAGTTAAAGTAAAAATTGAAGGATTACCTCCATTAATAAATAAAATAGGATAAAAAAAAAGGCCAATAATAATTGGCCCTTTTTTATAATTTATAAATTTAAATTAATCCAATGCGGATAATGATATCCACTAAAAGACTCGAATTGTAATTTACCTTGGGATATTAACATATCAGATCCATTAATAACTTTGCAATTAGCTTTTTTAGCTCTCTTTAAAAGTTTAGTATATCGAGGTTTATAAACTAAATCATAAACAATACATGGATTTTCAAATGTAAAATCTTCTAAAATATCAGCATCTTCATTTGGAGTCATACCAACGATAGTTGTTTGAACAACAAGATCTACACTTGATGATAGAGAAGATAAGTCTTCTAATTCAATATAATTGCTCATTGTTTCACTTGCTAACAATTTGGCTTTCTCAAGTGTTCGATTTGCGATAGTTACTTTAACATGATGATTCCTTAGAGCCCAAACTACAGCACGTGAGGCGCCTCCTGCTCCAACAATTAAAGCACTTTTTATTTTTCCATCATTTATTTCTTTTTCAATAGGTGCTAAAAAACCATAATAATCTGTATTTGTCCCTTTCCACATACCTTGAATTCTTGTAACCGTATTACAAGCACCAATTTGTTTTACTTCTCTAGTTATTTTTCCTAAATAAGGTAAAACATCTCTTTTATGAGGAACAGTTACAGAAAAACCATGTATTTTTATTAATTCAGCTAGTTTAAAAAAACCTCTTACTTTATCAACTAAGAAAGGAACATAAATAGCATTATAGTGTATAGCTTCAAACCCTGGATTATGAATCATAGGTGAGGCTGTATGCAATACAGGATTTCCTATAATTCCATAAACATTTGTTCTATTATTAACTTGATCAGCTTTATATAATAATTTTAAAGTTTTTGCAGATAATTGACCAGGAGCTATTTCATCTTCACTAGCAAAAGTAAGCATAGAACCAACTTTTTTATACAAAATTCTAGTACAAACTCCAAAATCCCCCATTCCAATTATTATTTTTTCTTTAATATCTTTTAACTCTTCATTCATTTTGAATAAAGTTACAACATCAATTATTGTATTAGGAGTTACAGCTACTTTTGGAATATCACCTTTTTTAGCTAATTTAGTAACTAGTGAAAATAAATTTGCAGGTAGTTTTTCCATATCATGAAAAGATCTAATTATTTTTATACCTTTTTGTTTCAATTCATTTTCAAAATCATATTTTGGAGAATCTTCTTCTCCTTTTATTTTTAAATCAGATTTTTTTACATCTTCTTCTATATCGACATAGGAAAAATCACCTTGCAAAACAATTTTTCTTAAATTAGTCATTCTAGCTTTATCACTCATTTGAGATTTTCCACCATCACAAACTCGTCTATAAGTTGCAATGGTAGGTAAAGCACATAACCTTGGAAAAATTTGTGCACTTGCTAATTCACCTTCTTCTAACAAATCTAATCTCAATTCAACCATATCAATATATGATTTATTTCTTTCAACTTGCTTTAAGGCTTTAGTTAATGTATTTTCTGTAGTAGTAAGGCAAATCAATTGACCTCTCCTCCTGTTGTCATAAAAAACGACTCTATGATAAACTCTATAATAACGGTAATGAGATTACTTATCAACATAAAAAACGGAGAAAAAAATGGGAACTCTACAAGTTCAACATATAAATTTAGCATTTTCTGATCGAGATTTATTATTAAACATTAACTTTATGTTAAATGAAAAATCTCGTAGTGCCCTTGTCGGTGGTAATGGAAGTGGAAAATCTACACTATTAAAAGTAATTAACGGCGATATGCAAGCTGATACGATAGAACTTTCAACAACTAAAGGACTGAGAGTTGCTTATTTACCTCAAAGCGATATTGTTTTTGAAGAAGATACTTTATTCAATGAAGCTGAAAAAAGTTATAGCAGGTTTAATTCAATATTAAAAGAGAAAAAACAGCTTGAAAAATATTTAGAAAATAGTAAAGAAAATGAAAATTTAGAACCTACTTTATTAAAATTACATGATATACAAGAAGAACTTTTAAGAAGTGGTTATTTTGATAGAAAAATATCAATTGAAAAAATACTACTTGGACTAGGCTTTGAAATGTCAGATTTTGAAAGAACTTGTAACGAATTTTCTGGTGGTTGGCAAATGAGAATAGCTCTTGCAAAAGTCTTATTAGAAAATCCTGATATAATGTTATTAGACGAACCTACAAACTACTTAGATATAGAAGCTAGAATTTGGTTGAAAAATTATTTAAAAGCTTATAAAGGTGGGTTAATGCTTGTCAGCCATGATCAAGGATTTCTAGATGATACAATTAATGAAGTTTTTGAACTATTTAACGGAAAATTAACACATTATAGTGGAAATTATTCTTCTTATTTAATTCAAAGAGAAATTGAAATTGAACAAAAAAAGAAATTATTAGAAAAACAACAATCTCAGATTGAAAAAACAGAACAATTTATTGAAAAGTTTAGATATAAAGCTTCTAAAGCAAAACAAGTTCAATCTCGAATAAAGCAAATTGAAAAGATTGAATTAGTAGAGATACCCTCACACTTAAAAAAACTTCATTTTACTTTCCCTCCTGCACCTAACAGTGGTAAAGAAGTCCTTAAAATAAATAATTTATCTAAAAACTATGGCAAATTAAATATTTTTGATGATTTAAATTTATTAATATCAAAAAAAGACCGAGTCGCTGTTACAGGTAGAAATGGTAAAGGAAAAAGTACTCTCTTAAGAATGCTATGTAAAAGAGATAAAGAGTATGAAGGAAATATAATTGATGGAGCTAATGTTGAAATTGGTTATTTTGCACAAGATACTGAAAAAACTCTAAATCCTAAAAATACTGTAATTGAAGAATTAGAATCAATATCTAATACTAATCAATTACCTCTACTTAGAAATTATTTAGGTGCTTTTTTATTTCAAGGTGATGATGCTTTTAAAAGCGTTAGTGTACTAAGCGGAGGAGAGCGCTCTCGCTTAGCTTTGCTAAAAATATTAATGCATCCTGTTAATCTATTAATACTTGATGAGCCTACAAATCACTTAGATATAAATGCAAAAGAAATGCTTATTCAAGCTTTAAAAAATTATGATGGTACAATGATTTTTGTAAGTCATGATACTTATTTTATTGAGCATTTAGCTACTAGAATATTGTATTTAAGTGATGATAAACCAATTGTATTTGAAGGTGATTATAATTATTTTAAATATAAATTAGAAGAAAAAGAGCAATATATAGATGAAAATAATGAGAGCGATGATAAGAAAATAGAATCAAAGGGAGCTTTAGATTATAAAGCACAAAGAGAAAAAAACAATAAAATAAATAAGCTAAAAAGAGAAAATGAAAAAATTTTTAAAGAAAATGAAAAGATAATGTCTAAAATTGATAAATTAGAAATTGAAATGAGTAAAGAAGAAGTTTATAGTATTGCACATGAAATAAATAAAGTAATTGAAAAAAAGGAAAAGTTAGAAAAACAACTAGAAATCAATGAAGAAGAATGGCTTGAAAAAGAAGAAGTCATTCAAAGTCTTTTGGAGAGTTAATTAATGAATACTTTAGTCTTAGCTTCAAACTCAAAAGCAAGATATAAATTGCTTAAAGATGCGGGATATAATGTAATAGTTCAATCTACAAATATTGAGGAAAAATCAAATAAAATAAGTCCTCACGAAATAGTTATGGATTTAGCGAAACAAAAGTTGAATGCCTATATTGAAAAATATGGGAAAAAGCAAAATAAGATAATATTAAGTGCTGATACAATGATTCTCTATAAAAATCAATTAATTGGTAAAGCAAATAATAAGAATGAAGCTTATAATATTTTAAAAAAATTAAGCAATGATTCTCACGAGATTTTTTCAGCATTTGCTATTCACTTACCAAATGAACAAATCATTGTTGATTATGATAAAGTAGATATAAAATTCAAGAATTTATCAGATTTATCAATTATGGATTATTTAGAATCTGATGAATGGAAAGGTGCTGCTGGAGCATATAGAATTCAAGACAAAGCAAAAGATTTTATAAAAGAAATTAATGGAGATTTTAATGTAGCTGTGGGGTTGCCACTAAATAAAATTTCTGATTTAATTGAATAATCTTAATCACTCCACGATTAAGAAATTTCCGCCATTATGGTGAGATATATACGAAGGAAGACGACCTTGTTATGCAAAGAGCGCTATAACAAGTTTTGCTCGTCAGAATAGGAGAGGATTATTATGTCCGTAGTAACAATGAAAAGCCTGCTAGAATCAGGCGTACACTTTGGTCACCAAACAAAAAGATGGAACCCAAAGATGGCTCGTTTTATTTTTTCACAAAGAAACGGGATTCACATTATAGACCTACAAAAGACTTCAACTTGTATTGTAGAAGCTTACGAAGCTGCTAGATCAATCATAAAAGAAGGCAAACCAATTTTATTTGTAGGAACAAAAAAACAAGCACAATTAGTTATCGAAACAGAAGCTAAACGTTGCGGCATGCCATATGTAAATAACCGTTGGTTAGGTGGTATGTTAACAAACTTCTCAACAATCAAAAAATCTATCGCTACATTAAAAAGAATTGAAAAAATGGAAAGTGATGGTACATTTGAATCTTTAACAAAAAAAGAAGTTTCTTTATTAACAAAACAAAAAAATAAATTAGAAAAGAACCTTGGTGGTATCAAAGATATGAAAGAATTACCTGGTGCTCTTTTCGTTATTGATACAAAAAAAGAAGCAATTGCTATTACAGAAGCTAAAAAATTAGGTATTCCTGTAATTGCAGTAGTAGATACAAACTGTGATCCTACAGATATTACTTATCCAATTCCTGGTAATGATGATGCAATTCGTGCAATCTCATTATTTGTTGAAATTATCTCAAGAGCTGTTATTGATGCTGATAATGAAACTGGTAATCTACAAATTGTTGAAAGCTTAGAAGAAGAAAATTCTGAAGAGAAAGTAGAAGAAGAAAAAGAAAGTGTTGTTTTCTCAAGTGATGAAGACAATGATCTTACTAAATTTGAAGAATCAAAAAAAGAATCAGCTAAAGAAGATAAGAAAGATGTTGACAATGCTGCTACAGAAGAAGAAGGTTCAACTGTAGTTGCTGGAATCGAAGTAGACGATAAAACCCTTTATCAAGATTAAGGAGAATATTATGGAAATTAAAGCTGCTTTAGTAAAAAAATTACGTGATACAACTGGCGCTGGAATGATGGAGTGTAAAAAAGCTTTAGTTAAAGCTGAAGGCGATTTCGAAGCTGCAACAAAACTATTACAAGAAATGGGATTAGCTGCAGTTGCAAAAAGAGCTGATAGAGCAACAGACAATGGCCGTATCTTTACAAAGATTACAAAAGATAAAGCTATTTTAGTTGAAATTTCTTGTGAAACAGATTTCGTTGCTAAAAATGAAGACTTTAAAAAATTAGGTGAAGAAATGTGTGAAGTAGTAGCTGATAAAGGCTACACTGATATTAATGATGAATTAAAATCAATGGTAGAAGAATTAATTGCTAAAATCAAAGAAAACATGGCTTTAAAGACAGTTTTCGTTGTAGATTTAGGCGAAAATGATTTTGCTTCAACTTATATCCACGGTGCTGGAGAAAAAGGTGTTTTAGTTGAATTTAAAGCTGATAGTGCAAGCGCATTTGAAAATGAAAGTGTAAAAGAATTCTGTAATGATTGTGCTCTACATATTGCTGCTTTTACTCCTGAATACTTAGATTCTTCTCAAGTTGATCAAGAAAAAATAAATGAATTAGAAAATATCTTTACAAAACAAGCTCTTGGAATGGGTAAACCTGAAAAAATTATTCCAAATATTGTAAAAGGTATGTTAGCAAAACATTTCAAAGAAATTTGTTTTGTTGATCAAGCTTTTGTTAAAGACGATAAAGTTTCAGTATCAAAAAAAATGAATGATGTTGCAAAAGCTGCTGGATGCAAATTAGAAATCACTGGTTTCCAAATGTACTCAGTAGGTGCTTAATTAGCAATTTATAATTTAGCTCACTAGGGAACTAGTGAGCTTATTCATATTTGGAGGAATTAGATGGATACAGTATTAAAATCATTAGAAAGTAAAATGAAAAAGTCTATTCAAGCTCTAGAGCATGAATACCAATCTCTAAGAACAGGTCGTGCAAATGCTGCTCTTTTTAATAATATTCAAGTTGAATATTACGGAGCACCTACTCCATTATCACAAGTAGGATCTATTTCTGTACCTGAAGCAAGAATGGTTGTAATCCAACCTTGGGACAAAACAGTTCTTCCAGCAATTGAAAAAGCTATTTTGAAAAGTGAATTAGGTTTAACACCAAATAATGATGGAAAACTAATTAGAATTACTTTCCCAGCTCTAACAGCAGAAAGACGTAAAGAATTAGCAAAAACTGCAAAACAAACTTCTGAAAAATACAAAGTTGGTTTAAGAAACTTACGTCGTGAAGCTATTGATGAATTAAAAGAAATGGAAAAAGAAAGTTTAATTAGTGAAGATGATTTAAAAAATGGTGAAAACAAAGTTCAAAAAATCACTGATAACTATGTTGCAAAAATTGTTGAAGTTGCTACAAGCAAAGAAAAAGAAATAATGGAGATATAATGGATAATAAAAATTTAACTCATTTAGCTGTTATTATGGATGGAAATGGTAGATGGGCAAAAGCAAAAAATTTACCTAGAACTGCAGGTCACTTAGCAGGACTTAAAGCTCTAAAAAAAATAATAATAGCCAGCAAAAAAAATGAGATTAAGTTTTTATCCCTTTATGCCTTTTCAACAGAAAACTGGAAGCGACCAGAAGCAGAAGTTAATTATTTAATGAATCTTATTGCTTCAAAGCTTCCAGGTGAATTAAGATTCTATAATAAAGAAAATATTAGAATCTTAGTACGAGGTGATGTATCTAAACTTCCTAAAAATGCTAAAGATGCAATAATTAAAGTTGAAGATTCTACAAAAGATAATACAAGTTTAACAGTTATATTATGCATAAACTATGGCGGTCATGATGAAATTGTTAGAAGTGTAAATTCAATACTAAAAGAAAAGAAAAATACTATAATAAGTGCAAATGATATAAGAAATCACATGCAATATAGTGAAATTGTTCCTTCAGTTGATATGATTGCAAGAAGTGCTGGAGAAAAAAGATTAAGTAATTTCTTACTTTGGGAAAGTGCATATGCTGAATTAGGTTTTTATGATACACTATTTCCAGATTGGGATGAAAAAATGATTGAAAAAATAATTGATGATTACGAATCTCGAATTCGTAAATTTGGAGGTATTATTTAATGTCCTCAATAAAGCAACGCTTATTTACAACTATATTAGGAGTACCTTCTCTTCTTATTGTTATATTTTTGCTACCTCAATTTAAACATCTAGCTTTTGCTATAGTTGCTACAGCTTTTATTCTATTAGGCACAAAAGAAATATATGCCATTATAAAAACTAAATTTAATATTAAACCAAATTTACCATATTATTTTTCAGCCTTTCTTCCAATTTCAGCTTGGATAAGCACAATAACTAATTTAAACAATTTAGTTGACTTAGTTTTTGTTTTTTTACTTATTGCTTCATTTACATTAGAAATATATGAAGGATCAAAAACTGAAGATAATTTTGAGAGCTCATTTTCAAAAATTGCATTAAATGGTTTTTCATTATTATATCCTGGATATTTATTATCATTTATAATCAAATTAAACTGCTTTGAATCTGTATCTGCATTATATGCACTATTTTTATTAGCTGTTTTTTCAAATGATATTTTTGCTTATGTTTTTGGCATGTTATTTGGGAAAAAATCAAGAGGGTTTATTAAAGCTAGTCCAAATAAAAGTATTGTTGGATTTTTGGGAGGAATATTTTCAAGCGTAATAATATCTGTTATCACAACAATAGTGTTAAACATTCCTTTAAGCATTATTGAATCTTTAATAATAGGATTCTCCTTATCTATGAGTGCTAATATTGGAGATTTAATTGAATCTGTATTAAAAAGAAGCACACGTGTAAAAGATACAGGTACCTTTATACCTGGCAGAGGTGGAGCTTTAGATAATATTGATTCTTTAATCACTAGTGCTCCTTTATTTTATTTATTACTTGAGATATTTATAAAGTAAAATTATGAAAAAAGTTATTATTTTAGGTGCAACCGGAAGTATAGGAAGCACTTGTATAAACTCTATTGTAGAAAAAAATTTACCAATTGAAATAGTTGGGATGAGTGCAAACGAAGATTTCAATAAACTTGAAATGTTTGCAAGAAAATTAAATGTTAAAAATCTCTTATTAACAAAATCAAATCATAAAAATTCTGAATTTAATTATTTTTCAGATATAGATCAATTAATTTCAAGCAATGAATGTGATGTTGTTTTAAATGGTATTGCAGGCTTTAGTGGTTTAAAAGCAACAATATCAGCTCTAAATAATTATAAAGATATTGCACTTGCTAATAAAGAATCAGTTGTAAGCGGGGGTTCTTTTATATTTGATCTTGCAAAAAATAATGGTTGTAACATTATCCCGGTAGATAGCGAACACTCCGCAATAAAAGCTTTAATTGATTCCCATAAAAAAGAAAATATAAAATCATTAATAATAACTGCTAGCGGTGGCCCTTTTAGAAATTTAGATATTAATGAATTTAAAAATATAAGCGTTGATAAAGCACTGAACCACCCAACTTGGAAAATGGGCAAAAAAATTACTATCGATAGTTCTACACTTGCAAATAAAGCTTTAGAAGTAATTGAAGCTTTTTATTTATTTAATTTTAGCTCAGATAAAATCGAAGTAAGCATACATCCTCAAAGTATAATTCATTCAATGGTAAGATTAAAGGATGGAGCGATATATTCTCAAATGGGAACGCCTAATATGTCATTACCAATAATTGAAGGAATAATTGATGGTTATTGCAATAAAGAATTAGTTAAACCTTTAGATTTTAGTAATTTGTCTTTAACTTTTGAAAAACCTGATCTCATTAAATTCCCCCTATTAAAATGTGCCTATGATGTATTAGAGGCGAAACAAGGATATCCTATTGCATTTAATGCTGCAAATGAAGAAGCCGTATATTCTTTTCTAAGAGAAGATATTTCTTATTTAAAGATGCAAGAAATAGTCTTAAAAACTTTAGATTCTGATTTTGCACATGCTATAAACAATTATCAAGATGTAATAGAAATTGACAAAAAAGCTAGATTTATTACTAAAGGATTAATCTAAGTATAACTAATAAATTAATGGTATAATAAAGTATGAACCTAATTCTATCAACATTATTAAAATATGCTATTGGAATTCTTGGTGTTGGAATAATAGTTCTATTACACGAAGTTGGACATTTCATTGCAGCAAGAATATTTAAAATTGATGTTGAAATATTCTCAATAGGTTTTGGCCCTAAAATAATATCTACAAAACACAAAGAAACTGAATATAGAATTTCTTGGCTCCTTTTTGGAGGATATTGTAAGATGAAAGGAGCTGATGATTTAACAAGAGCTCTAGATCATAA
>Ga0102926_1002059_pt1 | contig 11776 bp, 7 predicted proteins | sample SalPonR1_A_D2_MG_FD_78173 | JGI IMG/M metagenome (GOLD analysis project Ga0102926, IMG submission 78173) | Salt pond soil microbial communities from South San Francisco under conditions of wetland restoration - Salt Pond MetaG R1_A_D2_MG | ecosystem: Environmental > Aquatic > Marine > Intertidal...
AATTCCTGAGGCAATTTTTGATTCCAGGAGATTTTTTAAATCATTCAAAAATGATTTATCTTCTATGTGGGTTAAATGTTCTGAAATTATATGTTTTAATTCTGCTGTTCCCATTTTGTTTAAAGTTGACTTTAAAAATACATTTTTTCAATTTGAATTCCAATTAAAGTAATTCAGGGAATCAGGAACAATTCAAATATTTATCAGTCTTTCACCCGCTTAAACCGGAACATTTTTAGCAGCCAGTTGGGCAGCGGATGGTGTCCTCGTTTCCGGAAATCCACAAACCAGCCAATTTTTTTCAGGATAGGTATTTTATGGGTTTCCACGAACTCAATTAGTGTACCTTCGGGAGCCTGAATATAGGCAAAATTACCTGCAGCCTCGCCCATATCGAAACTGTCTGAATCGCGGGCACTGTCAACTGTAAAAGGAAATCCGGCCTGTTTTACTTTTTCGCGGAACTCGTCCATGCCGTTTATGTCGTAACAAATGTGGATGAACCCGGGGTCGCCCCAAATCCGGCCTTCATAAATATTTCGGGGGTGGCGGTCGAGTGCCTGTACCAGCTCAATATACGATGAGCCGAAAAACGGGCTGAAAGCGCCATTTTTCACATCGGAGTGTTTGAGCAGTACACGCCTGAATTGACTGTTGCCGCCGGGCAAAACAGATAAATCGCTGAAGATGTCAGTTTTGTCGTAAATAACCTTATCGTACTTTAAAATATCGCGGTAAACTTTCAGACTTTCATCCAAATCCTCTACACCTATTACAGCTCCCAGCACTCCGCCGTTCACCGATTTTTCGCGCCTGAAAACTTCGTGCTCATGCTTTACCTCCCATAAGTTGTCAAAATTGTCTTTCAGGTAGAAATGTTCATTGCCCGCCGGGTCTTTTGCAATTTCACCCAGAATATTCAGTTTTTCAGCCGAAAATTTCTGGTATGCTTTATTAATATTGTCGGTTTTCAATTTCCCGATGTTAATGCCCAGGTCGCCCACCTGGATTTCAAAACCGGGCCGTTCCGGTTTTTTCCCTTTGTGTTGCCATATTTCAAATCCGCCGCCGCCCTGCATATTGAGTGCCAGCACCGCATGCCGTTCGCGTGGTTTCCCTCCTGTGTGCGGAAGCATGAGTTCTGCAGTGGCCACATCTTCAAACATGCGGATATCCATGGAGAAATGCTCGCGATACCATTTCCAGGCCTTTTGTAAATTTTCAACACCTACACCCAGCTGCTGAATTCCGTTAATTTTTACTGACATCTTACTTTTGATTTTGAGTTTTTTACAAAGGTTCAACCTTTGACGACAAATAATAATAAATTCGTGGAAAAAAACGGCGGATATGCACCATAATCAGTTCTGTTCCGCCAACCAGTATTTCTTTTCGTTCTTTTTTCAGTTTCCGGCAAATAACTTTTGCACTTTTGTCTGCCGGTTTTCCTTTCTCCTGACCTTTATCCATTTTTCCGTGTGCTGCTCCGTCCTTTTCGAGCGCATTAACCGAAATATTTGTTTTTATGCGACCGGGAATAATAATTGAAACCCGGATGTTGTTAGCCGCATTTTCGGCCCTGAGGCTTTCAAAAAAACCATGAAGTGCATGTTTTGAAGCAGAATAAGCTGATCGGTACGGGAACCCGAATTTTCCCACAATACTCGATGTTACCGCTATTTGTCCGCCTCCGTTTGCAATCATAGCGGGTAATATTGCTTTGGTAAGTGCAACGGTGCCAAAAAAATTCACTTCAAAAATTTTCCGATCAACTGCTGTGGATGTTTCGCTAACTAATGACCGCTGACTGATGCCTCCAAAATGGTAAAGCGCATCAATTTTATTTTGTTCTGACAAAACTTTTTGGCCTGCCAATGCTACAGCTTCTTCGTTGCCTAAATCGAACGGGACTACTTTTGCAGAGCTGCCATTTTTTTTGCAAAAAACGGCCACCTTAGTTAACGCTTCCTCATTTCTTCCAGAAAGGATTAAATGAACCTTTTTTTTCGAAAGCTCCATGGCGGTAGCTTTCCCTATTCCCGAGGAAGCTCCTGTTATCCATATGGTTTTGTTTGAAAAATCCATAACCTTTTCGGTTCAATGCCTGCGAAGATAATATTCAAAAGCTAATTGATATGTTCAGCCCATAAAAAAGTTGAACTTTTTATATCAATTCGGCTTTTATAATCAAAAATATTTTGTCCTTGGGTTGTTGGCTGGCACCTTGAAAATTATATTTGTCAATTAAAAAAAGGCTATCTTTTTTAAAGACAGCCTTTTAAATTAGCTTAAAATTATTGATGTGTCAGGAAAAAACTATAAAACTGTATATTTCTTTATATCCACATCGTGCATCATTTCATAAATGATTGCAAAAAGTTTTTCCACATTTGGTTTTGAAAAATATTCCCCATCTATTCCGTAGGCGGGTTTGTGTGCCATTGCCGGAAGCGTGCGCGGTGCCGTATCGAGGTAATCATAAGCCTTTTGTTCTTCCATCACATTTTGCATCATGTAAGCCGTGGCACCCCCCGGCACATCTTCATCAACAAAAACTACTTTATTGGTTTTTTTAATTGATTCCAGAATGATGTGGTTAACATCGAAAGGCATGAGTGTTTGAACGTCAATTACTTCAGCCGAAATGCCTTTCAGCTTCTGGAGTAACCCTGCAGTTTTTATTGCATGGTGGGCATTCCAGCCATAAGTTACAATAGTTACGTCGGACCCTTCCTTTAAAATTTCAGGAACCCCCACTGGCACTCTGTATTCGCCTGGATTAGCCGGCAATTTTTCTTTTACATTATATCCTTTCAGCGGCTCGATAACCAGTGCCGGGTCGTTTGCTTCGAGGAGTGTGTTGTACATTCCAGCGGCCTGTGTCATATTTCGCGGAACGCACAAATGCATTCCTCGCAGCGAGCCCAGCAACATTTGCATGGGTGAACCGGCATGCCACATTCCCTGCAACTGATGCCCCCGCGTGCGGACGATTACCGGAGCCGCTTGTTTCCCTTTAGTACGGTATTGCAGCGTGGCTAAATCGTCGCTGAGTGTGGAGTGTGCATAAATCAGGTAATCGAGGTATTGAATTTCGGCAATGGGCCTGAATCCACGCATGGCTAATCCAACGCCCTGACCAATTATTGTTGTTTCCCTGATACCGGCATCGGAAACACGGTGGGCGCCGTATTTTTTCTGCATTCCTTTCATTCCCTGGTTTACATCACCCAGCATCCCGGTATCCTGACCAAAAGTTACCAGGTTCGGGTATTTTTGGAACAGTACTTTAAAATTGGAATTGATAATTTCAGCACCGTTAACTTCCGCTGAATCGTCATCATATTTAACGGGTGAAGAGGTAACTTTTACCGCAGAATCCTGATTCTCGCGGGTTAATTGCCGGTTGTAAAAATCAAAACTTTGTCCTTCAAATTCATCTATCCAGTTCCTTAGTTTTTCTCTTTCATCATTTAGTTTTTCGTTTCCATGTAGCTCGAAAAACAGGCGCTTGGCAAACGTTAAATATTTTCTGCGTGTGGGAAATATTCTTTGTTTTACCTCATCCAAATCATCCAGTTTATCAATTTCTCCTTCTGAAAGGTTTTTTACATTTTGAACTATTTTTTCAAGTTTGGGAGAACTGGCATGAACACCTGATGTGTAATTTTCCCAGGCTTTTTGTTTGGCTTCTTTGGCTTTTTTCAGTGCTTCTTTCTCGATTTCAGTAATGGTTTCCACATCTGCTTTTCCCGATTCAAGTAACCATTTTCGGAACTGGTTGAGCCCGTCATATTCTTTTTCCCATTCCAGCCGCTCTTTGCTTTTGTAGCGTTCGTGCGAACCAGAGGTTGAATGGCCTTGTGGTTGAGTGAGCTCCTGGATGTGAAACAGCACCGGAACCTGCTCTTTACGGCAGTAATCTATTCCTTCCGAGAAAGTATCCACCAGGGCCGGATAATCCCAGCCTTTGCAGGTAAATATTTTTATTCCGTTTGTGTTTTTTTCTTTCTGAAACCCTTTCAATGCTTCAGAAATACTCGCTTTGGCAGTTTGCAGTTCCACCGGGACACTGATACCGTAGCCATCGTCATAAACCGCAACAGCCATTGGTACTTGCATAACCGCAGCAGCATTGATGGTTTCAAAAAACATCCCCTCCGAAGTACTGGCATCTCCAATGCTGCCAAAAGCAACTTCATTTCCGGTAACATTATTTTTCAGGTGCTTTTTCATTCCGGAGTTTTCTCTTACAATTTTTGAAGCTTGTGCCAAACCGAGAAGCCGCGGCATTTGCCCACCTGTTGAAGAGATGTCAGCAGCTGAATTATATTGTTCTGCAAGGTTTTTAATTTCGCCGTTTTTATCGATGTTGGGCGTTGAAAAGTGATTGTTGAAATTTCGCCCCCCGGTGGAGGGGTTCATTACATCATCGGTATCGCCGTATATCATGGCGAAAAACTCTTCTGGTTTCAGCAATCCAAGTGCCAGCATAAAAGTCTGGTCGCGGTAGTATCCCGAGCGCCAGTCGCCTTTTTTAAATGCTTTGGCATAAGCCAGCTGAACAATCTCTTTGCCATCGCCGAATATTCCGAAGTGTGCCCTTCCGTTGTGAACTTCGCGGCGTCCCAGAATACTTAGTTGCCGGCTTAAATTCGCCAGATAGTAGTCTTTTAGCGCAGCTCCGGTAGTGGTTTGGGCTGTTGTGGTAATTTCTGGTTTTTCCAAGTACATACTTTTTTATTTAAGACATTTTGGTCTTGTAATCTTAACGAAATAACATTTCCGGCAAAGATTTGTTTAAGCGCCTCAATCCTTCGCGGTGGTAGTGAGTATTTCAAATTATTCCGGGAGTTTAGGCTGATTTTGTCCTGGAATTTTTCAGTTATCAAAGTATTCCTTCGTTTAAATTCTATATTTTAGAAATCTGAATCAAAATGCGAAACCATGTGTAAATCCTGTTTTTTCAAAACTGCAATGCTGTTAATGATTTTATCTTTTGTTAATCTGTCAGTATTTTCTGTTGAATTTTATGTGGCAATTGACGGGAACGATGAATATTCAGGAACCCGGCAAAGGCCTTTCAAAACGGTGACCAGGGCAGTAGCGGCAGCGCAGGAGTTTTTTCAGCAAAACAAAAATGATGATTGTTTTATCTGGCTGTCTGCCGGTGAATATTTTATCACAAATCCTTTGGAATTGAATTCTGCTGAGTTGAAGATTGGAGACGGTCATTTATATTTTAGGTCGGTTGCCGAAGAGGAAAAACCACTGATTTCTGGTGGAAAAAAAGTGACAGGCTGGATTGAAAACTCAGATGGGCTGTGGGAAGCGAAGATTTCAGGTCCGGAAAAAATCAGGGAACTTTTTATAGATAGAAAACGACTGAACCGCGCCCGGCATCCGAATAACGGTTACCTGAGAGTGAAAAAAGTAGGAGAGGACCGGCGCACCTGTTTTTATTTTGAAGAAGGGGATTTTACTGCTCCTGGAAAATCGGATTATCCTGAGTTGGTATTGCTGCACGACTGGTCAATTTCGCGCATTCAGGTTGGCGAGATTGATGCGGAACAAAATAAACTAACCGCCGTGGATTCAATTGGCGCCAGGAGTCCATCGTTTTTTAACCTCGATAACTGGGAACCCAATCCACGCTATTATCTAGAAAATTCATTTCAATTTCTGGACAGCAATTATGAATGGTTTTTTGATGAGAAGTCTCAAAAAATTTTCCTGCAACTTCCAGATTCGGTAAACCCGAACGATTTGGAAATATTTGTACCGGTATCCGAAGGAATTGTAAAAATGACCGGGAATGAAAATAATCCTTTGAAAAACGTTCATTTTGAAGGCATTTCATTTAAACACAGTGCCTGGCAAATACCTGAGAAAGGGTATGCCGGTGTGCAGGCCTGTCATTTCGACGGGCACTCTTTAACAAGTGGCTGGACGGTTGTTCCGGCAGCTGTAAAAGCAGTCTGGACCGAAAACTGCAGCGTTAACAACTGTACTTTTGAAAATTTGGGTGGTTCCGGAGTTTGGTTTGGCACCGGATCAAAAAATTGCCGAATCTTGAATTCTTCTTTTTTTGATATTTCAGGAAACGGCATCATGATTGGCGAAGGTCGCGACCGCGAGATTGACGGTAAAAAATGGTACGATGCTGCACCGGAACAGGTGGCGCTCGGAAATTCAATTTCAAAATGTAAAGTAAAAAATTGCGGTACGCAGTTTTTTGGTGCCGTGGGAATCTGGTGCGGTTTAACCGCAGAAACCACCATTCGGGACAGTGAAATTTATGACTTGCCCTACACAGGAATTTCGGTTGGCTGGATGTGGAGTCCGCAACCCACGCCCTGCCGCGAAAATACAATCGAGGGCAATCATATTCATCATATTATGCAAACACTCAGCGACGGCGGTGGAATTTACATGCTTGGCCTGCAGCCGGGAAGTAAACTTGTTCGAAATCACATTCATGATGTACAAATAAATGCTGGCCGCGCCGAAAGTAACGGGATGTTTTTGGATGAGGGAACCACTGATGTGGTAGTGGCCGAAAACCTGATTTATAACATTGCCAAATCGCCGCTGCGATTTCACAAGGCCACCACCAACCTGGTTAAAAAGAATTACTTGTTTTGCACGGGCGATAATCCGCCCATCCGCTACAACACAACCAATGAAGCAGACATAAAAAAAGTGAAAAACAAAGTTTATCATCAGGGGGATGAGAATTACCAGGAAGTATTGGAGAAAGCGATTGAAGAATGGGAATAATATGCTTTTTAATTATATTTGATGTATGGAAAAATCAAAAAGTAAAATTCTGGAACAGATAAAAAAGCTTGTAAAAGAAAGGGAGCCTTCTGCAAAGATTTATCTGTATGGTTCCAGATCGCGCGGAGCAGAAACGGGGGAATCGGACTGGGATTTATTGATTTTGCTGGATAAGGATAAAATTACTTCCGAAGAGGAAAGAAAATTAACCTATCCTTTGTTTGATCTTGAATTCGATACAGGAGAAGTCATTAGTCCAATGGTTTACAGTGAAAAAGAGTGGATAAACAAATACAGGATTACTCCTTTTTATAAAAATGTAATGGATGAAGCGATACTGTTATGACTGAATACCAACCTGAAGATTATATAAATTACCGTATAAAAAGAGCCAATGAAACTATTTTAGAAGTTCAAACTCACATTAAAAATAAATTTTGGAATACTGCTGTAAACAGGATGTATTACGCTTGTTTTTATGCGATTAGTGCATTGTTGACAAAAGAGAAGATCGAAGTTTCCAGTCATTCGGGTGTGAGACAAAAATTCGGAGAATATTTTGTAAGAACCGGAAAGGTTGATAGGGATTTGGCAAAACATTTCACTGAACTTTCGGAAATACGACATAAAGGAGATTATAACGACTTTTATGATTACGATGAAGAAACCGTTATGCGTTTATTTCCTTATTCCGAAAGGTTAATCGATGAGGTTAAGAAGTTATTAATTGAATAACTAATTTTTGAAAAGCAGGCATGAGCAATTATCCCTTAGGAGACTATTGCTCATGCCTGCTTTATTAGACTATGAACTAAAACACAGTCTGAATGGTAAATTCAAATTCATAATCTTTTGCAGGAACTGAATATTGCGGGTAGGGGCGAGCTCCCCAGGAATTGTCGCCGGCCACGCCCATCATTTTCAGGTCACAATTGATAAACACCCCGTCTTTTTTTACAATGTCGTTGGTGTGACGAAAATCGTCGGCATCAATCATGTCGAAATCTTCAATGGGGTTGTGCAAAGTGGAGAAGCCAACCAGTGGTTTACCGGAAACGCGGATTCCCACGCCGTTTTCGTTGCGCAGCTCAAACCAGCGGGTTTCGGTTTTGTAGCCGTTTTCCTGCGGACGAACATATTTAAAATACTGGTCGGCCACTTTTCCTGAATATTTTCCTACAAAAGCGCTCCGGTTCCGGTCCACATAATTTTCGTGCGGTCCGCGACCAAAATATTCGAGGTTGTCGAAATTCACAGGCAGTTCCCATTTCAGGCCAAAACGTGGTAGGTCGGGCAGTTCGTTTTCATCCGTTTCCAGTTGGGTGTTTATCTCAATGGTTCCATTGCCCAGAATGGTGTAGGTTACCGATTGTTTTGCATCCACTTTTTTGTGGTTGAAATGAGCTGCAATTATTATTTTCCCCGGTTCGGGCTGCGAACTTTCTACAGCAGAAGGTGCAGCTTCGTTGGTCACTTCGCGCCAGATTCCCAGGCGGCCAATCATGTTGCTGCCTTTGTCGTTATCGTTTGGCGGACGCCAGAAATTTACCTTAGGCCCCTTTTGCAACAGTTCCATTCCGTTAATTTTGTATGATACCAAAGTTCCTGCGTCTTTATCAAACTGAATGTTAAAATTTATTCCGGTAACTTCCAGCATGTTTCCGGTTTCAGTAAGTTGAAGTGCATCGAAATTCGGTGCTTCCTTCTCCCTGGGAACATACATATCGAATTTGAACTGGTCGTGTGCCACTTCAAATCCTGCCGGACGGAAAGGTTTATCTTTTTTTAGTTTCACCGAAAAATCGATGAAATATTCCACGCCGGGTTGAGGAGTGAAATTGGGGAAAGGGCTGTTAATGATTCTGCTTGTTTGTGGTTCAAGGTTGAAATTTTCCAATACTCCGGAGTACATCTTTTTCCCATTTCCTGATACTGTCCAGCCAATTTCATAATCGTTCAGGTCAGTAAAATCGTGGAAATTATAAATTTTATAGCCAGTCTGAACTTCTTCAAAGCGAACGTACTGATAGGCATATTTTACTTCCTTCATAGCCGGGTGAGGAGTCAGGTCGGCTGAAATAATTCCGTTACACACAAAATTTTCGTCGCTTGGCATACCTTCGCCGTAATCGCCGCCATAGGCCCAGAATTCGTTCCCTTTCTCGTCGGTTTTTACAAGTGCCTGGTCAATCCAGTCCCAGATGTAACCGCCCTGCAGCTGGTCGTTTCCTTCGCGGTAAATTACTTCCCACAAATCAACCAGGTTTCCGTTGCTGTTACCCATGGCATGCGAATATTCGCTGGCAATCATGGTTTTTGGACGACGTTCTGAAGCATAATTTTCAAGCGTTCTCACACCCGGGTATTGCGGACAGTAAATATCGGTATTGTCGCCCATAATGGCGCGCTCGTAATGGATTGGCCGTGAAGGGTCGCGTTCTTTAATGGCTTTGTAACCGGCAGTGAAAACAACGCCGTCGCCGGCTTCATTTCCCATCGACCAAACCACCACAGAAGGATGGTTTTTAGTACGTTCCACCATGCGCATCATGCGGTCAACATGTGCAGCCGTCCATTCCGGCTTTTTCGCCAGCGAATGGTCGCCGTAGTACATGCCGTGTGATTCAATGTTTGTTTCATCGGTAACGTACAACCCGTATTCGTCGCACAATTCATAAAACCGTTCGTGAGCCGGGTAGTGACTGTTTCTCACCGCGTTGATGTTGTGTTGTTTCATCAGCTTTATTTCCTCAATCATCTGTTCTTCCGAAATCACATGGCCGGTGCACTGGTTATGCTCGTGACGGTTCACACCTTTAATGAGCACCGGAACCCCGTTCACCATAAAAAGGGTATTTTTGATTTCAATTTCCCTGAACCCAATGCGATGGCTCACCGTTTCAACGGTTTCCCCATCTTCATTTTTCAGAATAATTACGAGTGTATAGAGATTGGGCATTTCGGCAGTCCATTTTTTTGGATTGATGATTTCTTCAGAAAAAGAAAGTTGTAATTCTTCCTTTCGGTTAATTTTTGCTTCCTGTGAAGCTTCGGTAATCAATTCCTGGTTTTCATCGAAAAGCTGAAATGCAACCTGGTAATTCCCGGAACGAAAACGGTTGGTATGATTTTTTAAGTCCACTTCCAGTTGAAGGTTTGCATCTTTGTATTCTGTATCGAGATCGGTTTTGGCGAAAAAATCACGAATGCGCACTTTGGGTGAAGAATAAAGGAATACGTCGCGCTCTATTCCACTGATGCGCCAGAAGTCCTGGCACTCGAGGTATGAACCATCCGACCAGCGGAATACTTCAGCCGCCAGTATATTTTCACCCTCCTTTAAATAATCGGTAATATCCCACTCGGCAGGGGTTTTGCTACCCTGGCTGTAGCCCACTTTTTCGCCATTTATCCAAAGGTAAAATGCCGATTTTACTGCGCCAAACTGAATAAAAACCTGCCGCCCGTCCCAGCTTTCAGGAACAGTAAAGGTGCGTCGGTAAGAACCAACCGGGTTGTAATCATCCGGAACATTTCCGGGATTTGCCGGATAAATATCATCAACGAATTCAATCTCATCCGAAACCGGAGCTTTGTAATCGGCAAATTCGTACTGGTGGTTTACGTAAATGGGAATTCCGTATCCCTGAATTTCCCAGTTGGATGGCACCGGAATTTCATCCCAGGTGGAAACATCGTAGTCGGGTTTATAAAAATCAACCGGCCGGTCGGCTGGCTTGCGCACCCAGTTGAATTTCCAGTTGCCGTTCAGGCTTTTGAAGTAAACCGATTGTTTTTTCTCAAGGTTGAGTGCTTCGTCAACAGTTCGGTAGGGTATGAACCAGGTGCGTGGTTTTTCTTTGTTCTGGTTGAACATGGCCGGGTTTTCCCAGTCGGGGATTTTTTCTTGTGCCGTTGCGGGAAGTGTTCCAAAAGCAAGCGTGAGAATTAACCACGCGATAAGTTGTAATTTTTTCATCGGTTTAAAATTTATTTCAAAAAAATGCAAAGTGTTCTTAATTTTTTTCAAAAGTAATTTTTTTCAAGAATTCATTATTAGCCCGAGGTATTTTTTTGCTAAAATTAATTGTATTTTGGGATTTTGAAGTTAAAAAACACTGATTATGAAAGCTGCTGTTTTAGAATCTTATAATCATTTTGTGTGGAAAGAAGTTGAAACCCCTGAAGTTAAGGCCGGAGAGGTTTTGGTACGTATTAAATTTGCCAGTATTTGTGGTACAGATATGCATATTTTTCCGGGTGATTTCCATCCGCGAACTCCCGTACCGTTTATTCCCGGACACGAAATGGGCGGAATAATAGCCGAAGTGGGCGAAGGTGTTTCCGGTTTTAAAAATGGCGATAAAGTGGCTATTGATCCTATTATCTGGTGTGGCGAATGTCCTGCCTGTCGGCGTAAACATTACCCGGCCTGCACCAGTCTGAAATTACTGGGCGTGGATATGGACGGCGGTTTTGCTGAATACATTTCGGTGCCGCCACACATGCTTTTTAAAGCAGCACCAAACTTGCCCGATGAGCATGTAGCTTTGGTTGAAATTTACGGAATCGGGTTTCATGCCAATAATCGGGCCGCCACAAAGAAAGGCGATGTGCTGGCCATTTGGGGTGCCGGCAGGGTAGGACAAGTCATTTTGCAGGCTGCCCGCACCAAAACAGATGGAACTATTTTTATGATTGATCCACTGGAAAATCGTTTGGAAATAGCTGAAAAATATTTTGAAAATGTAATTGGTATAAATCCCAAAAAAGAAAATCCGGTTGATGCAATTAAAAAACACACCGGTGGAAACGGAGTTGACATCGCTTTTGAAGCAGTGGGACATGCCGAAAAAATTGAAGGAATTCATCACCCGGTTCGCAGTGCAATACAAAGCTTGCGCGGTGGCGGAAAAGTTTGTGTGCTGGGATTGAGTGATGAACCGGCACCTGTGGTTTTTAAAGAGTTGATTTGGAAAGAAGGCCAGATTATCAC
>Ga0102926_1002064_pt1 | contig 11753 bp, 9 predicted proteins | sample SalPonR1_A_D2_MG_FD_78173 | JGI IMG/M metagenome (GOLD analysis project Ga0102926, IMG submission 78173) | Salt pond soil microbial communities from South San Francisco under conditions of wetland restoration - Salt Pond MetaG R1_A_D2_MG | ecosystem: Environmental > Aquatic > Marine > Intertidal...
GCCGGATGAGCCGCGAGGAGTTGCTGATCGCACGCGGCACCGCCGATGCGCTGGCCTTGCGGCACAAGATCCACGACGTCGCGACCAATGCCCGTTATGCCCCGCCCGGCGTGATGGCCCGCGATCTCTACGAGGCGATGGAAACCGCCCGCTGCGAGGCCGTGGGCGCGCGCACCATGCCCGGCACCGCCAGCAATATCGACATCAAGATCGACGCCGAGGCCCGCCGCCGTGGCTTTGATCAGATCACCGACGCCTCCGAAGCACCGCTGCCCGAGGCTGCGGGCTATCTGATCCGTCATCTCGCCACCGGGCGCGACCTGCCCGAAGGCGCGGCCAATGTCATGAGCCTCTGGCGCGATTTCATCGAGGCCGAGGCGGGCGGCACGCTCGAAAACCTCGAAGACACCCTCGCCGATCAATCCGCCTTCGCCCGCTTCGCCCGTCAGATCATCGACGATCTGGGCTATGGCGATCAGCTTGGCGATGATCCCGACGCCGAAGACGACGAGGATGACGAGGCCGAGGAGAGCGCCGAGGAACAGGAAGAGCCTGACAGCAGCGGCGAACAGGACGACAGCCCCGACGACGCCGAGGCCGACCCAGAACAATCGCAGGACGAACAGCAGGATCAGTCGCAAGCGCAGGTCTCGATGGACGAGATGGCCGATGAGGACGCGGGCGAGGAAACCGAACTCCCCGAGGGCGAGGCCCCGACCGAGCCGCCCGCCCCGCCCCCGGTCTCCGAGGCCGATCCCGGCTATGTGGTCTATACAACCCGCTTCGACGAAGAGGTCGCCGCACAGGATCTGGCCGAACCGGCCGAGCTTGAACGCCTGCGCGCCTATCTCGATCAACAGCTCGAGCCGCTCAAGGGCGCGGTGTCGCGCCTCGCCAACAAGCTTCAGCGCCGGCTTCAGGCACAGCAGAACCGCTCATGGGAATTTGACCGCGAAGAGGGCATCCTCGATGCGGGCCGCCTCGCGCGGGTCGTGGCAAACCCCACCACCCCGCTCAGCTTCAAGATCGAAAAGGACACCGAATTCCGCGACACCGTCGTGACGCTCCTGCTCGACAATTCCGGCTCGATGCGCGGCCGCCCCATCTCGATCGCGGCGATCTGTGCCGATGTGCTGGCCCGCACCCTCGAACGCTGCGCGGTCAAGGTCGAGATACTGGGCTTCACCACCCGCGCATGGAAAGGCGGCCAAAGCCGCGAGACATGGCTCAACGAAGGCCGGCCACAGCTTCCGGGCCGCCTCAACGACCTGCGCCACATCATCTACAAATCCGCCGACGCCCCCATGCGCCGCACGCGGACCAATCTCGGCCTCATGATGAAAGAGGGGTTGCTCAAGGAAAATATCGACGGTGAGGCGCTGGAATGGGCACACCGCCGGATGGTGAACCGTCGCGAAGCGCGCAAAATCCTGATGGTCATCTCGGATGGGGCGCCTGTCGACGATTCGACCCTTTCGGTGAATCCCGCGAATTATCTCGAAAAGCACCTCCGCGACGTCATCGCCATGGTCGAGCGGCGCCGTCAGGTGGAGCTTCTGGCGATCGGGATTGGCCATGACGTGACCCGCTATTACGAGCGCGCGGTGACGATCACCGATGTCGAACAACTCGCCGGTGCCATGACCGAACAGCTCGCGGCGCTATTCGACAGCGACCCGCGCGCCCGCGCACGTATCATGGGCATCCGCAAGGCGGGCTGACGCCACTCAGTCTTTCTTCTTGCCTGAAAATATCCCGGGGTAAGGCGGGGAAATCATCAATTTCCCCGGCGAGGGGCTGGCCCCTCTCGCCCCCTCCCACCCCGTACAAGCACAGGATCCTCTCCATGCATCTTCGCTATACCATCCTTTACGTTGACGACGTGTCCGCCGCGCTCGAGTTCTACGAACGCGCCTTCGGGCTTCTGCGCGGCTTTCTTCACCCCTCGGGCGATTACGGCGAACTGGCGACCGGCGGAACCAAACTCGCCTTTTCCTCAACCACGCTCATGACCGAACTGGGCAAGACCCCCGCCCGCCCCGATCCCGCGCATCCCAGCTTTGAAATCGCGTTCGAGACCGACAATGTGTCCACCGCCCTCGAACGGGCCTGCGCGGCGGGGGCCATTCTCGTTCAGGACGCCCGCGAAGAGCCTTGGGGACAAACCACCTCCTACGTGACGGACCCAAACGGCTACCTTGTCGAGATTTGCTCGCCCGTGGGGGCGTCCACCTGAGCCACAGCCCCGATCATACAGTCACACTTCGGTGAAGGTCTGGAAAACCGGGCTTTGCATCATCGCTCTCGCGATCTACATGTAACAAAAGCGACCGATCCCCGTTTGCCGGACCGGGCGCATCATGAAGGAGCCGATCAAGATGCTGACACGCCGTCATTTCATCACCTCGGGCGCCGCGCTCTTTTCGGCAGCCGCGCTCGATCCCCTGCCCGCCTTCTCGGCCTCCCTGCGGCAGAAATGGGCCGCATGGGATGCGCAGGTCACACCGCCGAACTATGATCCGGCCACGACAAACCCTTGGGGGCTGCATCCGCGCTTCCTGCCCGTCCGGGTCGAAGCCAATGACGGACTCACGCCGGGCGACATCCATGTCGATGCCACCGCGCGCTATCTCTATCACATTCAGGGCGATGGCACGGCGATGCGCTATGGGGTCGCCATCGGCAAGGGCGATCTCTACGAACCGGGCACCTACACGATCCGGCGCAAGGCGAAATGGCCCATCTGGACACCGACCCCGGCCATGATCAAGCGCGAACCCGACCGTTACAAGCAATACGAGGACGGGATGGACCCCGGCCCCAACAACGCGCTCGGATCACGCGCGCTCTATCTTTATGTGGGCAACCGCGACACCTATCTGCGCATCCATGGCACACCCAATCCGCGCTCGATCGGAAGCCGGGCAAGTTCAGGGTGCGTGCGCATGGTGATGGCGCATATCATCGGGCTTTACGGTCAGGTCGAGACAGGCTCGACCGCCCATCTCTACGCCCCTGCTACCTCCGCGACGGCCCTGAGCTAACGGCTTTCGTCCGGCCCTTGCATACCTTTCGCCGATGTCTCAGGCGAAAGGCGAAACGCTTTGGGCCGCGCCGTGGGCGGGCGGCCCACCGCCATCAAGACGTGACCGGCGGCGCCACCTGTCCCCCACAGATATGGCCACCATCAGGCGTTCTGAGCGGAATAAGTGTGGTCTCGACCGGGCCGGCATGTTCATACCAATAGCACCCGTCCTCGGGCCTGTAACGCGCGGTCGAAAGATCCTGATAGGCGGCGGCCATGGTCCGAACTTGGTCAGGGATCGGAGCCTGCTGTCCGCCCTGCGCACCCGCGCCGTTCATCGGCTCCGCGCATGCTCCCATAAGAAACATCGCTGCCATTGTCACTGTTACCCGCGCCCGCATCATCACATGTCCTTACGTTCAGTTTTATTGCCAAGGACCATACCGGAACACGGTGCGGCGTCCAGCCCCGGAACGCCGGGAACCGCGCTGCCGCCGCGGAACATGCCCCCCGGCGTGACCAAATTCCCGCGCCAGTCTCGAACAACAAAGCAAACTCAAGCCCTAGACCGGGCCAGACCGGACCGGGGAAAATGCCATTATAGCATTTCGCGGCGGCCGCGCGGTTCTCTGGGAACATGTATCAAAGATTGTTCACGGACCCGCCCGCAGCCGGGCCGCGTCCCGGGCCAGAGCCTCGATGCCGGACCAGTCTCGTGCCGCGACAAGGTCTTGCGGAGCCACCCAGCTGCCCCCGGCACAAAGCACGTTCGACAGCGCCAGATAGGTTGCGGCATTGTTCGGACCGACCCCGCCGGTGGGGCAGAAACTGATCTGCGGGAGCGGCGCACCGATTGCCTTGAGCGCGGCGGCCCCGCCCGAGGCTTCGGCGGGAAAGAATTTGAGCATGTCATAGCCACAGGCCAGAAGGCGCATGGCCTCGGTGGCGGTGGCCGCCCCGGGCAAAAGCGGCAGGTCTTCTTCCTCGCAGGCGGCAAGAAGCGCGTCCGTGGCACCCGGGGAGACCCCGAAAGTGGCGCCTGCGGCCTTGGCGGCGCGCACGTCGTCCGGCGTGATCAGCGTGCCTGCCCCAACATGCCCGCCCGGCACCCCGGCCATGGCCCGGATCGCGTCCAAGGCTTCGGGCGTGCGCAAGGTGACCTCCAGCGCGGGCAGGCCACCGGCAACGAGGGCTTCGGCCAGTGGCCGCGCCGCCCGTGCATCTTCGATCCTCAAAACCGGGATAATCGGGGCAAGCGCGCAGATTTCTCGGGTCAACACGCTCGCTTCGGCTGGCGTAAGGGGCATTCGGTCACGCTCCAAAAATCGTTGCGCCGGCGGTGGCCGGGCTGACGGTGTTGCGGAAACTCGCAAAAAGTTCGCGCCCGATGCCCGCCTCGTTCGCGCTCAGATCGGGCATCGCCGCCGGGCGCTCGGTCACACCGGCGGTCAGGATGTTCAACTCGCCCGTCACGGCATCGACCCGAAGTATGTCACCGTTCTGCAACTTGGCAATCGGTCCACCATCCACCGCTTCCGGGCAGACATGGATCGCGGCGGGCACCTTGCCCGACGCACCGGACATTCGCCCGTCGGTCACAAGGGCCACTTTCTGCCCGCGCCCCTGAAGGATCGACAGCACGGGCGTCAGGCTGTGCAGTTCGGGCATTCCGTTGGCTTTTGGCCCCTGAAACCGCACGACAACGATCATATCCCCGGTCAGATCACCCGCCTTGAAGGCCGCTTTGACCTCGTCCTGGTCGTGGAACACCCGCACCGGGGCTTCGATCACCTGATGCTCGGCGGCAACCGCGGAGACCTTCATCACCGCAGTGCCCAGCGAGCCGGACAGCCGCTTGAGCCCACCAGTCGGCTGGAACGGGTCATGCGCCGGCCTCAGGATCTTGGTGTTCAGGCTTTGCCCATCCCCCTTGCGCCAGCACAATTCACCATCCGCAAAGTAAGGATCGTGGGTATAATGACCAAGCCCCCTGCCCGCGACAGTTTGCGTGTCAGGATGAAGCAATCCGGCCTCGAGCAATTCCCCGATCATGAAGCCCAGCCCCCCGGCGGCATGGAAATGGTTCACATCCGCCAGCCCGTTGGGATAGATGCGCGCCGTCAAGGGCGTCACGTCGCTCAGCTCCGAAAAGTCCTGCCAGTCCAATACGATACCGCCTGCACGCGCCATGGCGACAAGATGGATAAGAAGATTGGTGGACCCGCCGGTGGCATTGAGGCCGACAATACCGTTCACAAAGGCCTTTTCATCGAGAACATGACAGACCGGCGTATAATCATTGCCAAGCGCGCTGAGTTTCAGCGCGCGCTTGGCCCCTTCGCGGGTCAGCGCGTCACGCAGGTCGGTGTTGGGTTGCACGAAACTGGCCCCCGGCAGGTGAAGGCCCATGAACTCCATCAGCATCTGGTTGGTATTGGCCGTGCCGTAGAAGGTGCAGGTGCCGGGCCCGTGATAGGCTGCCATTTCCGCGGCCATCAACTCTTCGCGCCCGCAGTCCCCGGCGGCGAATTTCTGCCGCACCTTGCTCTTTTCGTCATTCGGCATGCCGCTGGCCATCGGCCCCGCGGGTAGAAACACCGCCGGAAGGTGACCAAACGCCTGCGCGGCAATGACAAGGCCCGGCACGATCTTGTCACAGACACCAAGGAACACAGCGGCGTCAAAGGTATTGTGGCTAAGCGCGACAGAGGCGGCCAAGGCGATCACATCGCGGGAAAAAAGCGACAGCTCCATCCCCGCCTCGCCCTGCGTGACGCCATCACACATGGCCGGAACCCCGCCTGCAAGCTGTGCCGTGCCGCCGCCGTCGCGCGCCGCCTCCCGGATAAGATCGGGAAACCGCTCGAAGGGCTGATGCGCCGAGAGCATGTCATTATAGGCCGACACGATACCCAGATTGCCCGAGGCGCCACCCGCCAACTGGCCCTTATCCGGGCCCGACGCGGCATAGGCATGCGCCTGACCGCTACAGGAAAGATGCGCCCGCGATGGCCCCTTGAGCTTGGCCGCGTGCATTCGGTCAAGATAGCGGGACCGCGTCGGTTCGCTGCGTTCGATGATGCGGTCAGTCACACGTTGGACAGTGGAGTTCAGTGTCATGGCTCTGCCTTTCAGCCGATTTCGCGCCAGCGCCGCCCGTCACGGTGCAAGAGCATTAATGCGTCTTCCGGCCCGGAACTGCCGGCGTCATAGGGGGCTGGCGTCACGCGGGCCTCTTGCCAGCCTTCGATGATCGGATCGACCCAGGCCCAGGCGGCCTCGACTTCATCACCGCGCATGAACAGGGTCTGATCGCCCCGGATCACATCCATGATCAGCCTCTCATAGGCGTCCTGCGGTTCGGCATGTGTGTCAAGCGCATCCGCAAAGGTCATGTCAAGAGACACCTCGGTCAGCCGGAAACCGCCGGGCCCCGGCTCCTTGATGGTGTTGCGCAAGGTGATGCCTTCGTCCGGCTGAAGCCGGATGATCATCGCGTTGCCCCGCCGCCCTTCCATTTTCGGAAAGATCATGTGCGGCGGGTCACGGAACACCACCGCAATCTCGGACCTGCGCGTGCGCAGTTTCTTGCCCGTGCGCAGGTAGAACGGTGTCCCGGCCCAGCGCCAGTTGCCGATTGTCGCCTTCATCGCGACAAAGCTTTCGGTGCGGCTATCGGGATCGCCGGTATGGTCGCGAAAACTGTCGCCGCCCTCTCGGGCGCGGTATTGGCCAGCCACGATATCATCCTGTTGAACCGGCTCCAGCGCCTCGATCACCTTGAGCTTTTCGTCGCGCACAGCGGTTGAGCGGAATTTCGACGGCGGCTCCATAGCCGTCAGGCAAAGAAGCTGCATCAGGTGGTTTTGCACCATGTCGCGCATCGCTCCCGACGCGTCATAATAGTCACCGCGCCCTTCGACACCCAGACTTTCGGCCACGGTGATCTGCACATGGTCGATATGGGTCGAATTCCAGAGTGGCTCCCACAGGGCATTGGCAAAGCGCAGCGCCATCAGGTTTTGCACGGTTTCCTTGCCAAGGTAATGATCAATTCGGTAGATTTGGCCTTCCTCGAAGCACCGTCGCAGATCGGCATTGAGGGCCTTGGCACTCTTCAGGTCATGCCCGAACGGTTTTTCGACCACGATTCTGCTGTCTGGCGTGGCGATGCCATGGGTCGACAGGTTGCCGGCGATCGGTCCGAACAGGGCCGGTGACACCGAAAGATAAAACGCCCGGATGACATCGGACCGCAAGGATTGCGCCAGTTCGGTCCACCCCCGGTCAGCGGACGCCTCGACGCTGACATAGTCAAGCCGTTGCAAGAACCCTGACAACGTGTCCGCGTCATCCACCGACCGGGGGGCGAAATCTTCGAGGATGTGGCGGGCTGCCTCCGCAAAGGCCGCCCGGTCCATGTCCGACCGCGCCACACCGATAATTCGCGCGTCATCCGGCATCTGCCCGACCGCAAACCGATGATACAGTCCCGGCAGTATTTTCCTGCGCCACAGATCACCCGTGGCGCCGAAAACGACAAGGTCGAAGGTCTCAACCGGGATGACGCGCGACACCATCCTGTCAACTCGCCAGATTAAGGGCTTCTCCGGCATGGAGCAGCGCACCGATCCGCCGCCCGGTATCGATCATCCGATTGGAAAAGCCCCATTCGTTGTCATACCAACTGACCACGCGCACCATGCCATCTTCGGTCACGGTGGTTTGCGCGGCCGCGAAACAGGATGAATGCGGATCGTGATTGAAATCGACCGAAACCAGCGGATCTTCCTCATAGGAGAGCACACCGGCCAGTTCACCCGCGGCGGCGTCGGCCAACGCGGCGTTGATCTCGTCGCGGGTCGCGGCACGGTCCGGCATGAAACTCAGATCAACGAGTGAGACATTCGGCGTCGGGATGCGCACGGCGGACCCTTCCAGCCTGCCCTTCAGACGCGGCAGCACCAACGAGATGGCTCTGGCCGCACCGGTTGATGTGGGCACCATCGACAGCGACGCGGCGCGCGCGCGGTAGAGGTCGCTGTGATTCGTGTCATGGCTCGGCTGATCCCCGGTGAAAGCATGGATCGTGGTCATATAGCCGGTCTTGATACCAAAGGCCCGGTCCAGAACCATCGCCACGGGCGCAAGGCAATTCGTGGTGCAGGACGCATTGGATACGATCACGTCATCCGACCTGAGGTCGCCATCGTTGACGCCATACACAATCGTGCGGTCGACATCCTTGCCGGGCGCCGAGATAAGAACCCGTTTCGAGCCGTTTTGCAGATGCAGCGCCGCCGTGTCCCGGCTGGTGAACAGGCCCGTGCATTCAAAGGCAATGTCCACATCCTTCCAAGGCAAATCCTCGGGGCTGCGAAGGGCAGTCAGGCGAATGCGCCGCGAACCCACGACAAGCTTGTCACCCTCAACCAGAACCGTCTCGTTGAGGCGGCCATGCACGCTGTCGTATTTCAACAGATGGGCAACGGTTTCGGGCGGGGCCAGGTCATTGATGGCGACAATGTCGATATCTCTGTCACCGCTTTCGACAAGGGCCCGCAGCACATTGCGGCCAATGCGTCCGAAACCGTTGATTGCAACCTTCAGGGTCATGATCCGCTCTCCTTTATCAAGTCGTGATCCGGAACTCGGTATCGGAACCGGTATCGTTACCGTTAACGATAACAATCACACTCGCAACCGAAAATCAACGATAAACCCCGAACTCCGGCCAACGCGGAATGCCCCTTGCGGGCCGGGCCGATCTGGCCAAAAGTCGACGCATGAAAAAAAGAGCGGTTCTGAAGGATGTTGCGCGGCGTGCCGGGGTCAGCGAAATGACCGCCAGCCGCGCATTGCGCGATGCCCCGGACGTCTCGCAATCCACCCGCGAGAGAGTGCAACAGGCAGCGGTCGAAATCGGCTATGTGCCGAATCGCATTGCGGGCGCGCTATCGTCGATGAGTTCGAACCTCGTTGGTGTCGTGGTGCCGTCACTGGCCAGCTATGTCTTTCCCGAAGTTCTGTCGGGGATATCCCAAGGCCTGAAAACCAGCCCGCTGAAACCGGTCGTCAGTGTCACGGGCTATGATCTCACCGAAGAGGAAAGCGTCATTCGCGAATTGCTGAGCTGGCGGCCATCGGGGCTGATCGTCGCCGGGCTCGAACATAGCGACGCGGCCCGGTCCATGCTGGCCTCGGCCGACTGTCCGGTTGTGGAAATCATGGACACCGATGGTGATCCGGTCGAGCATTGCATCGGCATTTCACATCTGGAGGCGGGGCGCGAAATGGCCGCGACGCTGCTGGAGTGCGGGTATCGCAGGATCGGCTTCATCGGCACCAAAATGGCGCGCGACGTCCGGGCGCAAAAAAGGTTCACGGGCTTCGCAGAGCGCCTTGACCAAGCGGGAGTTGCCCTCACCGATCAGGAACTTTACGAAGACCAGTCCTCGTTCGAGACGGGCCGCACCCTCACGGCGCGCATGCTTGAACGGTCACCCGAACTGGACTGCATCTATTACTCCAGCGATGTGATGTCCGTGGGCGGCTACATGCATTGCCTTGCCACCGGCCTGAACGTGCCAAAGGACATCGCCCTTGCCGGGTTCAACAACTTGCAAATCCTGCGTGGATTACCTCTGGAGCTGGCCACCACCGACGCGCACCGTTTCGAAATCGGCGAAATGGCCGCCGAAATCATCCTGTCCCACCCGCGGCACCACACAAAGACACCCCCCGTTCTCAGGAGACTGCATCCAACCGTCTCTCTGGGAGGTTCCTTGGCGCGGGGGGGCTGACAAACGGGCATATCTCATGCCGCGTGATACCCTGCCAGACGCGCCACCTCGGCCGAGGATCCAAGAATAACAGGCACACGCTGATGATGGCTTTGGGGCGATATGGTGAGAATGCGGTCCTGCCCGCCGGTCGCCGCTCCTCCCGCCTGTTCGATCAGAAACGCCATGGGGTTGGCCTCATATAGCAGGCGCAGTTTTCCGCCCCGTGCGCGGTTGTCCGCATCCGCCGGATACATGAAAACGCCCCCCCGCATCAGGATACGGTGGACATCGGCCACCATGGACGCAGTCCACCGCATGTTGAAATCGCGTCCTCGCGGCCCCTCTTGTCCGGCGAGGCATTCGTCCACATACCGCCGGATCGGGGCATCCCAGAACCGCTGACGCGATGCGTTGATCGCAAATTCCGAGGTCTCGTCGGGGACGCTCATGCGCGCATGGGTCCGGCGAAACTCCCCCATGACGTGATCGCAGGAAAACCCCAAGACGCCGGTTCCGACAGATAGAACCAGCATCATCGCGGGCCCATAAATCGCGTAACCCGCACAGCATTGCGCCGTTCCGGGCTTGAGCAGTTGGCGATCCCCGTCCCGATCGACGGCACAGACCGAAAAGATCGAACCGACCGACAAGTTCACGTCGATGTTCGAAGACCCATCCAGCGGGTCACAGTACAAAAGATAGTCTCCGGCCTCTGGCGTCTTGAACCAATGGGGGTCTTCGCGCTCTTCGCTGACCAGGGCGGCAAGCGCCGGGGACGTCGCGCAACTGCGCAACATGATATCATCCGCGATCAGATCGAGTTTCTTTTGATCCTCGCCCTGAACGTTCGTGTTACCCGCCAGGCCATGCGCCCCCTCGAAGGCCGCATCACGAAGCTTGCTTCCGATCATCCGACAGGCCGTGGCAATGTCCTCGATCAGGAAAACCAGCTTGGGGTCCAGAGACACCTGACCGGTGTGCCCGTTCAGAACTTGGCGCAATGTTGGCTGATCGGGCATCGCTCAATACCTCATCGTTGCATCGACCGCCCGCTTCCAGGCGCCGTATTTGCGGTCACGTGTGGCGCTCGACATCTCGGGAGTGAAGGTGCGATCAACCCTCCAGCCCTTTGAAAATTCGTCCATTCCCGGATAGACCCCAGCCCGCTGTCCAGCAAGCCAGCCAGCCCCCAACGCCGTGGTTTCCAGGACTTCGGGCCGGTCAACAGGCGCGTCGATGATGTCGGACAGAAATTGCATCGTCCAATCACTTGCCGTCATGCCGCCATCCACCCGCAAGGTGGGTTGCACCCCTTCCCCCTGCCAGTCCGCATGCATGGCCTCCAAGAGATCGCGGGTCTGGTAGCCCACGCTTTCCAGCGCGGCACGGGCCAGTTCCTCAGGGCCCGTGGCGCGGGTCAGTCCGAATATGGCACCCCGGCACTCGGCATTCCAATAGGGCGCGCCAAGCCCGACAAACGCCGGCACAAGGGTGACCTCCTGCGCCGGTTCGGCGTTCTCGGCCAAGGGCTGGGTTTCCTTCGCATCGCGAATGATCTTCAACCCGTCCCGCAACCACTGAACCACGGCACCGGCGATGAAAATGGACCCTTCCAGCGCATAGGTCGGTTTGCCATCGAGTTGATAGGCAATCGTCGTCAGAAGGTGGTTCTGAGAGCTGACAGGCACGTGCCCGGTATTCAAGAGCGCAAAACAGCCGGTCCCGTAGGTGGATTTGAGCATGCCCGGCTGAAAACAGGCCTGACCCACGGTGGCGGCCTGCTGATCGCCCGCAACCCCGAGGATCGGAAGAGGCCGGCCAAACAGGTCGGCACGAGTCATTCCGAAATCGGCCGCGCAATCCTTCACCTCGGGCAGCATTTCCATGGGGATGTCGAACAAGCCGCATATGGTCTGGGACCAGCACCCTTTGTGAATATCATA
>Ga0102926_1002069_pt1 | contig 11738 bp, 5 predicted proteins | sample SalPonR1_A_D2_MG_FD_78173 | JGI IMG/M metagenome (GOLD analysis project Ga0102926, IMG submission 78173) | Salt pond soil microbial communities from South San Francisco under conditions of wetland restoration - Salt Pond MetaG R1_A_D2_MG | ecosystem: Environmental > Aquatic > Marine > Intertidal...
AGCAGGTGTTCAACGCGTTTGGCTTCGTCCCGGTCATATCCGGCCGCGACGCAATCGGCGATGCTCCCGTCCTGATCCACAAGGATATCAAGGATACCATCCAGCACGGCGTATTCCGGCAGGCTGTCCTCGTCCTTCTGATCGGGGGCCAGTTCGGCACTCGGTGGGCGGTCGATGATCCGCTGTGGAATGACGACTCCACCGGGGCCTTGCATCCAATCCCGGTGCTCTTGGTTGCGCCAGCGGCAGGTCTCAAAGACACGCGTTTTATACATGTCTTTCAACGGGTTATACCCACCCGACATATCACCGTAAATGGTGGCATAGCCCACCGCGACCTCGGATTTATTGCCCGTGGTCAGCAGCATTTCACCGAACTTGTTGCTCAGCGCCATAAGCAGCAGACCGCGCAGGCGCGACTGGATATTCTCCTCGGTCACATTGGGCTCGGAGCCTTCAAATAGCGGTGCCAGCGTATTGGTTATCGCCTCCCGCCCTTCTGTAATCGGCACGAAATCATACCGACACCCAAGGTTTTCCGCGAGCGCCTTGGCATCCTCAAGCGAGATATCGGCGGTGTATTCCGAAGGCAGCATCACACAGCGCACGTTTTCCGGGCCCAGTGCATCAACGGCCACCGTGGCCACGAGGGCCGAGTCGATTCCACCCGATAACCCCAACAAAACCTTGGAGAATCCCGCTTTTCGCATGTAATCCCGCAAGGCCAGAACCATCGCGTGATAGTCCTGCTCCTGCGCCTCGGGGATCGGTGCAAGATCACCTTTCTCGATACGCCAGCCATCAGGCCCGCGCGTCATATCGACATGCGCGATCCCCTCTTGCATCAGTGGCATCTGCACCGCCAATTCACCACCGGGGTTCAGCGCGAATGTGCCGCCATCAAACACCTGATCGTCCTGCCCACCCACGAGGTTAAGGTAAATCAGCGGCAATCCGGTCTCGACCACGCGTGACACCATAAGCTGATGCCGCACCGCCAATTTTTCGCGGTAATAGGGCGAACCATTTGGAACCAAAAGGAATTCCGCCCCCGTCTCGGCAAGCGTTTCGGCCACATCCTCGTACCAACTGTCCTCGCAAATCGGGGAGCCGATCCGCACACCATCGACCGTGTAAGGCCCATTGACCGGCCCGGAGTCATATAGCCGTTCTTCATCGAAGACGGTTTCATTGGGTAAGTGGTGCTTGAGCACGCAAGCCGAAATCTTACCGCCGGATAGGATATAGTAGGCGTTATAAAGGCTTGCCCCCTCAAGCGCAGGCCCCCCGATACAAAGCGCAGGACCATCCGCACACTCAAGCGCCAGCATCTCGATTGCCGCAATCGCCGACTGATGGAAAACCGGTTTCATTACAAGGTCTTGGGTGTTGTACCCGGTGATGAACATCTCTGGCAGGGCGACAAGATTTGCGCCTGCCTTCCTACCCGCCTCCCACGCCGCTCGCGCTTGGGCTGCGTTTCCCTCGATATCACCCACCGTCGGGTTCAGCTGCGCCAATGTCAGGCGAAAGCGATCAGACATGCCTCTACCCCCGGAGTTGCATTCTGCGCCAGATTTAGCAGATCGTCGCGCAAGGGAAAGCCGATTTGGGCAAAAGCCGTTGTCAGCCCCGCGCGCCTCCTCTAAATTTCCCCCGAGCCGCTACACTGTGGCGTGCCGGGCATTGGGGGCAGTCTATGACGAAATCGTTGATTACATCCATTTTGTGTGGGGTCACGCTCGCCAGCTTTGCCTATGCACAGGACGGCGATGTTCAGACCAAGCAATACGACGATGGGGGTGTGTACGAAGGCACCTTCAAGAACGGACTGCAACACGGGACTGGCACCTACACCCTGCCAAACGGTTACGAGTATGTCGGCGAGTGGGTCGATGGGGAAATAAAGGGCCAAGGCGTTGCACGGTTTCCCAATGGCTCGGTCTATGAAGGTGAGTTCGAGAAGGGCAAACCCCACGGTGTCGGAAAGATCGTCTTCACCGATGGTGGCACCTATGAAGGCACTTGGACGGAAGGGAAAATCACCGGTCAAGGCGTCGCGGTCTATGCCAATGGTACGCGATACGAGGGCGGCTTCCGCAACGCCATGCACCATGGCCGCGGCCGCATGGCAAGCCCCGGCGGATACGTTTACGAAGGCGACTGGGTGAATGGCGTCAAGGAGGGGCAGGCCTCGATCACCTATCCGGATAGCGCCGTCTATGAAGGCGCCGTTCAACGCGGAGCCCGGCACGGCGAAGGCAAGCTGACCATGCCGGACGGCCTGATCTACGAAGGCCTTTGGAAAGAGGGCCAGATTGATGGTGAAGGCCGCCTGATTCAACCGAATGGGGATGTCTACGAAGGGCAACTTGTCAGCGGGCGGCGTGAGGGCAAGGGCAAAGTCATCTATGAGAACGGCGACGTCTACGAGGGAGACTTCGCCGATGATCGTCGCCATGGTCAGGGTGTGTTCACCGGGACAGACGGATACCGCTACGAAGGGTCTTGGGTTGCCGGGAAAATCTCCGGCCAAGGCAAGGTGACTTATCCCGATGGCTCTGTCTATGAAGGCGAGTTCCGCGACGATCTGGCGAATGGGCAAGGCAAGATCGTTTATCCCGATGGTTCGACCTACGAGGGCGAGTGGCGCGGCGGTGTGATCGACGGACAAGGCACGGCCACCTATCCCAACGGGCTTGTCTACGAAGGTGAGTTTGAAAACGCCAAGAACGATGGCTATGGCGTGATGACCTATGCCGACGGCTATCGCTACGAAGGCGAATGGCAGGATGGTCAACGCCATGGCGAAGGCACGGCGACCTATCCGGACGGCACGATCTATGAAGGCGAGTTCGCCAATGGCCAGCGGCACGGCCAAGGCAAAATCACGATGCCCGATGGGTTCACCTATGAAGGTGAATGGAAAGAAGGCGAGATTTCCGGGCAGGGGATCGCCACATATGTCAACGGGGACGTCTATGAAGGGACATTCCTGGACGGTAAGCGCCAAGGCGAAGGCACGATGCGCTATGCCACGGGCGAAGAGGCGACCGGCCAATGGCAAGACGGCGCCTTAACCGAGGCCACGACCACCACGACGGAAAGCACCGAGGCTACCTCGGAAGAATCGCAAAACGATACAGCCGACGAATAAGTCCTTATTGCTGTATGGAATGAAAAGGGCCGGTCAAGGACCGGAGCCATTCCGAGATGTAGGACACGGGCGGCAGGAAACTGTCGCCCGTTTTCTGTTTGAAGCGGTCATCGACCCTGAAGTTTTGCCCACATCGGCGTGCCGTGGAACAGCCAAGGTTGGTAGAGAATCCGGGCGAGGTCGGGCAGGTGAGGGCGGTCGTCCCGTCGGCGGTCTTGCTTTTTCTGGCTGGCTCCATCCGGGGCCTCTGCCCCTTCGGCGCTGCCTGCTGCCTGCTCCGGTTCCTTCGGTTTCGACGGTTGATGGACACCCATCCGCATCGCAGGGGTAGTCCGGACGATCTTATTGGTTCGCCTTTTTGGAACAAGGATTGCCCTGTCTGTCCCCGGCACCGCGAGACGCCTGAACTGCTCGCCATTCTCGGCCGCATCAGCATTCTCTTCCTCTGCGCCGGTCGCTGCACCTTCTGGCGATGATGCCTCCTCTTCCATAGGCTGCTGGTAGGGCCGCCAGTCGAAGAAGTTGTAGTGCACGCGCCATATGTTCATCAGGGCGATCAGGACGCGCGGATTGTAGGCGGCACCGTTGATGTATTTTGCGCCTACACGAGAACTGCGGCCACCCGCCCGCTGGATGATACTGACCCGCTCGCGGATGGCGTTCATAAAGGTAGAAGTCGGCTGGATCGTTGCGTGGATGACCCTTCGGGTGATGGCAGCGCGAAGGTCTGGATCGTCTATCTCATCGTCGATGCCCAGCCGTCGATAGGCGGCGCGATAACGCGGCGACAGGATCGGGAAGCCCACGGTCTTGTCGACCTCGTTGGCCGTCTGGATGGGGCTATTAACCCACAAGCGCGGAAACGCGGCGGAGGCGAGGTTCGGCCCCACCAGCGGGTTTATCGATTGGTCGTTCGGGTCGGTACGGTAGGCGGGACTAAGGTTCGCCGAGGTCCAGCTTTGTAGTGCTTCCCACGGTGTCAGGTCGGGGTGCATCTTGCGCCACTCCGCGAGGCTCTCCGAAAACTCCGCCTGCTTTTCCCGGATATGGTCGATCGACGCATCCTTCGTGAATCCAATAACAGCCCATTCGAACCTGTCTGCCAGGATCTCCTCACGGAAGATGTGTGGCACGACGCGGGCCATCTGCCCCTCCTTTTCCCCGACGAGCGTAAGCTTACCACTGGGAATCATCCATTTGAGGCAGGCGAGCGATGCCGCTTTCGTGTAGGTATCGCGGGTCATCACTCCATCGAAGGCATTCCGGCTGTCGCGCTCGTGCTTGACGAAGTTGAACCAGTGCTCGCGGAGGTATTCGATCTCGTCTGCCCGAGCGCTGGCGGCCTGTGTCGCCATTTGAGCCTCTGTCGAGAGTACCTCTCCCGCAGCATCGAATGCTTTGGCGGTCCGCCAAACAAAGTGGCGCAGGCGCATCGCGGCGGCAGAGAAGAGCGCCGGCTCGTCGAACCGCGCTGTCGGCCTTTGAAAGTGGAGCAATGGCGCGGTGAAGGAGCCGTCCGAGTTCCGGTAATGCTTTCGAAGAGAAGAGGCCCGAGCGACGCCGAAATAGGCGTCCTCGATCACTTCATGCGGGTCGATGGTCGGATCGAAATCCACATCGCAGCGGAAGACATAGCCCGACGGGATATCCGCGCTGACCGAGCAGTTCAGCTGCGTGATTTTGCGATCAATCTTCGTCTGCCAGTTCACGCCGACGACGATGTCGTCGTGCGCGATGCGAGTGTGGGTGTATGGCTTGCCGTCCTTGATGCGCTGCCGTTCGACGCGTTTTCGCCATTTCGCGAGTTGCGCCTGCTCGTAGGCGAGGAGGGTTCGCTCCAACCAGAAGATACGATCGTAGAGCCTGGACATTCCCGGCTCCGTTTCGCCCCTTGGAGTCCGGAGGATACGGCGGATGTCGTGAAGGCCGGTGCCGTTGGCCAGCAGGGACAAGATCTCGATGTTCTCGTCGCGCTTCTTCTGGCGACGATGTTCGCTCGATACCGTGAAGCGGGCGCCAGGTAGTCCCTTGCAGGGCTTGTGGATCACTCTGACGGAGCGTGCACGGGGCACAGAACCCTTTTTGTGGCCGACCTTTCGCGGCGGTTTGCCGTTGGCGCCGTTGAAGATAAACTCCTCAGGCTTTTCCAGATAGGCAGTGCCGCAGTTGCCGCAGATTGGTCCTTCCAGGGCGCCGTTCTGGACCCAAAGTCGATTTCGTTCTTCCTCGTAGGCCTCGTTCGAAATCAGCCGGGTCCGGACCCCGCATTCTGAGTTGCCTCGGAGGTGCTGACAGACCAAGACCCGACCGTCATTCCACGCCCGCGGATCGCCAGCGAACTCGAAAGCATCGGTCACGCGATGGAGGTTGTCGCCGCTTTCCGCCTCGATCTTGTAGCGACCGACGCCGCGCGCGATCTTGGGATCAGCCATTGCGGCCCTCAACCGCTTCTCGGACGCGCCGCGCCCGACGAAGGCGTGCCTCGTAGGCGCCGGTTCGATCCCATAGTTCCCGCAGTCGGGATCACCACAGCAGTTGAAATTTGTATCGCCCGAGACGCGGGGGTATATTTGCGCAAGCGTGAGGTTTTTCAGGCTCTTCACCTTGTTCGGTCCTTTCGTCCGTTTCTGTGTCAAGAGCTTGCACGCCTCCAAGATTGGCCAGTCTGGCCAATGACGAAATCAGACGGACGCCAAAGCGCCACGCCGCGGGAAGTTCGAACTTCCCGCCATTCCGACCCTGATGGCGGAAAAATCAGACGAAATTTAGACGGAAAAACAAAAGCCTGCCGACTTCTCGGTCGGCAGGCTGGCAGGACCTGTGTCCTACGGTGCGGAATGGCTCCTCAAGGACCGGCCCTTTGTTTGTTAGCCTGCCTGTTTCAGGCTTCGGCTTCGGCATCCTCAAGCCATTCCCAAGGCCGCACGAATTGGCCCAGAACATCCGAGATCGCGGACTCGTCGACGTCGCCCGTTTTTTCGATTTGCGCAACTAGGCCACGCTTTTTCGAATCAATGACACTCACTATGCGAGCGTTGACGCCGGCCTCCTCGAGGGCGGCGTTATAGACCCGCGTGATCGCACGCTTGCGAAGGTCCGGCTTGAAAACCTTGCCAACAGCGGTTTTCGGAAGTTCATCCAGAACCTCGACGTATTTCGGAACCGCGGCACGTTCGTGAACATGGACCTTGCAGTGTTCACGCAGTTCCTCTCCCGTGGCCGAACCGCCTTCGACAAGCTCTACATAGGCACAGGGAATTTCCCCCGAATGTGCGTCGGGTTGCCCGATGGCCCCGGCCATTCCCACGTCATGGTGCGCCATCAATGCTTCTTCGATGTCAGCAGGGTCGATATTATGTCCGCCGCGGATGATCAGATCCTTTGCGCGCCCGGTGATCCAAACGTATCCGTCCGGGTCGATGCGGCCCAAATCACCCGTCCGCAAATGCGTACCATAGTGATACAAGTCTTTGTTTTTCGCCGCCTCGGTATAGGTATTACCTTCATAAACACCGGGGTTCGAGATACAGATCTCCCCGACCTCGTCGGCGGCGCATTCGAGCGGTTCACCATCTGAGCCCACATTGATGATACGAACGTCGGTGTAGGGGAACGCCACGCCAACCGAGCCGACCTTCTTTTCACCGGTCGGCGGGTTGCAGGACACAAGACAGGTGGCCTCGGTCAGGCCATAGCCCTCGATTACGGTCATTCCAGTCGCCGACTCGAAGCGTTTAAAAAGTTCGAGCGGCATCGGGGCCGAGCCGGAGAACGCATTTTTCACCGTCGAGATATCCGCATCAACCGGACGCTGCATCAACGCCGATACAGCAGTCGGCACAGTAATCACGAAGGTCGTCTTCCAGCGTTCCAAAAGCTTCCAGAAATTATCGAAAACGCCATCACCGCGATAGCCAGCTGGCGTCGGAAACACCACATGCGCCCCGGACTTGATCATCGCCATCAGGATCACGTGACAGGCGAAAACATGGAACAACGGTAGCGGACACATCACGCTGTCTTCCTCGGTAAACAAAAGACGATGACCAAGCCAACCGTTATAGACCATTCCGGAATAGCGATGCTGCGCAACCTTTGGCATGCCGGTTGTACCACCCGTGTGGAAATAGGCGGCCACCCTGTCCCCGGTGCTGTCGTCGAAGGACAACGTGGTCGGAAATTTTGCCATTTCCTTTGCAAAGCACTTCACATCCGCATGGTGATTACCGGGATTCTTCGGCCGCACCAAAGGCACGATCCAACTTTTGGGCGGGCTGAGGTAGCGGTTCAAATCAATCTCGAGCACTGTATGAACCGCAGGCGCATGGCGCACCGCCTCGGCGGTTTTCTGTGCGATATCCGTCTTGGGAAAAGCCTTGAGCGTGACAACGACCTTGGCATTGGTTTCACGAAGGATCGCGCCGATTTGCTCGGGTTCAAGCAATGGGTTGATCGGATTCACGATACCGGCAACGGCCCCTCCAATCGTGGCCACTGCGGTTTCCAAAGAGTTTGGCAACACAAGCGCCACGACATCCGATTCGCCGATCTTCAGATCGCGAAACAGGTTTGCCGCCCGGCAGACCTGATCGTGGAACTGTTGCCACGTCATTGTCTGCGCCTTGTCAGTCGCACCAGACAGGAGCTGGTAACTTACCGCCGGGCGGTCGGGGAATGCATCCACCGTGTCGCGCAGCATGGAATACAGCGTTGCCGACCGGTCACGCTTTTCCCATGGCATTTCATTTTGAATATCAATCGCATCCTGCCGCGAGGCAAAACTCATCTTCGATCCTCCCCGAAACGCGCCACTTGTCTTGGCGCGGTTTTCTTCCCTGCGTGCCAGCATGGGCAGCTTTGGCCGCCCACGCAAGTTTTACGCTACGTTTCGGGAAATTTCCGCTATCGCACACAACGCGGGCCAAGACCTGCAAGAACGCGGCATGACTGGCGCCATGGTGTCGACACTCTGCGGCGGACGTTACGCCGTGGACACTTTGCTCGGAGTATCATCCCATAAGGCCACGGCGGATCAGGTTACCCCCCGCAAGCAGCAAAACCAGAAGAGTCAGGCGTCTAAAGGCGGTTTGGTCTATCCGATCCTGCATCGCAAAGCCAAAGCCGATCCCGATCACGGCAGGCACAACCAATATTGCGGACAACGGTGCTGTTTCATACCGAAAGACGCCAGAGGCCATATGCGCGATCATGAGGGCAATCGCACCCAGCCCGAAGATCACGCCCTGAATGCGCATCTGCTCGTCCTTGTCGATGTTCTGAGCCGTCAGCATGGCAACTGTCGTCGCACCCCAAACGCCCGAGATACCTCCGAAAAAGCCGGTCAACCCACCAATCAACCCTTCGGCCATCGGACCTGGATTGGGTGGAAAGCGCAGAGGCTGCCCCAAAAGGGAAGATACCGCGAATAAAAGAATGGGCACACCAATAATCAGCAGAACGATATTCTGCGGGAGTATCGCTACAAGCTGCGCGGCAAAGATCAGGACGGCAACCCCGGCCAACAGAAACACCCGAAACCGCCTGATTGCAGTCCATGCCGCCTTTGGTCCTTGCCGCAGGGCTTGCCAAAGATTTGTCACGAGCGCGGGCAAAATCATCCCCGCAATCGCCATTTCTGCCGACACGACCGACCCAAGCCCCGAGACCATGACCATCGGCATGGAAAACCCGACAACGCCCTTAACGATGCCGGCGAAAAACGCGATACAAAGCATGATCATCCATGCGGAAGGCGTGGCGATTTGCACTACATAATCCATTGAGACGTCTTAACAGCTTGGGGTAGCGCTGCAGTGTAAAAATTCAAGGCGCAACTTTTGAACAATAGTGACGCAGTTTTGGCATAATAGTTGCGCTGCACCTGCGAAATAGCTAGGTAAAAGGCAACTCGGAAAAGGATATGATTCATGGCACATGACGGACAAGACATCGCAATGGCAGAGTCGATCATTCTGGATGACCTGCTTGACCTGACGGGCAAAGCTGTTGCCCCTGCTGAAGCGGTACTGGATCAGGCCCGAGACAAGCTGCGCGAGCAGGTGGTCTCCGACGGTCGCGTTTCAGGCGGACTGGTTGAGGAAAACCAAACTGCGGCACATGGGCTTGCTTGGCTTGCCACTTACGTCGAGTCCCTGCGCCAAATGCAGAACTGGGCCACACACCTGAAGAGCGATGGCAAATTCGGCGAAGTCGAACAATTGATTCATCAAATCGCCTTTGGGGAATATCTCCAACAGATCGCTGGCGGTATTCCGATGAATCAAGGTGAAATCGTTCGGGTGCAAGACCTTGGCCTTGACTGGGGCGCACTTCAAGGTTTTCAGGCGCCCGAGGTGCAAACGCTTATTGCACGGGGTAATACGCAAGCCGCGCGCACCCGTCTCGTGCAATTGATGCAGGAGCGCAGCGCCGAAGTGACCGTCGGCAACACCGGGCTTGACGACGAACTCGAAATGATCCGCGAACAGTTCCGCCGCTTCGCCATCGACAAAGTGGAGCCATACGCCCACGAGTGGCACCTCAAGGACGACCTGATCCCGATGGAGGTCATTGAAGAACTGGCCGAGATGGGTGTTTTCGGCCTGACCATCCCCGAAGAATATGGTGGGCTTGGCATGTCGAAAGCCTCGATGTGTGTGGTCTCGGAAGAACTCAGCCGCGGGTACATCGGTGTTGGCAGCCTTGGCACCCGTTCAGAAATCGCTGCGGAACTCATCATAGCGGGCGGCACCGACGAGCAGAAGCAAAAATGGCTGCCCCGGCTGGCCAGTGCCGAAACCCTGCCGACTGCCGTTTTCACCGAACCCAATACCGGCTCGGACCTTGGTAGCCTGCGCACCCGTGCGGTGCAGGACGAAAACGGCGATTGGAAGGTCACCGGCAACAAAACGTGGATCACCCACGCGGCCCGGACCCATGTGATGACGCTTCTCGCGCGGACCAAGCCTGACACCACCGATCACCGCGGCCTGTCGATGTTCTTGGCCGAAAAAACCCCGGGAACAGATGAAAACCCCTTCCCGACGGACGGCATGACCGGCGGCGAGATCGAGGTTCTGGGCTATCGCGGCATGAAGGAATACGAACTAGGTTTCGATAATTTCAACGTGAAGGGCGAAAACCTTCTGGGCGGCGAAGAGGGCAAAGGCTTCAAGCAGTTGATGGAAACTTTTGAATCCGCGCGCATTCAAACTGCGGCCCGGGCAATCGGTGTGGCGCAATCCGCCCTTGATATTGGCATGCAGTACGCTCAGGACCGCAAGCAATTTGGCAAAGCCCTGATTGAATTTCCGCGCGTCAGCGGGAAATTGGCGATGATGGCGGTTGAGATCATGGTAGCCCGCCAGCTGACATATTTCAGCGCATGGGAGAAGGACAACGGTCACCGTTGCGACTTGGAGGCCGGCATGGCGAAACTGCTTGGTGCGCGTGTGGCCTGGGCCGCCGCGGACAATGGCCTGCAAATCCATGGTGGTAACGGATTCGCCATGGAATATGCCATCAGCAGGGTGCTTTGTGATGCTCGGATCTTGAACATCTTCGAAGGGGCGGCCGAGATTCAGGCGCAGGTGATCGCCCGCCGGTTGCTCGGCTGAACGCCACCTAAAGCGTTCCGCCTTTGCCTTGAGACACCAGCTAAGGGCGGAACGCGTGCAACCATTGAGCGGAGCACCGCATTTCGCGAAAATCTGTGATTCAGGTTTTTTGCGAAACGCTTTAGGCGTGACTCCAACGGCCACTTGATCAAGTGAGCACGGCCGGCCCGAGGTAGAAACCGGCCGCACCCATTATCGTTGGTTACTCGCTTACGCTCAGAACCAACATTGCCGCTTGTTCATTGCCCGACAACTCCGCGATGATATCCGTGGACCTGTCGCGGAATTGTTCCGCTCCTTTGACTTGGTATTGCCACAAAGGAGAGAAATCATGGCATCAATCCAAACCCCGGAATACCGCGCAGAGGCAGTCCGTGTCGCAGGAATACTCGTGCTGCCCAGACGGGCGCCGTGCGCGTCGATGGCGACGGCAACATAGACGAACCCCTGCCAGGTCGAGACATAGATGAAGTCATTCGCCAATGTCTCTCGGACCATTGGCGTTCCATTGGCTCACCCTTCTTGAAGAGCTCGTTCGCTTGCCGAAGCTCCCGCACCTCGCGTTCCAGATCCTTGATCCGGGCCCGTTCCTCTGACGTCACGCCACCTCGGCAGCCCGTATCGGTTTCCTCCTGCTGAACCCAACGCCGCAATGTGTCGAGGCCGCAGCCGATCTTCGGTGCAATCGCCTTGATCGCTGCCGACTGCCTCTCTTAGTTACCCTGATTGTCGAGCACCATCCGCACGGCTCTCGCGCGTGTCTCAGGTGAATAGCGGTTCGCTCCGTTGTCTTTTTCCATGACTCCAATCCTTCCTCGATTTGAAGCCTCCGAAAACCCGGTGCGGGTCAATGGCTTGACGGTGCGATCGAAACACTGGCTGGCGACGCCAGTGTCACTGAACTCCTTGAGGTCGATGGAACGACGGAACTGCCGTTCCGGGAGGGTGCGTTGTTCGAGGCGCAT
>Ga0102926_1002070_pt1 | contig 11730 bp, 6 predicted proteins | sample SalPonR1_A_D2_MG_FD_78173 | JGI IMG/M metagenome (GOLD analysis project Ga0102926, IMG submission 78173) | Salt pond soil microbial communities from South San Francisco under conditions of wetland restoration - Salt Pond MetaG R1_A_D2_MG | ecosystem: Environmental > Aquatic > Marine > Intertidal...
CTGCACCCAGAAGACGACCGGCAGGTCGCCGACGGGGCGCGCGGGGACTGTGGCCAGCGTGACGTCGCGTTCCGGACCATCGGCGGGGGCCAGCGTCGCCATGACCCGACCGGCCTCCAGGATATCGTGAATCTGGCCCTGCCGGGCAAAGAACACCCCGTCCAGCGCGGCGAAGCTGTCGGCCACGTCCGGTTCCTCTGCCAGGTCGGCCGGGCGAAATTCAACGCGGGTCCCGTCGTCGGCGGCGGCAAGCGCAAGCAGCCGGTCACCGGGCGCGAGGTCGGCATTCGGCCCCGCAGGGTCCACACCGGCCAGGACAATCCCCTGCCCGTCCACGGTGACGGCCAGATCGATCCCCGCCCAGGGCTGATCCAGCGCCAGCAGCACGGCACCCAGCGCGCCAATCGCAGCCAGCACCAGCGCCGGGGCGAGAATCAGGACAGGGGTGTAACGGGCGCGCACTCGCGGGACCTCCGGCCATGGATTGACCCCGACTATAGCCAGTTTCGCGCGCCGATCACCTCCCCCGAAAGGGGTAGCCGCGACACTGTTTGCCGGTGGCTCCGCGCTGGCCCCGACCCAGGCCGGGCGAGCCTCTCAGGTGATGACATCGGGTGCGCGGCGCCCGCTGCGCGCGGCGATCCCGGCAAGTTCCTCGGTGGCGGCGATAACAGGCGCCAGCGCTTTTTGGGGGTCCTGGTGGAGCGCCTCGGGGTCGGTTTCCAGCTGTTCGAGATAGACCCTCAGGGTTGCCCCCTCGGTGCCGGTCCCCAACAGCCGCAACACGACCCGCGCGCCACCCTCGAAGAAGATGCGCAGCCCCTGCGCCTTTGCCACCGACCCATCGACGGGGTCATGATAGGAAAAGACATCCGCCCGCGCCACGGTCAGCCCGGCGGCCTGCGCGCCGGGCAAGTCGTCCAGGCGGGCCTCCAGGTCGGCCATGATCGCTTCGGCCACGGCGCTGTCCACGGCCTCGTAGTCGTGGCGCGAGTAGTAGTTGCGCCCGTAGCGCGCCCAATGCTCGGCCAGCAGCCCGGCCACCGACTTGCCGGTCACCGCGAGGATGTTCAGCCACAGCAGCACCGCCCACAGCCCGTCCTTTTCACGCACGTGGGACGACCCGGTGCCCGCGCTTTCCTCGCCACAGAGCGTCACGCGCCCTGCGTCGAGCAGGTTGCCGAAGAATTTCCAGCCCGTCGGGGTCTCGTAGCAGGCCATGCCACGGGCCTCCGCCACGCGATCGGCCGCCGCCGAGGTCGGCATCGACCGGGCCACCCCGGCCAGCCCCCCGGCATAGCCCGGCGCCAGGTGGGCGCGGTCGGCAAGCACCGCAAGGCTGTCGGAGGGGCTGACATAGCAGTTGCGGCCCAGGATCATGTTGCGGTCGCCATCGCCATCCGAGGCGGCCCCGAAATCCGGGGCATCCGCCGAATACATCCGCGCCATCAACTCCGCCGCCCAGACCGGGTTGGGGTCGGGATGACCGCCGCCGAAGGCAGGGTCGGGCACCGCGTTGATGACCGTGCCCGCGGGGGCGCCCAGCCGGGTTTCGAGGATCTCGCGCGCATAGGGCCCGGTAACGGCATGCATCGCGTCGAAACAGACGCGGAAGCCGCCGCGCAGCAGCGCCGAGATGGCCCCGAAATCGAAAAGCTCTTCCATGAGGGCGGCATAATCGGCGACGGGGTCCACGATCTCGACCACCATATCGCCCAAGCGGTTCTCTCCGATACGGTCGAGCGCCACCGTGCCCCCCTTGAAGACATGGTATTCGGTGATGTCCAGCGTGCGGGCGTGGATCGCCCCGGTGACGGACTCGGGGGCCGGGCCACCATTGGGGCCGTTGTATTTCAGGCCGAAATCCGCGTCCGGGCCGCCGGGGTTGTGACTGGCCGACAGGATCAGCCCGCCATCGGCGCCGCGCCTTCGGATCAGGTGCGAGGCAGCGGGCGTCGACAACAGCCCGCCCTGCCCGACGATGCAGCGCGCCGCGCCATTGGCCGCCGCCATCGCCAGGATTGTCACGGTGGCCTTGTCGTTGAAATAGCGCCCGTCGCCACCGATCACCAGCGTCTTGCCCATGACCCCGCCGATGCCATCGAAGATCGCCTGCACGTAGTTTTCCAGGTAACCGGGTGCCATGAAGACCTGGGTCTTCTTGCGCAATCCGCTGGTGCCGGGTTTCTGCCCCGCGACGGGGGTGGTTGTGACGGTCTGACGGGTCATGCCTTTGCCCTCCCTGCGTGCTCTGGTCGTGATCGGGCCGCGCTGTCGGTCATGGGGGACAACTCGAACGCCACGACGCTGTCCGCGGCAATGGCCACACCGCGCTGGTCCGGTGGCCCCGCGGACTGGCCCGAGCTGTCGATGACCCGCTGCCAGCGATGCCCCGGCATGGCCTCGGGCAGCACCGCCCGCGTCTGGCCACCGGCGTTGAACAGCAGGTAGACGGCCCCGTAGCGTGGCTCATAGGCCGGGGTGCCACGGGCCATGCGCATCTCGACGCCCAGGCAGCGCAGGTCCGGATCGACCCAGTCCTCCTCCATCATGGCATGGCCGTCGGCGCGGCGCCAGAAGACATCCGGCTTGCCATCAACCGCGCGGGTGCCGGCATGCAGGAACCGCTTCTGCCGCAGGATCGGATTGGCCTTGCGAAAGGCGATAATCCGGCGGCAGAAGGCCAGGAAATCCGGGTCGGCGGCCTCCCAGTCGACCCAGCCGATATCGTTGTCCTGGCAATAGGCGTTATTGTTGCCGCCCTGCGAATTGCCCAGTTCATCCCCGGCCAGGATCATCGGCGTCCCCTGGCTGAGCATCACGGTCGCGAACATGTTGCGCCGCCGCCGCGCCCGGCGGGAAATGATATCCGCGTCCCCGGTCGGCCCCTCGTGGCCACAGTTGTCCGAATGGTTGTGATCGTGCCCGTCGCGGCCGTCTTCGCCGTTGGCCGCGTTATGCTTGTGGCTGTAACTGACCGTATCCATCAGGGTGAACCCGTCATGCGCCGTCACGAAGTTGACCGAGGCGGTGGCGGGCCGGCCGTCGTGATCGAACCGAAGGGCCGATCCGGCGACATGCCCGGCCAGCTTGCGGGTCATGTGGGCATCGCCGCGCCAGAATCGGCGGACATTGTCGCGGTACTTGTCGTTCCATTCGGCAAATGGCGAGGGGAAAGCCCCCAGCTGATAGCCGCCGTGGCCGACATCCCAGGGTTCGGCGATCATCTTGACCTTGTTGAGCACCGGGTCCTGCCGGATCGCGCGGCAGAAGGGGCCGTCGCGGTCAAAGTCCCCACCCGTCCGGGCCAAGGTCGAGGCCAGGTCGAAGCGAAACCCGTCCACGTGCATGACCTCGACCCAGTAGCGCAGCGAATCCATCACCATGCGCAGCACGAAGGGGTGATCTAGGTCCAGCGTGTTGCCGCAGCCGGTGTCGTTGACGTAGTGGCGCGGGTTCTCGGCCAGGCGGTAATAGCTGGCGTTGTCGAAGCCGCGGAAAGACAGTGTCGGGCCGCGGTGGTCGCCCTCGGCGGTATGGTTGTAGACCACGTCGAGGATGACCTCGATCCCGGCGGAATGGAACCGGGCCACCATCTGCTGGAACTCCGAGATGTCGCGCCCGCTCATGAAGCGCGGGTCCGGCGCGAAGAACCCCAGCGTCATGTAGCCCCAGTAGTTGCTCAGGCCGCGGTCCACCAGGAAGCGGTCGTCGACGCTGGCATGGATCGGCATCAGCTCGATCGCGGTCACGCCCAGGTTGCGCAGGTGGCGCAGCATCGGTTCTGACGACATGGCCAGGAAACGCCCCGCGTGGGGGATGTCGTCGCGCCCGGCCGTCAGCCCCTTGACGTGGGCCTCGTAGAGGATGGTGTCCGTCCAGCGCGTGTCCAGCCGCATCTGGTCCTGCCGGCCCCAGGTGAAGGCCGGGTCCACCACCACCGAACGCGGCATGTAGGGGGCGCTGTCACGGCTGTCGAAGCTCAGGTCCCCGTCGGCATGGCCGATCTCGTAGCCGTAAAGCGCATCGTGCCATTCCAGGTGCCCGGTCAGCTGCTTTGCATAGGGATCGACCAGGAACTTGTGCGGGTTGAAGCGGTGCCCTTCGGCCGGCGCATAGGGGCCGTGTACGCGGTAGCCGTATTTCTGGCCCGGGCGCAGCCCGGCGATGTAGCCGTGCCAGATGTGGCCCTCGCGTTCGGCCAGGTCCACCAGGTAGACCTCTTCGCCGGTCTCGTCGCACAGGCAGAGCGTCACCTTGGTGGCATGTTGCGAGAAGACGGCGAAATTCACCCCTTCGCCATCGAAGGTCGCCCCCAGCGGATTGGGCCGCCCGGCGCTGAGTTGATAGGATGTCATCAGGTCTCCCCGGTCAGGTCGGCGTAAAGCGCGGCATAGGCCGCAGCCGAGGGCCCCCAGCCAACCGGGTGCGCCATGGCGTTGCGCTGCATCCTTGACCACAGATCGGGCGCCGCGAAAAGGTCGCACAGGCGCGACAGCGCGTTGCCAAGCGCCTCGGCGGTCACGGGGTTGAACTGGATGCCCGTCGCGACCCGCCGTGCCATCGTGGCCGGTGTCGCCGGGATCACGGTATCGGCCAGCCCGCCGGTCAGGGCCACCAGCGGCAGGGTGCCGTAGCGCAGCCCGTAAAGCTGCGTCAGCCCGCAGGGCTCGAAGCGCGAGGGGACCAGGATGGCATCCCCGCCGGCGATCATGCGATGCGACAGGGCCTCGTCGTAGCCGATGCGCACCGCGACGTTCGGGTCGTCGACGGCGCGAAAGGCGCCCTCCAGCGCCGCCGCGCCGCTGCCGAGCACCGCCAGTTGCCCGCCCCGCGCCAACAAGCGCGGCAGGGCCTCCAGCAACAGGTCCAGCCCCTTTTGCTCGGTCAGCCGAGACACCACCACGCAAAGCGGGCCGGGCGCCTCCGGCAGGCCCAGTTCGGCGCGCAGGGCAGCGCGGTTGGCCGGTTTGCCGCGCGGGGTCTTGTAAGGGCGGATTTCGGGGTCGGTGCCGGGCGACCAGGCGTCAAGGTCGATGCCGTTGAGGATGCCGCCCAGGTCGGCCCGCCGGGCGCGCAGCACCCCGTCGAGGCCCATGCCGAAGTCGGGGGTCATCAGTTCCTCGGCATAGGTGGGAGAAACCGTGGTCAGGCGATCGGCAAAGACCAGCCCGGCCTTGAGCATCGAGACCTGCCCCCAGTATTCGACCCCTTCCTTGTCGAGGTCGGCACCCACGATCCCTAGGCCAGAAGCCCGCGCCATGGGGGCAAGCCCCTGGAAGGCGATGTTGTGGATTGTCAGGACGCTGGGCACACCGGTCTTGTCGCGCCGCAGGTAGTAGGGCACCAGCCCCGCCTGCCAGTCGTGGCAATGAACCAGGTCGGGGCGCCAGTCGCCAAGGCGGCCTGCCGCGATATCCGCGGCCACCCGGGCCAGCGCGGCAAAGCGTTCGGGATTGTCGGGCCAGTCGTGGCCGTCGGTGTCCAGGTAGGGGCCGCCGGCCCGATCAAAGAGATGCGGCGCCTCGACCACCAGCAGATCCAGCCCCGCCGCGCGCCCCGCCAGCAGCCGCCCCGGCCCGCCAAAGAGCGTCGGGATGCGGGCGACGGGCGTCGCCCCGTCAAGGGCCTCAAGAACCGCCCGGTAGCCGGGCAGCAGCGTTCGCATTTCGACACCCTGCCCGGCCAGCGCCGCGGGCAACGCACCGGCCACATCGGCGAGGCCGCCGGTCTTGACCAGTGGCGCGCATTCCGACGTGACCGAAAGAACCCGTATCGCCGGATCGCTCACTGCGCTGCCCGCCACGCCTCGACCATGGGCTGGGTGATCAGTGTCGTGCCCTTGTCCGTGACGCGGAAGAACCGGGCGTCCTCGGCCGGGTCCTCGCCCACGACGAGGCCGCGGGGGATTTCCACGCCGCGGTCGATCACGCATTTGCGCAGCCGGGCCGAGCGGTTGATGACCACCTCGGGCAGGACGACCGAATGATCGAGCACGGCATACGAATTGGTGTGCACCTTGGAAAACAGCAGCGAATTGCGCACCTCGGTCCCCGAGATGATGCAGCCCCCCGACACCATGGAGGATATGGCAACCCCGCGCCGGTCCTTCTGGTCATGGATGAACTTGGCCGGCGGCAGGTTCTCCGAATAGGTCCAGATCGGCCAGGTCCTGTCCCAGAGGTCCAGCTCGGGGGTGAAATCCGTCATGTCGATGTTGGCTTCCCAGAAGGCATCCAGGGTGCCCACGTCGCGCCAGTAGCTGGGCGCGCCCTCGGCCCGCACGCAGCTGTCGTCGAAGCGGTGCGCCACGGCCTTGCCGCCGCTGACGATGCCGGGGATCAGGTCGCCGCCGAAATCATGCGCCGAGTCCGGGTCCTCGGCATCGGCTAAAAGAAGATCGCGCAGGTAGGACCAGCGGAAAACGTAGATCCCCATCGAGGCCAGCGCCTTGTCCGGGTCCTCTGGGGTGGCGGGCGGATCGGCGGGCTTTTCCAGGAACGAGGTGATGCGGCTGTCGGTATCCACCGCCATCACGCCGAAGGCCGAGGCCTCCTCGCGCGGGACGGTCAGGCAGCCCACGGTGACGTCCGCGCCGGACTCAACGTGCTGGGACAGCATGATCTCGTAGTCCATCTTGTAGATATGATCGCCGGCCAGCACGACGATGTATTCGATGTCGTAGCTGTCGATGATGTCGATGTTCTGAGTGACCGCGTCGGCGGTGCCGCGATACCAGTGATCCCCGGTCACGCGCTGCGAGGCAGGCAGGATATCGAGGAACTCGTTGCGTTCGGAGCGGAAGAAGTTCCAGCCCCGGTGGCAATGGCGGATCAGCGAATGCGCCTTGTACTGCGTGGCCACGGCGATCTGGCGGATGCCCGAGTTCATCGCGTTCGACAGGGCGAAGTCGATGATCCGGGTCTTGCCACCGAAATGGACCGCCGGTTTCACACGCCTGTCGGTGAGTTCCTTGAGCCGCGATCCGCGCCCGCCGGCCAGCACGAATGCCATCGACCTCTGCGTCAGCCGTTTCTTTTCCACCATGGTCCTCTCCTCCCTCATGTCCTGTGGCGCAGCATCAGCGCGGCCAGCGGCGGCACCGTGATCTCGGCCGACTGCGCCAGTCCGTCGCGATCCCCCTCCCGGGATCGGACGGTACCGTGGTTGCCCCGGCCGCCGCCGCCATAGACCGCTGCATCGGTGTTGAGCACCTCGTCCCAGGTGCCGGATCGGGGCAGCCCGATGTGCCAGCGCCGCTCGACCGGTGTGAAGTTGCAGACGATGACAACGGGGGCGTCACCGTCGTCACCGAAGCGGGCAAAGGCCGTCAACGACCGCTCGGGATCATTGGCGATCCAGCGGAAGCCGGACGGGTCGCAATCGCGGCGGTGCAAGGCGGGCGTGTGACGGTAAAGCCGGTTGAGATCACGCACCAGCAGCTGCACCCCGCGCCGGGGGCCTGCCTGCGCGGCGACCCAGTCCAGCGCGGCGTCGTGGTTCCACTCGGCCTCCTGCGCGATCTCGCAGCCCATGAAGAGCAGCTTCTTGCCCGGATGCCCCCACATGAACCCGTAGTAGGCGCGCAGGTTCGCGAATCTCGCCCATTCCGGGCCGGGCATCTTGCCGATCATCGCGCCCTTGCCATGGACGACCTCGTCATGGCTGATCGGCAGGATGAAGTTCTCGGAGAAGGAATAGTCGATGGGATGCGTCAGCAGGTGGTGATCGTGGGACCGGTGGATCGGATCGGTCTGCATGTAGCGCAGGGTGTCGTTCATCCACCCCATGTTCCACTTGAAGCCAAAGCCCAGCCCACCCTCATGGACCGGGGCCGAAACGCCCGGGAAGGCCGTTGATTCCTCGGCCACGGTCATGGCACCCTCGGCCTCACCATAGCACAGCGTGTTCATTTCCTGCAGGAAATCAATGGCCTCGTAGTTCTCGCGGCCGCCGTCGCGGTTGGGAATCCATTCGTCGTCCGTGCGCGAATAATCGCGGTAGAGCATCGAGGCCACGGCATCCACGCGCAGCCCGTCGACATGGTATTCCTCCAGCCAGTAGAGCGCGTTCGCGGTCAGGAAATTGCGCACCTCGGCGCGGCCGAAGTTGTAGATCAGCGTGTTCCAGTCGGGGTGATAGCCCTCGCGCGGGTCGGCATGTTCGTAGAGATGCGTGCCGTCGAAGCGCGCCAGCCCGTGGGCATCCGCCGGGAAATGCCCCGGCACCCAGTCCAGAAGCACCCCCAGCCCCGCCGCGTGCGCCGCCTCGACCAGCGCGCGAAAGGCCCCGGGCGGGCCGAAGCGGCTGGTCGGCGCATACATGCCAAGCGGCTGATAGCCCCAGGACCCGTCGAAGGGGTACTCGCTGACCGGCAGGAATTCCAGGTGGGTGAAGCCCATCCAGGACGCGTAGTCGACAAGCTCGCTCGCCAGGGCCTCGTAGCCAAGGCTTTCGCCCTCCGCGCCGCGCCGCCACGACCCAAGGTGCACCTCGTAGACCGAGATCGGCTCATCGTGCCGCTGCACCTTTCCCCGCCGGGCCATCCAGGCATCATCGGCCCAGCGGTGCCCGGAAATGTCACGCACGATCGAGGCCGTCTCGGGCCGGTATTGCGCGCCGAATCCCACCGGGTCTGCCTTGAGAAGCGGCGCACCCTCGGGCGGGGCGATCTCGTACTTGTAAAGCGTGCCATCGCCCAGGCCGGGCAGGAAGATTTCCCACGCGCCGGTCTCTCCGACGCGGCGCATCGCATGGCGCCGCCCGTCCCAGAAATTGAAATCGCCCACGACCGAAACGCGCGTGGCATTCGGGGCCCAGACCGCGAAATGGGTGCCGGTGACACCTTCGACCTCGGTCACATGGGCCCCAAGCGCCGTCCAGAGCTTGCGATGCCGGCCCTCGCCGATCAGGTGCCGGTCAATGTCGCCCAGGACAGGGCCGAATCGATAGGGGTCCTCGAAATCGAGTTCCGTGCCATCGGGCCAGTTCGCCGAAAGCCGATAGGTTGCCGTCGCATCGGGCACCGGCGCGGCGAAGAGTGGGCCGTCCAAGCGGGCGAGAGGCACCGTCCTGCCAGCCTGGATCACCGTGACCCGAGTGGCCTCGGGCACCAATGCGACGCACCACGCGCCCGCTTCGGCCACATGAACCCCCAGCACATCGAAGGGCCGGTCATGACGTGCGGCAAGCAGGGCGGCGACATCGCCCTCGGTCATGTGCGGCGGCAGGCGGCGCGGCGCCGGGCCGGTCATGCCACCCGCCCGATGACGAAACCGTTCGGCCCGAGCGTTAGGTCGCGGCCGGACACCTCGGCCACCTGGTCAAGCAACGGCACGATCGGTTCCTCCAGCGGCAGCGACACCGTCTCGGGCGAAAGGTTGAAGATGCAGATCATGGCCTCTCCACGGCGGAAGCCTAGCACCGGATCGTCGTGATTCAAAAACTCCGTTTTGCCAAGGCGCAGATCGGGGTCGCTCCGGCGCAGGGCCAGCATGGCGCGATAGAAGGCCAGCACGCTGTCATTGCCCCGCTGGGTCGAGACCGCCCGGGCCTGCTGGGGCGCCTTGACCGGCAGCCAGGGCCGATCGGCCGTCGAGAACCCGCCGTTGGGCGCCTCGGCCTCCCAGGTCATGGGCGTGCGGCACCCGTCGCGGCCGGTCCGTTCCGGCCAGAAGTTGATGCCCTCGGGGTCGGTCAGTTCCTCGAAGGCCAGCACCGTATCGACCTGGCCCAGTTCCTCGCCCTGGTAGAGGCAGATCGACCCCTCCAGGGAAAGCAGCAACGCCGCGGCCTGCCTGGCCAATGCGTCCTGGTCGGCGCCATGGTCCAGCCAGCGCCCGACATGGCGCGGCACGTCGTGGTTGGAAAAGGCCCAGCAGGGCCAGCCGTCGGGGGCATGCCTGAAGAACGACTCGACCCTTTCGCGGAAATGCCCGGGCGAGAAATCCGGTCCCAGCATCTCGAAGCTGTAGGCCATGTGCAGGCGGTCGCCCCCCGAGGTATACTGCCCCATCAGTTCGATCGCGTGGTGACTGTCGCCGACCTCGCCCACCATGGCGCGGCCTTCGTATTCGTCCAGCAGCGCGCGCAACCGCTCAAGGAACGTCAGGTTCTCGGGCCGGTTCTTGGAAAACAGGGTATACTGCATCTCGAAGGGGCGGCTGGCCTCCTGCGCCCCGGGCGCGGGGTTGGCCGCGTTGTCGCGCAGCATCTGGTCGTGGACGTAGAAGTTGACCGTGTCCAGCCGGAAGCCGTCCACGCCCCGGTCCAGCCAGAACCGCACGCAATCCAGCAGGTAATCCTGCACCTGTGGGTTATGGAAGTTCCAGTCGGGCTGTTCGGGCAGGAAATTGTGAAAGTAATACTGCCGCCGCCGCGCATCCCATTGCCAGGCCGACCCGCCGAAGATCGCCAGCCAGTTGTTCGGCGGCGTGCCGTCGGGTTTCGGGTCGGCCCAGACGAACCAGTCGGCCTTTTCGTTGTCGCGGCTGGCGCGGCTTTCGATGAAATGGGGGTGCTGGTCCGAGGCATGGCTGAGCACCTGGTCGATGATGACCTTGAGCCCGAGGTCATGTGCCCGGGCCACCATCTCGTCGAAATCCTCAAGCGTGCCGAAGGTGGGGTCGATGTCGCAGTAGTCCGAGACATCATAGCCCATGTCGGCCATCGGCGAGGGAAAGACCGGGCTGACCCAGATCGCGTCCACCCCCAGCCCGGCCACGTGATCGAGCCGCGCCGTTATGCCCTTCAGGTCGCCGATACCGTCCCCGTCCGCATCCATGAAGGATCGGGGATAGATCTGATAAGTCACCGACCCGCGCCACCAGTCCTGCCCGTCTGCCATAAGCGATACCCTTTTTCAAAGCTGTCAGAGCCACGTGCCAGAGCACCCCCCTGTTAGCCCTAACATGCACCCCTCTATAGGCGTCGCCATCGCCCGGAGCAACCGCAGCGCGCCGGGATCACGCGCCGGGCGCGCGCCGCCTTCGGGCCGTGGACGGCCCGGCCAGGCCCCGGATCGTGGCGACCTCGTCCGGGTCGTAGGGGGATCCGTCGGGATGCAGAAGGTCGTGGAACCAGGTCGCCCGGTCGGGCTGTCCGCCATGCGCACGCACAAGGTCATCGGGCCAGGGCAGCCAGGTCTGGGTCCTGCCCTTGACCAGCCCCCACTGGAAACAGCCCACGTCGCGCGCGTGGAAAAGCGCCAACTGGTCCGAGATGCGGCTGTCCACGGCGCGGGCCATCCATTCCGTGCAGAGGATCGGACGATCCAGCACTTCGAGGTAGTCGATGAACTGCGCCACACGGCGGCTGTCCCAATAGGCGTGAAAGGTGATGATGTCGGAATGCAGCAAGGCACTGCGGTCGATCTCGGTCTGGTAGGGATGCGCGTCGTCGCCCGGCAACGGCGTCGTCCAGGCCGCCACCGTCAGCGGCGCCGCGGGATCTTCGGCCCGCGCCCAGGCAAAGCAATTCTCCATCAGCGTCAGCGCATGGTCGCCCAGCGCGCTGTCGAAGCTGCCGTAGTCGGCGCCGGCGAAATCCATGCGGTTGCCCGGCTCGTTGTAGAGATCCCAGAACAACACCCGCGGATCGGTGCGAAAGCTGCGCACCACGTCCCTGACGTAGGCTTCCAGCTCGGCGTCCTTGTCACCCGAAATCACCAGCGCACGGCCGGGCGAGGCCACGGCGCGGCTGTTGTGGACCCCCGGCACCGGGTCCGCCTGC
>Ga0102926_1002071_pt1 | contig 11725 bp, 13 predicted proteins | sample SalPonR1_A_D2_MG_FD_78173 | JGI IMG/M metagenome (GOLD analysis project Ga0102926, IMG submission 78173) | Salt pond soil microbial communities from South San Francisco under conditions of wetland restoration - Salt Pond MetaG R1_A_D2_MG | ecosystem: Environmental > Aquatic > Marine > Intertidal...
TCCTAATTCTTTTGCTCTTACGATATCCATTGGATTAGCAGCATCAACTATTTAACATTCAATTTCTCCAATTTTACTTATTTCAATTTTGTCAATTACATTTCCCGTTGGCAATAATTTGCCTGTTTTAGATCCTGCCGTATCAGAAAAGTCAATTTCTATTTTTTCACCTGTTCCCGGCACACCTGCAATTGAATAATCTCCATTAATTTTAGATTTACCCTTTTCTACTCTAACTTTTTCTACTAAAATTTTACCTGTATTAGTGTTGTGAACTCTTACAATTGTATAAGGTTCTTCAACTTTTACTAGTCCTTCATCGACTGCATATGGGCCTACTCCTGAAGATATGTTACCGCAGTTACCAGAATAATCTACCTTTGCGTCTACATAAGATACCTGTCCGAAAGTATAATCTACATCTGCATCATCTCTACTAGGTTCTCCAATAACCGCAAGTTTACTCGTTAGAGGGTCAGCTCCTCCAAGTCCATCTATTTGTCTAATGTCTGGACTTCCAAATATTTTTAATATCCTTTGGTCTCTTTCGTTTTGGTCCTTTGGTAATTCCGAATCCTTAATAAATATTCCTTTACTTGTCCCAGCTCTCATTATGGTAAGTCGAGTCTCTTTCTGATTCATGTATTACACCTACTTTCCTAACTTCTTGTTTAACCAGCTTACAGTTTCTTCCGGTTTTGTTCCTGGACCAAAGAAAGCATCTACTCCTAAGAAATCAGTTCCTTCATCTTTTATCTTCTTCTCATACATCTCGTGTTCTTCTTCTTTCTCAGCTATTCTTCCTCCAGCCATAAGAACAACTTCTTCTCTAATTCCAAGTTCTCTAAGTCTTTTATCTACTCTTGGAAAAAGTTCCATTCCTAATCCTAATAGATTACTTATCCCTATTGCTGATGCATTAGTTTCAGCTGCAACTTCTGCAACAGTTTCAGGTAGATTCATTCCCCTTAAGAAAACAACTTCATATCCTTCTTGTTCTATAGCTTCTTTAATCATATTTATTCCCATTACGTGGGCGTCTGCACCTACGGTAGCTAAAATAATTTTTTCTTTATGAATTATTTCAGCATCTTCTTCGACTTTTACGTTTGATTTTGATATAGGCATAAATTCTTCTTCAACATTTAAAGGTGTATAACCTTTTATGTATCTCCTTATTCCATCTTCATCTCTATGAGTCTTAACAAATCTTTTTAAATCCCATCCTCCTGATCTAGGAGTATCAAGTTTTCCACTTCTTCCTGCTTCAACTATTAAATCTATTAAATCTGTATCTTTGTATTTGCTCCAAAACTCTTCATTTATATCTTCAACTTTCGGCATTTCATCTAGTTTTAAAGCTGCCTTTAATACTGCCATAGCTTCTCTTTGTATTTCTTCTTTTCTTCTATCTATTTCAGGGTCATTAATTTCAACCTTATGTACATTTTCAAAAACATTTTGAGAAGCCCAAATAGCTTTTGCCATTGATTCTCCAGTAGGAATACCAACATTTTCAGCTGCTTTAGGTCTATAAAAGTTTGCTCCAGCTAACTTCGCACTTATTGCCATTCTTGCAAAATGTCCCTGTTCTGCAATTAGATCTGCAGGAGGATTTTGGAAAGTTTCAGGTACAGAAATTATAAATTCACTCCATATTGACTCTCTAAATGCTTTCACTAAAGCAAGATCAGCTATTAAATTGATACCTGCAACATTCATTTGGATAGCACTTAATGCAGGATCTAATCCAGCTTTTACGGCTAATCCTTCTGAAAGCATACACATAGCTAATGCCATGCCATCTGTTCCCATAATATTATTAATATGCTTGTGAGTATCTAGCTGAACAAAGATATTGTTTTCTGCACATATCTGAATTGCTTTATATCCACTTTCTACTTTTTCTCTAAAATCATGTATTCCTCTTCCGCCAAAGTGAACATGAATTACAGGCCCAATATCCGTACCATCAAATCCAGCTATAAATGCATTAAGAACATTAAGGTATGTTGTATCACCTGTAGCATTGATTCTCATAGGATGTATAGATCCACCACCAAGTTTAACATATTCTCTTTCTCCCTTAGGTGTAATACCACCTTTACCTCTTGATTGATTTATAAGTTCCATTCCATCTAAAGGATCTATGTGTCTAGTTGCTTCTGAATGTACAAAATGAAATAATTTTACTCCTAATTTATCAGCCATATCGTACATAAATTGTGATTCTTTTTTTGTTTCTTCAGCACTGTTTCTACCTAAAATCGGATTTAATATAGGTTGGCCTTTTTTAAGACCCTCTCTTCCTAGTTCTGATATTCTATATCCACTTCTTACTACACCATTTACTTTTCTTGGATATGCTTCCGGCAAATCGTGAACTTCGCCATTCTCATCAGCCCATGGCATTTTAACATCAAAAGCCTTTTCGTAAGCCCTTATTCTGTCCATGTTCTCTCTAATTATTTTTTTTGTGTTTGGTCTATCAGTCTTTTTATTCATTTATTTCACCTCTATTTATTAGTATCTTTCTTACCTTATTTATTAATCCTCCTGCTTCAAGGGTTTCATATGTTGTATCAGCTAATTTCTCTGCTAAATATTCTTTTTTAGTTCGTATGTTTATTATTAAACCTTCTTTTATATTCAACTTAAATTTATCGTTTTCTTCACTTTCTTTAATAATTTTATCTAAATCTTTTGAAGTTATTACTGGCAAACCTATATTAATAGCATTTTTTCTGAATATTCTAGCAAAAGATTTTGCCACAACTGCTCCTATACCTGTACTCTTAAGGGCTAACGGTGCTTGTTCTCTAGAAGAACCGCATCCAAAATTATCTTTTGCAAAAATAATATCTCCATCTTCAACTTTTTCTGCAAAATCTGTGATTTCACTTCCTTTTAAAGCTACTTTTTTCAAATCTTCTGGTGGGTAAGACATAGCATACCCTGGTAATATTTGATCAGTATCTATATCATCTCCAAGATAAAATCCTTTTCCTTTTATTTCATCCATATAGTCCTCCTTATATAACCTTTCCAGGTGAAGATAATTTCCCTAAAACTGCACTTTCAGCAACAATTCTAGGAGAAGCTAGGTATATCTTAGCTTCTTTGTGTCCCATTCTTCCTGGAAAATTTCTATTTGTTGAAGATACGGCAACATCATCATAGTTTAAAAGTCCTTGATGTGCTCCAAAGCAGGGTCCACATCCAGGATTTGTAACTATAGCTCCAGCATCTCTAAATATTTTTGTAATACCTGTTTCATCCATTTTTTCTGCCACTCTTTTTGAGCTCGGTACTACAATGAAATTAACGCCTTCAGCTATCTTTTTACCTTTAATTACTTCCGCCGCTGTAGCCATATCTGAATACCTACCATTTGTACAGCTTCCAAGTACAGCTTGATTTATAGCAGTTCCCTCTACTTCTGTTATAGGTTTTACATTTCCAGGTGATGGAGGACATGCTACACATGGAACTATATCTTCTGCCTTTATTATATAATTTTCTTCAACTTCGCCAATTTCTCCACCTTGATCGATGTAGCCAATCATAGCTCCCATTTCAATCATCATATTAGAGATTGTCATCTTATCATCTTGAGATAAATTGATAATAGATTCTCCTGTTAATACTACCCCTGTATCTGTAAAACCATTTGTTCCAAACTTACCGATAATATGTAATATGATATCTTTACCATAAACATTATCATTCAAGTTACCTTCAATTTTTATTACTTTTACAGGTGGTACTTCTATATCTATTTTACCTAAAGCCATAACTGCAGCAAGCTCTGTCGAACCAACTCCTATTGCTACAGCTCCAAAAGCTCCTGCAGTACAAGTGTGGGAATCAGCTCCTACGATTATATCACCTTTTTTATATAGATTTTCTTCCATTATAAGTTGATGTATAACCCCCTCACTTCTTCCGTAGTATTTAACATTGAAATCTTTTGAAAAATCCTCCAATGATTTATGCTGTACTCTTGAATTAACGCTTGAACATGGAATATTATGGTCTGATACAAAAACTACTTTTTCACTATCAAAAACTTTTCCCACACCAATTTTTTTGAATTGCTCTATTGCAAGAGGTCCAGTTACATCATGAGCTATTGCTAAATCTACATTGACACTTAATTCATCTCCTACTTCTACACTTTTTTTATCAGCATGTCTAGCTATTATTTTTTCTATTACGTTTATTTTAACCACCCCTTACTTAACTAGTACAATTCCTAACTCTTTTGCTATTTTCTCTGCTTCTTCTTTTGATGGAGTAGCATCTCTCAATACTAATCTTCCACCACCTCTGTTTAAAGCATCTACAACTACTGTGTCTTTTTCTGTCTCTATTGTTATTCTCTGAAGTGAATATTCTTTAGCCATTATAACTTCTACATCTATTCCAAGTTCGTTCATTTTATCTATAGAACTTTTATACATATCATAATCTGATGTTGGAGATCCAAATACAGCCCCCATTATTATTCCCGGCATGTTAATTCCTCTTCTTGCAAATAACTCAGGATACAACTCGACTGTTACCTTTTTTATGTTACCTTTGTCTTTTGCTAAGTAATGAGCTATTCTCGCAGTATTTGTTGGAGATCCAACAGCTTGACTACTTCCTCCTACTACTGCATCTCCTAAAGTACTTGTAACCGGTGCTATATTTTTTGCAATAGCTTTAGCTTTCTCTTGAGCTTTAATTAGTGTCTTCTCCATCTTTTCCAGTTCTTCTTTTTTTACACCTTCATCAATTAAAGCTTCAACTTCATTTTTAGTTTTAAAATAAGGTCTTAAATATTCTACCACTACTGGAACAACTTCTTTAGCTGACACTGGGTGAACCTCAGTAGACATTACAAACATAACATCTATAGGAATATTTACTTCCATATCAGAATTTATAGCCAATCCTGCAGATAAATTACCAACTAAAATAGCTCCGCCAATATGAGTTGCACATAATCCTGGAACCATAACTCTTGGTGTACATGGAACTGCTACAGTTGGAGATATTGCTAAGACCATAGCTTTTTCCATTTGTCTAGGTGTCCCATCCTTTAAAAAAGTCATTGCTGCTGCTACTGCTGCTGCTCCAGCGCCAAATCCTTCCATATTACATCCCGAAGTTGTTTTTCCCACTCTGAAATATGATCCAACTTTCAACATTAGTGCTGCTGTTTCTGCTATTGTAACTTCATCATAGTGGCTATCCTGCATTGCTTTCACAAAGCCAGTATAAGGACAAGAATCTCCAGTCCCGGCACATGGGTTTAATCCAATAACATGATTTCCTACCTGAGCTGCTAAAGTATATATTAATGCTCTATTGATAAAGTCATCTTTAAAGAGTTCTACCATACCATTTTTAGTCAAATCACTGCCTACTTTACCCATAATAGGACTCTCTCCGTCAGTTAAACCTCTTTCTATTGCTTCTAAGTTATGTTCTAATTCTTTCATAACATCACTTAATATTTCTTCTCTTGAAGAGTTAGTTGTAAGTTTTGCATCTTCAATTATTACATCAACTACTCTAGTGTTTGTTTCTTCTGCTATATTTATAATTTCTCCGAATGTTAACGGTTGTTTTTCCTTAATAATATTTTCTAAACTCATTATAATCTCCTCTATTTATCACTTCTTACTTCTACATCTGCCCAACGTTCAAAGATTTTTATAACAGATGATATATCTTCACCACCCAATCCTTCTGCTCTAGCAGCTTCAAATATCTGTTGGGATAAATTTCCACTAATCAATGGTAATTTTAAATCTTTTGCTGTATCTACTGCCAATTGAAGATCCTTATGCATTAAATCTATCATAAATCCAGGCTCAAAATTTCCTTTCGAAATGTATTTTTCGTATTTAGCTGTTAAAGCATATGAACTTCCGGAACTTTTGCTAATAATGTCGTACATTACATCTTCCTTTAGTCCTGCTTTTTTACCTAAAACTAAAGCTTCTGCAGTAGCAACCATATTTATTCCTAATAGTAAGTTATTTACAGCTTTAATTGTGTCTCCCGCACCAACGTCACCAACATGTTTAATACTATTCCCTACAGCTTCTAAGTACGGCTTAACTTTGTCAAACACTTCTTTTTTACCACCTACCATTATGGTTAGTGTACCATTTTCAGCTCCTGCTGCACCTCCACTTACCGGTGCATCTACTACATCTACTCCTTTTTTTGCTGCTATTTCGCTAATTTTCCTTATAACTTTAGGTGTTATGCTACTAAAGTCTATAATAACAGATCCTTTCTTTGCACCTTCTAAAACTCCATCCTCTCCTAGTATTACTCCTTCGACTATTTGAGAATTTGGCAAAGATACCATTATAACATCACTTTTTTCAGCAACGTCTGCAGCAGAATCTCCAGCTACAGCCCCTTGGTCAGTAAGCGTCTTCACATTTTCTTTCGCTATATCATATACGGTCAATTTATGTCCTGCTTTTAAAACATTTGAGGCCATTTTTCCACCCATAACTCCTAATCCTACAAATCCTATTTTCATCTAAAACACTCCTTTTTTCTTATTTACTATAAATATGTTGCAACTGTTGTGCCAATTTAAGAAAAACAACCGAAAATCAATTATTTTTTCTGGTTGCTTTTATCAATTTATTCTTATTACTTGAATTGGTACATCAAAATAAATACATTCTATTCAATTCAATTTATGACTTTCAAAATAAAATAATTTATAATTTCAAATATGAAATGGTAAGTATCTGCTTTCCAGATTTTTCCCAGTTTTTTTAATTTTTTATGTTTCATAATTGAAATGTCAGTTTTCTTTTTTGAAAAGTTCTTCAGATGTTTATTGAAACATTTCAACTATTTTTCATTATGGCTTTAGAAGTAAATATTTCTACATTATTAGAATTAGCTCTAAATCTTTATTAGAATTCAAGTATCTACTTACTTTATAAATATTGAATTATATTATAAATCTTTTATTAATTCATTGTCAAATAAACAATATTCTTAAAAGTTTGCTATTGACTATAGCAATTGTTTGTTTTATACTATATGCATAATGAATATAGTCGATTCGAATATAGGAGGAAATATGATAGAAAAAAATCCAAAATGCTGTAATAAATCCCACAAAGCAGAAACTTTTTTAAAAGTGTGTTTATTAACTCTTTTACTTGATAAAACCGGTCACGGTTACTCGCTAATAGAGGGCTTAGAGGATTACGGCTTTGATAAAAATGATTTAAGTGTTAGCACTCTTTATAGAAATTTAAGGAAAATGGAGAAAGAAGGTTTAGTTAGTTCTTCTTGGAAAGAGGGACATAGTGGACCTAAAAAAAGAGTCTATACTATAACTAAAGCTGGAAAAGAAAATTTATCTGAGTATATCAACTTTATTAAGTATAGAAAATCTTTGATGAAAAATTTAATCGATACATATGAAAATAAAGTAGCGAAAAGTAAGGAGATATAAAGTGGCGGTAATTACTATATACAGTCTTTTAGCTTTAACCTTGGCAGTTTCTTTTTTTAAAGATAAAAAGAAAACAAAAAAAGCTTTTAAAGTAGCAAAAAAAGCTTTCATAAAAATGACACCAAGTCTACTAATGATTATAGGTATAGTAGGACTTATATTAGGAATATTAACTCCTGAGACTATCTCAAGTCTGATTGGTGCCGAAGCAGGTCTTTGGGCTACAGCATTAGGAGCAATACTAGGAGCATTAACCTTAATTCCTTCTCTTATAGCATTTCCATTAGCAGGATCTTTGCTAAGAGCCGGTGCTACTACAATGACAATATCAGCCTTTGTTACAACCTTAGTAATGGTAGGAGTTATAACAGCTCCTATGGAAATAAATGCTTTAGGTAAAAAATTCACATTTCTAAGAAACGGTTTAAGCTTTATTGCAGCATTAATAATTGCTGTAGTGATGGGAGGTATATTAGGATGATAAAAGTAATAAAAAACTTTAAAATACCAATCATTTTAGCATTTATAATTATAGGATTAAATATCTTCATGCCCGAGGCAGGAAACCGTTCGATTACTGTTATGATTGATTATGCAAAAGAAATGGCATTGATAATGCCTGCAGTTTTTTTACTTATGGGTTTTATGGAAGTATGGATTGATAAAGATAAGATAAAGAAATGGCTTGGAGGTAAGTCAGGATTAAAAGGAGGCTTAATTGCTTTTGTCTTAGGTACATTACCTACAGGACCTCTTTATGTAGCTTTTCCAATGGCTGCTTCTCTTCTAAAAAAAGAAGCCAGCGTTTTTAATATAGTAATATTTTTAGGAGCTTGGGCTGCTTTGAAAATTCCCCAATTAATGGTAGAAATAAAATTTCTTGGTCTTCCTTTCACAGCTTTAAGATTTATTTTAACCTTGGTTAGTTTAATAATAATTGGTAGCATAATGAATATACTTTTTAAAAATAAAACAGAAGCATAAAATTAGCCCCTGAAAAGGGGCTTGGTTTTTATCCTACATTTTTTGCATAGACATCATTCTTAGGTCTTGGACTTATTGTTACTAAAAGACTCATATCCTCATTTACCTTAGGTATACTGAAATCATACTCTCCTTCTACATATCCAATAGTTCCTTCTTCTACTTTCTCTATTGAATCATTTATTTTAATTTCTCCAGAACCAGATAAAACTTTGTATACAACTTTTGATGATTCGTGTTTATGTATAGGTAGCTCCTGTCCCGGTTTAAAATTTAAAACAAATACTAATACCTCTTCCATATCATAAATAATTCTTTTAGTAAAAGCTGCTTCACTAAAAATTATACTATCTTTAATTTTTTTGTTTTCCATAATTTATTCCTCCTATAATTTAACTGTTTATAGTCTATAAAATAGTTACCCATATGAAAATAAAATATTCTAAATTTTATAATTTTAGTTATTTTATAACATTTTTGAATATCGTTCTTAATAAAGGGTAAGTATTCAATAGATATTATTGATAATACTTATCATTTATGATTTTAATATTTAAAAAGGAGGACTCAAAATGAAAGCAAACAAATTATTTATAATTATTCTAGCATTAGTTTTAGTTTTTTCAATAGTAGGATTTGGTAACGAATTAATTGAAAAAGTTGAAGCATATTTGGTATCTGATTTAAATTTCGAAGTAGATGGAGAAGATTGGTCACCTAAGGATGTAGATGGTAGTCCTTTAACTCCTCTTAATTACAACGGGAGGACTTATGTACCAGTAAGATCCCTATTAGAGGATAAAGGTGTAACAGTAGGATACGAAGCTGATACACGAACAGTGCTTTTAGATTATTCTACAATGAATCATATTGATAAATCATCTCCTCTTCTAATGAAAGTTTCTGCAGATGGTCCTGGAGGCGGTTCTGGTAAAGTTACTTGGAATAAAATCAGCATAGAAAAAAATCCTAATTTTGATTTAGGAAATATTTCATATAAACAGGAAATTACCCTAGAAGTAGCTGAAGATGGAAAGGTTTATTCTTGGGGTAGTAATGGAAGAACAGAAATGTCTTTAGAAGAATTGGCATCATCAGATGAAAGTATAGCTGTAGAAAAAGCTAGTTTTAATATTGATGAAGAAACAGGAATAGTCACTTCTATGGAATTATTCCAAAGCGAAGAAAAGGCTAGAATGGATGACGGTTTTCATATAATAATAAGGGTAACATCTGATCCATTCAAAATTCACATTATTATAGAATGGTAGACTTTTAATTTAAGTGTATTTTAATATGAATAGGTTTTAGTATTTTTTATGATACTATAACCTATTCGTTTTCTTAACTGAAAGGAGTAAGATATGAATAAGAAATATTTGTTTTTAAGTTTGTTATTAATTTCTACATTAATTCTATCCAGCTGCAGCACAGATAATACTGCCGTTGATAATTTAGAATCTGAATTGGAAAATTCAAAAAATGAAATTTCATTACTTGAAGAAGAAATAGAAAGTTTAGAGGGTAATTTAGATATATTAGAAAACATTATGGTAGAAAATAGTAATTTACTTGAAGAAAAAGAAACCACTATAAATAACCTTATGGATGAAATTGAAATTTTATCTAATCCGCCAAGTCAATCCGCAAATCTTGTCAATGAAGCATTTACAGTACTGAGTCACTTGGCTAATGAAGATGGAGCAGCTTTAGCAAATCATGCTCATCCTACAAAAGGTGTTAGATTTTCTCCATATTTCAATGTTAATGTTAATACCGATATAGTTTTCTATCCAGGTAATACTATTGGAGCTAATATGTTTACTAACACTACAGTATATGTTTGGGGGGAATATGATGGAACTGGTGAAAGTATTGGCGGAGAATATGCATATTATCACAGCAGATTTGTTTACGATGAAGATTATTTAAATCCAGAATTAATAGGAGTAAATCAAATAGTAGGAACGGGAAATATGAATAACAATATAGAAGATGTGTATCCTAATGAATCTTATGTAGAATTCCATTTTACAGGGTTTGATCCTCAATATATGGGAATGGATTGGAGAAGCTTAGTTCTAGTATTTGAAGAAGATAATGGAGATTGGTATTTAGTAGGTGTTGTTCATGGTGAATGGACAGCATAAATTAAAAGAAGAATGAATTAGTTATTATAATTCATTCTTCTTAATAAGTTCAGAAAATATATTCAAGCCTATAAAAAAGTAGTATAGTCCACCAAACATGAAAACAAAACTTTTATAGGTTGTTCTACTTGGTTTTTGTCTGGACATTTTTATGTCTGTTGAACACCAAAAAGCAAAATGCTCGCAGTTGTTAGTTTTGATTTTATATCCTCCAAAATCAGACCCAACAAATTTTTCAGCTCTTTTTACAATATCCTCTCTACTGATGCTAGATTCTATAAAGATTTCCTGTTCTAGTATTCCATTTTCTCCAATAAATTTATCTATACTAATTTTTTCAACTCTAGCTTTTTTTAATTTTAATATACTTGGACAGTAGAAATGTATTATTTCATTATTGTTCACTTCAACACCATAATGTCTGTAGTAAACAATCCTTGCTATTATTTTATCTACAAAGCAACTTTCTTTATTCATTCTATTTTCTATTTTTCTGAACAATAAAGGTTCTCTTGTGACGAAAACTACATCACCTTTCATACTTATCCCTACCTTAAAGTTATCATATATATTGATATTTGAATAATTATACTCTATTTTTTTATTATTTGAAAGGTTTTTTTTATTTTTTTATAAGACTTACTCCTCTCTTTGCATAATTCATAAGCATATTTGTATCACTTGACCATAAGTTTAACTGCATGCCTTTTCTAATCCACCTTCTCATTTCTTTAGGATCTCCATTTGTAAAAATACCAGAAAATTTATTGTGTTGCTTTGCTGAGTTTATTACTTTATCAATAGCTTTTAATAGAATAGGGTTTTCCTTATCTCCAAATATATCATATCCCTGCGATAAGTCATTTGGCCCAATAAATGCAGCATCTATTCCATCTACTTCTAAGATTTCATTAATATTTTCTACTCCTTTTTTTGATTCTATCTGAACAATCATAAGTGATTTTTTGTTAGCTTCTTTCATGTAATCTAAACCTGATGGTATTTCTTTATATCCGGAATGACTTCTAAATAAAGATACTCCTCTATTTCCTTGTGGTGAATATTTTGCATACTCTATTAATTTTTCAGCTTGTTTTTTAGA
>Ga0102926_1002074_pt1 | contig 11722 bp, 9 predicted proteins | sample SalPonR1_A_D2_MG_FD_78173 | JGI IMG/M metagenome (GOLD analysis project Ga0102926, IMG submission 78173) | Salt pond soil microbial communities from South San Francisco under conditions of wetland restoration - Salt Pond MetaG R1_A_D2_MG | ecosystem: Environmental > Aquatic > Marine > Intertidal...
CAGTTCCACCCATATCTCTGCTTCTAGCCTTATCTACTCTATAAAATCTTTCAAAAATCCTTTTCATATCTCCTCTAGGAATACCAATACCACTATCTTTTATTGATATGATTACATTATTACTTTCATTATATGCAGTTACCTCTATAGTTCCTTCTTTTTTTGTGTATTTGATGCTGTTACCAATAATATTCTGTAGTATTTGTTCTAACCCTTCTTCATCAAATTCAATTTTATTTATATCTTTTTCTATATTTATTGTCAGGTTTTGATTTTTTTCTTTAGCTCTTATGCTTAATTTTTTAAATACATTTTCTATTACTTTTTTAGGATTTATAATTTTTTTACTCCATTTTTCCTGATTATATTCAATCCTTGAAAGCTTTAATAAGTCCTGCACCAGTCTTGACATTCTATCAGTCTCAGAATCAATTATCCTAATAAATTCTTTTGAAGTTTCTTCATCTTCCAGAGCTCCTGACAGTAGTGTTTCTGAATAGCTTTTTATTGTAGTGATTGGAGTTTTTAACTCATGAGAAACATTTGCAAGAAATTCATTTCTCATATTTTCCAATTTCTGCTGTTCAGTAATATCCTGCATAACAAAAATCACCCCGCCTACTTCGTTTCTATCATTTTTATAGGGTGCAAAATTTATATTATAGATATTTCCTTCTATTTCTATTTTTTTATCTCCAATCCAAGAATTTTTTTCAACATTCTCTAATGAAAGCTCATCACTTAATTCTTTCATTATTTTATTACCGTTTTTCTCCGGTTTATCATCAAGGTTAAGTAATGATTTCGAGACTGGATTTGCATGAATTATTTTACCATCTAAATCTATTGTTATAACACCATCTGCCATATAGTTAAACGTAGTTTCTATTTTGCTTTTTTCCTGATAAACTTCAGAAATTCTATTTTTTAATTCCTTTGTCAAATAGTTAAACATCATACCAAGCTGTCCAATTTCATCGGTAGATTTTACATCTACAAATTGATCAAAGTTTCCTTTCGACATTTCCTTAGCTTTTAAAGTTACATCCTTTATCGGTTTGGTAATACTTGTAGCTATAAAAAAACCAATTATAATTGTAATTAGTAATGCTAATATTGTAGCCCTAGTAAGCATAGTTTTTGAATTCTCTACAGTTTCATAAACGCTCTCTAAAGAATAAGTAAGGTATATTATACCTATGATATTACCTTCGGTGTTTTTGACAGGATAAGCCATATGTTTCACTCTCGTTTGTATACCATCATATTCTTCCGGGGGTATAATTTCTGCTATCTCTCCATCTAGGGATTCTTCAACTAAAAAGTTGTTTATTCTTTTTACATCATAAGGGTTTAAATTCACAACATTTTCTATTGTACTACCAATAATTGATAAATCTTCGTCATTAAGAATTATATATAAATTTTCATTATAGCCTATCTGGATGCTTTCTCTAACACTATTTTGTATTTCTTCTACATTATCTTTCCAATTATCCTCTTGTAGGTAACTAGAACTTGCAATTATAGATGATATATGACTTTTCATAGATTTAGTGATGTTGTCTAACTGAACTTTCTCTAAGTTATCTATTATAAAAAAACCAACTATTGCCATAGCTAAAAAAACCAAAAGAAAGTATATAAGTATAAACCTCCATCTTATACTTCTAAACATTATTAAGTCCTCCTAAAGTAGTATCCTACTCCTCTTTTAGTTATAATATATTTATCTTCATCTGTTTCAATTTTTTCCCTTAATCTTCTTACAGTAACATCTACCGTTCTTAAATCTCCATATTCATAACCCCAAACTTCTTTAAGTAAAAATTCTCTTTCAAAGGCTTTATCGGGATTCAAAGCAAGATATTTTAAGAGCTCAAACTCTCTATTTGTCAAATTAACAGAGTTTCCATTTCTTGTTACTTCATATGTATTAAAGTTGATTTTTATATTGCCTAAATCCAGTATTTTTGCTTTTTTTACTTCTTCTGGATTAATTAGTTTTGATCTTCTTATATTTGCCTTTACTCTTGCAATTACTTCGTTCATATTAAAAGGCTTAGTTATATAATCATCTGCTCCTAATTCTAATCCTGTAATCTTGTCATTTTCTTCTTCTTTTGCAGTAAGCATAAGTATCGGCATAGTATGCTCAGCTCTTATTTCTTTCAACACATCAAATCCGCTTTTTTTTGGTAACATGATATCTAAAAGAATAAGATTGGGTTCAAAAATTTTCACCTTCTTTATTGCTTCTTCTCCATCAAAAGCAGTCTCCACAGTGAAATTTTCTTTTTCTAAATTGTACTTTATTATATTTGCTATAGGTCTTTCATCATCTACTACTAAAATTTTATCCTTCATTTCAAATCACCTGCTTGTTGTATATTTGTTATATTATCTAGTTCTTTATATATCGGTCTTAGTCTTTTATATAAGTTTTTATATCCTTTGTTTATTATGTCTTTATAGATTTTAGCATTTTTTTGGTCAGGTTTAAATACTCTACTATAATGTATCATACTATCCATAGCTTCTTCAAAGTTTTCAAATTCATTTAATCCAACAAAAGTTGCTATGGCGGCTCCTAAACCTGAAGTTTCATGGGTTTGTACTCTGTATATCTCTCTGTTAAATATATCCGCTGATATTTGACATATAGAGTCGCTTTGAGATCCTCCACCGGATATAGCTAATTTTTTCATTCTTACTTTAGATTTTTTCTCTATTTTTTCTATCCCTTCAAGAAGAGCAAATCCTATTCCTTCTATTATTGCTCTGTATATATGAATTTTATTATGTTTATCGGAAAACCCTATTATTGACCCCTTTGCCTCTGGTCTCATAAGCTCTTTGCCCCAGTATGGTTGAAGAATTAAACCTTCTGCTCCTGGTGGTATTTGATCTAATTTACCATTTAAAATGTTAAGAGCTTTGTTTGTATCTCCATTGGCTATTTTTAATTCTTCGTGGGCAAACTCTTCTTCAAACCATTTAACCATCCAATAACCTCTGTATATATTTATTTCCGGATTGTAATACCCTGGTCTTACAGCTGTAAAAGGAGGAAATAATTTTCTCAATTCAAAGTATTTTTTTGAAGTTGTTTGTATTGTTGCTTGAGAACCTAAAGATATACTTCCACTAGTTAAATCTATCGTTCCGGTTCCTATAGTTTCACAACCTTTATCTGAACCGGAAGCAATTAAAGGTAGTCCCTTCATTAAGCCCGTTAATTTTTCAGTTTCTTCAGTTATTCGTCCTATTTCTTTTCCAGGATCTACAACATCAGGAAGCATATTTCTATCTATTTGGAATATTTGGTTTTTAATATCGTATTTTCCAGACCATTTTTGATTTTTGTAGTCGAAGGGTATATGTCCTATCATTGAAGCCTTACTGTCCACTAATTTACCTGTCAATTTATAATTCAAATAAGTGGATAAAAGAATGTATTTTTTTGTTTTATTCCAGATGTCCGGTTCTTCTTTTTCAATCCAATGCCCTTTACATTCTTTATTGAATTTTTCAGCATTTTCTTTAAATCTTACCAACTTAAGCAGTATATTTGCCCAAGATTTCATTTTTTTTGGTTTATCTGTTTTTCTAGTATCCATCCACATTATTGCATTTCTTAAAGGTTTATTGTTCTTATCTAATATAATTACAGTATCTCTCTGTGTAGTAACAGAAATGCCTTTTATTTTTCCAAATATTTCAGGTTCAATTTCTTTAGTTTCTTTTACTACATCTACTAAATACTCCCAAAACATTTCAGGATCTGCTTCTACCCAATTTTCCTTTGGTCTTTTATATTCGGGAAATTCTTTTTTTGATTTAACAACTAATTTTCCCTGATTGTCAAAAATCAAACTTCTTATACTCTGTGTTCCACAGTCAATTGTTAAGACGTATTTTCTTTCCATTATATCACCATTTATTTTAAGTTGTTATATTATATCATTTTATAAGAAATATTTCATTATACCTTTAAAGACACTAAAAAACCCTTCAAACTGAAGGGTTTTTTACTTCTTAATATTCGTCTTTGGTAGTTTCTTTTTCTTCGTCTTTACTATCTTTGTAAAAATCTCTTACCTTGTCTTTACTAAATTCTTCTTCATCAAGTACTTCAGCCACTTCACTTTTATCAGGTAGTATTATCCACATTAGTATGTAAATTCCTACTCCTACTCCATAAACCCATGAAACAGCAAACCATAAAATTCTAACAATAGTAGGATCTATATCAAAGTATTCGGCAACACCTTGACATACTCCAGCTATTTTTTTCTTTGATTGATTTTTATATAATCTTTTTGCCATATTTTTCACCTCTTATTTATTTATAATTTCAATTATTATAATAATATATCTTAATTAATACATTATTAGCTTATTATTAGAAAAAGATTAATTTTACTTCATTAAATTACTTTTCATGAAATCATTTTTTTTTAACCTGTAGTGACATTCTATATAATTTTTTCTGTATTTTAGTATGGTTTTTTCAACTTCCTTGTACTTTTTATAGCCGGAGTGCTCCATTGATTTAATAGAATTTATATTATTTTTCCAAACTTGAGCATGTATTTCGTCAACTTCTAAAATATCAAATGCAAATCTATACACTAATTTTCTAGATTCTTTCATATATCCCTTTCTCCAACAGTGTTTAGCCAGCCTCTGAGATTCAGCCGGAATAATTTTAGTACCATCTATCTGTACAACAGGTTTCCACAAATAATATATTCCTATAGTTTTATCATTGTTGATATCTGTAATTGCCCATGAATATAAATCACTACTGTTGCAGTAATTTTTTATTGATTTTCTTACTTCCTGTACATTTTTAGGGATTTCTGTTCCCAACCATTTATGTATTTCAGGATTTTTAAAAATTATATACAGCTGGGGAGTATCTTTATCTTCATTCAACTCCCTTAATAACACTTTTTTAGATACTAAAGTTGGCTCACTTTTCCCATTTATCATAATACCCCTCACTTATAATTAAGTTACTTACATTATACCATAGTAAGAAGATATTTTTAAAACATTAACAAAAAAATAGCAGAAACATCTGCTATTTTACTATTAAATAAATTTATTTATCTGTATTTTGTTCCTATAAGCTGTTGTGGATTTACAGTATTTCCATACTTTCTAACTTCAAAATGTACGTGAGGCCCTGTACTATATCCTGTATTTCCAACAGTTGCTATAGTCTTACCTTGATATACCTTTTCTCCTACCCCAACATATAATTTAGAGCAGTGGGCATATCTTGTAGAAAATCCTCCTCCATGATCTATCTCAATCATATATCCATAGTCTCCGTACCATCCGGAAAAAGTTACTACCCCTCCATCAGCGGCAGCTATAGGTGTCCCTATTGATGATGCTATATCCACCCCGTAATGGAATCCCGACCATCTCGGTCCGTATCTAGATGTAACATAGCCCGTAGGCAGGGGATTGTTAAAATATCCCGTTCCTTTTTTAGGAGGTGGTTCTTTCATACCATTGTACAGTACTTCCGTTACCGGTTCTTCTATAGTTTTTTCTTCGACAACATTTCTACTTACTTCAATACCGTTTTCTTTTATTATTTCAGCCCTAATTTCTACTACCCCATATTCACCATTAATTTTCGTTTGATATTCGTCATTGTAAAGCCAAGAGACTTTTTCATATTCTGTGTCATAGGTTATTTTTTCTTCGTATACTGCTATTTCTTTTGTTCTTACTCCTATGTATGGTTTTGGTATTACTAAGCTTAATTCATCTCCCGGATGTATTAAGTTAGGATTTATATTTGGATTAGCAGCTATTAAATCTGAAACTTCTAAATTATATTTACTTGCTATTGTCCAGTAATTTTCTCCATTTTCTACTACATGGGTTTTCTCTATATTTGTACCTTTTTGTACGTAATATAAAAGGTTTTTATAAGTTTCAAGCTCATTTTTAGTTGCCTGAACTTCAACTATATTAACATCTTGTGCAATCTCTACTTCTACATTCTCTGAATTTCTTGTCATTTCATAGTAGGGAGCCTTTATCTCTTCTAATAATTGTTCTGCCAATTCCTTTGAAGGAAGTTCCCCAATTATTTCTCCTTCAACTTCTACTCCATAAGCAACTACTTCATAATTTAATTTTCCTCTAATTTCATTTACTATATGGTTTTTTCCGGTTAATTCATCTTCTTCTGCGTGAGAATCTACAAGCTCTATGTCATTAGATATTTTAATATCCATACCTTCTTTATTTTGAATAGTTTCTTTGATTTCAAATAATACTTTATCTACGGATTCTTCATTTCTTACTACTCCAACATATTCTCCATCTAAATATATTTCCTTAGCTCTGGTTTCCTGTTCGTGTATTGCTTCTGCCTTAGCCTCTAGGTGTTTCTGATTGTAGACATGCGAAATAGTCAGTACAATCATTGTAGCTAAAAATATTACTGAAATTCTCTTTAAGTACTGATTTCTAAGAATATATTTTTGTTTTTTGTTGAATATTTCAGATAAGTTTTCCATATATTGTCTCCACTTGATTTTTAAATACCCTCGTCTATTTTAACATAAATGATGTTTTTTTAAAAGAAAATTTATTTATACACATTTTTGCAATCTGCATTTTTTTCAAATAATGCTTTTATTATAATATCTAAGTAAATAATAATCAAATATAATTTTATTAGTTTTCAGTATTAATTAAATTGTATCCTATAATATGTTATAATAAAATTTATATAATAATAGAAGGATTGATAATAATGACATTTTATAAAGAAAGTCAAAAAATGGATCTTGGAAGTACCACTTATGAAAACATTTTTCTTAATGATTATATGCCTCCTGCAAAAGGTACCCACGTAAAAGTCTATCTTTTAGGTTATAAATATGCTTCTAATCATGAAAAAGAATTTAGTAATATTTCTATATCAAAAAACTTAAGTATAAGTGAAGAAGAAGTTGATGATGCTTGGAGTTACTGGGAAGATCAAGGTGTTATTAAGAAAAAATATTTAGATAATGGTACTTATGATGTAGAGTTTGTGAATTTAAAAGGGTTATATGTAGAAAAAGTCTACACGTCAAGATCTAATGAAAATAAACCCTCTTTTAACGATCTCATCCACTCTAATAAGAATGATTCTACAAAAAATATGTTTGAAGAACTTAGAAAAATATACGGAAGAGAACTTACTTTTAATGAAAAAAGAAAAGTTTTATCTTGGAAGAAAAAATTCTCCTTTGATGATATAATTATAATTCAAGGTTTTATATATTCTGTCAAAAGAAAAAATGCCAAAAATTTTAACTATATTGAATCAGTACTTAATTCTTGGCACGACAGTAACATTGAAACAATAGAAGACTTAGGAGATTATTTTGAAAAACAATCTGAGATATACGGTTATTATAAAAAAATAAAAAAATCTTTAGGTTTTTCTGGAAGACAGTTAACAAAAAGTGAAATGGATACTATTGATAAGTGGTTTTTTGAATGGAATTTTTCTATAGATATGGTTTTAAAAGCTTTAGAAAACTCAAGTAAAATACCTAATCCAAATATTAATTACTTTAATTCAATTTTAAAGGACTGGTATAACAAGGGTTATAAAAAAGTTGAAGATATAAAAAAAATAAACTCTAATAAATATAAGAAAAATAAAAAACCTAGCAAATCAACAAATTTTGATGATTTTGATCAAAAATATAAAAATTATACCTCCGAAGAACTTGACGAAATAGCAAGAAGAAAGTTTAATAATAGAAATAAAGAATAAGTGGTGTTAAAATGAATAAAGAATTAATAAGAGACATTTTAAAAGAATACGATCAAAAAAGATTGAAAAGCCAATCGGATTTAGAATACAGAAAAAAAGAAATTTACGATATGATACCGGAATTAAAAAAGATTGATGAAAGTATTTCTGTTTTAAGTATTAAAATATCAAAAATAACCTTTGCTAAACCGGACAACTATAAAGAAGAAATTAAGATTATAAAAGAAAAATTAGAATATTTTAAAAACAAGAAATCTAATATATATAAAAAAAACAGTATACCAGAAGGTTACTTAAAGCCATCTTATGAATGTAACATCTGTAATGATACGGGATATGTAAGTACTGGAGAAAGATGCATCTGTTTTAAACAGAAAATCATAAATCAACAGTATAAAATGTCTAATATGGAGCATATGCTTAAAAAAGAAAATTTTGAAACCTTCAATATAAATATTTTTAGCAATAAATCTTATCCTGGAGAAAATTTATCTCCTAGGGATAATATGAAAAATATATACAGAGAGTGTAAGAAATTCACATTAAATTTTCGAGATGCTAAGGATAATCTTCTGTTTTATGGGGGAACAGGCCTAGGAAAAACTTTTTTATGCAATTGTATTGCTAAAGAACTTATTGATGATGGGTATACTGTTTTGTATCAAACTGCTTTTAAAATGTTTGAAATAATAAGTAATTATAAGTTTAAATATAGTAATGATAGTGATTATAATAAAGAACACTATGAAATGCTTTTTAATACAGATTTGCTAATAATTGATGATTTAGGTACGGAATCAAATAACTCTTTCACAAAAACTGAGTTGTTTAATATAATTAATTCAAGATTGATTACAGGTAAAAACACATTAATTTCTACAAACCTATCAATTGAAAACATAGGAAATCATTATACTGATAGGATAGTATCCAGAATATTAAACAATTATATTGGATGCAAATTTTACGGCAAGGATCTTCGATGGGAAAAATAATAACAAGGAGTGATTTAAATGGCTCTACCTTTAGGTGAAATATTATTAAGAATTTTTACCGGATTTATATTAAGTGGTGTTATAGGACTTGAAAGAGAAGGCTTGAATAGACCTGCCGGATTAAGAACTCATATCTTAGTAGGCACAGGTTCCACTTTGATTATGGTTACCGGTATTTATGTTGCTTATACCTATTCAGCAACTGATACTGATGCTGCCCGATTAGGGGCTCAGGTTGTAAGTGGTATTGGTTTTTTAGGCGCCGGCACCATTATTAAAGAAGGTGTAAGTGTTAGAGGTTTAACTACCGCTGCAAGTTTATGGTCTACTGCTGGTATTGGACTGGCTTGCGGTTCCGGATTTGTTATTCCTGCTATATTTACTACGGTAATTATTATCTTTGCTTTAATTGTTTTCCAAAAAATTAATCATTATATGATAAATAGAAAGCAGGAAATGAGAATAAGTGTCTTATGTAATAATGTTCCAGGACAATTAGGTTCTATTGGAACTTATTTCGGAAATCAAAATGTACAAATAAGACAGATTTCAATGCAAGACGAAAATGAAGAAGTTTTAAGAATTAACTTTGTTCTTCGTCTTCCCTTAAAAGCTACACCCGTAGATGTTATAGAAGGTCTCAAAACAGTAGAAGGCGTAAAGGAAATTGAAACTTAAAAGACCCTCAAAACTTGAGAGTCTTTTTTTTATCCATTTAATAAAAGTTCGTTTATAGGTCTTCCTGGAGGAACTATAGGATATACTGATTCTTCTTGATCTATTTTGCATTCTATAAATATAGGCTCTTCCAGATTCCTTGTCTTTTCTAAAACTTTATCAAGTTCTTTCATAGATTTTACTACATAACCCTTTATACCGTAAGCATCCATCAATTTTACATTATCAACGTAATCTTTATTGGTAGTTTCAGAGTATCTGCTGTTACTGAACATTCTTTGCCATTGTCTAACCATTCCTAAAGCATTATTGTTAAGCATAATCATTCTAACTGGAAGGTTGTACCTCGCAAGAGTTAACAGTTCTCCAGAGTTCATTTTAAAACTACCGTCTCCAGTTATCAATACTACATCTTTTTTAGGATTTCCAACTTTTGCACCTATCGCAGCTCCTAACCCGTAACCCATAGTTCCAAGTCCACCTGATGTAACAAATTCATTGGATTTTTTAAACTTCCAGAACTGTCCTGTCCACATTTGATGTTGTCCTACATCAGTTGCAACTATAGTATTTTCACTATAGTATTCATTAGTTTTTTCTAAAATATTTTTTGGAACAAATAAACTCTTATCTGGTTCCTCTATCTTATTTGACAATATTTCCTTCAACCAATCTTCTCTTGAATTTTTAGATACTTTTTCAACAAGTTTTTCAAGTATTTTTTTCATTTCTCCTATTAAAGGCACACAATCTTTAGTATTTTTATCTATTTCTGTACCATCTATATCAATATGTATAATTTTAGCCTTCGGAGCAAATTCATCTGGTTTTCCTATTACTCTATCACTAAATCTTGCACCTATTGCTATAATTAAATCACTTTCCGTCACTGCTAAGTTTGTTTCCTTATGCCCGTGCATACCAACAAGTCCCAGTGATAATCTGTGTTCTCTTGGTATGGTTCCATATCCCATAAATGAATTTGCAGTAGGTATATCATTTTTCTCCACTAATTTTTGAAGGAGTTCATCATTTTGAGATATTCTTACTCCTCCTCCTGCATATACAACAGGTTTTTTTGATTTGTTTATTAACTCTGCCGCTCTTTCTAATAAATCTTCCGAAGGTACTTCAACAGGTTTCTGTTTTCTTTTACCCTCCGGTTTTTTATATTCTGTTTCTGCTAAAAAAACATCTTTAGGTACATCAATAAGTACCGGTCCCGGTCTACCTTCAGCTGCTACTTCTAATGCTTCATCCACTACTTCAGCTAAATTTTCAACTTTTCTAACAAGATAATTGTGTTTAGTAATAGGTATAGTCATACCGGTGATATCAACTTCCTGAAAAGAATCTTTTCCTAAAAGCATATTAGGCACTTGTCCAGTTATAACAACAAGAGGAACAGAATCCATATAAGCTGTAGCTATTCCTGTAACTGTGTTTGTCGCTCCCGGTCCTGAGGTAGCTATAGCTACACCCACCTTTCCCGTAGTTCTTGCATAAGCATCGGCAGCATGTATCATGTGCTGTTCGTGAGCTGGTCTTATATGATTAAAATACTCTATTTCGTCGTAAAGAGCATCATATAAAGGTATGACAGCTCCACCAGGATAGCCGAATAAAGTATCAACATTATTTTCTCTTAGAGTTTTTAATATTATTTTGGATCCTGACATTTTCATATAATTATATTCTCCTCTCATTTCTGTATATTTCTTTTATAATAAAGAGGATAGATATCTATCCTCTTTAAGTTATTTGCAAATTGCTCCTGTTGATGCTGAGGTAACTGTTTTAGCATATTTTCCTAAATATCCTTTATATTCTTTTGTTTTAATTTTCGTGTTTGTTTTTCTTTTTTCAAATTCTTTGTCAGATATTAAAAGATTGATCTTTCCTTCTAACATATCGATTTCAATTTCGTCACCGTTATTGATATAGGCTATTGGTCCTCCTTGACTGGCTTCTGGTGAAATATGGCCTATTGCAGCTCCTCTTGTTGCTCCTGAGAATCTACCATCGGTTATCAAGGCTACCTTATCATCCAGTTTCATTCCAGAAAGTGCTGATGTTGGAGTAAGCCTCTCTCTCATTCCTGGACCTCCTTTAGGTCCTTCATATCTAATAACTATACAGTCTCCCGACACAATCTCTTTTCCAAGAATTGCTTCTACAGCCTCTTCTTCTGATTCATAAACCTTTGCCTTAGTTTTTATCTTGTACATTTTTTTATCTACAG
>Ga0102926_1002077_pt1 | contig 11712 bp, 9 predicted proteins | sample SalPonR1_A_D2_MG_FD_78173 | JGI IMG/M metagenome (GOLD analysis project Ga0102926, IMG submission 78173) | Salt pond soil microbial communities from South San Francisco under conditions of wetland restoration - Salt Pond MetaG R1_A_D2_MG | ecosystem: Environmental > Aquatic > Marine > Intertidal...
GACATCTTTTATGCTACATCTTGTGGTTTTGGTCCTTTCACTATAATCACGTCGTGCATGATTATGCTGAAAGGATGACTATATGCAGCATATTGTATTTGAACACCCGTCCTCCCCCCATATATGCTATCTTACTTTGAATCCTCCATGATGGTTCATTTCAGTATAGGCAAATTATGCCCAAAATGTTAGATGCTTCTTTTGTCGAAGTCCTATTTTCATTTTCGCTAAGATAATTAATTATGGATCTTTGGTGATTAGTGTAGCTGTTTTCTTTTAAAGTCGTCACTTTTTTCAATGCAACTTCCCGATACAAGCTCACATCCACAAAATCGCCTTTCTCTAAAATCTCTGGTTCTTTCAAGCCTCTATCTTTACAGCTCGATTTAATTCTTCGGATGCCACTACCCCACTGTTCAATATAGTTTAGCTCTTTAAAAACCCTGGCGATTACTTTATTCCGGATTTCAGAACGTCCCTCGAGAATATCCTCTTGAGTAATAGTACTTGGAAACCCACCAGGGGACACAACATTCACGATATCATCATAAATGCCAATCTTTATATCCCTGCCGTCATTTGAATAATCCCTATGAACAACTGCATTGACAAGGCTCTCTCTAATGGCTTCCAAGGGAATTTCATATTGATCTTCTCGCTGCAAACCTTTGATTTCACTACTCAGTTTGATGTAATTCTTTATGAAATTTTCAGCATTCTCAAGCTGCGTAAACACATCACTGTCGTATTCTTTTCTATCCAAAAACACATCCATTGTGGACCCTTTGAACCTGCTGCATTTCATCCTGATGTGTTCAAATTTCCCGAGTAAAATTAATAATCCATTGGAGGGATAGATTGTGTTATTGTCATCAATAATCAACTTTAGATTTTTCATAACTGATTGGTCTAACACTTTCCCAGCCTGCGCAAATCTTACTTCTAATGAAGAAATGTCCAAAGAATCAAGTACCACTTCTCTATTGGCTTCCTGATCAAAACTAATATTCATTCGCTGTCTTTCAAGCTCAAGAATATTCTCATAACTAGCCTTGCGATTTGTTGCCCCAACTCTAATGTAGACGCCTTCGCTCTTGCCCTTGTTTTTTAAATAATAGGGTAATAGATTTCCTCTGTATACTTCAATAATCAGCAGTAATTGATCATCAATCGTAGTCGTATAAATATCAGGAAGAACAGTTGGATAGCATATTTCATAAATGATGGAAGCCACTTTATCCTTTAGCTCGAAAAGATTGACATCTGGTTCAATTCCAATGATTTCCCCTTGATCGTTAACACCGATAATGAGCTTGCCTCCTCCAGTATTGGAAAACGCAATGATTGTTTTTGCTAACGTATTGCTATTTGGTAGCTCTACCTTAAACTCTATAGTCTTACCTTCACCATTTTGTATCGATTTTTGCAAACTCATTTGGCGCCTCCTTTCTACCGATACTTCTTCGGCATTGTCAAACGATGGTTTAACTATTTTTCCTACATTGCTCTTTTGTAGGTTTCTACAAGGTCCATGAGTGCTGCGTGGATCATGTCTTCATTCTCGCTATTTGCTATTTTCCTCAGTGCTTCGAGGTTTGACCCAAGGTCTGCCATGGTTACATGGTTGGCCTTGCCTATGTGTATCTTTTTGTTTTGAGTCTTTTTTATGCCTTCTTCGTCCATGAGGAGTTCTTCGAAGAGCTTCTCGCCAGGGCGAAGGCCCGTGAATTCGATCTTTATGTCTTTGCCTGGTTCGTATCCCGATAGGCGTATCAGGTCACGCGCAAGGTCGTATATCTTGACTGGATCTCCCATGTCGAGAACGAATATCTCCCCGCCCCTTGCCATTGCGCCGGCTTGGAGAACGAGGCTGACCGCCTCGGGTATTGTCATGAAGTAGCGAATTATGTCGGGGTGGGTAACTGTAACAGGGCCCATGTGGGCTATCTGTCTCTTGAATATGGGGATTACGCTGCCGCTTGAACCCAGGACGTTTCCGAAGCGGACGGCAACAAAATCCGTTTGGCTTTCCTTGTTTTTTGCCTGAATTATTTTTTCGGCTATGCGCTTGGTAGCTCCCATCACATTTGTGGGGTTTACGGCCTTGTCTGTGGATATCATGGCGAATTTCTTTACTCCGTATTCATGGGCAAGCTCAACTATGTTGAGGGTGCCAAATACATTGTTTTTTACAGCCTCTATGGGGTCGTTCTCCATTAGCGGCACATGTTTGTGGGCCGCGGCGTGGAAAACCTTGTGGGGCCTGTAGCTTTTAAACAGCTCTTCCATGCGCTTTCTGTCCCGCATGGAGGCAATATGCACCTTGAGGTCAAGGTCGGGGAAGTCTCTTTCGAGTTCCCTTTGGAGCTCGTAGGACGCGTTTTCGTTGATTTCGGTTATTATCAGTTTTTCCGGCTTGTACTTTGCAATCTGCCTGCATAGCTCTGAGCCTATGGATCCTGCCCCTCCGGTTATAAGAACGGTTTTGCCGGTTATGTATTCGCACATCTCGTCTATGTTTAGCTTTACGGGCTCCCTTCCAAGAAGGTCCTCTACGGCAACATCCCTAAGCTTGCTGACGCTTACTTTCCCGTCAATGAGTTCGTTCACTCCCGGAAGAGTTCTGAGCCTGCAACCCGTCTCTTTGCAAATGTCTATTATTTTCTTCTTTTCATCCGAGTCGATTCTGGGCATCGCAAGAATTATTTCATCTATGCTCTCCCTCTCCGATATCTCTTGTATGTCGTTCCTGTTACCCAGCACCTTTACTCCGTGGACGGTCATGTAGAGTTTGCTCGGATTGTCGTCTATCAGTCCCACAGGGAAACTCTGACTTAGAGGATTGCCTGTCATTTCACGGACTACCGTGTCGCCAGCCTCTCCTGCGCCTATCACCAAAGCTCTATTCTTGTTCGAGAAATCTGAAAGCCCCGTGGTCCTAATCTGCCTGAAGTAGCGGTACATGAAACGGACTCCCCCTGTCGAGGCAGTCACAAGCATTAAAAATATCGGGTAGAAACTTCGCGGAAGAAACCCTCCCGTGACGCCTATGAATGTGCGCAAAAGGAGTACTCCGGCTAAGTTAGACAGGACTATGTTTACCAGCTCGTCCACGCTGGCATAGCGCCAAAGGCTTCGGTAGAGCTGAAACATCACATATGACAGGAACATTATTAAAACTGTTGCAAGGGCGTAGTTTCGGTATACGGAAAAGTACTGCTCGGGAAGGGTGAATTCGAAGCGCAGAAGCAAAGCACCTAAAGCCGAAACCTGAACCAAAATCAAATCCAGCAGAGCTAAAAACACTATTCTGCATCGAAAATCTATTCTGAGATGGAACCTGTTCAGCAAGAGGCTAAAGGACTTCGTGATTGTTGATTTCTGTTCCGTTCTCTTTCTTCCCATGCCTTCATCTCCCTTTTCTTGATTTGTTGGAGAGTTTCTTTCTGATTATATATCAATGCTAAACCCATTGCAAAATCAGGGTTTGTCGATAAATGTCGAAACAATCTTATGCTTCCAAATGAGACTGCCGAAAAAAATTCGGCAGTCTCATTTGGACCGGAGTTTTCTCCGGCCCTGAATATACTTATTTGTTGTAGAGCCTGTAGACTGCTGTAGCTGCCTGAGCCCTTGTGGTAGTTCCTTGAGGATTGAAATCTCCATCCATTCCGTTCATAAGGCCTGCTTCAACAGCCTTGGCAGCTGAATTCATTCCCCATTGGGCTATCATCTCATTGTCCGAAAATGCCGAAAGCACATTTCCTTCCGTATCGGTCAATTTGTTATTTAAAGCCTTCGAAAGCATGGCTGCCATCTCAAGCCGCGTTATCTGACGGTCTGGCTTGAATGTGCCGTCTGCATAGCCGGAGATGACTCCATTGACTTCGGCGGAGGCAACATAGTCCGCATACCATGCTCCCTCTGCGACGTCGTTAAATGTTCCTGCATAGTCAGCCGCATCGTAGTTCATTGCGGAAACGACCATCTTAGCAAACTCGGCTCGTGTCACGGCTTTCTCCGGCATGAAGGCTCCGTCCGGATAACCCTTTACTATGTGCTTTGCGCCCATTGACTCGACATAAGCTTTTGACCAATGGTTTTCTACATCTTCATATGTCACGTTTGCCTCAAGCACTGCATATTTACTGTAGTGAGTAGTCGAAAACTCGAGCATCTTCACGCCATCAACAACAACTACCTTTCCACCCATGAATACGGGTTTTCCGGTTTCATCGTCAATATAGTAGACTCCGACTTTGTCGGGGTCGGCATCCGGCACATCTGCAAGGCTAACCTTTACGGTTATTGGCTTATTGAATTCGTGTATGCTTCCGACTTTTTCGCCGCCTGACATTATATCAAGCGAAAGCTCAATTATTTTGGACTTTCCTTCAACCGCTTCCGAAAGCTCAATTCCATCATCTGTGCCATCGCCCATTTGCTCTATTACAGTGTCAAGTTCGACTTCCCTTGAGCTGAAACTAAGTTCAAAATCGTCATCGAGCGCCTCTCCGTCGTCTGTTACGATGTTATCTGTCGCAATCATACCTGACGGAATTTCATAGGTGATTGAATCTGTCTTAATGTTCAGCTTGACTTCGCTTTCAGACAGGGTGTCCATGGTTCCCACTTGGAGATTGACAGCAACGTCTGCGCCTTCGTTTTCTATGTTCAAGTTTACTGTTGGAACAAACTCCTCGACTTGGGCACCCTCTTCGGCCGCCCCGGTTGCAGCTTCAAGAAGACTTGCCACTTCTTCAAGCACGCTTTCCACGGCTTCTGCTACCGCCGCATCGTCAATGTCCGCTTCTTCAGTTCCTTCATCATTAGTCGTTACTGTAGCCGCATTTTCAACTTCTGAGGTGACAACAGTCTCATCCTCAGTTGTTTCTTCAGCCACGGGATCTTCGACTACCGGGGTCTCCTCAGCCGGTGGGGTTGCCCCTCCGCCGCCTGTAGACGGTGTGTATGCGTTGTAGTATGCTCCGCCGTTATAACTGTCGATTGCTGCCCTGAAGTCAGCCCCATAGGCGTCAAAATCGGAACTATTTAGAATATACTCGAAAAATGCCTCCAAGCTGTCCATGGATGCCGAATATCCTGTTCCAAATGTTGCAGGCATTATTTCCGCCAGATCCGCTTCCAATGCACTGTTGGTTTTATAGCCTGAAAAATCGAGACTGTAATTTCCTGTGCTTGTGTTGTATGTAACTACCGCGTCTTCATTCAGCATGTCTCCTACAATTATTTCATATGCGTATTCAGTGTTGGTCTTTGTTTCGCCTCTTGCGGTTACTATTCTGTCCACAATGCTTCCGAGAGTTGCTATCACAGCTGTTTTCTGGTCGAAAATAGCTGCCGAAGCCGACGTGCTTTCCATTCCTTCTGTCAAGCTTACGGCCGTTATGTCGTCAGCAAGATCCTTCAAGACGGTTGCATCGATTCCGTCCGTATTCAGCGATACCTGCAACTCGGAGTAATTGGTGTCCATGTAGGTATCCAAGGCATCGAGCTTGGTATCTGTGAAGTATCCCACAAATACGTCTTGAAGCTTGTACATGTTTGAAACTCCCAATTCCGCCACTACGTCGGTCAGGCTTTCGTCGGCCGCCATAGCCGGAACGACGCTCATTAAAATCATCAGAAAACTAAGCAGTAGTGCAATTCTTTTTTTCATGATTAACCTCCCTTTTTATATGGTGCTTTCAACTTATAACTTGGCTGATTCTATCAATCTCATCAAGACGGTCGCCGCCTCAGCCCTGGTGGCCTTTCCGCCAGGTCTTATCATTCCTCCATCTCCCATGATTAGACCCATGCGGTTGAGTCTCGCCATGGCTTCATAGGCCCAGGAACTGACAGCTTCCATATCGTTAAAGGTCTGTGCAAAACCTCTTGATGAATCAATTTCAATCTTTCCTTTTTTCTCCAGATAGTTTAATGTGTTGGCCAGCATAACGGCCATCTCCTGTCTGGTTATTCGGCGCCCCGGTGCGAAAGTGCCGTCGGCATTTCCCGACGCGAGACCCAATTGGCGAGCAGCCAGCACGCTTTTCTCGTACCAGGCTCCTGTTTCGATATCTCCGAAGGGATTGTCCTCCGTTATTTCCATGTTCTCCAGTCTCAATACCCTGACTAGAAGCGTCAAATATTCGGCCCTTGTTATTTCGGAATCAGGATCGAAAATTTCCGAACTTCTACCATCGACAAGCCCTATCGAGCAAAGCCTTTCAACATTTTCCCTTGCCCAGTGGCTTCCCATATCCTCAAATCTTGCGCTGCGCACCGGCTCCATGTCCATGAATAGCGTAATGGAAGGAACTATGGGCTCCTCTATCGGCAAACCACCTCCTGCAACGGCCTCTTCTTTAGCTGAAACTATGCTGTGTTTGACCAGGATGTCCTTTATTGTTTCCTTGTCTCTGTCTGCAACCGCTTCAATCAACGTCACATAATCCGAATCTTCATCCCAACCTTTCAAGAGTAGAACCTCTTCGCTTATGTCATCCGGTGTTATTCCCCGTTCCGTCAATTTCTGCCTCTGCCCGTCGCTCATTATGCTCGCGTATATAACGCCTATGTCGTCTGAAAGGTTCTGGATTGTAGTGTCGTTCTTCAAATAGCTGTTCAATATTCCCACATATTGAGTAATTTGCTCGTCAGGCACATCGCTTATCTCCTCCAAAAGGCTTAAAAGCGCAGATTCACCGATTTCAGCATGGGAAAATATTGTACCTGCCACTATAGTAGCCATAATCAATGCAATTGTTGCGATTCGTTTCAATGATACCACCTCATCAATGTAAAATTTTGTCGTTATTTGTCGAATTGTTTCCAAAAACGCATAAAACTTTCTTTCGATAACTGGCTGCCGTTTTCAGGCCCTCTAGTTTTGCGTCCCCGGCTTTCGGCGGGTTTGCCGTTTCGTTTGAAAGAATCATTTTGCAAATAAACTGAATATGTTTTTTCTAGGTGCGTAGCGTACGGATTTTTCCGGCAGGAAATCCTCATCTTTCAGAATCTTCTCCGGAACGGTTTCAATCAAACGTTTCGCTTTTTGGCTTCCTACCATTAGACCGGCGGCTTTTCGCCCTTCCGATAGAATTGGGCGTCGCCTGCTTTTATGGTGTCCATCTGAAGCTATGCAGTGGACCATATTATGTGTCAGCATTATCTCCGCGGCCTGCCGTATGGCCTTTCCGTTTTTTCCGAGAATGCTGCCGGCGTTTACCTGCGCCAAGGCGCCAAGTTCCAGAAAGTCCAACAGCCTGTTGGGATTCTCCGTTATAATCCGATTCCTCTCGGGATGGGCGATTATGGGTATGTATCCTGAAAGCCTCATCCTGTAGATCATTTCCTCAGCATATATCGGAATTTCGAAAAAAGGCAGTTCCGTAAGCACGTATCTGGACCCTGCCAGGCTTGCCGCATCGCCACGCTCGAGCTGACTCAAGGTATCAGGGCTCAATTGAATCTCGCTTCCCTGGTGTACCCTTAGAGGTATGCCTCCATCCTCAAGCTTCTTCTTAAATAGCGACAATCTTTCTTTTATGTATGGTGCGCCGATTGAAACGTCCTCTTCCATGAAATGAGGCGTAGCAATCAAATCGGTTATTCCGTCGTCAACGGCTATTCTTGCCATCGCCATGCTTTCTTCAATTGAGTCAGCCCCGTCGTCGACATCATGCAATATGTGACAGTGCAAATCTATCATTACTATCGCCGCCTTTTATTTTCAGTGTTTGTTTCTTCGTAATACGAACTGTAGTAGCCGTATTTACTTTTGCCTATAACTTTAACTTTATTAAGGATTGCCCCGATTATGTTGGCGCCCACTTTTTCAAGCTGCTTCTTGGACTCCATGGCATGGTCAATCTCAGTCTTGCCCGATTCTATCACCAGTATTGTTCCATCAATCTTGGTTGAAAGGATAGACGCGTCGGTAACGGCCAAAACAGGAGGTGAATCTATCAGAATATAGTCGAACATTTCACCCGCCTCGTCCAGGAAGTCCTTCATCCTTTTGGATCCAATTATTTCAGCAGGATTCGGAGGTTTGGGACCAGATGTCAGTATGAAGAGATTTGGGGTCGAGCTCCTTACAACCGCTTCATTCAATTCCATGCGCCCAGCCAGTACATTGGTGGCCCCACTGTCGTTGTTAAGCATAAATCGACGGTTTATTTTGGGCTTTCGCAGGTCCATATCCAAAAGCAGAACGGACTTGCCTGTAAGAGCTATGGTTACGGCAAGATTGCATATTACGGAAGTCTTGCCCTCCCCTGGTCCTGTACTCGTGACAAGTATTTTCTTTATATCCATGTCGATGCTTGAGAATTGTATATTTGTCCGTATATTCTTGAAAGCCTCGGAAATTGGTGAACGAGGATCTTTCCTTGTTATTATGTTCATAGCTCTACTCCTTAACGGTGTGTTCTTTGGAATATGGAATCATTCCCAATACCGGAAGCTTAAGATGCTTCTCGATGTCATCGCTTGTCTTGATGGTATTGTCCATAAACTCCATCAGAAAAACCAGTCCCAAGCCAATCATGAGACCTATAACACCGGCTATAGCCATGTTGAGCAAAGGCTTCGGCCTGATTGGATTCTTCGGGGTTTCAGCGGGGTCTATAACCTGAACGTTGTCAACGTTCATTATCTTGATTATGTCCGCGACAAAAACAACAGCAAGTTCGTTGGCTATTTTTCGTGCCAGAACAGGGTCGGTGTCCGCAACCTTAATTGAGATGATTTCCGTGTCTTTCACGGGACTGACGATGATCTTGTCAACCAGTTTCTCAGGAGGAATTGAGAGGTCCAGATTCTCAATCACTTTTTTTGCCACGGTCCGGCTCTTTACAATTTCGCCATAGGTTTTGACCAGCTTCTGGCTCAGAATTATGTCGTTGTATTGTATTGCCATGTCACTCTCGTTGGATTTTACGACGATAAGAGTCGTCGATGTTTCATAGACGGGTGTAAGAATGAAGTGGCTGACAAGGGCGCTTGCCCCGACAGAAATGACGGTTATAAGCATAATTGCCCAAAACCGCTTTTTGATTATCCCAAACAACTCCCGCAAATCTATCTCGTACTCTCTTTCTTCCATCTTAATGGTCCCTTCCTGTAAAATTTATCTCTATTTATATCTTGTTCGTTACCATTATATACTAATTGGCAACTCCTACATAATTTAAATCGACCATTTAAAGGAATTTCTTTATATTTATTAAGCAAAAATCAATTTTTTCTTTCTTTAGCATTAGCACTTGTATTTTTACATCTGTTATCTGTCATGAAATCGATAAAACGTCCAGCCAACTCCGGATCAAACTGAGTTCCGCTGCATCTCTTTATCTCCATGATGGCTCTTTCAGCCGAAACAGGCTCCTTGTACGGTCGCTCGTTAGTCATGACGTCATAAGTGTCGATGAGAGCCAATATTCGGCAAATTTTAGGAATCAGTTTTCCTGAAATACCCCTGGGATAACCCGTCCCGTCCCATCTTTCATGATGAGAAAGGATATATTCCCCCATGTGTTTCAGCATCTTGGTGTCTTCAATGATTCTACATCCAATGGCAGAATGTTTTTCCATTTGTCTCCATTCTGAAGGCGTCAAAGGCCCTTCTTTCAGCAATATATGATCAGGAATTCCAATCTTGCCAACATCATGAAGTGTGACTAAAAGCAAAAGATCATCCTTTTCTCTTTTGGGTATGCCCAAATATAAAGCGAATTCATTTGCCAAGACCGCCATGCGCTCGGTGTGTTCCTCCGTCTCCAGACTGCGCTCCCGGATAGTCTTTTGAATGGAGACTATTATGCTGTTCTGTATGCTCCTCTCCTTGAAAAGCTTGTTATGTAGCATCATCTCTTGAGCATGGGCAACAACCTCTTTTACTGAAACATTTTCCCTTCCAAGCCCTGATACTCCAAAAGACAATTCCAATCTAACAAAATCATTCAGGACCACTTTGTTTTTCTTTCCAATACGCTCAGCTTTTTCTATGGCCTCCGCTTCATCAACTCCTTCCATGATGATTGCAAACTCGTCCTCACCCCATCTTGCCAAAATATCCCTAGAACCGCATTCCTCCAGTATTTTTCCGGCATAATGCCTAAGCACTTGATCCCCTTCCCGGTACCCGAAAGCCTCGTTTACTCTTCCAAAACCATCGATGTCCATTATGACAAAGGTTGACGGAAATCTTTTGGTTTCGACAATTTCTTGCAATTTCTGTTCAAATCGCGTGCGATTCAGCAAATCCGTCAGATTATCGTGGTCGCAAAAATAACGTATTCGTTCCGACTCGTTTTCAGAAGAAAGTATCCGGCATATCCCCAAAACGGCCGCATCTCCATCCCAAAACCCATTCGTGACAGTTGTATTTACTTCCAAGAATTCATCGTTTTTTGTTAGCAAAGGCAAAGAGTAGCCCATCCTATTCTTGCCGTTTTTAATGTCTGTAAAAAATTCAGCAACTTCTCCTCTCATTGACGGAGAATGTAAATTTATAATGCTGTTGCCCAACAATTCTTCCCGCTTATAACCCAATTTATTAAAAACAGCTTTATTGATTTCTATGATATTTCCATCAGTACTCAAAACGAAAACCATTTCCTGCATCGAATCTAAAAGCACTTTGAAATTATGGTTTGCTTTTACCAGACTTTCCTTGTCCGAAATACGTTGAAAGACAAATCCAATGGAATGTCCTACAGATTCGAGCATTGAAACTTCGTCTTTTGTAAAGGGTACTTCCCTCTTGGACAGATTGAGAGAGCCGATTACTTTCTTGTCATGCACCAACGGTATCACAACGGCTGAGCGAATATAAAAGGATTCGTCAAAGACAGCCTCAGGCACTAACGTTTCAAAGTTTTCGGTAACTATGCTCTGTCCGTCTTTGAAAATAATATTGTGAGGATTCTTTGCAGGATCAATAACATTTATTTTTTTGACATATTCCGCCGACAAACCTCGGGAATGGCAAAGCTCTGCCATGCCGGTTTTTTTATTTAAAAGGTAAATGCCTCCCATCGAAATTCCGAATTCCCGAACAAGAATGTCCATAACCGTATCAAGCAGAACGTCCATATCATTAATCCGGCTAACTTGACTGATAATTCGGTTGACGTATCGTATTTCTTTATGTTCAATTGATGAATTATCCTCAATCATTGGTGTCTCCCCACATTGCAATTATTCTCCCCTTTTTTTTGTGCAATCATTTTTATTGTAACATTATTATCGGGCATTAGCCTGATAATTTTTAAAAAAATCAATTGCTCTATGCGGCAATATAACAGTTAACGTATGCATAACTTGTCTTATATGGTATGATAGACACGCGAAAAGGAGACTGAAAATGGAAAATAAAATCGATAAAAAACATAGCAGCACATTCATCGGAATGATCTACGTCACGGCCACTTATCTGTTCTGGGGAATACAGCCCATCTACTGGAAGCAGCTTGCCGCATACAATGCGGTGGAACTGATTGCCAACCGTATAGTATGGTCCTTCGTGTTCTTCATGATCATTTTGAGACTGCAAAAGAAGATGCCTCTTCTTAAGGAGGCCTTCGGGGACAAGAAACGCTTCTTTATGACCTGCATTGCGGGGTATCTCGTCAGCGCAAATTGGCTCATCTATATATATGCCGTAAACACGGGGCAGATTCTCGCAACCAGCCTGGGATA
>Ga0102926_1002078_pt1 | contig 11711 bp, 11 predicted proteins | sample SalPonR1_A_D2_MG_FD_78173 | JGI IMG/M metagenome (GOLD analysis project Ga0102926, IMG submission 78173) | Salt pond soil microbial communities from South San Francisco under conditions of wetland restoration - Salt Pond MetaG R1_A_D2_MG | ecosystem: Environmental > Aquatic > Marine > Intertidal...
AAGCATCACGCGGTGGCCCGCTTCGTGACCCCCGAGGAATTCGCCGCTTACGAAAAGGCTGCCTATGGCAAGGGCTTCCTGATGGTGTCGGCCACGCCGCTCACGCGGTCGAGCTATCACGCGGGCGACGATTTCGCGCGGCTGCGCGCGGCGCGCGAGGCGCGGCTCGCCTGAACGGGCGGGGCAGGGCGCTCAGCCGCGCCTGCGCCGTCTTGACCCGTCCTCGGGCTTTTGCCCGGGCGGATAGACCAGCCCCGCCGAGATCACCAGCTTGGCCGCGTCCTCGATGCTCATGTCCAGCTCGATCACGTCCTCTCGCGGAAAGAACAGCAGGAAGCCGCTGGTCGGGTTGGGGGTCGTCGGCACGAACACGCTGAGCAGGTTGCTGCCGGTTTCAGCCTTGGCGTTCACCTCGCCGCGCGCCTCGGTCGAGATGAAGCCGATAGCCCAGATGTCCTTGCGCGGATACTGCACGAGGCACGCCTTCTCGAAGCTGCGCTCGGACTGCGCGAACACGGTCTCGGCGATCTGCTTCACCCCCGAATAGATCGAACGCACCACCGGCATCCGGTCGACCAGCGATTCGGCAAAGCCGATCATGGAGCGTCCGATCAGCCCCTTGGCGATCCATCCCACCAGAACGGTGAAGATCAGGAAGATGATGACGCCGACACCGCGCAGGTTGATCCCGATATACTGCTCGGGCTGATAGCCTGCGGGGATGAGCGGCAGCACCATGCCATCGACCCAGCCTGCGACCGTCCAGATCAGCCACAGCGTGAGCCCCACCGGCGCGATCACCACGATGCCCGTGAGAAAGCTCGCCCGGAGGCCCAGCAGGCGCCTCGGTTTCTTCGGCTCGGGCGGCAATTCGTCGAAAGGCGTGTTCATCCCGGTTCCCCGCACTGGCGGCCACGCCGTTATCTAGGCATGTTGGGTCCGCGCCACAATGGGACAAATCGCGGGGACGGCGGCCCCGTCGCGCCAGGGGTTGCACCCGCGCCGGACCGGGGCTATACGCGCGCTACTGTAATCCCGCAGGCACGGGCGGGCCGATCGGGGGAGACATCCCCGACGGTCCACCGGTTGAAGCATCCGCTTCTCTCCCCGTGCCGAGGCGCAAACCGGAAAAGGATACGCGAATGGCTCTTCCCGAGTTCAATCTGCGTCAGCTTCTCGAAGCCGGCGTTCACTTCGGCCACCAGACGCAGCGCTGGAACCCCCGCATGGGCGAGTTCATCTACGGCGCGCGCAACGGCATCCACATCGTCGATCTCACGCAGACCGTGCCGATGCTCGACGCGGCGCTCAACGTGATCCGCGAAACCGTGGCCAAGAACGGCCGCGTGCTGTTCGTCGGCACCAAGCGGCAGGCGTCGCAGCCGGTGGCCGAGGCTGCCGAGAAATGCGCGCAATACTACATGAATCACCGCTGGCTCGGCGGCACGCTGACCAATTGGCAGACCGTTTCGAAATCCATCCAGCGCCTGCGCGAGATCGACGAGATCCTCGAAGCCGGGGCAGAGGGCCTCACCAAGAAGGAGCGCCTCGGCCTCGAGCGCGACCAGGAAAAGCTCCAGTCGAGCCTTGGCGGCATCCGCGAGATGGGCGGCGTGCCGGACCTGCTCTTCGTGATCGATGTCAAGAAGGAGGCGCTCGCGGTGTCCGAGGCCAACAAGCTGGGCATCCCGGTGGTCGCCGTGGTCGACACCAACTGCTCGCCCGAGGGGATCGACTATATCATTCCCGGCAACGACGACGCGGCGCGCGCGATCGCGCTCTACTGCGATCTCGTCAGCCGCGCCGCGCTCGACGGCATGTCCGCACAGCTCGGTGCCGCCGGTGTCGACGTGGGCGCGCTCGACGAGGCACCGGTCGAAGAGGTCATCGCCGAGGCGACCGAGGCCACCGAGAGCACCGGCGCCTGAGCCGTCACGAAACCGTCACCGGGGCAGGGCTATGCCGCGCCCCGGGACACCCGCTGATATTTTGAGGAGAGCCGAGAGATGGCGATCACTGCTGCAATGGTGAAGGAACTGCGCGACAGCACGGGCGCAGGCATGATGGATGCGAAGAAGGCGCTGACCGAAACGGGCGGCGACATGGAGGCGGCGACCGACTGGCTGCGCACCAAGGGCCTGTCCAAGGCCGCCAAGAAATCCGGCCGCACCGCCGCCGAGGGCCTTGTCGCGCTGAACGTGGATGGCGGGCGCGGCGTCGCGGTCGAGATCAATGCCGAGACCGATTTCGTCGCCAAGAACGCCGACTTCCAGGAGATGGCCGCTGCAATCGCCGGGGTCGCGCTCGATGTGGCCGATGTCGATGCGCTCGCCGCTGCCGATCTTGGCGGCAAGACCGTGGCCGACACGCTGACCGACAAGATCGCCACCATCGGCGAGAACATGTCGCTGCGCCGCATGGCGCGTGTCGAGGGCGGCGGCGTCGTCTCCTACGTCCACAACGCCGCCCGCGACGGCATGGGCAAGATCGGCGTTCTCGTGGCCTATGACGGCGACGAGGGCTTTGCCCGGCAGGTGGCGATGCACATCGCCGCGTCCAACCCTGCCGCGCTCGACGAGGCCGCGCTCGACCCGGCCATCGTGGAAAAGGAGCGCGCGATCCAGATCGACATCGCCCGCGAATCGGGCAAACCCGAGGCCGTGATCGAAAAGATGATCGCGGGCCGGATGAAGAAGTTCGTCGCCGAGTCCACGCTCATGGGGCAGGCCTTCGTGATGAATCCCGACCTCACGGTCGAAGCTGCGGCCGAAGAGGCGGGCACCAGGATCACCGGCTTCGTCCGGCTCGAGGTGGGCGAGGGAATCGAGAAGAAGGAAGAGGACTTCGCCGCAGAGGTGGCCAAGGCCGCTCAGGGCTGATCCCGCCGACGAGATGCAACGCCAGTGGGGCCCCCGCGTTGCCGGGGGCCTTGTTGTTTCAGGCGGTGTTGTTTCAGGCGGTGCCGCGAAAAGGTGGCGGTGCGTCCGGAGACGCACCGCCACGACCGGTCGCAATTGGGGATGAACGACGGTCAAGGGACAAGGCTGCCGGCACCGAAATGGATGCCGACAGCCGAATTCCGGCAAAGCCGGAGGAAAACCGGCCCCCCGGAAACCCCCGGGGTGGGCCCGCCTTCCGATGTTCCAAGCCAAAAAGGCCACCACTCACGGAACATGGCAGGTGTGCTACCTTACGCTGCGTAAGAAAAGTCAGGGATTCCTTACCAACTCACCAACCATCTGATACCAAATGATTTTCTGAATCAGCCGCGATCCAGAAGGTATATCTGGTTCTGGAACGCCACCTTGAGGATCGCCTGCGCCGTGGTCTCCACAGACAGTGCGCGGCGCGCCAGCCGCAGGTGCTTTTCCACCGTGGCGGGTGTCAGGCCCATCAGCACGGCGATATCCTGCACGGTCTTTCCGTCGCCGACCCAGCCCAGCACCTCGCGCTGCCGGTCAGTGAGCGGCCGGCGGGGCGATTCGTAGGGCAGGGACATGATGCAGCGATGCACCACGCTGTTGAGCGCCAGGATCGTCTCGCCTTCGCGCTGCCAGAGCGCGTCGACCTCGGGCTGCGTCAGGCCTGGCCGCGCCGTGAGCGCGATCGCCGCCTTCATCCGCGGACGCAGCGAGCGAAAGCTGATCGAGTATCCCGCCGTCACGTCATGTTTGCGGTTGAAGGCGATGACGTCCCGCTCCGCGGGGGTGAAATCATCCGCCGCCGCACGCGCCTCGAGGACCGACCACGAACACGCGCCGTCGTGCTCCAGCGACCAGCGCACCATCGGCGCGTGGAAATAAAGCCCTTCGTTGACAAAGGCCTCGGCATAGTCGGGTGCGTGATTGGTCAGCACGATGAAATCGTCGGGGCTGCCCAGCGAATGCGCCGTGCGGAACTGCGTGCAGCCATAGAGCAGGCGGTCAAATCCGTAGCCGGCCATCGCCCGTGTATGGATGTCCCACAATTCCTCCATCGTGGTCGCGTCCAGCAGCCGGTTGAGCGACGCCGGGTCGATCATCCGCGGCTCTCCAGGTGCCCGTGCAGCGCGTCGATGGCCAGCACGTAACCCTGTGCGCCAAAGCCGCAGATCACCCCGAGCGCCACCCGGGCGATATGGGAGCGGTGGCGAAACGCCTCGCGCGCGTGGATGTTCGACAGGTGCAGTTCGATCACCGGCAGCGCGACAGAGCTGATCGCGTCCATCAGCGCGATGGAGGTATGCGTATAGGCGCCGGCATTGAGAATGATCCCGTCATGGCGCCCGCGTGCCGCGTGGATGGCGTCCACCAGCGCGCCTTCGTGGTTGCTCTGCGCGAAGTCGAGACTCAGCCCCCGGGCCTCGGCATGAGAACGGCACATCGCCTCGATATCGGCAAGGGTCTCTTGGCCATAGACCTCGGGCTGCCGGGTGCCCAGCAGGTTGAGGTTGGGGCCGTTCAGGATCAGGACGGATGCCATGCGGTGTCTCCTCGGTGCGCATAGATAACCCCGCGGGACGCGGCGTGTCGAGGGCGGGATTCAATCTGAACCTTGCGGTTCAAAGGGCTGAATTCATGCTGAAATCACGTATCTGTCAAATGTCGGTATCGCGTCGGTATCGCGTCGGTGCGGAAACGGCAGGATGATATTTAACATAATACCGATTATGCGATTTACGATCCCGGTTGCGCGTGCCCCGGCGGCTCCGCGCCGTCAGCGGTAGCTGCGGCCGGCGATCACCTGCATCCGCTGATCCGGGCACGTGTAATGCGCGCCCAGCGGATCGCGGCACGGCGCCTCGATCACCCGCAGCGCCAGCCACGCGCCCAGCGCGGCGAACAGCGCCCCGCCCAGCGCCTGCCCGACAAGCACGCCCTCGGCCCCGAAGACCATGCCGAGGCCCACGGCGAACGGCCATGTTCCCAGCGTGTGCCGGCCCCAGTTGAGCGCCGTGGAATAGCCCGGATGCCCGAGGTTGTTGAACGCGGCGTTCGACACGAAGAGGATGCCGTTGAGCATGATCGCAGGGGCAAGCGGCCCCATGAACAGGAACATCAGTTCGCGCATCTGGCCGGTCGCGCCGAACAGATCGGCCACCGGCGCGCGCAGGCTGATCAGCACGGCGCAGGCCAGCAGCACGTAGAGCGCGAGGAAGCGCATCCCCTCGCGGAAGGTGCCGAGCACCCGGTCCATCCGCCCGGCCCCGAAATTCTGGGCAAAGATCGGCCCGAGCGCCCCCGACAGGCCGAATATCACCGCCGAGACGAACGGCATCATCCGGTTGATGACGGCCATGCCCGCCACCGCGTCCGGGCCGTATTTCGCCATTTCGCGGGTGACGATGGCCGTGCCCACCGGCGTTGCGACCGTGGTCATCATTGCCGGGCCCGCGATGCCGAGCGCGTCGCGGAAATCGCGGCGCAGGCAATCGGGGCGCGGCCAGCAGAACGCGCGGTGCCGGCTCTGCGCCACCGCGAGGGCCAGAATGGCCGTCGCCAGCCGCGCCAGCACCGTGGCCATTGCGGCACCGTCGAGACCCAGCCCCAGCGCGAAGATGAGGATCGGATCGGCCACGCCGTTGACTGCCGCGCCCAGCAGCGACGGCACCATGGCGCCCTGCGCGTCGCCATGCGCGCGCAGCGCCGCCACCGCCACCATCGCCAGCCCCGACAGCGCCGTGCTCGGCAGGATGATCCACAGATAGCCCGCCGCCAGTTCCGCCTCGCGCCCGCCCGCACCGAGAAACCCGAGGACCGGCCCCAGCAGCGGCAGCGCCAGCAGCGGCAACAGCGCGCCGAAGCCGAGCGCGATGACGGCGGTGCTCGCCGCGTGCTCGGCGGCAAGCCTCGGGTCGTCCTCGCCCAGCCCGCGCGCCACCAGCGCGCCGGTGGCGATCGACAGCCCGATATTCAGCGCGCTGGCAAAGAACATCACCACACCGGCATAGCCCGCCGCCGCCGCAAGCTCGCTCTGCCCCAGCATCGAGATGAACATCACGTCCATCAGATCAACGGCAAAGATCGCGGCGATGCCGAGGCTCGAGGTGAGCGACATCACCGTGACATGGCGAAACAGGTTGCCTTGCGTGAACCGGGCCTTGCCCCCGGCGCTGTCGATATGGGCCATTGCGCCTCTCCTTGTCCCTCGGGGGCGATATAGACCCTGCACCGGTGCAGCAAATACCCCGGATACCACACGAGCTGTGCGAAAATGTCAGATTCGCGTGGAGAGCAGGTGCACCATGCGCGCCGCCATCTCGAAGCCGAGCGTGCGCAGCGCCGCCAGCGCCTCGGCGTGGCTCTCGACCGCGGGAACCGGCAGCCCCGCCTCGTCGCCGGTCAGAAGCGCGCGCGCGGCGGCCTCGCCAAAGACGGTGCCGGGCGCGATGCCGCGCCCCGAGTAGCCGAACACCGCCAGCCCCGCCGGCCCCAGCCGAAGGATGCGCGGCAGGTGGTCGCCGGTCATCGCGATGCGGCCCGACCAGACATGCTCGAGCGGTGCCTCGGCCAGCCGCGGCAGCAGATGCGCCAGCTTGCGCCGGGCCCAGGCCTCGTGGGTCGGCCCGCCCGCGCCCATGCCGCCCAGGATCACGCGCCCGTCCGCGTCGCGGCGCAGCGAGGTCATCACCGTGCCGGTGTCCCAGCACCCCTCGCCGCCGCGCAGGATGTCGCCGCCGATATTGTCGCCAAGCGGCACGGTGGCGATCTGAAAGAAGCTGACCGCCGGCAGGTCCGGCAGGCGCGTGCCGTCGGCGGGCTGGTGATAGGCGTTGGTCGCGATCAGCAGGCGGCGGGCGCGCAGCTTGCCGCCATCGGTGCGCAGCACCCACTGGCCGCCATGATGCTCGGCGGCGACGACGGCGCTGTGCTCGAAGAGTCGCGCCCCTTCGGCGACGGCGGCGCGGGCCAGGCCACGGGCATAGGCCAGCGGCTGGATGGTGCCTGCCCGGGCATCGTGCAGCGCGCCGTGGAACCGGCCCGACCCGGTGCGCCGCGCGGTCTCGTCCGCGTCGAGCAGCGTCACCGGCGCGCCCCGTGCCCGTGCCTGGCTTGCGCGGCGCGCGAGGTCTTTCACGCCACCGGGCGCGTGCGCGAGGTGCAGCGTGCCCGCGCGCCGCGGCTCGCAGGCGATATCGTGCCGCGCGATATGCTCGAACACGCGATCCGGTGCGGCGGCCAGCGTGGCGTTCAGCGCCTCGCCGGGCCCCTGCCACAGCCGCGCCGCCACCGCGTCGGGCGGCAGCCAAAGCCCGGCATTGACCAGCCCCACGTTGCGCCCCGAGCCGCCGTGCCCCACCTGCGCGGCCTCCAGCAGGACCACCTCGGCCCCCTGCCTTGCCGCCGTCAGCGCCGCCGACAGCCCGGTGTAGCCGCCGCCCACGATGGCGAGATCGGCGCTGCGCTCGCCCTGCAGGTCGGGGGCGGAAAAACGCTCTGCGGCGCTGGCCTCCCAGAGTGAGGGATGATCTGTATTATTGTTTTTTACCAGAGTATTATGACCTGTTGTTCACGTTCAGAAAAAAGCCTGCAGCCCGGTCTGTGCCCGCCCCAGGATGAGCGCGTGCACATCGTGCGTGCCCTCGTAGGTATTGACGGTCTCGAGGTTGACCATGTGGCGGATGACCTGGAATTCCTCGGAAATGCCGTTGCCGCCGTGCATGTCGCGGGCGTGGCGCGCGATCTCGAGCGCCTTGCCGCAATTGTTGCGCTTGATGAGGCTGATCATCTCGGGGGCGGCCTTTGCCTCGTCCATCAGCCGCCCGGTGCGCAAGGCCGCCTGAAGCCCCAGCGCGATGTCGGTCTGCATGTTGGCAAGCTTGAGCTGGAAGATCTGCGTCTGCGCCAGCGGGCGATTGAACTGCCGCCGGTCGAGCCCGTATTGCCGCGCGGCGTGCCAGCAGAACTCGGCCGCGCCCATCACCCCCCAGGCGATGCCGTAGCGCGCGCGGTTGAGGCAGCCGAACGGCCCCTTGAGCCCCTGCACATCGGGCAGGAGCGCGTCCTCTCCGACCTCGACCCCGTCCATCACGATCTCGCCGGTCACCGAGGCCCGCAACGAGAGCTTGCCGCCTACCTTGGGCGCGCTGAGGCCGGGCGTGCCGCGGTCCAGGACAAAGCCCCGGATGCGCCCGTCATGCGCGTCGGATTTCGCCCAGACGACGAATACATCGGCGATCGGGCTGTTGGAGATCCACATCTTGGTGCCGGTCAGGCGATAGCCCGACCCGGTCTTTTCCGCCCGGGTCTTCATCGCCGCCGGATCGCTGCCCGCGTCCGGCTCGGTCAGGCCGAAACAGCCGATCAGCTCTCCGCTCGCCAGCCCGGGCAGGTACTTGCGGCGCTGCGCCTCGCTGCCATAGGCGTGGATCGGATACATCACCAGCGAGGATTGCACGCTCATCATCGAGCGATAGCCCGAATCGACGCGCTCGATCTCGCGCGCGACGAGGCCGTAGCTCACGTAACTGGCCCCCAGCCCGCCGTATTCCTCGGGGATGGTGGTGCCCAGCAGGCCCATCTCGCCCATCTCGCGGAAAATCCCGGGCTCGACCCGCTCCTCGCGGTAGGCGTCGATCACCCGCGGCTGAAGCTTTTCCTGCGCGAACTCGCGCGCGCTCGCGGCGATCATGCGCTCCTCCTCCGAGAGCTGATCGTCGAGCCGCAGCGGATCGGACCAGTCGAAGGCGCCGAGGTCGGGCGCATCCTTGGCACGGAGCGGTGTGGCGGGGGCGTTCATGGCACTATCCTCAACATCCAGATCATGTTGCCGCAAGGATAGACTGGTCAAACTTGCGCGAATACCGATAATTTCGCATGAATCCATGAGTTTTTCGCACGAAAGGACGCCGCGATGCCCCTCCCCCGCCGCAGCCTGCCCTCGATCGCCAGCTTGCGCGCGCTCGAGGCGCTCGACCGTCTCGAAAGCGCCACGGCGGCGGCGGCGGAATTGTCGCTCACGCAAAGTGCGGTCAGCAGACAGTTGAAAACGCTGGAAGAGTTCATCGGGCACCCGATCCTGACACGCGAGGGGCGCGGCGTGCGCCTGACACCCGAGGCCGCCGATTATGCCGCGCGCGTGCGCGGCGCGCTGGAACAGATCGCGCAGGCCACGATGCGGCTGTCGGTCAATGCCGCCGGCGGCACGCTCAGCCTCGCCATCCTGCCCACCTTCGGGATGCGCTGGCTGGTGCCGCGCCTGCCCGATTTCGCGCATCGCCACCCGGAGGTGACGATCAATCTCTCGACCCGGCTGGGCAAGTTCAACTTTGCCTCGGAACCCTTTGATGCCGCGCTGCATTTCGGAAAACCGGACTGGCCCGGAACGGGTGCGCTGCGGCTTCGGCGCGAGGCGATGGTGGCCGTGGCGTCACCGGACCTGCTGTCGCGCCAACGCCCGGTGCGCGGACCGCGCGACCTGCTGCGCCTGCCGCTGCTGCATATCGGCACGCGCCCCGACGCCTGGGCCGACTGGTTCGCGGCCCGCGATGTCACGGGGGTGCCGGTCGGCGGCACCATCCATGATCAGTTCTCAACGATCATGCAGATGGCGCTGCACGGGATGGGCGTGGCGCTGCTGCCCGATTACCTGGTGGAGCAGGACCTGGCCACCGGGCGGCTCGTGGCCCCCTGCGGCGGGCCGGTCACCATGCGCGGGGCCTATTACCTGGTGTGGCCCGAACGCCGGTCGCAGGCCCCGGCCCTCGCCGCGTTCCGCGAGTGGCTTGCCGGCCAGGCGGATGACGAGGACGGGCTGCCGCGCTGATCCCGCTCAGCCGAGCGCGTAGCCCGCGCCGCGCACGGTGCGCAGCGGATCGTCGCCGCCGTGCTGGCACAGCGCCTTGCGCAGCCGCCCGATATGGACATCGACGGTGCGCGTGTCGACATAGATGTCGCGGCCCCAGACCCGGTCGAGCAATTGCTCGCGCGACCACACGCGCCCGGGCTTTTCCATGAAGGTGGCCAACAGGCGAAACTCGGTCGGCCCCAGCTTGAGCGGCTTTTCGCTGCGCGTCACCCGGTGGGTCTCGGAATCGAGCACGATATCCTCGTATTCGAGCCGCTCGCCGATGGTCGCGGGACGCGTGCGGCGCAGTTGCGCGCGCACCCGCGCCATCAGTTCGACCAGCGAATAGGGCTTGATCACATAGTCATCCGCGCCGGTCTCGAGCCCGCGCACGCGGTCCACCTCCTCGGAGCGCGCCGAGAGCATGATGATCGGGATGCCGCGCGTCTCGGACCGGGTCTTGAGCTGGCGGCACACCTCGATGCCCGAGACATTGGGCATCATCCAGTCCAGCACGATGATGTCGGGCGGCGCCTCGGCCACCATCATCAGCGCCTCTTCGCCGTTCCCGGCGGTCATCACGCGAAAGCCGTCGGCCTCGAGATTGTAGCCCAGCACCTCGCGCTGCGCCGGTTCGTCCTCGACCAGCAGCACGGTGGGTTGTTCGGTGGACATCGGCCCGGTCCTCCCCCGTCACGATGTCGGCGAGATCGCCGGATCGGACGAGGTCTTGTCGCCCTTGGGGCGCGGCTCGTCGGGCATTTCCCCGGTCACCAGATAGACCACCTGCTCGGCGATCGACGTGACCAGATCACCCATCCGCTCGGTGTTCTTGGCGATGAAATGCAGGTGCATGCAGGGCGTGATGTTGCGCGCGTCCTCCATCATGAAAGTGAGGAACTCGCGGAAGATGGCGTTGTACATCTGGTCCACGTCCTCGTCGCGCCGGAGCACCTCCTGCGCCACCCCGGCGTCACGCTGGATATAGGCGTCGAGCACGTCCTTGAGCATTTCCTCGACCTCGCGCGCCATGCGCCGCAGCGCCGCCGGAGAGCCGTTGACCGGCGTCATCTCGGTCAGCACGGCGGTGCGCTTGGCGATGTTCTTGGCATAATCGCCGATGCGCTCGAGGCTCGCGGAAACCTTGATGACGGTCAGCACCAGCCGCAGGTCGCTTGCCGTGGGCGCGCGCCGTGCGATCACGAGGGCGGCCTCCTCGTTGATCTGCTCTTCGAGCGCGTCGATGGCCGCATCGCCGCGGCGCACCTCCTCGGCCAGTTCCTCGTCGCGGGTCTCGAGCGAACGCGCCGCGTCGGCGATGGCCCGCTCGACCATGCCGCCCATCTTCATGATCTGCGCCTGGATGCCTTCGAGGTCGCGGTCAAACGAGGACACGATATGTTTTTCGTTCATGGTTTCGGTCTCTCCTCCGCCGCGGCCCGCCCGTGGGGCCCCGGAGGTGATGTGGGTTGCGCGGCACCGCGCGGTTCGTGCCCGGTGGTAGCTGCCTTGGACAACAGGATTGTTAATGTTTTGCAACAGAATTGTGACATCACGCCCGGCAGCCGCGCCCGCGCGGTCATCCCGGCCAGCGGGGCAGGATCACGCTGAAGCTGCTGCCCTGCCCCGGCTCCGACGAAATGCGCATCCGCCCGCGATGACGGTTGACGATGTGCTTGACGATGGCGAGGCCCAGCCCGGTGCCGCCCATCTCGCGCGAGCGGTGGGTGTCGACGCGGTAGAACCGCTCGGTCAGGCGCGGGATGTGCAGCGGGTCGATACCGGGGCCGCGGTCGCGCACGGTGGCGGCGATGGCGGGCATCCGCAGCGTGGCGTCGTCGGGGTGCGGTGCGAGGGTGATCTCCACCGCGTTGTCGTCGCCGCTATACTTGATGGCGTTCTCCACGAGGTTGGTGAACACCTGCTGAAGCTGATCGGCATTGCCC
>Ga0102926_1002081_pt1 | contig 11700 bp, 9 predicted proteins | sample SalPonR1_A_D2_MG_FD_78173 | JGI IMG/M metagenome (GOLD analysis project Ga0102926, IMG submission 78173) | Salt pond soil microbial communities from South San Francisco under conditions of wetland restoration - Salt Pond MetaG R1_A_D2_MG | ecosystem: Environmental > Aquatic > Marine > Intertidal...
CGCCCTTGTCACCGGTGGTGTGCAGGGGCTGGGTACCGCTGCGGCGCGGGCGCTAAAGGAGGCGGGTGCGCGTGTTGCCGTCACCCATCTGGGACAAAGCGAACGCGCCAAGGATTTCGGCGCCGAGACCGGCATGCCCGTCTTTGAATGGGACGTGAGCGATCACGATGCCTGTGTCCGCGGCATTGCCGAAGTCGTGGACGAGATCGGACCGATCGACATCCTTGTCAATAATGCCGGGGTCAATCGCGATGGTATGTTCCACAAGATGGACCTTGAGGATTGGGATGCCGTGCTGCGGGTCGATCTGGGATCGATGTTCAACGTCACGCGGCAGGTGATCGGTGGTATGCGCGACCGCGGGTTTGGCCGGATCATCAACATTTCCTCGGTGAACGCGGCGAAAGGGCAGGCGGGCCAGACCAATTATTGCGCCGCCAAGGCGGGGGTCGAGGGCTTTACCCGGGCTTTGGCGCGCGAAAGCGCGCAGAAAGGTATTACGGTGAATGCCGTGGCACCCGGCTATGCCGATACGCCGATGGTTGACTCCGTGCCTGACAAGATCATCAAGAATATTCTGGAAGATGTGCCCATGTCGCGGCTTGCCGAACCGCAGGAGATCGGACGCTGTGTCCGGTTTCTTGCCTCGGACGATGCCGGGTTCATCACCGGTGCGACACTACCTGTGAACGGTGGTCTGAACATGGGCTGACGCCTTAGAGTGGATCGTTGAAATCTGAAGGGATCACAATGACAGAGACCCAACAAAATCATGGCAAGGACGAAGAGCAAGACGCCGAGGCGCGCGCCGAGGAGCGTGGCGATCTTGGGGCCGAATTGCCCGAGATCGAATACACGTCACCGTTTGAAATGCCCGACCGCTACAGCACCAAGAGCCTTGACCGCGCCTTCAATGCCCATCTGGCGCGGTTCACGCTCGGGGTGTCGCCCTATGGCCTTGCGTCGACATACTACAACTGGTGGGTGCATCTGATGGGTGCGCCGGGCAAGCAGGCCCAACTGGTCGAGAAGGCGGCACGCAAGTCGATGCAGCTTGGTCTTTATGCCGCAAAGGCGGCGCATGATCCCGATACCGAGCCTTGCATCGACCCGCTGCCGCATGATCACCGGTTCGAGGACGAAAGCTGGCAGCGCTGGCCCTATAACCTGATTTATCAAAATTTCCTGCTGACGCAGCAATGGTGGTACAATGCAGCCCGCGATATAGACGGAGTGCGCGACCATGATCAACGTGTTGTGTCTTTTGTGACGCGCCAGATGCTCGACCTTTTTTCGCCCTCGAATTTCATCGCCACCAATCCCGAGCTTGCCGCGACCACGAGGAAGGAGGGCGGTGCGAACCTTGTTCGTGGTGCGCAGAACTTCTTGGAAGACTGGGAGCGCACCTTGTCGGGCAAGTTGCCTGTCGGAACCGAGGATTATCTTCCGGGCCGCGATGTGGCGACCACGCCGGGCAAGGTTGTTTATCGCAATCGCTTGCTGGAGCTGATTCAGTACGCGCCAAAAACGGAAAAGGTACAGGCCGAGCCGATCCTGATCGTGCCGGCCTGGATCATGAAATACTATATCCTCGATCTCAGTCCGCATAATTCGTTGGTGAAATACCTTGTCGAACAGGGGTTTACCGTTTTCATGATCTCGTGGCGCAATCCGACGGCCGAGGATCGCGACAAGGGCATGACGGATTACTTCGCGGCGGTCGATGAGGCGATGGAGGCGGTCGGGGCGATCGTTCCCAAGGTCAAGATTCACGGGGTCGGATACTGTCTTGGCGGCACGCTAATGGCGGCGAAGGCGGCGCAAATGGCGCGCGATGGCGATGATCGGCTGGCGTCGATGACGCTTTTTGCGACGCAGACAGATTTCGAGGATCCCGGTGAACTTCAGCTTTTTGTCACGGAAAGCGAGGTTTCGTTTCTTGAAAACATGATGTGGGACCAAGGGTATCTGGACACCAAGCAGATGGCGGGCGCTTTTCAACTTCTGCGTTCGGCTGATCTTATCTGGTCGCGCTATGTGCATGAATACCTGATGGGGAGCCGACAGGAAATGTTCGACCTGATGGCATGGAATGCCGATGCGACCCGGATGCCCTACAAGATGCACAGCGACTATTTGCGCCACATATTCCTGGGCAATGAGTTGGCGCAGGGGCAATATCGTCTGGGTGGCAAGCCGGTCGCAATCAGCGACATCGAGGTGCCGGTCTTCTGTGTTTCGACGACGTCCGACCATGTTGCGCCTTGGCGGTCGGTCTACAAGCTGCATCTGTTGGCCGACACCGATGTGACCTTCGTTCTGACCAATGGCGGCCATAATGCCGGTATCATCAGTGAGCCGGGCCATGAGGGCCGTGAATTCAGCATCCATGAGACCGAGGCGAGCGACACCTATCTGTCGCCCGACGCATGGCAGAGCGCCGCCGAACGGCGCGAAGGGTCATGGTGGCCCGCGCTGACCGCATGGTTGACCAAGCGGTCCTCGGGCGAGACCGAACCGCCTTCCATGGGCAAGAAAACAGGGCGCTACCGGCCGATCGAGGACGCGCCGGGCAGCTACGTGTTTCAGCGATGAGTCAGGACAAGACCATCCAAAACCGCCCGGTCGACAGGCTCAAGCCCGGTGAGCGCGCCGAACTCACGCGCGAGGTCGGAGATGGTGATCTGCGCCCCTTCGTCAGTTTCGCAGCGGATGTCACAGGGCATGGTGTGGACCGGGCGCTTGCCGCTGATCCCGGCTTTCGCGGTGCGCTGGCGCAAGGCGGTTTCGCCGTCTCGATGCTGGTGACGCTTATTGCCACCCGGCTGCCGGGGCCGGGGATGCGGTTGAAAAGCATCTCGCTCGATTTCGACGAGGCCTTGGTCGAGGGTGATGTTGCGCTGGCCGAGGTGACAGTGGCGTCGGTCGATGAGGCGTCGGGCGCGGTTGCGCTCGACTGTCTTTGCCGGTGCGAGGCGGGGGGGACCATCGCGTCGGGCCGGATCGAGGTGACAGCCCCTTCGGAGCGCATTGACCGACCTTTCGGGCAGGCGGTGGCGATGCAGCACGCCGCCCCCCCGCCCGACAGGTTGGAGCGGATCGAGGAGCTGGCGCGGGCGCGCGGGCCCATTCGGATGGCGGTTGTCTGTCCGGTGGATGTGCCGTCGCTCGAAGGTGCGCTTGATAGCGCGGAAGCGGGATTGATCGTGCCGGTGCTGATCGGGCCGGATGCGGATATCCGCCGGACGGCCGAGGAGGCCGGGGCAGATATTTCTGATGTGCAGATCATTGATGCCGCCGGGCCGGAAGAGGCCGCTGAGATTGCAGCGAAATTGGCCTCTGACGGCGACTGTGCCGCGCTGATGAAGGGCAAGCTTCACACCGATACCCTGCTGCGTGCCGTTCTTGGTATGCCGGGATTGCGGGGGCCGCGCCGGATGAGCCACGTCTTTGTCGAGGATGTGCCGGGCTATCCCCGGCTTTTGCTGGTGTCGGATGCGGCGGTGAATATCCATCCCGATGCCGATGCGCTGCGCGACATTGTGCAAAACGCGATCGGGCTTGCGCATGCGTTGGGCGTTGAGCGGCCCAAGGTGGCGCTGCTTTCAGCCGTCGAGACAGTGACCGAGGAAATCCCTTCGACCATCGCCGCACGGAAGGTGCGCGAAATGGCCGAACGGGGCGAGATCACGGGGGGCGACGTGGACGGGCCGTTGGCCATGGACAACGCTGTGTCCGAGCAGGCGGCGCGGATCAAGGGGATCACCTCACCCGTTGCCGGGCGGGCCGATATCCTGATCGCCCCGGACCTTGAGGCCGGGAACATCCTTGCCAAGGATCTTGACTATCTTGCAGGGGCCGAGGCCGCAGGCATCGCATTGGGTGCCAAAGTGCCGATCGCATTGACAAGCCGGGCCGACACGCCGCGGGAACGGCGTGCCTCGGCGGCGCTTGCGGTGCTGATGTCGGACCGCAATGACGACTGAAGGGAGCGGGCGATGGACAGAAATCTGATCGTGACGATGAATGCGGGTTCCTCAAGCCTGCGGTGCGCGGTGTTCGAACGCGGCAGTGACTTGCCCGATCCTTTGTTGCGCCTCAGCCTTCGGGGTCTGCCAGAGGCGATGATATGGGAGCGTAAAGACGAGCGCAGCGGCGAGAGCCTTGAGGAAGAGCTCAAGCCGCCCAAGGCGGACAGCGACGCGCAAACGGTGGCGTTGGCCGAGATGAAGGACAGGCTTCTGGCCGAGGTGGCGTCGGAGCGGATCGCGGCGTTTTCGCACCGGGTGGTCCATGGCGGGCGCGGTCACACTGCGCCGGTCATTGCGACCGAAGAGGTGATGACCGATCTAGATGCGCTGTCGCCGCTTGCGCCAAGCCATCAGCCCCACAACCTTGCCGTGATCCGAGACCTTTCAAGTGGGTTTCCCGGCATCCCGCAGGTGGCGTGTTTCGACACTTCTTTTCACCGCGATCTTGCGCAGGTGGACCGCGTCTTTGCCCTGCCGCGCGACCTCAGTGAAGAGGGGATCGTGCGCTATGGGTTTCACGGCCTGTCATATGACCATGTCGCCACTGCTCTCGATGATCTCGCGCCTGACCTGTCGGGTGGGCGGGTTGTGGTTGCGCATCTTGGGCACGGCGTCAGCATGTGTGCCCTCAAGGACGGGATATCGGTTGCGACCACGATGGGGATGACGGCGCTTGACGGGCTTCCGATGGGGCGGCGGCCCGGCTCGCTTGATCCGGGTGTGGTGCTTTACCTGATCGAGGAGCGCGGAATGGCGCCCGCCGAGGTGCGCGAGATGCTTTATGATCGCTGCGGGCTACTTGGCCTGTCCGGGATCAGCAGCGATATGAACGTCCTTATCCAAAGCGATGCGCCCGAAGCACGAGAGGCGGTGGAGTTTTTTGTCTATCGCTGCCAGCGCGAGATCGGTTCGCTCACTGCGGCGCTTGGCGGGATTGATGCGCTTGTCTTGACCGGCGGTCTTGGCGAACATGTGCGCGACATACGCACCCGTATCTGCCGCGGCCTTGGCTGGCTTGGGGTGGAGCTTGATCATGGGGCCAACAACGCGGGAGAAACCCGTATCTCGGCGCCGAAGGCACGAGTGCCGGTCTTCATGATCCCGACGGATGAGGAAAGCGTGTTGGCGCGTGAGGCCGAGACAATGCTCGAAGATTGAGAAACGCGGATTGCGGCGCGAATGAACGGGGTCAGAGACGGGTGACGATACGCCAAGCAGTGCGCAAGCGCGTGATGGTGGCGCTGGACAGCCCGTAGTATTTGCCGATTTCGGTGTCACTGAGCCCGTAATCGACCATCGCCGAAAGCGACGCGCGCGGCATCTGTCCAAGCATCTCTGCTATACTTTCTGCCTCGGTCGTGGGGACGTGTTCCTCACTGTCGGGCGTTTTGTGGGACCGGGCCATTGGCTCCTCCGCAGCGAAACGCTTAAAAGACTTCAATTCGCAGCTTTTGTGCGCCCATGCATTGACGCTTGTTAATGAATTTACGTTCTGAACATGGCACCTACCTTTCAAAGATTCCTATCCGTTTGTCCGTCTTCCGCCGATGTCAGGGCCGATGAGGAGACGGGACGCGGTTTGACACCGGGAGGGTGTATATCGTGAAAATCAATGAAATCATGACCCGTGCCGTGATCTGGGCCACACCCGGCACGACCATCCGTGAGGCGGCGGAGAAAATGCGATCATATGGCATCGGCACCCTGCCGATACTGGAGGGGCGCAGGAGGCTTGGCATCGTCACCGACCGGGATATCGTGATCCGTCTGCTGGCAGATCATGGTCCGGTCGCGAAGATGCCGGTGATCGAGGCGATGTCGCCGGAGCCTGCATGCTGTCTTGCCGATCAGGACGTGTCCGAGGCGGCGGCGCTGATGGGGGACCTTCAGGTCATGCGCCTTCTGGTGGTTAATCGAAGTGATGACCTTGTCGGTATCCTATCGGTCGGCGACATTGCCGAGAACGCCTCCGAAGAATTGGCCGGACAGGCGCTTGGCGAAATTTCCGAAAAACGCCGCTCGGTCTTGCCGCCTTTCGCGTCGCGGCTCAGCGCACAGAGATGATTTCACTTTGCAGTCTATCAAGATCGACCTCGGCTATGTGTGCCAGCGTCTCGACGTCGTGAATCCTGATGTCCATGTGATCCATTGTCGAGATCACCCCGTTTCGATTGAGGCGTCTGAGCGTTCTACAGACATGGACGGAAGAGAGACCGACGAAATCGCCCAGATCCTTTTGCGTCATCGGCAGATGGTATTCTCGGTTCTTGCTTTGCCCGATCGCGGTCAGTCGAAGGCACAGTTCAATCAAGGCATATGCGATCCGGGATTCCGCCGTCCCTTTGCCGAGGCGCAGCATGCGTTCGGACATCCGCGACAACGAGGCGGCGATTGTCGTGGCCTCAAGCTGACGTATGGTTGGGTCGGCTGCTTCCAGTTTTGACCATTCCGCACGGGGCACAACTGCGAGCGACGCGCGCGAGAGTGTTTCGATCTGAATCCAGCTGCTATGGCCGTCTGCCGATGTCGGGTGCAGAATCTCGCCGGGCAGGATGACGTCGATGATTTGACGTTCGCCGTCGATCGTTGACTTGGACAAAGCCAGCCAACCCGACAGGATACAGTAGGTGGCGGTGTTTTCCTCTGCCTCGACCTTGAGGATTGTGCCCGCGCAATATTCGCGCTTTCGGGTTTGCAAGGATTGGCGCAACTCGCAAGATGTGTCGGGAAACGTCAGAAATCTCATCTCCGGAGACAAGACCTTTTCGTCCGTATTCTCGGTTCCTTCGACGTGCATGAGTGGTCCCCTGATCAAAATGGAAGTGAGTGTCCTTCAGTCGTGCCAAACAAAGAGGCACAGATCATAGAGCAAGGTCAGCAGAGTTTCACCGGAAGCGTGCCACCGGCACGGCACAAAAGCTACTCAATACATTAACCCAGCGTCACCTGCCGAACGCAATGTGGCCAAACAACGCAACTCGGCAGGACATTGTTCCGCATGTGCAATGTGCTCACCCGAAGATTTACCCATGTTAATGCGGCGCCGAGGTTGGCCATCCATCTTTGTTTCCTGAGTTTCACGAATGGATGAAGGGGAGTGTTCAAATGTCCGCCAAGAAAACCGCCGATAAAGCGAAGACCGACAAACAGAAGCCAGTGACGGAGGATATTATGGAGCAGGCGAAAGGCATGCTTGCCTTCAACCCGATGATGGGTCCGCAGGTCGAACAGTTCTGGAAGATGCAGGAGAATGTCCTGCAAGACGCCGAAGCCTTTTCTCGCGGTTGGTTCGAGCGCCGTCATGAAGCAGCACAAAGCGCGCTTGATGCCACGCGCGAAGTTGCCGGCAACGGTGCGACAGAGCCTACATCCGCGCAGCGGGCCGTCACCGACTGGAACCGTCATTCTCTTGAGCGTATGACCGAGGATTTTCAGGAATGGATGAAGTTTTGCACCAAATGTGCCGGTCATCTTTCCAAGGCAGAATTGCAGGCCGGAGAACAGGAGATGGAAGAGGTCAAGAAGGCAACGGCGGCGGCAGAAAAGTCCAAACACTCCACCCCGGTCTGATAATGGCTGTGGCAAATGCCAGTGCCATTTATCAAGCTTGGCTATGGACGTGGAAGTCTTGCCGCCATCGGCACGGCGTTCGACCCTAGATGCAAAGATCCGGGGAAAGGGCGTCAGGAGCCGGGGCGACCGTGACGAGATTTGGTCGACACTATGAAGGGAGGCTCGCAAACCTTGCGCAGCAGCCCGGATATGGCGACTCAAAGGCCGTGAGAGTTGATCAAAAAAACCCATTGAACGCGCAAAAACCCCGAAAACAGCCAATCTGCTGTTCCGGGGCGCTGCTGTGTTCGATGGATTTCGCACTTTCATGTTTGGCGATTAGGGCAGGAGGGCTTCATGCCGGAAGACACGACTAGCAAGGCCTTCGCCCGGCCTGTCGAGGATGTTGTTGAGCAGCTTGAGGCCGATCCGTCTTCGGGGCTGTCCGAGGATGAGGCGCAGCGGCGGCTGACGTCTTCGGGCCCGAACAGGCTCAGGCGGAAGAAACGCAAAAGTCTTGCTGCGATACTCAAGCATCAATTCGAAAGCGTCATCATCTGGCTGCTGGCCTTCGCTGCCGCGATGTCCTTTGCCTTCGGCGATATCCCCGAGGGTATCGCGATTACCGTGGTGATCGTCATCAACGGCGCCATCGGTTTCTTTACCGAACTTCGCGCGGCGCGGTCGATGGAAGCTTTGATGCGGATCGCCGAGGTGCGCACACGGGTCCGGCGGGGTGGGTCCGAGCAGAAGATAGATGCCCCCAAGCTGGTGCCGGGGGATGTGGTGGTGCTTGACGCGGGCGACGTGGTGACCGCCGATCTGCGGCTGATCGAGGCGTCGAACCTTCAGGCCGACGAATCCGTTCTGACGGGCGAATCCGTTCCGGTGGACAAGAGCGTGGACCCCGTGGACGAGGATGCCGCCGTCGGCGATCGCAAAAGCATGGTCTTCAAGGGCAGCGCGATCACCCAAGGCGCGGGCGAGGGTGTGGTCGTCGAAACAGGCATGGATACCGAAATCGGCCGGATCAGCGACATGGCGCAAAGCGCCGAAGGCGAGGCGGCCCCGCTCGAACAGCGGCTTGATCAGCTTGGTCATCGTCTTGTGTGGCTGACATTGGTGCTTGCCGTGTTGACCATCGGCGCGGGCCTGCTGCATGGCAATGACGTTGCGATGATGGTGCAGACCGGTGTCGCGCTGGCCGTGGCGGCGGTGCCCGAGGGGCTTCCTGTGGTGGCCACGCTCAGCCTTGCCCGCGGTATGTGGCGGATGAGCCGGCGCAACGCGCTGATCACGCGCCTGTCGTCGGTCGAAACGCTGGGGGCGACCACGGTGATCCTGACCGACAAGACAGGCACTCTGACAGAAAACCGGATGACGGCGGCATGCTACTTTCTCAAGGATGCCGAGATCGAGGTTGAGGATGCCGGGGAACGCTTCGTAAGCGATGGGGAGTCGGTCGATCCGGACTCCGACGCGCGATTGGCGTGGGCGCTGCGTGTGGGGGCGCTGTGCAACAATGCCGAGATGGGCGATGAGGCCGACGATGACCACTCGGGTGATCCGATGGAAGTGGCGCTGCTTGCGGTGGCCAAAGCGGCGGGGATGGCGCGGGCCGACCTTCTGGATGACTATCCCGAAGAGCAGGAGCACAGCTTTGATCCCGACCTCAAGATGATGGCCACGGTTCATGAAGACGATGACGGGCATATCTTTGCGGTCAAGGGCGCGCCCGAGGCGGTCCTGGAGGTTTGCGGGCAGGTGATGGGGCCGGATGGCCCAGAGGAGTTGGACGACGCAGCGCGCGAGGACTGGATCGAGCGCAACGCGGCGGCGGCGCGCGGCGGTCTGCGGCTTTTGGCCTTTGCCATGAAGCGCGCGGAGGCGAGTGCCGACCCGTATGAGGGTCTAATTCTGCTGGGTCTTGTCGGCCTGCGCGACCCGATCCGTGATGAAGTGACAGAGGCCATCTCGGACAGCCGCGCGGCCGGCGTGCGGGTGGTCATGCTAACCGGGGATCATGCAGATACGGCACGGGCCATCGCCGAGAAAGCCGGTCTCAGCGATGGAGAGCTTAGCGTTGTCGCGGGGCGCGACGTTGAAGGGATCGACCCCGAAACCGCAGACGAGGATCAGCGTCAGCGCATGCTTGACGCGGATGTCTTTGCACGGGTCGCGCCCGAAACCAAACTGACGCTTGTTTCGATCCATCAGGAGGCGGGCCACGTGGTGGCCATGACCGGTGATGGTGTGAACGATGCGCCCGCGCTCAAGAAGGCCGATATCGGCGTTGCCATGGGGCAGCGCGGGACACAGGTCGCGCAGGAGGCCGCGCATATGGTGCTGCGCGACGACGCGTTTTCGACGATCATCGCGGCCATGCGGCAGGGCCGGGTGATTTTCGGCAATATCCGCAAGTTCGTCATCTATCTGATGTCCAGCAATGTAGGTGAGATTTTGGCAGTTGGCTTTGCCGTCGGAGTCGGGTTGCCGGTGCCGCTTCTGCCACTCCAGATCCTGTTTCTTAACCTTGTCACCGGGGTGTTTCCCGCCTTCGCGCTTGGCTTCGGCCGCGGGGACGAGAACATCATGAAACGTCCGCCACGCGACCCGGAGGACTCCATCGTCAATCGTCAGGGCTGGATTCTCATGGCCGTGCTGGGCCTGTCGATTGCGATGGCGACACTTTGCGCATTCGTGCTCGCTCTCAGGTGGCTCGGTCTCGGAACGGACGCGGCCGTTACCGTGGCGTTCCTGACACTGTCGCTGTCGCAGCTTTGGAATGTGTTCAACGTGCGTGACAGTGATGTGGGGATTTTGCGGAACGATGTGACGCGCAACCCGTATGTCTGGGGCGCGATCCTGTTGTGCCTTGGCCTTATCTCGATCGCCCTGTGGTATCCGCCTCTGGCAACGCTTCTGCGTCTCGACGTGCCGGGGCCGAGGGGACTTGGGCTTGCCGCCTGCGCAAGTCTGGTGCCGCTTGTCCTTGGCCAGTTGTGGATTCTGGTTGTCCGGTTTCGGTCAAAGGCTTGAGGACGGTCCGGGCGGTTGCTTCCACGCCGGGCGACGGGGCGAAAAGAAGACCACAGTTTAACCGGCGTTAAGGCGTGGCCGATGCCTTGGGGCCACGCTGGGTCGCGACAATCTGAACGGCTCAAGGCATTCACTCGAACAAAGAAGGACGCTCATGCAGACACCCCTAGAACTTGCATTCAAGGACATCGAACCTTCGGAGGACATCAAGGCGCTTGTGGCCGAAAAGGTGGCGCATCTTGAAACTTTCTTTGATGGTATCACGAGTTGCCACGTCTATATCCGCGCCCCGCATCAAAGCCAGCGCAAGGGGAACCTTTATGAGGTGACCATAGAATTGCGTGTGCCGGGCGATGAGCTTGTGGTGCGGCGCGATCAGGATGACACGGCAGAACATCAGCATCTCAAGGTTGCGGTGCGTGATGCCTTCGCGGCGATGGCCCAAGAATTGAAACGCTGGAAGGCGCAGATCAAGGGGGATGTGAAAACCCATGGCGGGCCGCTTCAGGGGAAGGTGGTCGAAATCCATCATGACGAAGGTTACGGACAAATCATCGCGACCGATCATCGGCTGATCTATTTTCACAAGAACAGCGTGGTTGACGGTAATTTTGAAGATTTGCAGCCGCGCGATACGGTTGAGTTGGTCGTGAAGACCGGCGAAAGCGAGATCGGACCGCAGGCCAGCACCGTGCGCCCGATCAGTTCGCTTCAGTACGATCCGCACCCCAAGCGGAGTGGTCAATGAGACAGGCGATACAGGAGGACCGATAATGAAGGTCGACACGGTTATTGTCGGGTCGGGCAGTGCCGGGCTCTCGGCCCTGCGCGAAGTGCGCCGTTACACCGAAGATTTCCTGCTGATCAATGACGGCCATTGGGGCACAACCTGTGCGGCGGTGGGATGCATGCCGTCGAAGGCATTGATCGAAGCGGCCAATGCGTTTCACAGGCGACTCGACCTGAACGAATTCGGGATCAGCGGCGCGGACGGGTTGCACGCCGATATTCCCGACGTTTTGAGGCGGGTGCGCAAGATGCGCGACGATTTTGTCGAAGGGCCCAAATCCATGCCGGA
>Ga0102926_1002085_pt1 | contig 11687 bp, 9 predicted proteins | sample SalPonR1_A_D2_MG_FD_78173 | JGI IMG/M metagenome (GOLD analysis project Ga0102926, IMG submission 78173) | Salt pond soil microbial communities from South San Francisco under conditions of wetland restoration - Salt Pond MetaG R1_A_D2_MG | ecosystem: Environmental > Aquatic > Marine > Intertidal...
ACAATATGTACTATGTATATATCGTTTATAAATGATTTCTAATGATACAATATGTACTATGTATATATCGTTTATAAATGATTTCTATATGTACAAAGTATATATTGTTTATAAATGATTTCTTCTTATCCAATATATACTAAGTATATATCGTTTATAAATGATTTCTAATGATACAATATATACTAAGTATATATTCTTGTAATCTGTATCTATATAATATATAGATAAAGAAATGTTATAGTGTTAAAATAGAATGTTTGTAATGTATTTATACAATAAAACGATTCCTATGTAAGTGTATATAACTGTATTAGAAGATATAATATTAAACAAAACACTTACAATAAAGAGTTGATAGAAATATACTTGAACATATTCATAAGAAATCTCACTGATCTTGTCCATTCTTTTCTTGTTCTGTTAATGGTCTTATACTAACAGATACTCTATGGTTCATTACATCTAAATTAACATGTTGTGAAAGTTTTTCGAATGCTTCCATTATCTCACCTAATACAAACGTCCATGTCTCTAATTCTATACTGTCCGGTATGAGAGCCACATTTAAGTTTGAATTACTCAATATTGAATCTTCAACATAATCATAAATCATCTTCTGAGATATGCTACTTTCTTTGTTTGTATTTATATTTTCACCAGAATGTGTTGTTTTCTTATATAGATTCTTTAGAAACTTTATTTCCTTTCGTAACTCTCTTATTTCTTCATCTTTATCTGATTCATTTACAATGTTTTGTTCTTCTATTATTTTTTCTAATCGCTTTAATCTATTATCGTATGTACTTGATGAAAATTTAGATCTAAACCAATCCATTTATAAAAGTAAATAAAATATTATGTCGAATTATAGTTGGACATCTTCATACAATAGAGTAAAGAACTCTGTAATATCAATTACATGTAATTATCACAAGAGAGACCCTGTATTGATCTACAATAAAACAGTTGGAAGAAGACAAGGTAGTGGTTTCATAGTAGATATACTGAAAGGTTACATAATAACAAGTGCAAAACTTGTAGAAGATGCTTTTTGCATTAAAGCAAAGTGTGACTTGGGTCAAATTCAACATATGAAATTGAACCTAATAGGTATTTGTCTAAATAGAAACGTTGCATTATGCAAAATATCTGAATCGTCTCTTTCAAACATCAAAAAGTATTCTTCGAATCTAACAATATTAAATCTACGATTTAGAGATAACATAAAGATTTGTTGTGGACACGAGTTAATGTGTATAGGTTATAAAAACGATAACAGTCAAATATTTATAGAGCGTGTTATGATAAAATCCATACAAAATGGTCTATATAGTATAGATAAAGATTGTTCTGTAGGGTCGCCTATAGTTAATTCTAAAGGTCTTGTGGTCGGAATGTATACGTGCGAAGGAATGGTTGGCTCTAGATCTATAATAGGCATATTTAAAGAATTATGTACTAAAGGTGGTTTCTGTACACGTCTTCTCGATTTCTCTTATAGTAATACTAACAACGATCTATTTCTATCAAAATACGAAATCGAGATATTTTCAGGTGTATATATCAATAAGGATTATGAAACTCTAAAAGAGGGAGACATATTAGAATCTATCGTTTATATGGACCCTTTCTGGAACAACGAAACAGCTTACAATATAACAGATCTAAATAAGAAAAGTTTATTAGATAAAGAACCTGCAGAGATTAGAGCATTTATAGGAAACGATTCAAATGCTTATGTGTGTAAACATATAGAAGGAAACGATTATTTGATGGAAAGGAAAGTAAGTTTGAAGGAATTAAATATGATGATATGTGTACAACCAAATGTAAAAGCTCTTGTGTGTAGAAATTCTAAATGGGTAAAAATAAATATAGAACAAAAGATCGTTTCCGTTCCAGATAAATTTCAATATGAAATTGTATGTGGAATGCTATTAAAAGTTCAACTCGATTCTTCTATAATAGTTAATTATATATACCCTGAAAGCGAAACATATGATATGAATTCAATAAAGGTTAACGATATTATTTATTCTATAAACGATATACAACCTTCAAACATAGAGATGTTGAGAAATGCTATAAGAAGTACAGGAAAATATTTTACAATTACTACAGTTTGTGGAAATATATTTGTGAAAAACAAAGAAGATATGGTTATAGAAGATAATAAAATAATACAAAACAATAAACTTGATTACAGATATCTTGTATAAAGACAAAATTATATTCGCAACGACGAAAAATCAAAATTTAAAATGTCTACTGTGGATTTTGAATTTCAGAAGATCACGACTATAACAGCAATATGTGATATGAAAGGAGATATAGACCAAGAGACGTTTTTTAATCTTCTTCCTATAACAAAAATCGAAACTTCTCCTGATAATGAAAAATCCAAAGCTAAAAAATACAAATTTAAGACTCTCGGAAAACCTGGAACTATTTTATCTGCTAGATATAACGAAAGATATAGAGGAATTGTTAGATCTGTAAACACAAAAGCTTTCAAGAATTCAATAACATTCGATATATCTACTGAAAAGAAAGTTGTAAATATAAAACTTTCGAGAAAAACTGTACATCTAACAGGTGTTAAATCGGTAGGTAATGGACAAGAAGCTATAAGATACATTGTAAAACATGTATACACTATAGATGATTTGTTAAAGAGAATGAACGCTTACAGAAATTTAAGAGATAGAACAATCGAATGGGTAAGACAAAATACTAAAGGAGAGAATATGTTAATTAAAAACTCTAAAAGTGTGTATGAGATTTTTACAAAGACACAATTTCCACTTATTACTATTCCTGAAGATGTAGATCTTCAGTATGCAATGTTTCTATTGGAATTTATAGACGAATATGAAAATCATAATATATACAGTATGTTTCTTGAATATGTTAAGAGATGCGAGAAATGTATTAACGAAGGTCCTTACGATATAGATAAATTTCGAATAGGCACTATGAATATTAACTACTATTTGGGATTTTTCGTAAATAGAAGAGTTTTAAACAAGCTTATTCAAAATAAGAAACCAGAATACACGTCTAGATTTTACAACGTAATTGAAAACAAAGTAACGATCAATAAGATTTGTCCAGAATTACCTCCTAGTGGTTCAAAAAAGAAGAGACCTAGACATTCTTTACTTATATATAAGACTGGTATGGTGACACAATCTGGACCTAGACCAGATTTGATGAAGGAGGTATATGATGAAATAAACGCTTTCATAAGAGAGCATAAGGACATGATAGAATCTTACAATCCCGAAGAACGTACTAAGAAATTAACAGTAAAGAAATATAAGAAACATATTCAACCTACTAAAGATCTTCTTTTGAAACAAGAAATTATCGTCAATCCTACGAACATTTATAGAAATTATTTGAATGAATATAATCAAAACGAAACTTTAGAATTAGAAACGTACGAATAGACAATCTATTTCATATTTATCTAAAATAACAAACGAAGAGTTCTATTTAGATTCTATAAGACAAAGAAAGTGTCTTTATATACAATAAAAACAACTTGAAACATTCAAAAAACTATACAGACTTATAGTTTTTATAAGAAACAACAATTATGCAACTTCTGAATAGATATTTAATTAGGTATGAGCCAATAGTTAATACCAAGACTGATGTTTCGAGCAACTGTAAGACTTATGAATGAACCTTGACTTAGCGCATAAGTGTTGTTTCCACTTACAGTCACAATAGTGGCACTGTTCCTATTCCGCGGATCAGTAGAACCCATAAGTGTAATTGAAGAATTAGACAGATTATGAATTGTCATGGTGTCTCCAACAGAGAAATTGCTACCGTTCAATGTTAGGTTCATAGTAGTTGTATTTCCTCCAGTTACAATTGTAAGTGTGTTAGGTGCGAAACGAGTGTTATTACCGTTTAGCTCTGTAGTATTTACAAGAGAATACTGATATGGGTTAAGACCGGGAGGCCCTGGAGGTCCGGCTGGACCGGTAGCTCCAACGGAACCATCAGAAGAACTTACAAGAGACACTATAGAAATTACGATAGCTACAATAGCTATGAGAGCAATTATAACCATTGCTATTATAACAATTGTTTCCTTATTATTATTGACTGTATCTACTAGCTGATCTGCGTAATCGTTCAATGAATCATCGTTGTCATCCATTTTCTTTAAATGACTTTAATAATTTAATCGTAATATATAAAAAAATGTTTATTTTGATAAGTGGAAAAAGATGTTCAGGAAAAGATTATTGCGGAGATTTACTTGAGAAATATCTTAAAGAAATGGTTTCTGAAAGTTCTACGAAAAACATAAAAGTTGCAACTAAATCATTTGCTCTTCGTCTTAAAGAACATTTCGCCTCAGATAATGGTTGTTCTTTAGAAAGACTTTTAAATGATAGACCTTATAAAGAGATTTACAGAAAACAGCTCATAGAATATTCAAAAGAGTATGAAGATGTTAAATGGGTTCGAACGGTATACAATGAAAGTGAAGAAGACATAGTTATAATAACAGATTTTAGATACAATATAGAATACGAATATATAAATATAAGAGAAAATCTAAGAACCGTTAAAATAGTATGTAAAGATGAAACAAGAATTTCTAGAGGTTGGGTTTATGACGAATCAATAGATGAACTTGAAGGAGAGACTGAGCTGAATTCTTTTGATCTTTGGGATTATGTTATCAGAAATGATACAAAACCAAATAGAGACATACAGATAATAGCTAGAGATATTTTTCGGGACTTCATCGAAGAACTATAGTGTTTGATATTCTATTAAAATAATAGAATATGTCTAAATCATATCATAATGACTGTTAAGATTAGAGGTTTTCCGTTTCATTGGGAAACTAAGGATGAATTTACCGACAACGGAAGTGTCGAAATAAGAGCTTGGTGTAAGGATGAGAATTCAAATGAATTCTTGATGAGAATTCAAGATTATCCTGTGATATGTCGTTTGGAATTACCTACTAAAATAGGTAGAAGAAGCATAACATGGGATCCTCCTAAACGTCAAGAGGTTTTTAATTCTCTAAAGTATCGCTTAAGATACAATGCACCTTTTAAGTTTCTCTATAGATCTATGCCCAAATTATACTATTATGATGAAAGTGTGGATTCTTCCGGAAACACTTCTATTCGTAAATATCCAATGATGACATTGTTCTTTAGAAATCTTAAGTCCATGTATTACTGTGGGTCTATGATGAAAGAACCGTTTAATGTGCCTTCTATAGGTCTTTTGAAATGCAATATGTGGGAGACAGATATCAAACTGTTTCGAAAACTTAATACCATGATTGATCTGAAATTCTCTCAATGGTTTGAGGCAGACGCTACCTTACTCGAAAATGCTGATAAAGTATGCATTAAAGGTTGTAAGGAATATATAGTACGATATTCTCAGTTAAGACCCATACAAAACGATCTGAAACCACATTTTAGAGTTTTGTCTTATGATATAGAGTCTTATTCAAGTAATCACGACAAGTTTCCAACAGAATACTATGCTAAGGATGTTGCATGGATCATTACTATATCTTTTCAAGATACTAGATTTTCGGAAAGAGAGCGCTATGCAATTGTTATGGCAGATACTAAAATATCTAAAAGGTCTCATACGATAGTTGTCAAGAATGAAGTAGAACTTATAAGTGAGTTTCAAAATCTTATCGTGAAATTGAATCCTGATATCATAACGGGTTATAACATTCTTGGATTCGATAACAAATACTTGGACGCCAGATTGGCAATGAGAGGCCAATACTGGAATAATATTGGTAGAACATACGAAAGTGTCGATGTTAAGAAGAGTTCTTGGGCTTCAGGTGCTTACGGAGATAGAGAATTTCACTATCTAGATATACCAGGAAGAATAAACGTTGATATGTTACAAGTAATCAGTAGAGATCATAAATTTAGTGTTTACAAGTTAGATCATGTAGCAAAAGAACTTCTAGGTAAAGGAAAGCATGATGTTTCACCCAAAGACATGTTCAGAATTTATGCTTTACATTTAGAACAAAAGGATAATTTCAATTCTGAAGATTTCGACGAACATTTCTCTCATGTACTCAACGATATAGACACTTTTGAACATTGGAAAGCAGCAAGTGTTCTCTATCTGTGTTCAAAAGATAAAGATATGGTAAAGATAATATCCGATATACAAACCGATTACAAGTCTGGAAAAAGACCTCACGTGCATCCTGAGGAATTTATTGTAGAAAGCGATATGAGATCTGTATTCTCTGATTTCTGTTTCGCAATTGAAAGTTTCTCGAAAGATATTGAAAAGAATTACGATAATGTTGTATATTCTTCAATTTGGAAGAAATTCATTTCTTATTACATAGGAGAATCTACAAACAAATGTTATTATTACTCTGGTTGGGATTGTCTCAAGTATTTGAGTGATGGATTTCATAATGAAGAAATTCGTGAAAGATTGAAAAAGACAACTCGTATTTCAGATTTTGAGGACATACCTTTCATGAAAGAATACATCAACAGAACTACAAACTCTACTACAGAATTGTTAGAACCTCATGCTCAAAATTTGTGGGAAGTTTTCGTAAATCATGCAAGAAACGAACAATCCAACGATTACAAAAAGCGTTTATGGTATTATAGTGGATTGCATTACGAAACTTTGAACGAAGTTCTAAAAGTAGTTGAATATGGTATTGAAGATGCCGATCTTCCTCTTGATCTCTATTTGAAGTTAAATATGGACGTTGTTCTCGTGGAGACAGCAAATGTGTGTGGTGTCGTTCCTTCAGATTTGTATACAAGAGGTCAACAGATTCGAGGAATTTCTTTAGTATACGATTCTTGTATGAAACAAGGGTACGTAATGGATAGAAGACAAGCAGAATATATCAAAATGGGTGGAGGATATGTGTTTCAACCTGTACCTGGTTATTATGATAAGGTCATTTGTTATGATTTTGCATCTCTTTATCCAACTATTATTATGGCTCTTAATATTTGCTGGACGACTTTCGTGCCTCCTCATATGGCAGACACCATTGACGACTCCAAATGTAATGTTGTTAAGTGGGACGAAGATATAGAGGAAGAAGTAGAAGAAGAAGACGAATATGGAGAAATTAGTACTGTGAAGAAAACTTATAATAGATCATTTTGTTATAAGTTCTTGAAGAAAGAAGTCAAGGAAGGTATTCTGCCTAGATTGGTTCGAGATCTTGTAGATGAAAGACGTAGAGTTAGATCTATGATCAAGAACGAGGAAGACGAAACAGTGAAATCTATTCTTAATGTTAGACAATTATCTCTAAAGGTTGTTTGTAACTCTATGTACGGTCTTCTCGGAGCACAGAAATCTGGACGTCTATCTTTGGTGGAAGGTGCTTCTACCGTCACAGCTTACGGAAGACAATCTATCGAAAAGGGCGCCAATTATCTATCTGATAAATACGGAGCTAAGATTGTATATGGAGACACGGATAGTTGTTTTATTCAATTCAATTTCTCTACTGGATTGGAATGCGTTACAAAGGGTCAGGCAATTGGGGAAGAGTTTGCTCAACTATTTCCTCCTCCTATGAGTTTAGATTTCGAGAAAGCCATGAAGATTATTTGCTTCAAGAAAAAGAAATATATTGGTATATTCTATGCTCCAGAAGATGTATACAAGAACGGTAAACTTATATGGAGGAAGGGTGAACTAATGGCTTCCAGAGACAATATGTACTGTAGAGGTATTATTTTATCTAGAAGAGATAATTGTAACTGGCAACGATCTATTTACAGAGAAGTGTTATGGCAGGTTTTCAATAATAAGAGCCTTGAATACAATATGAATTTAGTATATGAACACATTCACAATTTGGTAGTAAAGAACGTACCAACTAGAGATTTAGTTATCGTTACTGGTTTGGGGTCTAATTACAAGATGGATAATAATTTCATGAAGGTGTTTTCAGATGAATTAAGAATGATCGGAAAAACGGCCAAACCTGGTGAACGTATACCATATGTGATTGTAAACCCTCACGGAGTAGATAAGAAAGAAAAGGTTCTTCTAGGTAAGAAATTGCGTCTAGTCTCTACTTATAGTGAAAGATTAGAAAGCGATAAACCAGAACCTATTGATTGGATGTACTATGTAGAAAAGAAGCTCATGAAATGTGTAGATCAAGCTATATATGTTTGCTATAAAGACGAAATCGATAAAAATATGGATCTTCATCCAGAATACAATCCTATGAAAAGAAAAATAAGATCTTATATAAGCGATACTCCTGTTAAAGATATAATCAGAATGTATAAAGCAAAAGATAAACTCTTTCAATCTATTAGAAATATAAATACGTCTTAATTTTCATTCTATGTAAAAATGGAATCCTGTGATAACAATAACATGCATTTTATTCTTATACTAGCCATCTTAGCATTTATAGCCTTTGCCTTCGGTGCTGGTGTACTTAAATGTTAAATAATTAACATACATATAAATAACTATATGTATTTTTGAATAAATTCACTAAGTCTCTCTATAGAGTATATATATATATATATATATATATCGTTTCTTATTATATTCTATACATATAGAGTATATATATCGTTTCTTATTATATTCTATACATATAGAGTATATATATCGTTTCTTATTATATTCTATACATATAGAGTATATATATATCGTTTCTTATTATATTCTATACATATAGAGTATATATATATCGTTTCTTATTATATTCTATACACATAGAGTATATATATATATATATCGTTTCTTATTATATTCTATACATATAGAGTATATATATATCGTTTCTTATTATATTCTATACATATAGAGTACAACACCTTTACGATAGACGTATACTAGAAACATAATAAAAGTATTGAAAGATTATAGAAGATCGTCACCATCAAATTCGTTAAAAGGATCTGCTAATGTTCTATCATCTATTAGTGTTATTTTCCACGTACCCTCATCCACATTTCCGCTGTATTCACCTTCTATAGTTTTGATGGAATCTTTAGATATGTTTGCTATAGAAGTATTTGTGGTCATTCTCATTGTTATCTTCTTAATTTTACCTATTTTATATGTTCCTATAAGTATATTGTATCTAGGATCCACATTCATTTCACATTTAAATGATTTACCCTTTAGTATTCCTCTATCAAATTTTAAGTATCCATATGTTTTATACGGTTTAATGGAATTTTTAAGAGAAACTTTTACTTCTCCACCAAATAGATTAGACCTTGTTTTACTCGTCCATGTACCTTTCCAAATAAAACAATCTACATCTACATCACACATTTTACTATATAGATTATATTATTTATAGTAAATGGAATATTATACGATCAAGTGTATTACTAATGATGTATTGAATACGGTAAACGATGTAAGTATGTTATCTATAGCGTTCAGAAACAAGGATGTTTTTGAACTCTTACATGAAGAAATGTTAGAAAATGGTTTAACACTAAGAATATTTAACATTCGAGATGTTTGCAGTGAATCATATAGTCTATTTAAAGAATATTCTGATAATAGTCCTTACACATCTATTAGTCTAACTGTAGAAAATGATTTATCTCTTAACGACATCAAAACTTCATATAAACAGCAAATATATGAGAAGACGAAAGTTATAGTAGAAAATATAGAAATCAATGCTTATAAACATTTCAAACATTTAATACCTTATGATAGAAATCAAAATTGTATATATTGTGATAAAAATACTGTCGAAATGATTAACAGAGACACTCTTATGGCTAAACCTTTCTATTCAATACAAGTATCTAGTAATATGGATATGGAATTGATCAGAGAACTTAAAGAATCTTGGAATTTTAACATAACAAACGAATATCTTATGAACAACGAATATTATATTAATATAACAAACCAACCTGAAGAATTTTCTTTGTTAAAGTCTTTAGAAGATTTACAATTCAACGAATATATACGTGTTAGATTATGTGGTTCATGGCAAATGTATAGTATTTCTCAAAAACCATACATTTACTATGCTGCAGCTTTAGCGTATTCTTATAATCCTATAGGAAATACTCCAACAGTTAATAAGGATTTCTCTATATCTATAGACGTCTTTAGTGAAGAACAATACAAGACTTTCAAAATCAATCTCACATACGAGTTAAGTAGAAAGAATAAATGGTCTATATTTAAGAGTGATTCTCTTACAAAAGCTGTTGTACAGAGATATTTTCTACAACTTCAAGGAGACACTAAATCTGTTCTCATGGTAGATGAAGGTAAAGGATATATAATAGCCGAAGCGTCTCCAGATATCACATTTGATTTAGAGGAAGAGAAAATAATACTTGAAGATAAATTAAAAGAATATTTTCAGATATGCAATCGTATATATACGATCAATGGTGAAGTGTCTAATATAAACGAATTAAGTCTTTCTGAACTTCTTAGAATAGTCTACACAGAAAATCAACCAGTACAATGTTATGATAAATTGTTAATAGATCAAATGAGAGAAGAGGGAATACCTTTAAATTCTATATTTACAGAAGAGATTGAAATAAATAGATATAAAGATCTTAGAGCTCATCTCGAAGGGTATTACACATTTGGTCCCATTAAAGGGTTGATGGAAGGTAAAACAGATTTTACATGCAGATTACCAGGAAAAGTAAGTGTTCATTATACAAACAGTGAAGCTACTCAAATAATGGTAATGTATAAATCTACGATTCTTTTCGAAATAGCTCATAATGATTTAGAAGAAGTGAGAGAAGTTTCGCAAGTTCTATGGACACACGGATGGTTTCTAAACCGTTGGGCAGCGTATTATTATTCTTTATACGGAAAGTTAAGTGTCTATTTTCTCCGAAACATCAATTTCCTGAGAGAAAACAATAATACGTTCAAAACTGGAAAATTCATAATGAAAATGTTGAAAATAGCAGCCGACAATATAATGAGACAATACGAAGAAAGTAATCTTTTAGAAACAAATACTAAACGTATACTGAACAGAGATTATTAGATACACAAGAGTAATCTAATATCTCTTTCTCCCATAAAACTGTAATAATAACTAAAACAGGTATACTAAGAAATAAAAACCTATAAACTATTTTGTAGTTTCTACAAATATAGAATAACAAAATCACGCATATATAAAGATTATGTGTGATTTTAGCAGTATCAACTCTTTCGAGGAGAGATGCCGAATGTCACAAAGAATCATAGAAAAATACGATGATAGAGTTCCTGTAATAGTAAATTCTTACCCAAGAAGTAATGTTGCAATGTTGGCTAAGAAGAAATATATTGTACCATCTGATATAACCATGGGAAGGTTTGTTAATAATGTAAGAAAGAATATGGACAATATAAATTCTTCTCAAGCATTATATATGTACGTAGGAAACGTTTTAGTTTCTAACACTATACTTATGTCTCAAGTGTATGAAATGTATAAATCGGACGATGGGTTTCTATACATTACATATGCATTAGAAAACACTTTCGGTTAAAAGAAATTACATATATTCTTATGTAATCTATCAACTTATATAATAATATATTATGTAATCTATCAACTTATATAATAATATATTATGTAATCTATCAACTTATATAATAATATATTATGTAATCTATCAACTTATATAATA